>ORMF010314978.1_pt1 | contig 156664 bp, 137 predicted proteins | sample 1779871 | NCBI WGS metagenome assembly ORMF01 (sample SAMEA104232316, study PRJEB22302) | groundwater metagenome | biome: forest; feature: aquifer; material: groundwater | place: USA | collected 2011-08-07 | depth 5.4 m | reverse complement strand
GGGGGCCCCCCCCCCCCCCCCCCCGCGCGCCGCGGGCCGCCCCGGGGGGGGGGGGGGCGGGGCCCCCGCCTCTGGCGGGGCGTTGACAACGTTCACGCTCGCCGTGGCTGTCATGGCGGCCGCGCAGTTGCTGCTGGGGGCTCTCCTGCGGCACACCGGGCGTGGCCTGGCGGCGCACGTCTCCGGCGCAAGCCTCTTGGCGATCAGCGTGCTGAGCCTCGTGGTGCGTACGCGCCGGGACGAGGTGCCAGGCTCGATCCGCCGCGCGGCGCGGCACCTGCTGGTGCTGCTCGTCGTCCAGGTCGGGCTTGGGTTCTCGTCGCTGCGATGGCCGACGGCTGCGGCGCTCGTGACCGCGCACCAAGCGACCGGGGCCTTGGTGCTGGCGCAAGGCGTGTGGGTGGCATGGCAGAGTCTACGGCTCGCCGCCGCCCCATGAACGCCTATCTCGAATTGACCAAGCCGCGGCTGAGCGCGCTGGTCCTGGCCACGACCGCAGCCGGGTTCTGGGTCGGGTTGCGCGACCCGTCCCGCTGGCTGCTCCTCGGGCCGGCGATCCTGGGCACCGCGCTGTGCGCCGGCGGGGCGAACGCGCTGAACCAGTGGCTGGAGCGCAGCCCGGACGCATGCATGGCGCGCACGCGCGGCCGGCCGCTGCCCTCGGGCCGGCTGCAGCCGCCGGCGGCGCGCCGCTTCGGCCTGCTGCTCATCGCGCTCGGCACGTTCCTGCTGAGCGTCACCGTCGGGCGGCTGCCGGCGATGCTGGCGGCGCTGACGGTGGCCACGTATCTGCTCGCGTACACACCCATGAAACGCCGGACCGCGCTCTGCACGCTGGTCGGAGCGATCCCAGGCGCGCTGCCGCCGATGATCGGCTGGGCCGCGGCGCGCGGCGAGCTGGGGCCAGGCGCATGGATCCTCTTTACCGTGCTCTTCATGTGGCAGCTGCCGCACTTCCTGGCGCTGGCCTGGTTGTACCGCGACGACTACGCGCGCGCCTCCTTCCGGATGCTGCCGCTGACCGCACCGCCTGGCGCCTCGTCGCGCCAAATTCTCCTCTATGGGCTGGCCCTGTGGCCGGTGAGCTTGCTGCCCGGCGTCACCGGCTTGGTTCGGCCTGAGTACGTCTACGGCGCCGCAGCGCTCGGCGCGCTCTTCGTGGTCGCCGCCGCCGCCGCCGCGGCGCGGCGCTCACCGGCGGCATGCCGCCGGCTGTTCCTTGCGTCGATCGTGTACTTGCCCCTATTGTTGGGGTGGCTGGCATGGAACAAACCCGCCCTGTAAGCGCGAAGCCGCGCATCCTCTTCAGCCTCGGCCTTGCGGTGATCTTGACCGCTTGCGCGCTGCTGCTCATGAACCGGCTGATTCATCTCGCGGCCGTCACGCCGTCGCAGCCACTGCCGTCCTACGGCCAGGTGCCGGCGTTCGCGCTGGTGGACCAAGACCGCGCGGCGGTCAGTGACGGCACGCTGCGCGGCCACGTGTGGATCGCTGATTTCATCTTTACGTCGTGCTCCGGGCAGTGTCTGTTGATGACCGACCGGCTTGCGGCGTTGCAGCGGGCGATCCGTGAGCCGGCGCTGCGGTTTATTTCCTTCAGCGTGGATCCGGACCGCGACACCCCAGAGGTCTTGGCCGCGTACGCGCAGCAGCACGGGGCCGACGCCCGGTGGCGATTGCTCACCGGCGAGCGCGCCGTGATCCAGCGGCTCAGCCAGGACGGCTTCAAGCTGTCGGCGGTGCCGGAGGATGACTCGAGCATCGCGCACAGCACGCGGCTCGTGCTGATCGACGGCACCGGTGAGATCCGCGGCTATTACGAGGCCGGGGACGCGGCCGCGATGGCCCGCCTGCGTCGCGACGCCGCGCGCCTCCTGGAAGGCGGGGCCTGATGTGGGCGACCCCAGGCTTCAATGCGGTGTTGAATGTCACGAGCGCGGTCTTCCTGCTGGCCGGCTGGGCGATGATCCGCGCGCGCCGGATCACCGCGCACCGCGCGTGCATGCTGGCCGCGGCCGCTGCGTCGGCAAGCTTCTTCGTCTCGTACCTGGCCTATCACGCGCGCGTCGGGTCGGTCCGCTTTACCGGCCAGGGATGGATCCGGCCGGCGTACTTGACGCTCCTCATCACGCACACCATCTTGGCGGCGGCCATCGTGCCGGCCGTGCTGCGGGTGCTGTGGCTCGCGTGGCGCACGCGTTGGACCGCGCACGTGGCGTTGGCCCGCTGGACCGCGCCGGTGTGGCTGTACGTGTCGGTCAGTGGGGTGGTCATCTATCTGCTGCTGTACAAGTTCAGATGACAGATTCGCAGATGACAGATCTCGGGAGAGTACCAATGGCAGATATCAGATGAAAGCGAACCGTCATCTCCCGCTGATCTTGAGCACAATCTCCCTGGTGTTTTTGCTGAATCTGTCATCCGTCCTTGCATGCCCGCTGTGCAAGGAAGCGCTGTTTGATCCGGCGCAAGCCAAGCAAACCGCCGGGACGGCCAAGGGCTATGCCGTGAGCATCTCGCTGCTGCTGGGCATGCCGGTCCTGCTCATCGGCGGCGTGGCGCTGGCGCTGCTGCGGGGGCGGCGACTAACCCAGGCCAGGCGCGTTGACACCCGCAAGCGTTCAGCATAGACTACGACGGATCACCCATATGCAAACCCCGGAGGTTCGATGAAACAACTGGTTGGGATCACCACTGTCGCTGCCGCGCTCCTGCTGGCCTCGTCCCCGGTTTGGGCCGCGCGGACCCGCGCGCATGTGAAGGCGGAATCCATGCAGTACGGCGAGAAAGCGGTCGGCATGTTGGGCCGCGGCCTGCTCAACGGCGTCACCTGTTTCGTGGACCCCTTGGTGCAGACGGTGAACGAGACCAAGGCCGGCCCGCCGGTCATCGGGACGCTGCGCGGCGCCGCGCAGGGCCTCGGCTGCGGGGTGCTCCGCCTGGGCTCTGGCGTCGTGGATGTCATCACCTTCTGGGTGCCAGGCTTCAACGGCCTGCCGGTTTCTGATTCGTACGAGAACTGCCTGGGCACCAGCGCCGTCTCCGAGCCGGCGCCCATGGCCGCGCCGTCGAACGACAGCTGGACCGCGCCCTCGGCGGATGAGCCGGCGCCTGTCCAAGCTGAGCCGAAGAAGTACTACAAGAAGTAACCGCACGGCTTCCCGTCCTCACGCGGCGGCGGAGCTGTGCCTGTGAGCCATGGCTGACACCTATCTGACCAAGCAGGGCCTCGAGAAGATGCGCGCCGAGCATGCGTTGCTCATGAAGCGGAAGACGCAGCTGACCGAGGAAGTGACCAAGGCCGCGGCGCACGGCGACCTGCGCGAGAACGCCGAGTACCATGCGGCGCGCGAGCGGCTGCAGCACGTGGCCAAGCGGCTCGCCGAGGTGGACGGCAAGCTCATGAGCGTGCGGATCACCGACGACCTGGAGCTGAAGGCTGGCGAGGCGCGCATCGGGACGACCGTGACGCTGCAAGATGAAGTGACGAAGGAGAAGTTCGGCTACACGCTGGTCGGGCCGGACGAGGCGGATCCGGCCAACGGCAAGCTCTCCATCGCTTCGCCGCTGGGCCAGGCCGTTTTGGGGAAGAAGAAGGGCGAGGTCTTCACGCTCGCCTTGCCGCGCGCGACGGTGCCGTACAAGGTCGTGAGCGTCACACGCTGATCCTGATGGGCGTCCCGCTGACCCAACGCACGTGCCGCGCATGCGAAGGCGGTGTGGCCCCGCTGCCGGAGAGCGCGGCCAAGGTCTTGCTGGGAGAGCTGAAAGGGTGGGAGCTTTCCGGCGGGAAGGCGATCCGCAAGACGGTGGTGTGCAAGAACTTCCTGGACGCGGTCGCGCTGATCGCGAAGATCGCGCCGGTGGCCGAAGCTGAGGACCACCACCCAGACCTGCATCTGACGAACTACAAGAAACTGACGATCGAGCTTTCGACCCACGCCATCAACGGCCTGTCAGAGAACGACTTCATCCTGGCCGCCAAGCTCGACCAGCTGTTCTCCGCCTAGTTCAGTCGCAGTACAAGGCACTTCGCGGACCCCCCAGCCTTTAGGAACTCCGACAGGTCCACCGGCTCGATCCCGAATCCCCGCCGCGTCAGCGCGCGTGCGAGCGATGCTGAAACCCCCGCCTGCATGACCACCGTCTTGCCGAGCACGACCGCATTGCACGCGAACCGTTTCGCATCCGCCTCTGAGACCGGGATCAGGTCCTCGACGAGGTGTTCGATGGCCGCCCGTCCGTACCGGTCAAACGCCTTGGGGAACCACAGCGCGGTGGCGCCATCCAGCGGGCAGAAGCAGGTGTCCAGATGGTAGAAGCGGCGGTCGGCCAGTTCGACCGGCACGACGCGCGCTCGCAGCGTGGTCGCGAGGAACTCGTGGGCCGGCGCGTCGGAGCGGAATCGGAACCCGAAGACCAGGGTGTCGTTCATCCACAGCGCATCCCCCTCGCCTTCGAATCGGTAGGGGGAAGGCAGGCGCGCGATCCGGTAGCCGGCGCGGCGGAAGTGCCGTTCAATGTACGGGACTTCGCGCTGTCGCTGCACGTGGCGGAACCGGCTGACGATCAGGGTGCGCTGATGCACGAGCCCGGCGTTGGCGGTGAAGACCAGATCCGGGACTCCGGGCTGGGCGCGCAGCAAGCGCACGCGCGCACCGAGCCGTAGCAGCACGGCCCGCAACGCGTGCCATTGTCGCTGGGCCAGGCGCGCATCGGCCTGGCGCTTGACGCTCATCCAGGGGTTGATTTCATACCGGATGCCGTAGTGCGTCGGCGCACACATCAGGAAGCGCGGCGCCGTGGGGTCTGACCCCAAAGCGGAAAGTTGAGCTTGGGGTCTAACCCCAAGCTTAGGCATGGAGGGCGTGCACGAGCTCGCGGAAGAACGATTCGCTGTCGGAGACGATACCGATGCCCTGGAACGTGCCGCGGTCAGCCAGCTTGGTCACGACCGCCGGATTGATGTCCACGCAGACCGTCTTGACCGTGGCCGGGAGCATGTTCCCGGTGCCGATCGCGTGCAGCGTCGAGGCGACCATGAGCGCCATCCGCACGCCGGGGATGAGCGCGCGCATCGCGTCCTGTGCCTCGAGGACGTCGGTGTAGACATCCGGCAGCGGCCCGTCGTCGCGCACCGATCCGGCAAGGACAAACGGGATGTGCTTGGTGACGCAGGCGTGCATGACGCCCTTGGTCAGCTTGCGGCGGCGCACCGCCTGCCGGATGCCGCCGAGGTCGCGGATCACATTGATCGCGCGCATGTGGTGGTCGTGGCCATCCTTGACCGGCGTGCCGCGCGAGAGCTCAACCCCCAGCGCGGTGCCGTAGAAGGCCGACTCGATGTCGTGCGTGGCGAAGCCGTTGCCGGCGAAGAGCGCCTGCACATACCCGGCGCGGATGAGCCGCGCGACGTACGGCCCAGCACCCGTGTGGATCACCGCCGGGCCGGCGACCAGCAGGATTTTGCCGCCGGCGCGGCGGAGAATCCGCATCTCCTGCGCCAGCCGGCGGATCACGAGCAGCTTCGGCTTTTCAGAGGAGACGGCGCTGTTCATGAACTGGAACACCTGTGCTGAGCGCTCGCGCTCAAGCGGGTGGACCTTGATGCCATCGGCGCCGCAGACGACCCAGTCGTCGCGCATCACGTTGTTGATCGGCGTGCACCGGGCCCGGCCACGCGTCGGCTCCACCACGATGCCGCAGTCCATCTCGATGCGCTCGACCGGCCGCCAGCGGCCGCGGTACCGCACTTCGGTGGGCAAGTTCGTCGTGGAATAGAACGCGGGAGGGAACACGCCGTCTTTGATCGCGTGCGCCAGGCGCACATCGCGCAGCTGCTCCGGCACGGCCCCCAGGCGGGAGAGGCGCTTGAGAATGGCGGTCAAGGTGGCCGGGGAGCGCGCTTCGATGCGCAGCCGCGCGACCGACGGATCGGCCTTGCGCTTGCCGATCGTGATATCGAGGATCTCGAAGGTGCCGCGCAAGTCCATGACCTCATCCAAGATTTTGGGGAGGATGAGGGAGTCGATGATGTGCCCGCGAATGTGCACAATCTCTGACGGCATAAAGTTATGGTATCAGATACGGTAAGACAAAGCTTAATCTCACCGTATCTGATACCATACAAAAATGGCTGTTGCCGACCGGCTCGACCCCGCCGACCTTGAGCAACGCACGCAGGCGATCGGGCGCGAGCTCTTCGCCGCCGCGCAGCAGGCCTCGACCCACCTCTCGGTCTTCAACCGCTGGTCCGGCCAGGTCCTGTCCTGGTGCTTGGGCGATGCGGCGGTCCGCAACGCTGTCCTGCGCTTTATCGACGTGCTGCCCAGCCTCGAGGACCCGCGGGTCGTGGCCCGCCACGTGGCCGAATATTTTTCGCATCCTGAGCTGCGCTTGCCGGCGGCCCTGCGCATGAGCGCGGCGGCGGCGCGGTCCGGACTTGTGACCGCGCCGGTCTTGGCCGCCACCGTGCGGCAGATGGTCGAGCAGGTGGCGCGCCAGTTCATCGCCCAAGCCGGGCCGGACGGCTCGCGCGAGGTCATCGCGCGCCTCGCCCTCCGCCACGCGGCGACCAGCTTCGACGTGCTCGGGGAGCAGGTCCTCAGCGAAGGGGAAGCCGACCGATACATCCAGCAGTACCACCGGGTCTTGGCGGATGTCTCGGCCGGGTACGCCGCGCTCCCCACGCCGCCGCCCTCCTGCGGCCCGCTCGTCAACCTTTCGGTGAAACCTTCCGCGCTCACGGCGCGCTTTGACTCCATCAGTCCTGAGGATGCAATCGCGCGCGCGGCCCGGCGGCTGCTGCCGCTGCTGCAGCAGGCGCACGCGCACCAGGCCCTCGTTACCCTCGACATGGAGCAGCACGAGCTGCACGACCTGACGCTGGCGCTGGCACAGCACACGCTGCTGGACCGCACCGTCGGCCCACGTGCGTCGCTCGGGATCGTGTTGCAAGCGTACCTGCGCGACACCGACGCCACGCTCGAGCGCCTGCTGGAATGGCTGATCCGGCATGAGCGCGCGCTCACCGTGCGGCTTGTCAGGGGCGCGTACTGGGACTTCGAAGTGGCGCAGGCGGCCCAGCGGCATTGGCCGGTGCCGGTGTATCAGCGGAAGGCGGAGACCGACGCGGCGTTTGAGCGCCTGACCCGGCGGCTCTTGAGCGCGCATCCGCTCATCACTACGGCGATCGCCTCGCACAACGTCCGCTCGGTCGCGCACGCGATGGCGGTGGCTGAAACGCTCGGGTTGGGCCGCGATCAGCTCGAGTTCCAGATGCTCTACGGCATGGGCGATGCGCTCCACACGGCGGTGGCCGCGCGCGGCTACCCGGTGCGCATTTACACGCCGGTGGGCGAGCTGATCCCAGGCATGGCGTACCTGGTGCGCCGGCTGCTCGAAAATACGGCCAACGATTCCTTCCTGCGCCAGGAATTCTTGCGCGAGCGCACCGCAGAACAGCTCCTCACGCCGCCCATGCCGCCGCTGGCCGCTCGGGCCGGCACTGACGAGAGGCGGGCCGGAGAGCCGCACACCGCGCACGGCGGATGCGAGTGGTCCGGCGAGCCGTTCGCGGATTTCTCACGCGCTTCGGCGCGTGAGGGCTTCACGGCCGCGCTCGAGACGGTGCGCGGCCAACTGGGGCAGACGTATCCGGCGCTGCTCGGCGACCGGGCCATCGGCGAGACCGAGCCGCTGACCGTCAGGAACCCTGCGCATCCCTCGCAGGTGATCGGCCGCGTGGCCACTGCGTCGCTCGGCCATGTGAACATGGCCGTCGCCCAGGCGGCCGCGGCCCAACCGGCCTGGGCCGCGCGTCCGGCCGAGGAGCGTGCCGCCTGCTTGCGCCGCGCGGCCGCGCTGATGCGGCAGCAGCGGCAGGTGCTGGCGGCGTGGGAAGTGCTGGAAGTCGGCAAGCCGTGGCGGGAGGCTGAGGCCGATGTGATGGAGGCGATTGAGTATCTGGAGTACTACGCGCTCGGCGCGCAGGCGCTGGCCGCCGGGCGGGTGCTGCCGCAACCCCTCGGGGAGCGGAACCGGTACGTGTACCAGCCGCGCGGCATCGCGGTCGTAATCGCGCCGTGGAATTTTCCCTCAGCTATTCTGACCGGCATGGCCTCGGCCGCGCTGGCCACGGGCAATGCGGTCCTGCTGAAACCGGCTGAGCAGTCGCCGATCATGGCGGTGCACATCGTGCGCATGTTTCGACAGGCCGGCATTCCGCCGGCCGTGATCCAACTCTTACCAGGCTACGGTCCTGAGGTCGGGGCCGCGCTCGTGCGCCATCCCGGCACGCACGTGACGCTCTTTACCGGCTCCCGCGCCGTCGGATTGGCCATCCTGCATGCTTCCGTGCAGGTCGGAGCCGGGCAGCGGTTCATCAAGCACGTCGTGGCCGAGCTCGGCGGTAAGAACGCGATCGTGGTGGATGACGACGCAGACCTGGACGCGGCGGTCTCCGGCACGGTCCTCTCCGCCTTCGGCTACGCTGGCCAGAAGTGCTCAGCCGCCTCGCGCGTCATCGTGCACGCGCGCGTCTACGATCGTTTTTTGGCGCGGCTGTTCGAGGCGACCGACCGGCTCGTGGTCGGCGATCCGGCCGACCCGGCCGTGGATCTGGGGCCGGTGATTGAGGAGGCGGCCCAGCGGCGGCTGCTGGATGCGCTGGCCCAGGCGAAGGAAGTCGCACGCGTGGCGTACCGGTACCCGCAAGCGCGCCTTCCTGAAGGCCCAGGCTACTATGTCCCACCGGCCATCATCACCGACATTCCCCCCCAGCACCCGTTGGCCCGGGAAGAACTGTTCGGGCCGCTGCTGGGCGTCTTCCGTGCCAACTCCTTCGCTGACGGCCTGGCCCTGGCCAATGACACCGACTACGCGCTGACCGGCGGCGTGTACAGCCGTTCGCCGTCGCACCTGGAGCGCGCCATCCAGCAGCTGGACGTCGGCAACCTGTACCTGAACCGTCCGATCACCGGGGCCCTTGTAGGCCGCCAGCCCTTTGGCGGCCGCCGCCTCTCCGGCCTGGGCACCAAGGCCGGCGGACCGGACTACCTGTTGCAACTCGTGGTGCCGAAAACCATCACGGAGAACACCAGCCGCCACGGCATGCCGCTTGAATAGCCCGGCCCTTGACGGCCGGGACGCCCGTCAGCCATACTTGCACTAGCCGCGCCCTCAGCGAGCTCGAGGGCGCGTCACTATTATTGGCCGCATCCGCATGCACGCGGCCCAAGGAGGGGAAGCATGACCACGGACGTGGCGACGAAAGGCAAGCTCTTGGTGGTTGAAGATGAAGCGCCGATTGCCCGCCTGCTGGCGACGTACTTAACGTCCGCCGGCTACGAGGTCCATACCGAGAGCCGGGGCGGGGATGCGCTCGCGTGGCTGGAGACCCAGCGGCCGGACCTCGTGATCCTCGACTTGCGCCTGCCGGACATGAGCGGACTAGAGATCTGCCGGCTGCTGCGCAAACGGTTCCACTCGTGGTCGCTGCCCATCGTCATGCTGACAGGGATGGACGCGCCGGCCGACCAGCTCCGCGGCTATGCGCACGGCGCGGACGCGTACCTGACCAAGCCGTTCGAGCCGCCGGCCTTGCTGCCGACGCTGCAGGTCCTGCTGAAGAAGCCTGGCACCGACGAGGAATCCGAGCAAGAGCAGGCTTAACCGGACGGCAGCTCGTCGATCTGGCGCTGCAGGTTGCGCCAGCTCACCGAATCTTTCGGGTACATCTGCTGGATCCGCTGCAGGTCCCGTCGTTTGGCCGCCGCATTGGTCTGCGCCGGCGCCGCGCCGCCTACCGGCGCGCGTGAGCGGGCCATTCCCCCGGTCTCTTCCAGGTACTGCTGCAGGTAGGCGCGTCGGAGGCCGCTGTACGGATGGGTGCGCAGGAACGAGCCGACCGGCGCGCCTTCAAACCGCTGAAAATCCTCCAGCAGGTCCAGCGCTGCGGATGGCGCAAACCCTGCCCGCTGCACGTACCGGATGCCCAACTGGTCGGCCTCCAGTTCCTGTTCTTGGCTGTACCCGTTGAAGGTGACTTGCTGTATGAGGTCTACGGCCAGTTTCGAGGCTTGCTGGATCCCGGTGGAGGCGCCGCGCGTCGCCGCGGCAGCGCCGACCGCCGCCAGGCTGAGCCACACCTGCTGTTCCTGCAGGTGGTAGTAGCGCTTCACCAGGTGCTGCGCGACGGTGTGGGCCAGCTCATGGCCGACGACAAAGGCCAGTTCGTCCTCGCGTCCGCCGCGTCCCTTCAAGTAGGACAGCATGCCGGTGGACAGGTAGATGCGCCCGTCGGCCAAGGCCGCCGCGTTCGGCTCTTTGTCCTCGTACAGGTAGGCGCGATAGTGCAGGTAGGACCGCTCGGTGACACGGCTGATCCGGTCGATGAGCGGCTGCACCTCGAAGCCTTGCAGCCGCTCATGGGCGCCGATCAGGCGGGCCCCGTGTTGCTCAAAGTCCTTGGCTTGCACGGCGCTGATCTGCCGCTCGATTGCCACACTCGAGGTCGATTCATCCGGCACCGGGGTCCCACGCACCGCGTACTGCGGCGTGGCGACGCACCCGGCGCCAAACATCGCCAACAACAACACGCAGTCTATAGTCCATAGTCGATAGTCCGCAGATCTACGGACTATGGACCACGGACGATGGACTAGACGTCTATCCCAAGCGCAGTTGCGCTTCCGCATCCACCACGTCCCGGTTGATCCGTTCCCGGGCTTTGCGCGCGTTGGCGCGCAGCCCAGCGTCCACCCCAGGCAGATCGCCCAGCTGCCGCAGCAGCTGCACCGTCATCCGGAAGTACCGCACCAGCTCGCCCTCGTCCACGTCGCTGTGCTTCGACAGCTTGTGGAACGGCGCCCGGCTCATCCAGGCTTCCACCGCATGCGAGAGATGGAAGGCCGGGGACTTGGTCCTGGGACTGATCCGCCGTTTGTGCTCTTCGCGATGGATGCGGTTCAGCGGGTCCTGGCACAACTCGGCCAGCCGCTCGCTGAGCTTGTGCCGCTTCGGCGCCTCGGCCGTGGGGCGCGGCTCATACACTTGGGCCGCAAGCAGCAGGGCCAGCTCCAGCGGATCGAGCGCGCTGAGGTGGCCGGCGAACTGCAGCTCGGTCAGGAGTAGTTCGTAGCCGTACAGGTACGCGGCGAACTCGCCGCGCTGGGTCAGGCCGCTGCCGGTCAGGTAGCCCAACGCAGTGAGCAGGTCGAGCTTGCGTTGCATCAGCTCCAGCCCCTCTTGCCGCCGCGTCCCGGTCGTTTGGTAGTGGTACAGCGTGCGGGGGAACAGCCCAAGGAGCGCTTGGCCATGCCCGCGGTAGAGGTTGATCAGCGTTGCGTACGCCGTGTTGAACCGGCTCTGCACCGGCTCCGGGTCGCCGTGCAGCAGTTGCTGCAGCTCCGGGGCGGCCACGTGCTCCGGGTTGACCCGGACGTACACGAAGCCTTCCGGGTCCATCCCGCGGCGGCCGGCCCGGCCGGCCATCTGGAGGAACTCGCGCCGGCGGATCATGGCGTAGCCAGGCCCGTTGCGCTTCTTGACGGTGTCGAGCACAACGCTGCGCGCCGGCATGTTCACGCCGAGGGCGAAGGTCTCGGTCGTCACGATGACCTTGAGCAGCCGGCTGCTGAAGCAGCGCTCGACGACTTCCTTCATCGTGGGCAGCATGCCGGCGTGGTGGTACGCCACACCGCGTTCGATGAGCTGGCCCAGCGCCTGCGCGGTCCGGTCCTCGCCCAGTTGGAACCGGGCGCACAGTTCGGCGTACAGCGCGCGCAGCTGGCCGCGCTCTGCGTCGGTGAGGAGCGGCAGTCCTGAGACTTCCCAGGCGAGGTCCTCGGTCCGCCGCCGGCCGAACACGAAGAAGATGCACGGCAGGTGGTCCGCGCCCCGCAGGTACTCGATGAGCGATTGGACCCGGTTCTGCCGGTGGGAGTCGAAGCGTTCATCGCGCCGCCGCCACCGCGCGTGCCGCACCGGCTGGTGCGCGCGGCCGCCGTACGCTTCTTGCCGCAGGTCCTGCTCGGTGGCAAGGACGCGGTTGTGGCATTGGAACCGGATGGTCAGCGGCACCGGGCGGTGCGACTCCTCGATGATCTCCACCGGTCGGTTGTGGATCATCCGGATCCAGGCGGCGAGCTGCTCGACGTTGGGGATCGTCGCACTCAGGCAGAGCAGCTGGATGTGGTCCGGCGTGAACATGATGGACTCTTCCCAGACGGTGCCGCGCTCGGCGTCGTCGAGGAAGTGCACCTCGTCGAAGATGATCCAGGCGTACGCTGCCAGGCGGGAGGCGTCCTCCAGGAGGGTGTTGCGATAGATCTCGGTCGTCATGATCAAGAGTGGGGCGTGCGCGTTTAAGGTCACGTCACCGGTCATGATGCCGACCTGGTCCGGGTGCCGGAGCGAGAAATCGCGGAACTTCTGGTTGCTGAGGGCCTTGATCGGGGCGGTGTAGATGATCCGCTGGCCGCGCGCGAGCGTCTGCTCGATGACATGGTCGGCGATCACCGTCTTGCCGGCGCCGGTGGGGGCGGCCACGAAGACCGAGACGCCGCGGTCGATGGCCTCCATGGCGCGTTGCTGAAACGCATCGTACGCAAAGGGATGCAGGGCGTCGGGCATTCCGACATTGTAGCAGCATTGACACGGCCTCGGGCACCACCTAAGCTTGAGCAGACTCCTCATGAGCATGCGCTTTACCTCCAGCATCAGCGACGCCGTCAATGCCTCAGCCGCGGCCGACACCGCCTGTCGGCAGGTGCTCGACCAGCTTGCCGGTCTGCGCTGCGACCTCGCCTTCGTGTTCACCTCCACCATCTACCGCGTCGCGTGGCCGGACCTGCTGCGGACGATCCGCGACCGGCTCACACCCACCGTCTTGATCGGCTGCAGCGGCAGCGGCATCATCGGCGGCGACCGGGAGCTGGAGTGGGTGCCGGCGATCTCCATCGTGGCCGCGCACCTGCCCGAGGTGCAGTTGCACCCCTTCGCGATCTCGCCCGATGAGCTGGAGCGCTCCGAGCCAGGGGGGTTCTGGGTGGATAAGATCGGCGCCTCGCCTCGGGCCACGCCGAATCTCATCCTGTTCGCCGACTCGTTCACCTGCGATCCCATGAAGCTGCTGGGTGAGCTCAACGCCACGTACCCGAGCCGGCCGATCGTGGGCGGGCTGGTCAGCGGCGGCAACAAGCCGGGCGAGCACCTCCTGTTCCTGGACGGCGAGGTCCGGACCGAAGGCGCCGTCGGCGTGGCCTTAACCGGCAACATCGCGATGGACACGATCGTGTCCCAGGGATGCCGGCCGGTCGGCAAGCCCTATGTCATCACCAAGGCCGAGGACAATGTCATCTGGGAGCTGGCCGGCCGCCAAGCAGTCTCGGTGCTCCACGACGCGCTCTCCGGGCTGACCCCCGAGGACCGGGAGCTGGCGCAGCAAGGCTCGGTGTTCGTCGGGTTCGTCGTCGATGAGATGCGCCACCGGTTCCAGTCCGGCGATTTTCTCATCCGCAACATCATCGGCATCGACCCGAGCGCCGGGGCTCTCGCGGTCAGTGACCGCGTCGAGCCTGGGGCGACGGTGCAGTTCCATCTCCGCGATGCCGGCGCTTCCCGGGACGAGCTGCGGAAGCTGCTCAGCCGCGGCGTCAGCGCCTGGGGCGTGACGCCGCCCTCCGGCGCGCTGTTCTTCAACTGCACCGGACGAGGCAAGGCGCTGTACGGCACGGCGCACCACGACATCCAGACGATCCACACCCTCGGCGGCAAGATGCCCATCGGCGGCTTCTTCTGCAACGGCGAGATCGGGCCCATCGGCCGCATGAATTTCCTGCACGGCTACACCGCCAGCCTTGGGCTGTTCCGCCCGTTGCGCGCGGGCCGCGGCCAGTGAGACCTTGCCGGCGCCGCCTCTGGCTGGCCGTCCTCGTGTGCCTTGCCGCGGCCATTGCGCCGGCGTCGGCTGAACCGCAGGAAGGCCGACGGCCTCCTGCGTTTTCCGTGAACGACCTCACCGGGCGCTCGCACACCCTCTCGCGGTACAAGGGCCAGTGGCTGGTCCTGCACTTCTGGGCCACATGGTGCCCGTACTGCCGCGGCGAGATCCCGGAGCTGACGCAGCTCGCGCAAGCCGGCGCCACGGGGGCCAATGTGCTGGCCGTCAGCGTGGACCAGGACGTCAACAGGCTGCAGCAGTTCCTGAAGCAGCACCCGCTGCCGTACCCGGTCGTGTCCGACCCGAACGCTTCGCTTGCCAACCAGTACGGCGTTGAGGGGCTGCCGACCACCTTCATCATCGGGCCGGACGGCCAGGTGCGGGAGATCCTGCCCGGGGCCGGCAACCTCACCAACGCGGTGGCGCGCGCCCGCACGACTGATTGACCCGCCGGCGTATTTCGCCGCACACCTTGACACGGTTTTGTGTCATTAGGCATACTTCAGCAGAATGACGCACGGCAGTTGACAATTTGCTTCACCGATAAAGGCTAACTATCTCCGCCACAGTGATTGGCGGACCCGCCCCTCGCAAGAGTGACTGGCGGGCGTAAGGATAGGGCGCAAAGCCGCGAGTCCGCCAACGATCGTTGGCGGATAGTCGGGTTGCCGAATCCACGGCCGAACGGCCGCGGGACACTTTGAGCCCTTCCCATCACGGGAAGGGTTTTTTATTGTGCGCGAGGACCATGACGCCAGACGATTTGAACGGATTGCAGGACGGGCTGCCGAAATGGCAGTGGCTGACCGTGGGTGAGGTCGCCCGGAGCATCGGGCTGACCGAGGAGCGGGTGCGCCAGCTCATTCGAGCCCGCAAGATCAAAGCGACCAAGATCGGCGGCTGGCTGGTCCGGCCGGAAGACCTGCACGCCTTCATCACCTCCCGCACCAATATGCCGGAGGGCGCGTGATGCTCCGCGTGCGTCTGTTCACCGGCCACCGGCGCGTCTTCGACGGCAGCGCCCACCAGGTGGTGCTGCCCGGTGCCGAGGGGGAAGTCGGAATCATGGGCTTCCACGCGCCCATGTTGTGCGCGCTGGCCGAGGGCGATGTGGTCATCGATGGGGCGCGGTTCCCAGTGCGCGACGGGGTGGCCCGGATGGATCGCAACACCATCACGGTCCTGTGCTGATGGACGTCCTCAGCTTACTTCTCTTGCTGGCCGTCGCCGTGGCCGTCGTGCTGTGCGTCGTGTTCGTGACGCGCGGCGTCTTCGCCCGCGACCTGACGCAGGCGCTGCAGCGCGTCACGCAGCAGGAGCAATCCCTGCGGGAGCAGGCGGACGTGCTGGAGCAGCGCATCCGCCAGATGGAGATGGAATACCAAGCCAAGCTCAAGCGCGGCGACCTGGAAGGCGAGCGGCTCATTCTGGACGCGAAAAGCCAAGCGATGAACATCCGGACCGCGGCAATCGAGGAAGCCAAACACCGTGCGCGGCAGCTCATGCTGGAAGCCGAGCAAGGCCGCACGCAATTGAAGGCGGAAGCCGCGCGCGAACTCAACGGCGCCGCGCTCCGCCACGCGTGCGAGGCCTTGCGTAGCCTTTTGCCCCAGGCGCAGCTGGATGCGGTCCACGCCGCACTGGTCGATGAGGCGTTGGATGAGCTGGAACGCTTGGATGCAGCAGCGGCGAAACGGCAGACGAGCCGCCTGGTCGTGTCCTCGGCACGCGCGTGGCCTGATGCGGCGAGTGCTCGGCTGGCCCGGTGGGCCGCGGCCACACTCGGCGTCGGCACGCCGGTAGAGGTGGAGATGGCCCCGGAGCTCGTGGCTGGGTGCATCGTGCGCCTGGGGTCGCTCATCGTGGACAGCAGCCTGCTGTTGCGCCTGGGCGGGGGGCGGTGATGGCCACGGTGCGGGAACTCGGCACGATCATCGAGATCAAACGCGGCGTCGTGAAGCTCTCCGGCATGCCGTCCTGCGTCATGGGTCAGCTGGTGTCCCTGACGTCGGAGACGAAGGCCTTGGTGGTCGGGTTCACAGACCACGAGGTGCTGGCCCTGGCGTTGGGCGATGAGACCACGTTGTCCGTGGGGCAAACGGTGGAGACCGCAGCCGAGCCGCTGCGCGTGCCGGCCGGTCCCGCGCTGCTGGGCCGGGTGGTTTCGGCACTCGGGGTGCCGCGCGACGGCGGCCCGGCGCTGGCCTCGGCGCAGACCGAGCCGTTGTTCCGCGACGCGCCAGGGATCCTGGCGCGCACGCCGGTGGAACGCCAGCTTGCCACGGGCGTGCGCGTGATCGACGCCATGATCCCGCTGGGCCGCGGCCAGCGCGAGCTGATCATCGGCGACCGCATGACCGGCAAGACCTCGCTCGCCCTGGACGCGATCTTAAGCCAGCACGGCCAGGGGGTCGTGGCTGTGTATTGCGCCATCGGCCAGTCGCACCAGAAGCTCCGCCACGTCACGCAGCTGCTGCGCGAGCGCGGCGCGCTCGACTACACCGTCATCGTGGCTGCGACCGCGTCGGACGAGGCGAGCGAGCAGTTCCTCGCGCCGTACGCGGCGTGCGCCGTCGGCGAGTCGTTCATGCGCGCCGGGCGCGACGTGCTGGTCGTCTTCGATGACCTCTCGAAGCATGCGTGGGCGTACCGCCAGCTCTCGCTGCTCATGGAGCTGCCGCCGGGCCGCGAGGCGTACCCCGGCGACATGTTCTACGTCCACGCGCAGCTCATGGAGCGCGCCGGCCAGCTGGGACCGGAGCAGGGCAGCGGGTCCATGACGTTCCTGCCCATCTGCGAGACGCAGCAGGGCGACGTGACCGGCTACATCTGTTCGAACCTGATCTCGATGACCGACGGCCAGCTCTACCTCTCCAGCGAACTGTTCTACGAAGGCGTCAAGCCGGCGGTGGACGTGGGGCTGTCCGTCTCCCGTATCGGCAACAAGGTCCAGTCGCCGCTGTTGCGCGCCGCGGCCGGCAGCCTACGGTTGGAGCTGCTGCAGCACCAGGAGTTGATGCGGCTGACGCGCTTCGCTGTCTCCGCTGCCGAGGACATGGCCGACCGGCGGCGGCGCGGCGAGCTGTTGCGCCGCCTGATGATCCAGGCTGCGCACGCGCCGATGAGCCTGGACGACCAGGCGCTGCTGTTCTTCGCGTACCAGACCGGTTGGCTCGAGCGGGTGACCGACGATGGGCTGGCCGTGTGCCTGAAGGGTCTGATGCCGCGCCTGCCGGGGTTCGCCCGGGAGGTGCTGGAGCGCCGCGAGCCCATGTCGCCGGGTGCGCGGTCGAAGCTGGAGGCTGGACTTGACGCGGCGCTACGCGAGTTTGCGCGGACCGAGGATGCCCATGGGACGATCCCCCAAACAGTTGCGTGACGAGCTCCGGTTCTTGACGGACTTCGGCACGCTGTGCGATGTGATGCAGCAGGCGGCGCTCTCGCAGCTCGCCCACGACGACGACGCGGCCGGGGCCGCGCCGCGGGTGCGCGACTTCCTGCAGCGTGAGTGCTTGCCCATGTTGCCCTCTTCGGCCGCAGCGCATCCACTGCTCGCGCACCGCGACGGGCGGCGGACGATCGTGCTGCTGACGTCCAATGAGGGATTGGTGGGGCCGCTGCACGGGCTCGTGGCCCGCAAAGCGTTGGCACTCGCGCAGGGCCCGACAGCGTGGATACTGATCGGCCAGCGGGCCCTCCGCCTGCTCGGGCCCTCCGCCCGCGGTGCTCGGCAGATGCCGCTGCCGTCGGACGCTGACGCGGCCGCCAAGTGGCACCGGTTCGGCGAGGTCCTGGTCAACGATGCGATGCGCGGCGCATCCACCGAGGCGGTCCTCGTGGCTGCGCGGTACGTCTCCCGCAGCCGGCAAGAGATCGCGGTGTACCCGCTGCTGCCGCTGCCGATGGATGCGATCGGGTCAGCCCCCCGGCCGCAGGAGATCCTCCTGGAGCCGTCGCTGGATGCGGTGATTCAGAGCCTCGCGGTGGCGTGGATCGCCTCCACCGGATTGGAAGCGCAAGCCTCGGCCCGCCGGGCCGAGCATGCGGCGCGCATTCTGCACATGGAGCGGGCGCGCGATGAACTGACCGGGCAGGCCCGGTCGCTCCGCCACCACCTGTTCAAGACCATGCACACGAAGATAGACGTGATGGTGCGCGAGACGTGCGTCGTCCACCGGCTGGCCGAGGTGCGCCGCCGCGCGGCGGCCGGAGCGGTGGGATGATCCCCCCACCTCTTGGGGCCCGCGCCGTCGGAGATCGGATGTACTACGTGTATTTGCTCCAAAGTCTGACTACGCGGCAATTGTATCTCGGCTGGACAACCGATCTCCGACGGCGCCTGTGCGAGCACCACGAAGGCATCTCACGCTATACGCGAAGCCGCGGGCCTTACGAACTCATTTACTACGAAGCTTATAAGCACAGGGCGGAGGCCATGGCTCGGGAAGGGACGCTCAAGAAACGGCATAACGTCATGAAGCAACTCAAAGCTCGGTTGTCACTCACGCTTGCCACGGCCTCCGCCCGGCCCCAAGAGGTGGGGGGATGAGCGTCCTGAGCGTCATGGGCACATTGGTCCAGCTGCGCGGACCGGTGGCCGAGGTGCTCTTCAGCCCGGCCGACCCGCTGCCGGCCATCGGCGATATTTTGGAGGCCAAGACGGTGGAACAGCGCACCGTGCCCTTTGAAGTCGTGGAGCACGTCGCCGGCCAGCGGGTGCGCGCCATCGCCTTGGCCTCGACGTTCGACCTGCGCCGCAACACCGCAGTCCGGGCGCTCGGCCGGCCGATCGAGCTGCCGGTCGGCAACGGCGTGCTGGGCCGGGTCATCAACGTGATGGGCGACCCGATCGATGGACAGGCCCTTGTGCCGGCGGAACGGTACCGGGCGATCCGCCAGCCCACCGGCGTCAAGAAGCAGGTCTTCGACGGCGGCTCCTTCGAGATGCTGGAGACCGGCATCAAGATGATCGACCTCTTCTTTCCGCTCATGAAGGGTTCGAAGACCGGCGTGCTCGGCGGGGCGGCGCTGGGCAAGAGCTTGCTGACGCTGGAGCTCATCCACAACATCGTCATGAAGGCGAGCGGCGTGTGCGTCTTCGCCGGGGTGGGCGAGCGCATCCGCGAAGGCAACGAGATGGTCCGCGCCATGGCCGAGCAGCAGTTGATGCGCAACGTGGCCCTGGTCTTCGGGCAGATGAACGAGTCGCCGGGGGCGCGGTTCAACGCGGCCTACGCCGGGGTCACGATGGCGGAAGAGTTCCTGCGCCAGGGCCACGATGTGCTGTTGTTCGTGGACTCGGTGTTCCGGTTCGTGCAGGCCGGCGCTGAGCTCTCCGCGTTGCTGGGCCGCATCCCGTCGGAGACCGGGTACCAGCCGACGCTGGCCGCCGAGGTGTCCAGCTTCCAGGAGCGGATCACGACCCACCTAGGTTCCGCCATCACCGCGATCGAATCCGTGTACGTGCCGTCGGATGACCTGACCGACCCGGCGGTCGTGTGCATCGCCAGCTACCTGGACCAGGTCATCGTGCTCTCGCGCGAGCGCGTGCAGCTCGGCCTGTACCCGGCGGTGGACCCGCTGCAGTCCTCGTCGTCGCACTTGGAGGAGCGGATCCTCGGCGCGCGGCACTGCCGCATCGCGCAGGAGGCGCAGGCGCTGCTGAAGCGGTACGAGGAGCTGCGCCGGATCGTGGCGATCATCGGGATCGACGAGCTGCCGCGGGCAGACCAGACCCTGTTCAACCGGGCCCGGCGGCTCCAAAACTTCCTGACCCAGCCCTTTTTTACCGCGGAGCTCTACACCGGCAAGCCGGGCGCGTACGTGACGCTCGAGCAGACGCTCACCGGGTGCGAGCAGATCATCTCCGGCGCGCGGGATGCGCAGCCGGAATCGGCGTGCTACATGATCGGCGCGTTGGAGGCGTGAGATGGCGACACGGCGGCTTGGCGAAATCCTGATCGAGAAACACCTGCTCGCGCCGCAGGCGCTGGAGCACGCGCTCATCGAGCAGAAGAAGCACGGCGAGCTGCTGGGCCGCACGCTCATCCGGCTCGGCTACATCAGCGAAAAGCAGCTGTTGGAAGGGCTGGCCGACCACCTGCAGATCCCGGTGGTGAACCTCAAGCAGCTCGCGATTGATGAGCTGGCGATCAAGAAGGTGCCGGTGCGTTTCGCCTGGCACTACCGGTGCATGCCGGTGCGGCTCTCCGGCAAGACCCTGACGCTGGCGATGTCCGACCCGCTCCAGGTGCGCCCGGTCGACGACCTGAAGGTGCACTACGGGCTCGAGGCCGACATCGTGCTGACGACTGAAGCCGACATTCAGGACGCGATTCAGCGGTATTACGGCGTGGGGGCGGACACGGTCGGGGAGATCCTGGACGCGGCACCCAATGGGTCCGGGTCCACGGCTCCCCCGGCCGCGGCCGATGCCGCCCCGGATGACCTGGAGCACATGGCCGAGGACGCCTCGGTCGTGCGCCTCGTCAACCAGCTCCTGCACGAGGCGTACAAGGCGCGCGCGTCGGACGTGCACATCGAGCCGTTCCGGGACGAGCTGCAGATCCGTTACCGCATCGACGGCATCCTCTACGACGTGCCGGTGCCGGAGGAGATCCGCCGGTTCCACCAGGCGATCATCTCGCGCATCAAGATCATGTCCGGCCTGGACATCGTGGAGCGGCGCCTGCCGCAAGACGGCCGCATCAAGCTGACGGTGGGGCAGGAGGAGCTGGAGCTGCGCGTGTCCATCATGCCCTCGCTCTACGGCGAGAACATGGTGCTGCGCTTGCTGCCCATCAAGATGCTCTTCGACATGGACAAGCTCGGCATGCTGCCCGAGGACCTGAAGGTGCTGGAGCGCGTCATCGCGAAGCCGCACGGCGTCATTTTCGTGACCGGGCCCACCGGCTCCGGCAAGACCACGACGCTGTACGCCTGCCTCTCGCGCCTGAACACGCCGGAGCGGAAGATCATCACGCTCGAGAACCCGGTCGAGTACGAGCTCAAGGGCGTGACCCAGATCCCGGTCGCCCCGAAGCTCGGCTTCAGCTTCATGGAAGGCCTGCGCAGCATGCTGCGCCACGACCCGGACGTGATGATGGTGGGCGAGGTGCGCGATCATGAGTCGGCCGAGATCACGATCCGCATGGCGCTGACCGGCCATTTGGTGTTCTCGACGCTGCACACCAACGACGCCGGCTCGAGTGTCACGCGCCTCATCGACATGGGGATCGAGCCGTACCTGCTCTCCTCGACGGTGCTGGCGTTCGTGGCCCAGCGGCTCGTGCGGACCATCTGCCCGGACTGCAAGATCATCGACACGGACCCGATGCCCGGCGAGCTGACGCGCGGCGCGGCCGTGCCCCCGACCGTGTACAAGGGCCAGGGATGCGAGGCGTGCCGCGGCAGCGGCTACCGCGGCCGGATGGGCATCTACGAAGTGCTGGTCATGGACGAGACGGTTCGCGGCCTGGTGATGCAGAAAGCACCGAGCGATCAGGTGAAGCAGCAGCTGCTCGCCGCCGGATGGAAAAGCATGCGGCAGGACGGCTGGCAGAAGGTCGCCATGGGGCTGACCACGCCGGAAGAGATCCTGCGCGTCACGATGGACGACTAAGGACGAAACATGCGCGCAATGCGAAATGCGCAATGCGAAATGCGGAATGATATTCCGCATTCCGAATTCCGCATTCCGAATTCCGGGATCTCCTGATGCCCACATTCGCCTATCAGGCCAAACAAGGGCCCACCAACATCGTGCGCGGCACGATCGAGGCGCCGTCCCAGGACGAGGTCGTCGCACGGCTGTTGCGCGAAGGCCTCGTGCCGGTGTCGATCCTCATCACGGCGGAGAGCCTCGGCGCCGGCGTCTCGCGGCGCATCCGCGTCCGCGGCAAGGACGCCCGCCTGTTCACGCGCCAGCTCACCAGCCTGCTGCGGGCCAGGATGGAGCTGGTTCCTGCGGTGACCGTCTTGAAAGAGCAGGGCGCCTCACGCGCGATGCGCACGCTGCTCGGAGACTTGGAGCGGCACATGCGCGACGGCCACCCGTTCTCCGAGGCGCTGGCCCGCCATCCAGGCATCTTCGACACCTTTTTTCTCTCGGCGATCCGGGCCGGCGAAGCGTCCGGCAAGCTGGACGACATCCTCTTGAAGCTGGTCGAGTTCGGCGAGCAGCAGGAAATGCTGGAAAGCCGGTTGCGCGGAGCCCTGGCGTACCCGGTGCTGCTCTTCGGGCTGGGGCTGGCGTCGGTCGGGTTCTTCTTGTGGGTCGTCGTGCCGCGGATGAGCAGCTTGTTCACCCAGCTCGGGGGCGCGTTGCCTGGGCCGACACGGTTCCTGATCAACCTGAGCGCGTTCCTGACGCATCACGGCCTGGCCGTGCTGGTCGCGGCCGTGATCCTGGGGGCCCTCGGGCGGCGGCTCAGCCGGCTGCCGGCAGCGGCCGTGGCGTGGGAGGCCGTCGTCATGCGGCTGCCGGTCTTCGCAGACGCGCGCTCTGCCCGGCAGATCGGCCGGTTCACGCGCACGATGCAGCTGTTGCTCGACTCCGGGCTGCCGGTCTTCCAGGCGCTGGAAATCGCGCGCCCGACGCTGGGCAGCCGGATCCTGGAGCGCCGTATGGCCCAGGCCGAGGCCTCGGTCAAGCAGGGCGAATCGATCGCCGCGAGCCTGAAGGCGGCGCGCTGCTTCCCGCCGATGGTGACACAGATGATCGCGGTCGGCGAGTCGTCCGGGACGCTGACGCACGCGCTCGCCGAGCTTGCCGCGTACTACGAGCGGGCGCTGGATGAGCTGCTGCGGATTCTCACGTCGTTGCTGGAGCCGATGATGATCCTGGTCGTCGGCGCGCTAGTCGGCTTTTGCGTGCTGGCCATGGTGCTTCCAATCTTTCAAATGACATCGTTGGTGCACTGATGGTCACCAAGTGGCGGAAGGCGTTTAGTATCGCCGAAGTCGTCGTCGCTGTTGGGTTGATCAGCCTGCTCAGCTCGTTGGGCCTGCAGCGGCGGCCGCCGGCCACGTTCCTGCAGTATCGTTCAGCCATGGCCGATGTCGCCGGGACGCTGCGGACGATGCGCCTGGTCGCCATGCATTCGCAGCGGACGTACGCCGTGCGGCTGGACCCGGTCCTGCGCCGGGTGCAGGTCGTGTGGCTGCGCCCGGGTGCCGGCGAGCAAGTGGTGCGGACCATCTGGCTCCCCGAAGGCCTGACGATCCGCGAAGCGCCGGCGCAGGTGCTGATCACGCCGACCGCCGTCGAGCCTGCGTCCATCGTCATTGATGCGCCGCGCTATGAGCGGGCCTTCCGGTTGCACACCGGCGAGGCTGTGGACCTCCATGAAGAGCCGAGCGCGTAACGCCGCAGGCTTCGTGCTGATCGAGCTCGTCATCGCGGCTGTGTTGACGGCCGCGGCCGGCGCGCTCCTGGCCGGCGCGCTGATCTCCGTGAACCGTTCATCCGCCCTGCGGGGCGACCGCGCGTTCTCGACCCAATGGCTGGCCAGCCAGCTGGCCCTGCTGCCTGAGACCGCCACCCTTGGCGCGCAGACCAGCGGCACGCTGCCGCCGCCGGATGACGCCATTCTGTGGACGTTCGACACCGCGGCTATTGAGCCGCCATTTGGGTCCCTGGCCGTCGTGCACTGGCGGCTCGCTGGGGGCCAAACCGCTGATGTTGTCACCTACCGCCCTATCGCAGAACAGTAATATCTCCCGCGGGCTCACGCTTGTTGAGATGTTGCTCGCGACCGTGCTCTTCACGGTCGTGCTGGGCGCCGCCAGTTCGCTCCTGTTCTTGGGGATGCGGTCGCAGCGCTTCTCGCCGCGCACCGAGGCGGCGGCCTTTGAGCACGCGATGCTGCAGCTAGAGCATGACCTGGACGCAGCGCAGCCGTTGGCCGCGGCCCCGGTGCTTGTTGAGCCAGACCGGATCGAATTCGCCGCCATCGCGCGCATGGGAGATGACGGCGAGGCACGCACCAGCTGGTGCCGGATCCGGTACGCTGTGCGCGCCGGCGTGGATCAGCAGACCATGCTCGTCCGCGAGCAGCTGGACCTGGAGGACCGCGTGATCGCGCAGGAGACGTTGCTGCCGGTGGCCGAGGCGGCGTTCAGCTACGCGGTGGCCGACGGGCAACAGCTTGCGTGGCAAGCTGCCGAGTGGCCGGCCGAAGCTGAGGGCGTGCCGCAGATGCCGCGCCTCATCCGCCTGACTGGCCGGCTCACCGGGCCGGAGGCTGTCTCCATCGAGCGTGTCCTACGGCTGCCGGACGGCGTGGTGCCGGTGGTGTCGCCATGACAACACGCGGCCAAGCACTCATCATCGTGCTCTGGATCATGGGCCTCCTCACCGCCATGACCGGCGCCATTCTTGTGCAGTCCCAGCACGGGCTGCGGCTTGGGGCGCACCCGTACGCCATGCTCCAGCGGCGCGCGGCGGCCGATGCGGCTGTGTACTACGCGCTCGCGGTCGTGCGCCGCGATACCGAGCAACCACCACCGGCTGTGGATCACCTGGAGGAGCCGTGGGCCACCGGGACCGGGGACGACGGCCCGCTCTTCGACGAGCAGCCGGCCGGCGAGGCTAGGTTCGCGGTCGGCCGCCGCGTGGATGGCGCCTGGGTTCCGGGCCTGATTGACGAGGAGCGGAAACTCAACGTGAACACCGCGTCCGCGTTCTCGCTGAGTGCGGTGCTGACCGCCGCCGGGGACACGGCGCCCGGCGCGATGACCGACGAGATCGTCGGGCGGCGCCCCTTCTTCAGCATCGAGGAGCTCCGGCTCGTCCCCGGCATGCGCGAGGAGGTGTTCGACGCAGTGGCGCCCTGGCTGACTGCGCATGGCGCAGGCCAGGTCAACGTCAACACTGCGCCGGCGGAGGTGCTGAACGCTCTGGGCTGCCCGGCCGCTGCGGTCATTGCCCAGCGGCCGTACCTCGCGCGGCCGGACACGTGTTCTGCGACCATCGTCACCTCCACCGTGTTCACCGTGCCCATCGAAACCTGGATCGCGCCGGAAGGCTCGCGCGCGCGCTGGCGTGCCATCGTGCAGCGTGACGGCCGCATCCTCGCCTGGCACGCTGTTCCCGCGTCTTGACCCCCGCAAGTCCCGTCGCTACAATGCTTTCAAGGCCGTGGGAGGCCCCTGAACAGGCGGTGCATGAGTTATTTCAAGCTCCTGGGACTGGAGCGCGAACCGTTCTCAACAAGTCCCGATCCTAATTTTCTGTTCCTTTCGTCGGCCCATCGTGCCGCGTTGTACCGTCTTCGCATTGCCGTCAAGCTGCAGCGCGGCCTGAGCCTGGTCTTGGGCGATGTGGGCACCGGCAAGACGACCCTCAGCCGCCGCGTGGCACAGCTTCTGCCGGATGACGGCCCCATCGACGTGCACATCATCCTCAACCCGTACTTTGATTCTGATCAGCAGTTCCTCGCCGCGCTCTTGGAGACGTTTCATCTGGAACTGCCGTCCCAAGGCCTGCTCGCCGGCCCACCGCCGGTCCGTGCCATGCTCTCTGCCGTCGAACGCCATCTGTTTGCGCGCACCGTCGAGCAGGGGCGGATCGTGACGCTGGTCATCGACGAAGCGCAGCAGCTGAAGCCGTCCAACCTCGAGATCCTGCGTGCGCTCTTGAACTACGAGACGCACGACATCAAGCTGCTCCAGCTCGTCCTCATGGCGCAGCTGGAGTTCCTCCCGTCGGTGCGCGCGATTCGCAACCTGTGGGACCGCGTCTGCCTCAAGTACGTGCTGAACCCGTTGGATGAGCGCGAGACCAAGGAGTTGATCCAGTTCCGCCTCGTACAGGCCGGCCTGACCGGACGCGAGCCGTTGTTCACCGATGAGGCGATCCGCGAGATCTACTACGCGACGCAAGGCTACCCCCGGCGGATCGCGCTGGTGTGCCACGACGCGCTTGAGCGGCTGGTGATGGACAGCCAGCCCACGGTGACCGCCACACTCATCCGCGACCTGATCGGCCGCGAGCGCAGCTTGCAGGCGACGGCCGCCTGAGCCTCATGGCAACGTCAGCTCCGACGCCTGAAGAGAAGCTGTTTTCCGTGATCCAGGGTGCCAAGCATAAGCCGTTGCGGCGTCCTGCCTCAGCGCTGTCCCTCGCCGCGGTCCGGGCCCAGGTGCGCGGCGCGCTCGCCGCGCTCGATGTCCCGAAGGTCAACCAAGCGCTCGTGTTGCTCATGGTCCCGCTCGGCCTGTTCTGCGCGTTCGGCCCGATCCTCATGCGCCCCTCGCCGGCGCGCCTCCTCGCGCAGGCGCGGGAGCGGCCCATGCCCTTCGTCATCCCGCCTCCGCTGGAAGGCCTGCGAAGCGCCGAGGAGCTCATCCAGCTGGTTCGCACCAATGACCCCTTCGGCATCAGCGAGCGCCCAACCGCCGCGGTGCCGGCGCCGCCGGTGCAGCCGTCGCAGGCGCAGCAGATGCTCGGTGACCTACGGCTTGTCGGGATCGCCCGGGGCGCTGTGCCGACCGCCATGGTGGAGCAGGTGAGCCAGAACCTGACGTCCGTCCTCAAGGTCGGCGACGCGGTCGGCGGCTTCACCGTGAAAGCGATCCTGGAGGACCGCGTGGTGCTCGATGCCGGCGGTCAAGAGGTTGAATTGTTCTGATGCGCCTGGCCTGGCTCGTCCTCGCGTTCAGCTTGGTGGCCGCGCCGCCGGTGCAGGCGCAGCCCCCAGCACCCATCGCCGAGCGCAACCTGGCCGGGCAGCAGGTGCTGGATCCTGCCGTGTTCCCCGGCCTGGCCAACGCCATCTCGCTGGATTTACGCGGCATGGACGTAGTGGAAGTCCTCAAGTTCCTGGCGACCCAAGGCCAGTTCAACATCGTGACCAGCGCAGAGGTGCAGGGCCGGGTGACGCTCGTGCTGCAGGACGTGACGGTGCGCGACGCGCTCGACATCGTGCTGGTGAGCAACGGGCTCGCGGTTGAGCGGCGCGGCAAGATCCTGTACGTCATGTCCGCCCCACTGTATGAACAGCTCTACGGGTTGCGCTACAGCGACCCGCGTGAGAGCCTCACCATCAAGCTGCGCTACGCCAACCCGGGGCAGGTGGGGGCGCTGCTTTCGAACATCAAGTCGCCGGTAGGTCGCATCGTCATTGACGAGCCCACCGCAACGCTGGCACTGCTGGACGTGCCGGCGGTGCTGGCACAGATGAAGACGCTCATCGATTCGGTGGACATCCCGACGATCGAGCGCCGCTTGCCGACCGTGACCAAGTCGATTCCGCTGCAGTACGCCAAGGTCGAGGAGGTTCAACCCCAGGTCGAATCGGCGCTGACGCGCGACGTGGGCGTGCTGCGGGTGGACAAACGCTCCAACATCCTCATCGTCACGGACATGCCGGCCCGGATGCCGCAGATCGAGGCGCTGGTCGCCGCCTTCGACACCTCCAGCCGTCAGGTGTACATCGAGTCCACGATCCTTTCGGTGACGCTCAACGATGAGTTCCATACCGGCATCGCATGGACGGTCGCCTCGGAGTCCAAGCATTTTCCTGACATGACGATCACGAACTCCTTGCCCATTTCCAGTGATGCAGGAAATGCCATCTCCTTGGCGATCGGCTCGCTCCGGGAAAACGACATCACCGCCACCATCCGCGCGCTACAGACCTTCGGCGATACGAAGGTGCTGTCCAGCCCGCACATCGCCGCCATGAACAACGAGGAGGCCAAGATCCTCGTGGGCCGGCGCGTGCCGTACGCGGTGACCTCCGTCTCGCAGGCGCAGTCCACGGCGACGACCGCGGAAAGCATCGAGTTCATCGACGTGGGCGTGAAGCTGTTCGTGACCCCGATCATTAACAGCACCGGCTACGTGACGCTCAAGATCCGCCCCGAGGTCAGCTCGGTCGTGGACCAGTATTTGACCTCCAATGGCAACGAGATCCCGGTGGTGGAGACGACCGAGGCTGAGACGCGCGTCGTGGTCAAGGACGGCGCGACCATCATCATCGGCGGCCTCATGAAGGACACCGTGGCCCTGAGCACACAGAAGGTCCCGATGCTGGGCAACGTGCCGTTGTTGGGCGCGTTGTTCAAGAACCGGTCAGATACGATCCAGAAAGAAGAGCTCGTGATCCTGATGACCCCCCACATCGTCACGCCGGACAATCCGTACCAGCCGGCGCCGAACACCGCGCAGGTCGATTGGCCGTCCGCGGCCACGCGGAAACGCTGATGCGGCGCAGCTTCGGGATCATCGGGTTCATCCTGGTCTTCGCCGCGATGGGCGTCGGCGGCTGGTATCTGTGGAAACTGCAGGAGCGGCAACGCCTGACGCTGAGCCGGCTTGCGGAGACCCAGGCCTCGCTGGCGCAGAGCCAGCAGACCATGACGCTGATCGAGGATGAGCGGCGCAAGTTGGCTGAGGCGTACGAGACGCTGCGCGGCCGCTGGAACGCCAGCGACGAAGAACTGGGCCGGTTGAAGCAGGCGGCCGGCCGGATGACGAAGGACCTGGCCACGGTCGCGACTGAGCGTTCCGGCATCGCGAAAGACTTGGAGCGGTCGCGCCAGGCGATGGCCGACATCCGCTCGCAGGTGGACGCGCTGCAGGTGGAACTGACCGCCAGCGATGCGCGCAAGGCTGAGCTGGAGACCCAGCTGAAGGAGGCGGCCAGCACATCGTTGACCCCGGCTGAGGTGGAGCAGTTGGGGCTGGCCCTGGCCCAGTCCCAGGATGAACAGGAGCAGCTGCGGGCCAAATTGCTGGAGCTTTCCCGTGCGTATGAGGCCATGGCAGTTGCGCCAGCGCCGGCGCCTGTGACAAGCGGGGCGAAGCAGCAGAGCCAAGCCGCTGCCGCTGCTTCTCCGGAGGCTGAAGCCGTAGCGGCGCAACAGCAGGCCGGCCGGTACCGGCTCTTGGGCGAGGCGTATCTGGCCAGCCACCGGTATCCTGAAGCTGCCGAAGCGTTTGAGCAGTCCCTGGCGTATGTGGATGATCCGGCCGTGCACACCAACCTCGTCTTTCTCTACAGCCGGATCCTCAGCAACCCGGACAAGGCAGTCTTCCACCGCGCCCGCGCGCCAAGCCAGGTGGATGCCACCACTGAAACCCTCCGGACAACGGCCGGAACGCACGCCTTGCCGCGAAACTCCCGCAAGCTGCTCTGGGAGTGGCTGACCAAGTGACCCCCGGGGACGTTTCCCGCTCGGACAGCAGAAATGTCCCGGTTGTTTGGCTGGTTTGACGGCCGAAGGTTAGGTCAGGTATGCTTGAACAGCCAGCCGAGTACGCTGGCAGGATCTCCCGAAAAGGCACCCCTGGGGCAACCCAGGTTCGCAAAGCGACCGGTCCTGCACCACCCAGTTTTTTTGCAGGATAGCGGCGCTGCCGAAGGAGAACGGATGCACGGACGCCCTCAGATGCGCATGACGCCATCTCTGGGCGTCTTTTTTATTGAGTGGCTCGCCCGACTCCTCGGCTTTCCCGTTCCGCAGCCGGTCCCGGTCCGAGAACTGTCCCCATCAGAAACGTCCCCGCTGTTCCCCGCTGATCAGGAGCCATGCCGATGACGCGGCGCGCCTGGGTTCGCGCAGGGCTCCTGCTGCTGGGTGTGGCCGGCCTGGCGGTGACGGTCCGCGCGCTGACCTTCACCACGCAGACCTGGGACTTCCCCAACAACATCAGCCAGTACCAGATCTCTGACGCCAACCGGCTCGAGCTGGTCAATGCCGGCAACCCGGCTACCACCCCGGTCGCCCGACTGAAACAAGTCACGTACACGCACAGCGAGTCTGGGTCTGCCCCTGCTTTTTCTGGCACGATGACCGGCGTGCAGTATGACACCGAGTTTCCAGGCCTGCGGCTCATCCCCTCCAGCGGCGCAACCGGCGAGCTCTCAGGGGTGCCTGGAGCGGTCGGGCTCTGGCATCTGAACAGCACCCTGAACGACGTGGCCGGGACCGACAACACGCTGGTAGCACCGGCCAACCCTGCAGACCCGGCGGCAGTCACCACCAGCGGCAAGTGGGGCACCGGGACCTACCAGTTCACTGCCTCCACGAATGACTACCTCTCCGCTCCCACCAGCGCTGAGCTGGAGCCGACCGCGCAGGTCACGGTTGAGACCTGGGTCAAGTTCACCTCGCTCGCCGGGCAGCAGGGGCTGGTCACGAAGTATGCCAATGCCAGCGGCGCGCTGAAGCCGGCGTACGCCCTGGTGAAAACGTCGGACACGGATCCGACCTATCCCAACCGGTTCCAATTCTTGACAGGCAACACCACCACGACGCTCACCGTCACCGGCACTACGGTGATCACCGCCGGCGTCTGGTACCACGTCGCCGGCACCTACACCGGCGCCCAAGCTACGTTGTACGTTAATGGCCTCCAGGATGCATTGCCTGTGTCCGGCGCCCTGACGCTCTCGTACAACTACGCGTCGCATCCGTTCCGCGACTTCTATACCGGAGGCTGGGGCAGCAACTCTACCACGCCGCAGAGCGACGGCTACGGGTTCACGCCGCTGGTCAATGGCACGGTGACCGAGCTGTGCAACTACAACGTCCTAGTGTCCGCAACGAAGTCCCTGCGCCTATACCAGTCGTCGGGCGGGGTGCAGTTGGCGTCGGCAGTGTCAACCGCGCCGCTTAATACTTGGACCTGTATAGCCATCGCCCCGGTGGCCCTTACCGCAGGGGCTTCATATGTCATGTCTGTTGATAGCCCAAGCTTCACCTGGTGGTCCGACGCCTCATTGCCGAGCGTTCCCCAGACCGTCAGCAGTGGGACGCTGCGCATTGACCAAGGCCGGTGGGGGCCATTCGGCGTCATGCCGTCCAACAGCACGTTTCAGCAGATCCGCGGCACGCCGGATATCGGCTGGATCCCGAGCACGAGCAACGAGACCCTGGTCTTCGGCCGGTACAGCACCGCGGTCGGCGGGCCGTACGCTTCGCTGGATGGCTATCTGGATGAAGTCCTGGTGTCGAACCAGGCACTGTCAGCCGCCACCATCCGCACCCATGGCGGCTACACCTTTGCCACCGTCGGCGGGGGCACCTATGTGTCCGCGGTCATGGATTCCACGGCAATCACATTCCCGGTCAACCGGTGGCGGAGCCTCACGTGGGGCGAGGGGCCGGTGGCAAGCCTGGGGGATGAGTTTACCCCCAACCTGATGACGCTCCGGCCGGACGATCTGTGGCATTTCAATGAAGGCACCGGCCAAACCTCGATCAACACCGCCATCGTGCCGGCGACGATGACGCCGATGCAGACGGTGAACCCCCCGAACCAGCTGTTCACGAATATCTCGACCTTTTACATCCAGGCTGGCTACGGGTTCACCACGCCGAGCGGCGGGCGCACGGTGCAAAAGCTCGGCGGCATCTGGCCCAATTGCCCGCTCTGCGGTTCGAACACCCGGCGCGTCTTGTTGTACAACGCCGCCGGCACCAAGCTGGCGTATGCTGATGTGACCTCCACCGGCACCTGGGCGTACGCCGGCATGAAGGACCCGATGACCAATGCTGACCTGCCCACCGTGGCGCTGGCAGGCAGCACCGCGTACGTCGTGGCGACGGTCACGAGCGCCGCCTCCAACCTCCAGCGCGTGGTGCGCGCTCCCCTGAGCGGGTTCCCGTTTAGTGCCGGCGGCGTCACCATCACCGATGAGCGGCTCAGCGTATCGTCCGGCGTGTACTCTGAAGCCATGCCCGCTGTGAATACCGCAGGGTTTATTTACGGGATCCCGGACGTGCAGTTCACGACCGCTGCCGGCAATAGCAGCGGGGACGCGGTACTGGGCAGCAGCAGCAGTGTGGAGGCGATTGATCCGTCCTGGACCGCGGCCGGCCGGTTCGGCAAGGCGCTGTTCTTTACCAGCACAGACAACGACCGGGCGCAAGCCACCCCGACCCATGTGACGGCGCAGGATAACTGGACGATCGAAGCCTGGGTGTACTGGGACGGCACCGGTAGTGGCACCAACGGCGCCTCGCTCGTGTTCAATGGGTCCTCGGATGGCTTGCGGGGATACGGGCTCTGGCGCGGCACGTTAGCCCAGAATACGAATGTCATCTCTGTCTCGTACGGGTTGGGGGCCGCGCGGACATTCTTCAGCACGGGGGTGCCCTACGACCTCAGCGCCTGGAATCACATTGCAGTCATCCGGCGCAACGGCTGGCTGGAGGTCTATAAGAACGGCATCCGGATCGGCCCGGACGTCTCACCGGCTGACGGCGTGATTGACGACCTGGATGCTGCCAGCGTACCGGCAGCGCCTCTGATCTCGGATGCGATCATATTCGGCAACTTGGGCAACACCGCGGCATTTGGCGGCGCGTTGGATGAGGTCGCGGTCTATGCCAGCGCGCTCTCGGCCAGCACCATCCAGTCGGACTACCGCCAAGGGGCGGCGCGCTTGACGCTGCAGATGCGCACCGGCCCGACCTTGACCCCGGATGCGTCGTGGACTGAGTGGCGCCCGGCCAGCTTCTTGCCGAGCATGGCCGCCCCGTTGCCGATTGCGCCGGACCGGTTCGGCCTGGCCGCGTTGTATCACCTCAATGCTATTACATTATTCATGGATGATGCGACCGGCGGCACCAATGCGGTGGCGAACACCGGCGCCCTTCCAGCGGCTGGTAACCGGCCAGGGTTGATCGCTGGCCAGGCAGGTTTCAGCAGCGCAGCCAGCTTTGATGGCAACGATTATATCGCTGTGACCTCCACCGGTGAGCTGGCCTTGACATCGAGCGGGATCGCGGTGGAGTGCTGGGTCAAACCGACCGCGTTCAATGCCACGAATTATCTGATCGACAAAAACAGCGCCTACAGTCTTTACTTGGCGAGCGGGGTGCCGACGTTCAACGTCATGAGCGGCGCGGCCGTGGCGGCGGCATCTGCCCCGCTGTCAGTGAACGCGTGGCACCATGTCATGGGCACGTACGATACCGGCCGCATCAACCTGTATGTGGATGGCGCTTTGGTGAGCGCGCAGATCGGCAGCGTGGTGACGGTCACCCCCGGCGCCGCCGCGCTCTATGTGGGCGCGCGGGATAATATCGGATCCAACGGGTTCCAGGGCATCATGGACGAGGTCGCAGTGTATACCCGCGTCCCCTCGGATGCGCCCTTCGTGCAGGCTGTGCAGGCCCTCGGCTCCAACCCCGGGCTGCAAGGGTTTCTTGACAACAACACGTACGCGCAATTCCGGGCCGATTTCCTCACCTCTGATGCCGCGCTCAGTCCCCAGCTCTCGTCCGTGAGCGTAGCTGCTAACACCTATCCGACCGACAAGCCGTGGATCCGCAACCTGGCCGCTGGGTTGGCCCCAGACTACAACGCGCTGCAGACCTTCATCGAGACACCCGGCCCGCTGGCCAACAACGTCCCGGCGACCTCTGGCACCATCAGCTACCAGATCACGAACGATGCGACCGGTACGACCTGGTATTACTTTAACGGAACCGCCTGGGTGACCGCGGCGACCTCGGCGCAGGCCAACCCAGCCAGCGTGGTGGACGCGAACCTCTCGCTGTTTCCGGTCCAGGTCGGCATGGGCCAGCTATTCTGGAAGGCGTATTTCAGCTCCAACGGCGACCAGCAGGTTGTGCTGGATAAGCTGGAAACGCAGACGGCGACCGCGTCGCTGTCGCTGACGCCGCCGGGCACCCCATGGTATCTGGGTACCACCAACCCGGTCACCTGGACCGCATCGGGGCTCAACGACGTCAAGCTCGAATACGACAACGACGGCAGCGGCGCTTTCACGACGACGATCACGGCGTCCACACCTGCAGCCTCCGGCACCTTCGACTGGCTGGTGCCGCAGAGCTTCGCGCTCGTCAGCGCGCCTGGCGCCGCGCGCGTGCGCATCAGCGCCCTGGACCAGTACGGCACGCACCTCACCGACACCAAGTCCGGCTACACGGTCAGCGCGCCGATTTTCACTATCACGGTGCCAGGCACGCAGTTTGCGGTGCAGGCGACGCAGCGCATCACCTGGTCCACGGTCGGCGCGCCGGTTGGCAACAGCCTGAAGCTGGAGTATGTCAAAGGCGGTGCCTCGGGCACGGCGACTCAGATCGCCAACGTGCAGAACGGGCTGAACAACTGCACCGTGAACCCGCCGGCCGGCGGGGGCTGCTACGACTGGTTCGTCCCGAACCCGGCGGTCGGGCCGCAAGTGCGCATCCGGCTGACGGACAATGGCCAGCCGCTGACGACCGGGGACTCGGCTGACTTCAAGGTCACCGGGTCGCTGACGGTGGCGGCGCCGGATGCCACGACCGTTTGGACCGTGGGCCAGTCGCACGACATCAATTGGACGACCAAGGGCACGATCCCGAAGGTCATCGTCAAGTACAACGGGACCGTGATCTCTGGCGGCCCGGTCAACAACACCGGCACCTTCAATTGGACCACGTCCACGCCGGCCGATGCCAGCGCCTCAGGCGTCTTCCGGGTCGAGGATGAGGGCGACAACACGGTCTTTGGTGATTCCCCGGCGATCCGCGTTACGACCATGGCCGTCACCTCGCCGATCGCAACTAGCCGGTGGCTCGCCGGCAGCGACCAGGCGATCACCTGGACGCATACAGGGCTGAACTTCGTGCGCCTCTCCTATGCGGTGGGCGGCGGGGCAGACACCGAGATCGTCCCGTCGGTGCCGGCGAGCCCCAGCGCCTACACCTGGACCATTCCGCTGACCGCGGTCAAGCGCAACGGGGTCACGGTCCGCGTCCAAGACGCAGAGCAGAGCCAGACTGAGTTCCAGGCGGTCGCAACCTCAGCGCCGTTTACAGTGCACGGCGCGCTCGATTGGGCTCAGCCGCCGATGTCCCCGGACTGGACGTTGACCTGCACGTCCGGCACCGGTGATGCTTGCACATTGATGTGGAACGCCACAGGCTCCATCGGGCAGGTGGACCTGGCGTACTCGTTCGACGGCAATAACTTCGCGCCCATCACTGCCGGCCTGGCGAACACCGGTAGTTATGACTGGATCCCGAGCATCACCGCGGCATCCATTCGAGTGCGGGTACGCGATAGCCAGGACAGCCAGACCGAGAGCGTCTCCGGCCAGTTTAAGATCAATGGCATCGGCATCAGCGCGCCGGTCCACGACTTGAACAACGTCCCCCCGACATGGGACGTGGGCACCCCGCAGACGATCGCATGGAGCAAGACCGGTAGTTTCGACTATGTGGACTTGGCGTATACGACTGATGGCACGAACTGGATTACGATCATCATGCACCGGCTGACGAACGACACAGACAGTATGAGCTGGTTGGTGCCGGATGCCATCAGCACGGCGGCTAGGGTTCGAGTCTCGCAGAACGGCAACCCCGCGCTGTCCGCGATCTCTGACACGTTTAACATCCGCGGCGTGTTGCATGTGACCGGCCCCAACGGCGGGCAGACCTTGACGGTGGGCGGGGCCACGTCCATCCAATGGGACGCCACCGGCACGATGCCGAAGGTCAAGCTCGAGCTGAGCACGAACGGCGGCTCCACCTGGCCGACCGTGATCGCGACCCTGGCGACCGCGCTGGGTAGCGGCACCTCGCCGGTGGCGAACACGTACGCCTGGACCGTGCCGGATGCGATCACGGCGCAGGGCCGCGTGCGCGTCAGCGACAACGACCTGCCGGCGCACCCGGCCGTGTCGGACGCGTCGGACGGCAATTTCACGATCCAGGGAACGTTCGCGATCACCGACCCGCCGGCCTCAACGAGCAACGGCTGGGGTGTGTTTGAGCTGAAGCCCATCACCTGGACCACGACCGGGACCGTGGGCCGCGTGACGGTAGAGTACACGACCGACGGCGCGGCCTGGGTGCCGGTCCTGGATGAGTTGGGCACGCCGGCCACCAACATCCTGAACCTGGGCAGCTTCGTGTGGAAGGTGCCGGACCTGGTGGCCGCAGCCCTCGCCCCGGCGGACCTGGGCAAGGGCAACGTGTCGCACAAAGTGCCGACCGTGCAGGTACGCGTCCGCGACGTGGACGCATCACACGCGGCCGCGGCGCGCGGCCAGCAGAGCACGGCGGCGTTCACGGTGAAGTGGTTCCGGGTCAAGTGGGTGGTCAAGAACGGCGACACCGGCTTTGAGATCGGCGAGATCAACGTGCTGGAGAACAACAGCCCGCCGGTGCCGAACTGGGTCGTGGACAACCTGACCTGCGCCGCCGGCTTCGATCCGTGCCTGAACTCGCCGGTCTACCGGCATTACCCCTACGGCGGCTACGTCACGAAGTGGCTCAAGAAGGACTTCAATCCGAACACGATCACCGGCTGGACCGCCTCGCGCGACGCCTCGGCCGGCCAGGCCGGCGCCGATGAGTGGGACAAGGTCAACCCGGTCTCGCTCGCCTCGGCAATGCCGGACCCGACGGTGTACAACGTCCGCCTCGAGCCGCTGTACGATCAGGGTACCGACACGATGACGTTCAAGACCTGGCTCGAGAAACAGGGCCAGCTGCCGGCCGACCCAACGCTGTTCGGCCCGGCGACGCTCCAGATCTACGAGCCGGATGGCATCACGCTGAAGCAGTCGCTCACCGCCAACCCGCCGATTGACGGCGCGACCGGCCTGCCGCGGGCCGACTGGCAGAAGAACTATGACTTCAGCCTCTCGCCCACCAACCTGACGCCAGGCACCATCTACTTCGCCAAGGCTTCGATCACCTATGAAGGCCGGACGCGGACGAGCGGCGGCATCGCCAACGTCTTAATCCCCTCGAATGCAGCGGTCACGCTGGCTGACCTGCAGAACGAGTTGAACCCGATCGGCACGCAGGTGGGTGAGATCCACACCGAGACGGTCGGCCCGGCCTCCACGCTGCAGACGATCGTGAGCAACCAGACCGCGATCCGCGCCGACATCGCCACGGCTAAGACCGATCTCCAAACAGACGTGGCCGGGGTGGCTGGGCAGGTGGGCGTGTTGCAGGGCACGGCGGACGCGATCAAGGCTGACACCGGCCTCATCAGCACGCAGGTGCTGCCAGGCCTGACCAGCATCGAGTCCAAGGTGGACGGCGTGCAGGCGTACCTGTCTAGCCCAGCCGACGGCTTGCCGAAGATCATCGCCAACACCGACAGCCTTGCGGGCGCAGCCAAGGCGGCGCGCCGGGGCGCCATCCTCAACCGCGACATGGAGCTTGAGGAAGGCGAGACCGCCACGCTGCAGTACCGCAGCGAGGGCGGCGTCCCGACCCTGATCATCTACAACGCGGCCGGCGGCGTCGTGGCAGGCGTGCCGCCGCTGGCGCTGAACCCGGCGACCGGGCTCTACGAGTCCGTGATCTCGCTGGCGGCGCTGGGCGAGTACCGGGCGGTGGTCACGGAACCGGCCTCGGCCGACTCGGCCGGCACCGTGGACAGCGTAACGCTGACGATGCGCAAGTCGCTCGCCACGAACGAGAATCTGTACAACAGCGTGGTGTACCTGGCCGGCCGGTTCGACGCGGTCGACACCCAACTGGTGGCGCTCGATGCGCAGGGGGACGCGCTCGCGGCTGCCGCCGCCGTGATCCAGGCCACGACCGATGCCACCAAGCTCCAAGCCGACTCGATCAAAGCCGATGCCACGACGCTGCTCACCAAGTGGGGCGCGCTGGATGCGGCGGCGCTCATGACCGGCATCGACGGCTTGGCGGTTGACCTGGGCGCGGTCCGGGCCAAGACCGACACCATCAACTGGGCCGACGTGACGCAGATCATGGCCGACACCGGCAACATCGCCGCGATCAAGACCAAGACTGACAGCATCAATTGGAACGATGTAACCGGGCTTGTGACGACGGCTGGCGCGATCCAGGCCAAGACCGACACCATCAATTGGGCCGACGTGGCCGCGGTCAAGACTGCGACCGACACCATCAACTGGGCGGACGTCACCGGCATCAAGACCAAGACCGACACCATGGACTGGGCTGACGTCCTGGGCGTCAAAGCCAAGACCGACACCATCAACTGGGCCGAAGTCACCGGCATCAAGACCGCCACCGACACCATCAACTGGGCCGACGTGACCGGCGTCAAGCTGAAGACCGACACCATCAACTGGGCCGACGTGCTGGCAGCCCGCGGGGACATCGCCACGGTCCTGGGCGAGATCGGCGCCGGCAACATCGCCGCGATCAAGACCAAGACCGACAGCATCAATTGGGCCGACGTGACCGGGCTTGTGACGACGGCCGGCGCGATCCAGGCCAAGACCGACACGATTGACTGGGCTGATGTGGCTGGGATCAAGACCGCCACCGACACCATCAACTGGGCAGATGTCTCTGGCATCAAGCTGAAGACTGACACGATTGATTGGGCCAACGTGGCCACGCTCTTAAGCGAGATCGGCACCGGCAACATCGCCGCCATGAAGACCAAGACCGACACCATCAACTGGGCAGATGTCTCTGGCATCAAGCTGAAGACTGACACGATTGATTGGGCCAACGTGGCCACGCTCCTGAATGAAATCGGGGTCGGCAATATCACCGCCATCAAGACCGCCACCGACACTATCAACTGGGGTGATGTGACCGGCCTTGTGACCGCCTCCGGCGCCATTCAGGCCAAGACCGACACCATCAACTGGGCCGACGTGACCGGGATCAAGACCGCCACTGATACCATCAATTGGGCCGACGTGACCGGGATCAAGACTGCCACTGATACGATCAACTGGGCCGACGTGACGGCGCTGGGGACAGCGGTGGCCCAGGTCCAGACCGACATGGCCAAGGAGGCGACGCTGCAAGGCGCGTTGGCCACCCTGGCGGCGATTCAGGCCAACATGGCCACGAATGCGGACCTGCAGACCGCGCTTGGACAGCTGACCGCGCTGCAGACCGGCCTGACGAACCTGTCCGCGCAGGTCGGCACGCCGGCGCAGCAGGCGTCGCTGGATGAGGCTATCGTTACGCTCGGTCAGATCCAGGGCGCCATGGCGACGGCCGTAGATTTGCAAGCGAAGCACGATGCCGTTATGGCGGATCTATCGAACCTGTCAACGCAGCTTGGCACCCCGGCACAAGAGGCAACGCTGACAGCCGCCTATTTCGACTTGCTGGCATGGCAGCAGCTTTCCAGGCAGGACATTCTGGACTACACGTTCTTGATGTGGACCGGACTATCCGACCAGATGGGTACCGCGGCACAAGCTGCCGCGCTGACCACCGCGCAAAATACCATCGATCAGGCATTGCGTGACATCGCCGACGTCCGGGCCAACATGCCCACCGGCGGGACCGACCTGAGCGCGATCAACGACAAACTGGCGACGCTGCAGAGCACGCTGGACGCTGTGCCGACCGGCGACGTAGATCTGACGCAGGTCACCACACAGTTGGACGGGGTGAAGACCACGCTCACGGCCATCCAGGACAAGCAGTTGGAGACCGACACGCTGATGGCCAAGCTGGACAGCATGGACGAGGCGGTTCAATCCGCGGCCGGTGCTTCCGCAGCGGTGGGCCTCTCGCAGAGCGCGTACGCCGCAGCCAGCCAAGCGGTGACCATCCTTGAGCAGCTGCAAGCCGAGATCAAGGCCAACGGCAAAGGCTCGACTCTGGCGCCGATGCTCCTGGGCAAGTTCGGCGACAAGATGGGCGAGATCGAGCAGGCCGTGACCGTGATCCCTGGCGAGCTGGACACGGCCGCCGTGTCCAAGCAGCTGGCCCAGCTGGCCGCCGGCATTCAGTCGCTGGCCTCGGAGAAGGGCTACCACTTTGACTCGCTCTACCAGATGTCCGAGCTGCAGGGCGGGGACGTGAAGACGATCCGCAACAACGTCACCGAGCTGAAGGCGCTGGTGGAAATCCAGAAGTCCATCCTCGAGAACAAGCTCAACGAGCCGGTGGTCAAGACCTGGTTTGAAGCCGGGTATTAAAGGGTTATACTTACTGCAATGAGGCCCGGCCGCTTGGGGTGGGTAGTCCTGCTCGTAGCCGTTGCGCTGTGCCAGAAGACCGTGCGCGCGGACGACGGCTCGCTTGTTTTCAAACTCCTAGCCGTAAACCCCTCAGATACTGAATCAAAGGACGTCTCGCTGCGCGGCGTCCTGCCGCCTGAGGTGAAAACCGAAGACGTGATGGAGGCGGACGGTCTCGACGTGGCGTACGATGCGCAGGTCGGCGCGGTGGTGGTCAGCGGTACGGCGACACTGAAGCCGAAGCAATCCCTGGCCAAGAACGTCCTGATCCGCGATGTGTGGATCATTCCCCAAGACCAGTTCGACCGGCTCAGCCGAGAGGTCGAGGAAATCCTCAGCAAGCTTGCCGGCACCGCCTTCCTGGACCGTGGCCGGCTGCTGGCCAATGGCATCCGCCGGCGGCTCGAGATGCTGGCCGGTCGGCAGGGCGCGCCGTTCGTGGATCCGCAGGCCCACATCAGCCAGTACCGGGAGGACGTCAAGCAGCTCCAGCTTGTGGAGACCGAGCTGGTGTCGCTGCGCCAGCTCATGGTCATGGCCGCGCTGAACCCGGACGGCCAGCCGGTGCTGCAGATGGACGATGGCGGCGTCTCGGGCGCGGGAGGCGCTGCCGCGCGCGATGGCTTGTCAGTCCTTACGACGTGGCGCATCGTCTTCATGATCTTGGGCCTGCTGGGCGTCGTCAGCCTCTCATTCTTCTTCGTGTGGCAGCGCCAGCTCAAAACACAGCTGGCGCGGCAGGCTGCCGCGCCCGGCGTGGCGCAGGCTGATCAGCTGTTCTCCGGCGGCTCCGGCTCGCCCACCGGCGCGCCGGCGCCGTCTCCCAAGACGCCGCTTACGCCATAACCGCCTGTCTTGCATCGCGCTGCGGCGCGTGCTAGCGTACTCGCAGCATGCAGCGTTGGACCGTCGCCCTCATTTTGCTTCTGGCCACGCTCGGCCCCTCCCTCGTGATCGCCGTCGTGGGGTACGCTTCGATCAAGGCGCTCTCCCGCAACCCGTCCGCTGCGCCGAAGATCCAGACGACAATGATCGTCTCGTTCATTTTCGCCGCGGCCATCGCCGTCCTCGCCCTCCTCATCCTCTTCCACATCTTCACCCAGCGGTAGCCATGGCCCGACGCGCAGCCCCCGCCTCCGCCCTGGCGATCGAGATGAGCTCCCGCGCGGCCAAGCTCATGGAAGCGGACCTCGCGCCGCTGCGCATTGCCCGCGTGCGGGCTTCCACCGTCGCTGAGCCGTCGCCTGACGGCCTCGGAGCGCTGAAGGCGCTGCTGGACGCCGCCCCGGTGACCGGGCGCGAGGTGGGCCTGGCCATCGGCCGGGAAGCCTTCACGCTCCGCACCCTTGAGCTGCCCTCCCGCGATCCGAAAGAGATCGCTTCGATGTTGGAGTTGCAGCTGGGCAAGCTGACCCCGTATCCCCGCGCTGAGATCTTCTTTGCGTGGAGCCTGATCGGCACCTTCCGCGACGGCTACACGACGGTGTTGCTGGCCGTGGGCCGGAAAGCGCTGATCGATGGGGCGCTGGCACTGCTGGCTGCCAAGGGCGCGCGTGCGCTGTGGATCGGGATCAGCACCGAGGGCCTGGCCGCCTGGTCGGCCGCGGATGCGAAGACCGCCCCCGCCGCCGCCACGCGTGCCGCGGTCGTCATCGATGTGGATATGGCCTCGACCGACTGCGCCGTGATCGCCGACGGGCGGCTGCTGTTCTCCCACAGCATCGCGATCGGCCATGAGCAGCTGGCTGCGTCGGACCAGACCCGCCTGCGGTGGGTGGCTGAGCTCGTGCGGCTGCCGCGCATCCTGGCGCATGAGGAGATCAAGAGCACGATCGGCCGGGCCTCGGTCACCGGCGTGACGACGCACGTCGGGCCGTTGGTCGAGCAGTTGTCCAGTCAGTGGGGCGTGCCGGTGGAGCTTGTGAACGCGCTTGGGGCGGTGCCGGCCTCGGTGACGGCTGCGGTCGCTGCGACCCCGGTGTCCTACACCGCCCTGGCCGGGCTGCTGGCGACCGGGCAGGCCCCGAAGATGGACCTGTTGCCGGCCGAATCCCGCTTGAGCCAGACGCTGCAGACGCGGTCCAAGCACCTGGCCCGTTTGACAGGCAGCATTGCGATCATTTTGGTCTTCGCGCTGGTCCTGTACTTGGAGCAGCTCATCATCCTGCGCGGTTACCTCGGCCAGCTGCAGGACCAGCTCGCGCTGGTGGAGCGCACCTCGCAGGAGACGCTGACCCGCCAGCACGCGATGCGGCAGGCGCGCGAATGGATCATCCAGGGCCGCCAGGCGTCGGAAGCGGTGGCTGCCGCGGCCGCTGCGGCGGATGCAGGGATTACCATCACGCAGCTGTCGTTCGAGGATGGAAAGCCCCTGACGTTCCGCGGCCGGGCCGATACCATGCCAGGGGCCTTCACGTTTCTCGACCGGCTCAAGCAGCAGCCGGTGTGTGCCAATGTCCATGCCCGGTCAGTGGCCAAGGCTAAGGGGCCGCGGGCCGACGGCGCAGAGTTTGAAATCGTGTGCGAGCTTCAAGGGGTGTGATGGCCGCGCGCTCGATCGTCCTCTTGCAGCGCCGCTGGCATGCGCTGCCGCAACGCTATCGGCAGTTGCTGTTCGTGCTGGCGGTCTTGCTCGTGTGCTTGGGGGTGGACGGCATCATGATCCGCCCTTTGCGCCGGCAGCTGGCCCGCTTGCACGAGCGCATCCGCGAGGCAGAGCAGCGGCTGACCGAGGCGACCATCGCCAGCGGCCAGGCCGAGGCCGTGGCCCAGGCATTCACCGCCTACGCGCCCTATGCGCAGCCCTCCGGCAGCCGGGAGGCGGAGCTGGCCGGCCTGCTGACCGAGGTGGAGTCTGCGGTGCGCGAAACCGGGATGGTGCTGCTGAATCTGAAGCCAGAGGACATCAGCGCGGACGCTGGCAAGGCCCTGGCCATCCGCGTGGAAGCCGAGGCCGGGACCGCGCAGCTGCTGCAGCTGCTGGATCGGCTGCAGCGCTCGCCCCGGCTGCTGAACGTCTCAGAGCTGAGCGTCCGCGTGGCCGAGGGCCGCACGTTGCGCACGACGTTGGTGATCACGCGGCGGTTGCTGCTGCCGGGGACTGGTTAGCCGCGCAATGCGGGGGAGAGCCCGATGATCCCATATGAATTTGACGCCGAGCGGTTCAGTCGCTGGATGTCGTACGTCCTGCGCCATAATCCATCGCGGTACGGGTTGCAGACCGATCGGCATGGGTACGTGGACCTGGCCGCGTTCTTCCTCATCGCGCGCCGGCGGTATCCTGGCATGGACCCTGACAAGCTGCGCCTGCTGATCGAGCAGGGCGGCACCGGCCGGTTCGAGATCGACGGCCACCGGTTGCGCGCTCGCTATGGCCACTCGATCCCTGTGGACCCGGCCGGCACGCCGGCGGTCCCGCCGCCCCGGTTGTATTACGGCATGGACACGGCCCGGGTGCAGGCATGCCTGGCCGAAGGCTTGAAGCCGTCCGACCGCCGGCTCGTCCACCTGAGCCAATCCGTCGAAGATGCTATGACGATCGCGCGCCGCAAGACCGGCCAGCCCGCGGTGCTGCAGGTGCTGGCCGAAGAGGCTGTCCAGGCCGGCGTGATGTTTTATAAAGAACAGCAGGTCTACCTTGCGACCGAGATCCCTGCGCGTTTCCTGGCGATCGAGCCGCTGCCAGCCTCATCGGCGGCCTGACGGCGCCGGCCCTCACCCGCTATAATCTCCTTAATGGCGCTCATCTTCGTGGTTCAAGAGCACCACGCCAGCCGCCTCCACTACGACTTTCGCCTGGAGATCGGCGGCGTCCTCGTCTCCTGGGCGGTGCCCAAGGGCCCGTCGCTGAAACCTGGCGAGAAGCGGCTGGCGATCCAAGTGGATGACCACGCGCTCGAATACGCGACGTTCGAGGGCGTGATCCCGGAGGGCCGCTACGGCGCCGGGCCGGTGATCATTTGGGACAGCGGCACCTACGAGCTGCTCGAGGGTACGGATCCGGCTGCCCGGTGGCGGCAAGGCTCCCTGAAAATCCAGCTCAAAGGCCGCCGGCTCAAAGGCGGGTTCAACCTCGTGCGGATGAAGACGCCCAAGTCCACCGGCAAAGAATGGCTGCTGGTGAAGAAGTTCGATAAATACGCTGACGAGGAGTATGAAACGCTCTCTGCCATGACGCCGGCGAAGCGGCAACAGTTGCGCGTCTTGGAGCCACCCTGCGCCACCTCATAATCTTTAACAGCGGGGACGTTTCTGATGGGGACACTTCTCCCACAAGCTGGGGTCTGACCCCAAGGCAGGTCTTTCCCGATTGGGGTCTGACCCCATGAGGGTTGATGTGGCAATCCTGGGCGGCGGCATCATCGGCTGCGCGCTGGCGGATGAGCTGGCGCGCCGCGGCCGCCGGGTTGTGGTCATCGAGCAGGGGCGCATCGGACTGGAGGCCTCCTCGGCTGCGGCTGGGATCTTGGCCTCGCAGATGGACATCCCGAAGCCTGGGCCGTTCTTCGACCTATGCCAGGCTGCGCACCGCGCATACCCTGGATGGATCCAGGCCCTCGAGCGCCGCACCGGAATGGACGCGGGTTTCCACGGGGACGGCATCTTGTATGTCGCCACGTCGCGCCAAGCGCTTGCGCGCATGCGCGCGCGGGCCAGGTGGCAGCGCCGGCGGCACCTGGCGGCTGAAGAGCTCTCCGGGGCAGCGGTGCGCCGGCTTGAGCCGCATGTGGACGGCCGGATCGCCGGCGGCGTACTGTTTCCGCGCGAAGCGCAAGTCGATAACCAGGCGTTGATGGGTGTGTTGGCCGAGGCGTGCCGGCGGGCCAAGGTCACGCTTCAGGAGCAGACCAGTGTCCGGCGCGTCATCCTTACCCGCGGCGCGGTCCGCGGCGTGGAGACCAGTCATGGCCGGATCACCGCCCCCATCGTGGTGAACTGCCTGGGCAGCTGGGCGGACATGCACGGGCGCTTTCCGGTGCGCCTGCCAGTCGAGCCGGCGCGCGGCCAAATCCTCGTGTTCAAAGGCCCTCGCGGCCTGTTCCGCAGCGCGGTGATGGGCGATGATGCCTACGTCGTGCAGCGGCGCGATGGGCGGCTCTTGGTCGGCTCCACCATCGAGCGGGCCGGCTTTGCCAAAGCAGTGACGGCCGCAGGGATGCTCGACATCCTCTCCGGCATCTGCCAGCTTACCTCCGCCATCAGCGCGTGCGCGTTCGAAACCGCGTGGGCGGGTTTCAGGCCGCTGACGCCGGACGGGCTGCCGCTGATTGGTCCCACCCGCGTGCCAGGCCTGTACGCGGCCACCGGCCATTTCCGCCACGGCATCCTGCTCGCGCCGGTGACCGCCACTCTCCTGGCGGATCTGCTGCTCACAGGCCGCACCACGGTTCCGCTGACCTTGTTTTCGCCCCACCGGTTCCAGCGCGGGTAGTTCGCGCCATCTTTCGTTTGGCACTATCCGAAGTCCGTCGTGGACTGTGGGATGTGTTGTTTTTTTCAGGTAAATCAGGTTAACTTGTAAGTGACAATTCAGACGGCACGGTACCGAGAAAGGCAAACCTCCGCCACCATGATTGCGTGCGTGGCGGACCCGCCCTGCAGATGTGCGTGGGGGCGGGCGTCGTGAGGCGGGGACGCAAAGCCACGGGTCTTCAAGAAGATCGCCGGGCTGCCGACGCGACCGTTCATCGAGCCCCTTGGAGATAGCCGGGTTCCCGAAGTGCCGGAAGGCATGGTGGAGTCCGGTGTTTTTATCTCCGATCGCACAAGGAGCGCCGATGAGCTGGCAGCCGTGGATCAGCCCCCTGCGCCCGGTGTTTGCCGTCACGGCGCTCCTTTCGTCTTCATCCTATTCCTCATGCCGCACTGCCGATCGCCTGGTTGAGTTGTTGGAGGCGCACGCATGAGCCACCGCCGCATCGCGACGCTCTGGAGCCTATGGGGCTGCTGCGTGGTGTTGGCGCTGGCGTTGTCGGCCGCGAACGTGAGCCCGGACGAGGGGCCTGCACGGGTGCCGGGCCGGCTCATCGTGAAGTATAAGGGCAACGTCACCGAGTGCGCCGGTTGCCTCATTAACGAGCGCAAGAGTTTCCGCACGGCCACGACCGACCGCAGTGATTCCCTCGATACGCTCCACGCCAAGTACCACGTGAAGTCTGCCAAGGCGCTGTTCCGCTCCGAGTCGGATGAGGCGCGCCTGCCGCACAAGACCCTGACGGCGATGCGCCAGATGGAGGAGCAGCGGCGGGCCAAGGCGGCGAAACGCTTCGGCGCGCGCGCCAAGCGGGCTGCGGCCCTGGCCGTCCAACCAGACTTGGCAAACGTGTACATCCTCACCGTGCCGGAAAACACGGATCTGGATGCTGCCGCTGCGGCCCTGGCGGCTGACCCGCACGTGGAGTACGCCCAGGCGGATGTCATGTTTTCGGCCGCGGTCGCGCCGAACGATCCGTACTATGGAAGCGCCGGCGCCTGGGGCCAGAGCAGCGACGACCTGTGGGGACTGAACGCCATCCACGCGGAAGGCGGCTGGCTGCTGTCCAAGGGCGGCGGCGTGCTCGTGGCGGTCGTGGACTCAGGCGTGGACTATACGCATGAGGATCTCGCCGGCCGGGTGTGGATCAATACAGCCGAGGTGCCGGCCAACGGCTTGGATGACGATGCCAATGGCTTTGTGGACGATGTGCGCGGCTGGGACTTCACGGCGTGCGCGCGCTTCTCCACCAGCGGCGCGTGCGTCACGGCAAAACCGCAGGACAACGATCCGGTCGACGGATTCGGCCACGGCACGCATGTGGCCGGCACGATCGCTGCCGCCGGGGACAACGGTCTGGGCGTGATCGGGATCGCCCCCGAAGCGCTGCTCATGCCGGTGCAAGCGCTCAACAACGGCGGCTCTGGTTCCAGCTCCTGGGTGGCCAGCGCGATCCGCTACGCAGCGGATAACGGGGCCGATGTGATCAACATCAGCCTGGCGTGCAGCGTCGCCTGCCCGTCGGTGCCGGTCGTGGAGGACGCGGTGCGCTACGCCACCGGCCTGGGCACGGTGATCATCCTCGCGGCCGGCAACACCAACGCGGACGTGGCGTTGCGCTCGCCGCAGAACATGCCGGAAACCATCGTGGTCTCCGCCATCGGCCCGGACGGGCAGAAGCTCTCCTTCTCAAACTTTGGCGCCAAGATCGACGTGGCAGCTCCCGGCGGAGGCCCCGAAGCCTTGCCGGGCGTGTACATGCCGACCTACAGCATTCTCTCGCTGCGCGCCGTAGGCGCCCTCATTGATCCCGGACTGATCGTCGGCGGCCAGTACGTGCGCGGGGCAGGCACGTCCATGGCCGCGCCCCATGTCTCCGGCGTAGCGGCGCTGATCCTGAGCCGCCGGCCGGAGTTCACGGTGGAGGACGTCCGGCAGGCCTTGCACCTCTCGGCGGATGACGTGGGTGCCGCGGGCGTGGACCCGCAGACCGGCCATGGGCGGGTCAACGCTGCGCGCGCGGTCGCGCTGCCCTCGGTCAATGCGCCGCCGGTGTTTGGCGCGATCGGGGTGTTGACCGCGGCGGAGGGTTTCCCGTTTGCGCTCACGCTGCCTGGCAGCGATGCTGATGGCGATCCGCTCACATTCTCGGCATCCGGCATGCCGGCGGGTTCCACCCTGAGCGGGGCGCACTGCGCCTGGACGCCGGGGTATGACCAGGCCGGGGAGCACCAGATCACCTTCACGGTGTCAGATGGCGTGGCCGTCGCTGACGCCGTCGTCCTCATAACGGTGCTGAACACGAACCGGGCGCCGGTGCTGACGCCGATAGATCCCCAAACGATCGACGTCGGTCAGACGCTATCGCTGGCACTTTCGGCAGAGGATCCGGACGGAGACCTGTTGACCTTTGCCGTGGACCCGCTGCCGGCAGGCGCTGCGCTCACCGGCGGCGCGTTCGACTGGACGCCGACGAAGGATCAGGCCGGCGACCATGTGCTGCAGCTGTCGGTGACGGACGGGGCGCTCACAGACACGCACCCGGTGACGATCACGGTCGTCGCAGAGCAGGCGCCGCCTCCGGCCAATCAGCCGCCGACCTTGACACTGCTGGATCCGGACATCACCAACGACGGCAAGGTGGATGTCGCCGACCTGCGGCTGGCCGTAAGGTTCTTCGGCCGGCCCAGCCCGTACGATGTGACCGGCGACGGCCGCATCAACTCCGGCGACCTGGCGCTGATCGCCGGCGCTCAAGGCTTCAATTGGCCGCCCACAAATGTCACCCAGGGCCGGAAGGTGGTCGTGTTCATGGTCGGCGAAGACCCGGACCATCAGCCGCTGACGCTCTCGGCGAACGGCCTGCCAGCCGGCGCCATGTTCCGCCAGCCGTATCCGAACAAACCGAACTTGTGGCAGTTCATCTTCCGGCCAGCGCACGCGCAGCGCGGCAACTACCAGGTCACGTTCACGGCCACGGACGGCACCGACACTGCCAGCGCCAGCCTGCCGATCAGGGTGATGAAATCGCACCACCACTGACGTTGTCGTTGGGATTGCGGCTCAGGTAAGCTTGTAATAGGTTTTTAAAGACTTTTATGGACTTCGAGCGCCGGTTTTAAAAGCCGGCGTGCTTGTCGAGGGGCCCGCAGCCCAATGATGCGCCACGAGCGACAACCCTACCTGCGCCTGGCCGCCATCGAAGTCCAAACCCAAGGGCTGGTAACGCTGCCTTTTCTTTTTGCCTTGAAACTTGACAAAAAAGTATGATTAAACTACACTTGAACCATGAAGATCACAGCCCCAGAAGAGTACGGGCTACGGTGCCTTTTGCAGCTGGCCAAATCGCCTCAGGGCCAGGTGGTAAGCGTCAAAGAGATCGCTGAGAAGGAAGGCCTATCTAACGCCTATGTTGAGAAGCTGTTACGGATGCTAGCGAAGGCCGGACTGGTGCACAGCATGCGGGGTATTAAGGGCGGCTACCTCTTAAATAGGCCGCCGGCGCAGATCTCACTTGGCCAGGTGGTCCGCGCGCTGGGCAGCCTGCCAAGCACTACGCACATGTGCAACGTGTTCATCGGCAATCAAGACGCGTGTGTCCACTTTAGCGATTGCGGCATCCGCTCGGTCTGGTCCGGCCTGACCACGCTGCTCCAAGATTTCCTGGATAAGACCACGGTCGCCAGTTTGCTTGAGAACGAATACACGGTGTCGGCGCGGCTGGCTCAGCGCCTCGGAGGATAAATGCTGTTGAAGGTCGAAGACTTGCATGTCGCTGTCGAGGGCAAGGAGATCCTCAAGGGTCTCAACCTGACCCTCACCGCCGGCGAAGTGCACGCCATCATGGGGCCGAACGGCTCTGGCAAGAGCACGCTGTCCTTCTGCTTGATGGGCCACCCGAAGTACCAGATCACGGGCGGCCGCATCCTCTACAAGGGGCAGGACATCAAGGGCCTGGCCCCGAATGCGCGCGCCGCCGCCGGGATCTTCCTCGCGTTCCAGTACCCGATTGCGATCCCCGGGGTCACGATCGTGAACTTCCTGCGCGCCTCGCTGCGCGGCGTCCGTGGCCAGGATGTCCCGGTGAAGGAGTTCCGGCAGCTCGTGAAGGCCCAACTGAAGACGTTGAACGTCCCGGATAGCTTTATGAACCGGTACGTCAACGATGGGTTCTCCGGCGGCGAGAAGAAGCGGCTCGAGATCCTGCACATGGCGGTGCTAGCACCCTCGCTCGCGGTGCTGGATGAGACCGACTCTGGCTTGGACATCGATGCCCTCAAAACGGTGGCCGAGGGTATTAATGCCCAACGCAGCCCAGAGCGCGGCATCCTCGTGATCACGCATTACCAGCGCCTACTGAACTATGTGACGCCTGATGTCGTGCACGTTATGGTCAACGGGCGCGTCGTGCGTACCGGCGGCCCGGAGCTGGCGCACGAGCTGGAAGCCAAAGGCTACGAAGCCTTCCGTGTCGCGGAAGCCGCGACGGCATAAGGCGATGACCACCAAGCCGCAAGTCGACATCAATGAAGACTACGAGAAGCTGTACGGCTTCCACATGCCGGAGCACTACGTGTTCAAGGCCCGGCCCGGCTTGGACGAGAAGGGTGTGCGCGAGATTTCCTGGATGAAGTCTGAGCCGGCGTGGATGCTGGAGAAGCGGCTGCGCGGCTACAAGCACTTCCTGAATAAGCCGATGCCGAACTGGGCGAACACTGAGCTGCTCAGCAGCATCAAGTTCGACAGCATCTTCTACTACCTGAAGTCCACCGAGAAGAAGGGTGAGACGTGGGACCAGGTGCCGGCTGAGATCAAGGAAACCTTTGACCGACTGGGCATCCCGGAGGCGGAGCGCAAGTTCCTCGCCGGAGTTAGCGCACAATATGAATCCGAGTCGGTGTACCACTCCATGCACGAGGACCTCCAAAAGCAGGGCGTCATCTTCCTGGACATGGACACCGCGATGAAGGAGCAGCCGGAGATCGTGCAGCGCTACTTCGGCACCGTCATCCCGGCCGGCGATAACAAGTTCGCTGCGCTCAACACCGCGGTGTGGAGCGGCGGCAGCTTCATCTACGTGCCCAAGGGCGTGAAGGTGGCCATGCCGCTGCAGGCGTATTTCCGCATCAACGCGAAGAACATGGGCCAGTTTGAGCGCACGCTCATCATCGCGGATGAGGGCGCCGAGATCACGTATATCGAGGGCTGCACCGCGCCGGTCTACTCCTCGGATTCATTGCACTCGGCGGTCGTGGAACTGATCGCGATGCCGCACGCGCGCATCCGCTACGTCACGATCCAGAACTGGTCGAAGAACGTATATAACCTGGTGACCAAGCGGGCCGTGGCGCAAGAAGGCGCAACGGTCGAGTGGCTCGACGGCAACCTGGGCTCGAAGCTGACCATGAAGTACCCAGGCGTGTACCTGATGGGCCGCGGCGCGCGCGGCGAAGTGCTCTCGGTGGCCTTCGCCGGGTCAGGGCAACACCAGGACGCCGGGGCGAAGATGGTCCACGCCGCGCCGGACACCTCGTCGGTCATCACCTCCAAATCGATCTCCAAGGGCACCGGCCGCACGACCTACCGCGGCCTGATCAAGGTGCACGAGGGCGCGACCAACTCGAAGTCCACCGTCCGGTGCGACGCGTTGCTCTTAAGCCACGAGTCGCGCTCCGACACGTACCCGACGATGGAGATCGACGAGAAGCAGGTGCAGATCGGCCACGAAGCGACTGTGTCAAAGATCGGCGACGAGCAGCTCTTCTACGCCATGAGCCGTGGTTTGACCGAGGCCGAGGCCATGATGATGATCGTCAACGGCTTTATCGAGCCGTTCGTGAAGCAGTTGCCGCTGGAGTACTCGGTCGAGCTGAACCGCCTGGTCCAACTCGAGATGGAAGGCGCGGTCGGGTAAGGGCAGATACGAGATATCAGATATCAGATGGCGAGATGACAGACCGCATCATCGAACACATTGCCAAATCCGCGCGCGAACCTGGCTGGCTGACCGACCGGCGGCGGGCCGCACTGGCGCGCCATGCCGAACTGCCATGGCCGCACCCCAGCGACGATGTCTGGCGGCGCACCGACGCGACCCAACTTGACCCTGCCCGCGGCTTCACGCCTGCCGATGGGCTCCAGCAGCAGGTCTCGCTCACTGACGACCAGATGGCCCAGTGGGCCCAACCGCTGGGAGGCGAGCAGCTCTTCGTCCGCGCCAACGGCGGTTGGCTGCACGAGCCGCAACCCTCTGGTCTGGTCGTCGCTGACTTGGCGGAAGAGGCTGACCGATGCCGCGAGTTGCTCGAGGCCGACGGCATGACCTCGGCCGAATCAAAGCTCGCGTCCTTGAACGATGCGTATCATCAGGGCGGCGTGGTGCTGGACATCCCGGGCGGTGCCGTTCTTGAGACGCCGGTGCGCCTTGTGCACTTGCACGGGGTCCAAGCCGGGCAGGCCATCTATCCACTCACCGTGATCCGCGTTGGCGCCGGGGCCTCAGTGACGCTGGTGGATGAGTATGTGAGCCTTGAGCCGGCCGGGGGGGCTGAGCATTTGATCAACGGCCGCATCGAAATCCTGCTTGAGCGTGACGCGCGCGTGCAGTACGTCCGGCTGCAACGCTGGGGCAGCAGCGCCCGTGAATTTTTGCTGCAGCGCGCCCGCCTGGGCGCCGGGGCTTCGCTGACCATGGCGAACCTGACGCTGGGCGCGCGGTTGTCCAAGACGCACATCGTGAACCGGTTCGAAGCCCCCGGCGCCTCGAGCACGTTGTACGGGTTCGTGTTCGGCCGGGGCCGCCAGCACATTGACCAGCACACGCTCCAGGACCACGTCGCACCGCAGACGACCTCGAACTTGGAGTACCGCGCAGCACTCCAGGACACGAGCCGGCTGGTGTACACCGGTCTGATCCGCATCGGCGAGTCTGCCCAGCAGACCAACGCGTTCCAGGCGAACCATAACCTCTTGCTCAGCGCCGGCGCGCACGCGGAAAGCATCCCGATGCTCGAGATCCTGGCGGATGACGTGCAGTGCAAGCATGGCGCCTCGGTCGGTCCCATCGATGAAGAGCAGGCGTTCTACGCCATGACGCGCGGCATCTCGCGCCAGGCGGCTGAGCGGCTGATCGTCATGGGCTTTGTCGAGCCGATCATCCAGCAGGTGCCGGTCGCGGCCCTGCAGGAGCGGCTGCGGGAAGAGATTGAGGGCAGTCTTCATGCCTAGCATGAATGCGGAATGCGGAATTCGAAATGCGGAATGGAAGCGTTGATGAGCGCATTCGTCGTGGTTGCCAAGGCATCCGAGATCCTGCTCGGTCAGGTCAAGCCGGTTGTGGTTGAGGGCCGGCCACTGCTGATCTGCCATACGGCCGAGGGGTTCTTCGCGATCAACGACACGTGTTCGCACGATGATGGGCCGCTGGCTGAGGGGTGGCTGGAGGGCACTGAGATCGAGTGCCCGCGGCACGGCGCGAAGTTCGACGTGAAGACCGGCAAGGTGCTGTGCTTGCCTGCCGCCGTGGCGATCCGTTCCTATCCTGTCCAGGTGCAGGGCGATCAGATCAGCATCCAAGTGTCCCCATGAGAAACGTCCCCGCTGTGATTGATGTGCAGAGAGTGCGGGCGGATTTCCCGATCTTGACGCGGCGCGTCCACGACAAGCCGCTCATCTACCTGGACAACGCAGCCACGACCCAGAAGCCGCGCCAGGTCATCGATGCGTTGGTCAATTACTACAGCCGGTATAACGCGAACATCTCCCGCGGGCTCCATGCGCTGGCGGAAGAAGCCACGGCGGCCTACGAGGCGGTCCGGGCCCAGACCGCCCGCTTCATCAGGGCGCCTGAGCGCGGCATCGTGTTCACCCGCAACGCGACCGAATCCATCAACCTCTTCGCCCACTCCTGGGGCCGCGCGAACCTGAAGCCTGGTGACACCATCGTGCTGACCGAGATGGAGCACCACTCCAACCTGGTGCCATGGCAGCTCGTGGCGCAGGCGACCGGGGCATCGCTTGCTTTCATCGGCGTCACGGATGACGGCCACCTCAAGATGGACGAGGCCCGCCGCCTGCTCAAGGGCAAGGTCAAGGTGCTTTCCGTCACGCTCATGTCGAACGTGCTCGGCACGATCATCCCGGTCCGTGAGCTGGCTGACCTAGCGCACCAGGCCGGCGCGGTCGTCCTGGTGGACGGGGCCCAGGGGGTGCCGCACCTGCCGGTCACCGTCGAGGAGTTGGGCTGCGATGCGCTGGCGTTCTCAGCGCACAAGATGCTGGGGCCGACCGGGGTCGGCGTGTTGTGGGCGCGGCCCGAACTCCTGGAGGCGATGCCGCCGTTTCTCGGCGGCGGGCAAATGATCGCCGACGTGCAGCTGACGTCCTCGACGTGGAACGAGGTGCCGTGGAAATTCGAGGCCGGCACGCCGAACATCGCGGACGTGATCGCCTTCGGGGAAGCGCTGACGTACCTGGACCGCCTCGGGATGCCGGCGGTGCGCGCCCATGAGATGGCGCTGACCGGCTACGCGCTGGAGCAGTTGGCCCAAGTGGAAGGCGTGACGCTATACGGCCCGCGCGATCCGCGGCAGCGGGGTGCGGCTATCGCGTTCAACCTCGAGGGGCTGCACCCGCACGATGTGAGCCAGGTGCTGGATGCCGGCGGCATCGCGGTGCGCGCCGGCCACCACTGCGCCAAACCACTCATGCGCCGGCTGGATGTGCCGGCCACCGCGCGCGCTTCCTTCTACCTCTACAACACGCGTGACGAGGTGGACGCGCTGGTGACGGGACTGCACATGGTGAAGGCGTTCTTTGCCAAGCCGGTTCGGGTCACAACATAAGATGGGCAAATCGCTGCAGCAGCGGTGGGCACAGACCCGGCCGCACGTGGACCTGCTGGATCTCGGATGGGACGGGCTGGGCAAGTTCCTTTTAGGGCTTGGGGTGGGCATCCTCGGAGCGCCGGGGGCGACACCAGTCTGCCCCTGGTATTCGCTCGCGCTCGGCGGGGCCATGATCCTCTTCGTGAAGGGCAAATACTGGCGCAGGTTCTGGAGCTAAGACCCTGGAGCCCATGCGATGGTGATGGAGGAGCTCGACTCGCTGTACCGGGAAGTCATTCTCGAGCACTTCAAAAACTCGAAACATGCCGGCCGGCTGCCCGCACCCACGCTGACCGCCACAGGGCAGAACCCGCTGTGCGGCGATGAGATGGTTTTCGATCTCGCGGTGGACGGGGGCCGCATCAGCGCGGTCCGGTTCGACGGCAAAGGCTGCGTGATCAGCCAAGCGGCAGCCTCGATGCTGAGCCAGCAGCTGGAAGGCAAGACGCCGGCGCAGGCGCGCACGCTCGTCAACGCGATGAAGGCCATGATGCAGGGCAAGGACCCAGACCCATCGGTGGATGTGGGCGATTTGGAAGCGCTCTCCGGCGTGCGGAAGTTCCCGGTGCGGGTCAAGTGCGCAGCGCTGTCGTGGAACGTGGTGGAGCAGGCGCTCAACAAAGGGGTCTGACCCCGCTTTGGGGTCTGACCCCGTGGGCAGCGAAATGGCAGTCACCGAACAGCAAGTCATGGACGCGCTCAAACCGATCGAAGACCCTGAGTTGCATCTGGGCATCGTCGACCTGGGGCTGATCTACGGCGTGGACATCAACCCGCAGCCGGACGGCGGTGACGACGTGAAGGTCCTGATGACGTTCACCTCGCCCTTCTGCCCGTACGGGCCGCAGTTGAAGGCTTCGGTGCAGCGCACGGTGGCCACGCTGCCAGGCGTGAAGACAGCGACCGCGACCATCGTGTTCACGCCGCCCTGGGATCCACGGACCATGGCGTCGGAAGACTGCAAGCTGGCCCTCGGGCTGGAATGGGATGAGGAACAGCCGGACGCTGGCCACGGCCCGGAGAGCGAGCGGTAACCCGCCTCCCTTCAGTCCTGCGCGCTCCTGCTTGATCCCTGCCACCGGCCGCGGTTTTTCGCGGCCGGTCATTTATTATGTGCATGACGTAGATCATGGATCATCGCGGCCGCTCCGCGTATGCTGAACTCGTTACCAGGAGCGACCGATGGCTCGGACACACGCCCGCACGACGCCTTCCTCAATAACCCCGCAACACGCACACGTGCCGCCACCCAACATGAGTTCTCGTCTGTGGGAGCCGTTCCGCTCAGGAAAGGAGGGTATCCCGATGTCCGAGGTCCTCTTGCCAATGCTCGAGGATGAACTGCGCCGGCCGCCGGCCGAAGCGGTGGACGGCCATGACGCTTCGCTCATGTCCATCCTCGGCGTGGTGAGCGGGGAGATTTTGCTGCATCTTGAATCGCACGGGGCCACGCCCATCCGGCAGCTGGTCCGAGCGCTGGAGTGGCCGTCGCCGATGACGACGATGGCGGTGGGCGCGTTGATCCGCCAGGGCCATGTGCGGGCCGAGCAGCACGACCTGGAGATCATCATCAACCCGCGGGAACGCATGGCCGAGGCTCCGGCACGGGACGTGTGGGCGGTGGACTGACACCAACAAGGAACAGGCCATGCGTGGACGGATGCCCAGAAAACAGTTGGTGGTGAGCGCGAAAGCGCCGGCCGACCGGAGCGGGAGCGCTCCAGTGCTTGCCCGCACGCCGCGCCGCTCCGGCGCCCGGCAGGAAGGGACGCTCTGGCAGCGCAAGATGCGTACGCTGGCCACGAAACTCTCCGAGCACCAGCGCCGCTTCGACCGGTCCGGCGCGCCAATAAAGCGGGGATAAAGAGGGAGGGCCTGCCGATGCGCGTGCGAGAGTTGATGACCTGCGGCCCGGCGCTGGTGACCCACCAGGAGACGGTGGCGGCTGCCGGCCGGGCGATGTTGCAGCGCCGCTGCGGATTTCTGCCGGTGCTCGACCCAGAGACGCAGCAGCTGGTCGGGGTGGTGACGGACCGGGACATGTTCCGGCATCTGGTGCTGACGGATCAACCGGCCAGCCAGACCAGGATCGCGGCGTGCGTGAGCCGCCACGTGCACACGGTGGAGGCAGAGGCTGAGCTGGAAGAGGCCGCGACCATCATGGAGCACGCGGCGGTGCACCGGCTGCCGGTCCTAGACGGCGGCCGGGTAGTGGGGGTCCTGTCGCTGAAGGACATCGCGCGCGCCGCGCAGCAGCATGCCCACTCGCTCGGTCCGAACCCGGCTGAGCGGCAGATGGCGGATGTCATGGAAGCGATTGCCGCAGCGCAGACCGCGCAGCACTAGGAGGGGCGGCAGATGGCGCGACAACGCTTGACCAAGCACGGCACACGCCGGTCGTCCATGGCAGGCGCCCTCAACCCGCAGGAGGTCGCCGGCGTGGCGTACGAGCTCTTTGAGCACCGCGGCGGCAGGCATGGGCAAGATCTGGAGGATTGGCTCGAGGCGGAAGCCATCGTCCGCCAGCGGTACGGGACACCGCCGGGCGAGGGGCAGACGGATTTTCTATGAACGCTGTGGCGGTGCGCCGGCATCGGCTGCTGGTTCTCCTCTGGGCGGCGGCCTTCATCTGGTGGTGCCTGGCCGGCGCAGCGCTGGTGTATGGACATATGGGGTATGACGAGGCGGCCATGTGGGTCCGGACGCTCTCCTGGCCCTGGGTGATCGCCGCCGCGGTCGTGGTCATCCTGGCGTTGCGCCGTCCCTCGCAGTGGGCATGGACCTTGGTCGGTCTCATCACAGCGGTGCACACCGGGCTGGTGATCTGGACCTGGTGAGTGCGGCCAAGCTCATGGTCGAGCACCGCATCGGCGCGGTAACGGCAGAGGAGGGAGCCGCCATGGCGATCCAACGCTTAACCGAGTTGCTCGACCAGGAAGGCGTGCGGTATGTCCTGCTGCGGCACCCGCTGGCGTATACGGCGCAGCAGACGTCCGAGGCGGCGCATATCTCCGGCCGGCTGATGGCCAAGACGGTCATGGTCCGGCTGGACGGGCGCATGGCCATGGTCGTCATCCCAGCGTGTACGCGCGTGGACCTGCACGAGCTGGCATTGGCCACCGGCGCCCACGAAGTCCGGCTGGCGGCTGAGGCGGAATTCCAGCGCGTGTTTCCAGACTCGGAGATCGGCGCCGAGCCGCCGTTGGGCAATCTCTACGGCGTGCCGGTGTACATCTCTGAGGCGCTGACCCGCAACGACCTGCTGGCCTTCAACGCCGGCACGCACGAGGAATTGATTGAGCTGCGGTACGCGGACTATGACCGTTTGGTCCGGCCGACCATTGTGCGCTGCTCAGTACACGAAACAGCGGAGCTGGCCACACGCTGACGCGCTGATGGCTTCCGTTGTTTCAGCGAGCCCCTGGGGCGTGCCCTGGGGGCTTGCGCTTCTGATCGCAGGGGCGATAACCGTGGAGACCTGATGAGCACGCCGCGGCGCATGCGGGTCCTGCTGGCCTATGATGGCTCGGCCGGCGCAGAGGCTGCGCTTGCGCACCTGTGCCAGCGCCGCGCCGGGTTGCCGGCGCAGGGGCACATGCGCGTCGTGGATGTTGCAGACCTGCGCGCCACCATGCCATGGCTCATGGACAGGAAACCGGCCCCGACCCCTGTGGATGCGCTCCGGCTCGCCCGGTTGGCCTCGCTGCAGGCCGAGCGGTATGCGGCACGCACCGTGCGGGAGGCGGCACAGCGGCTGCAGCAGGCGCTGCCAGGCTGGCGCGTGGAGATGGTGGCTGCGACCGGTTCTGCCGCAGAGCAGATTTTGGCTCACGCCGGTGTGTGGCGCGCGGATCTGATCGTGCTGGGTTGGCGCGGGCAGCATCTGGCGGCCCGTTGGCTGCTCGGCAGCGTGGCGCTGCAAGTGCTCAACGAGGCCCCCTGCAGCGTGCGGGTTGTCCGCGGCCTCCTCGGGCCGGCTGAAACTCCGGTGCGGTTGGTCCTGGGCATGGACGGCAGCCCAAGCGCAGAGGCTGCAGTGGCTGCGATGGGGCGTCGGCGCTGGCCGAAGGGCACGGCCATCCGGGTCGTTTCCATCATCCCGTGGGAGCGGTTGCCGGTGCCGGCATCGCCGGAAACCTTCACCGCATTCTCGCTGGAGTTGCAGCAGCGGCATCTCGCGTGGATGACGCGCAAAAACCAACAAGCCGCCCGTGTCCTGGCTCGGCTGGGCCTCTCGGCCCGCGCGGTCATCATGCGCGGCGATCCGAAGCGCGTGCTGCTGGCCGAGGCTGCGCGGTGGCAGGCTGACTGCGTGGTGGTCGGCGCCAGCGGCACACGCGGGGTGGCACGGCTGTTCATGGGCAGCGTCGCGACGGCGGTGACGCTTCGTGCGCCCTGCACCGTCGAAGTGGTGCGGCCCGCCCATCTCCCACACGCCTCGAAACGACCACGTCGGCGCGTCAGGGCAGCCGCCCCGGCGCAGTGACCGGCAGGCGCCTTCCGGGGCGCGGCTGAGGCGCGGACGGCCTTCCAGGTCGTGTGTTAGAATGCCCCCATGGAACCGAGCCAGTGGCTTGCCTCCCGGGTGCGCGAGCACCACGGCATCCAGGTCGGCGGCGGCCGCGAGTGGGTCCGTGAAGCGGTTTTCGGCACGCAGGACGGCCTGATCTCGACCGTGGGCGCGCTGACCGGGATTGCCGCCGGCACGCACAATGCGCAGGCGGTCGTGGTCGCCGGCTTCGTCATCATCGTCGTCGAGTCCCTCTCCATGGCGGCCGGCTCCTATCTCTCGTCCAAGTCCCAGCACGAGTACCTGCAGCGGCTCCTCAAGGAAGAGGAGGAGGAGATCGCCCGCGACCCGGAGGGGGAGCGCCAGGAACTGGAAGAGATGTACCGTGCGCGCGGATTCACAGAGTCTGAACTACCCATCGTCGTCAACCGGATCATGAGCAACCCCAAGCTCCTGCTGGAAGACATGGCGCACAAAGAGTTGGGCATCATCCCGGCGGCTGAAGAGCAGCCCTTGCGCAACGCCTTTGTCATGGGCACGGCGTACGTCTGCGGCGGCCTGGTGCCGGTCCTGCCGTACCTGCTGCTGCCGCTCGCGCAGGCGATGCCGGTGTCGATGGTCGCTGCGTTCGGAACGCTGTTCATCTTCGGCAGCCTGAAGGGCCGGCTCGTGCGCACGAGTTGGTGGCGCAGCGGCCTGGAGATGGTGGCCGTGGCGGGTACCGCGGCGCTGGCCGGCTTTATCATCGGACGCGTCGTGGACCGCTGGATCGTGTAGGAGCGTCATGGACCGCACGGTGGAGCAACTCCTTGCCACGGTCGAGCCGTTCACACGGCTCTCCGCGGCTGACCGCCGCCAGCTGGCGGCTGCCTCGCGCGAGAAGCGCTATGCCAAGGGCGAGACGGTCTTCCGCGCCGGCCAACCCGCGGACGCGGTGTGCGTCGTCAAGGAAGGCCGCGTCCATCTCATGAAGTTCCTGGAGAGCGGGCAGGCCTCCACGACGTGCGTCATGTCCCCGGGCGAAACGTTCTGCTGCTTGCCAGCGCTGGACGGCAAGCCGTACCCGGTGGATGCCATCGCTGCGGTGGACTCGATCGTGGTCCGCATTCCGACCCAGACCTTCCAGGCGCTGCTCCAGCGTCATCCCGCGTTCCTGCAGGACTCGCTATGCCTCTTTTGCGACCGGCTGCGCGCGGTCGAGCACAAGAGCTGCATGGCGTTCGACTCGGTGGAACGCCGTTTGGCCCAGGCGCTGCTCACGCTGTCGAAGAAGTTCGGCGCCAAAATCCCCCTGACCAAGCATGAGCTGGCTGAGATGGCCAACACGACCGTGGAAACTACGATCCGCATTCTCGGCGACATGAAGAAGCGCGGCATCATCACCTCCACGCGCGGCTCTACCACCATCGCCAAGCCAGACCAGCTGCACCGCCTCGCCGGCGCGTAAGCCCCGCCAGGGTTTTTCCTATCCATATGACGACAGTCATAGTCTCATCCACCCGCCCGCGCTAGTCTGATTTTTGTCAGTGCGGAGACGTCGGATGGATGCCATTCAGGAATTATGGTTCGAGCACGGACAGCTGCGCGGCTGGGTGGACCAGCTGGAGCGCGCGTTGCCGGTTGCGGAGACGTGCCTGCCGGCGGTGAGCGTGCGCGTCACGACGCTCGCAGATCTCCTCGCCAGGCATCTGCAGAAAGAGTTTCTCCTGATCGGCCTGGTCTCCGAATCGCTCGATGCTGCCGGCACGTTGGCGCCGCCGGCCCGGTTGGCCCAGGATGTGGCGCGTGAACGCGAGCGGCTGCGCCGCTTGGGCGCGCAACTGGCCGCCGCCACCCCCCGAAACGCCGCGCCGCTCGTCGAGGAGTTGGGCAAAGTTGTGCGCCATCTGCGGCAAACGTTGGCCGCAGAAGAGTCCGGCGTGTTTCCGCTGCTAGAGCGCGCCGTGCCGCCGGCGGCCCAACCCGATGCGCTGCACCTGTTCCACCTCCTTTCGGATTGCAGCGGGCCGGCTCCCGTCAGTCCGCCGGAGACACTGCCAGGCGTTCCAGATCTGCTGCGCCAGGCGACGATGGACCTGTTGACCGGGTTGCCCAATCGCGCCAGTTTTCTGCGGAGCCTCCCCGAACATCTGGCGCGCGCAAGACGCGTGCCGGCGCCATGCGCCATCGCGATGGCTGATCTCGACGGATTCAAAACCTACAATGACCGGTACGGTCATCATGCCGGGGATGCGTTACTGGCGGCCATCGCAGGCCAGCTCGCGGCAGGCCACCGGGGAGCGGATCTGGTGGCCCGGTTCGGCGGGGATGAGTTTGTCCTTTGTATTCCTGACGCGGACGGGGCGACCGCGATGGCCGCGGCCGAGCGGTTGCGCAAGATCGTCGCGGAGATGGCGCCTGCTGACCCGCCGGTGACGATCAGCTTCGGAGTCGCCGTGTGCCCGGACGATGGCCAAGCCGTCGAGGCGCTGCTGGCGAAGGCGGATGAGCGGCTGTACGCGGCCAAGCGCCGCGGCGGCAACCGCGTTGTCGGGCCGGCGTATGCGTCGGAGCAGCGGCGGCACCGGCGCCACGACGTGGCGCTGCCGGTGGGGTTTGCCGCCGAGGCGTTCGAGGAGGGCATCACTCGGGACATCGGCCTGGGCGGCCTGCGGTGCTACGTCTCGGCGCCGATGATCGAGCCGCCGGTTGTGGGCCGCGTCATCCGGATGGCGCTGCCGGTGCCCACCGAGCTTCGTGACCGCCTCTCAGCGGAGGACTTTTCCGGATTCGTGCGCGTGCTGCGCGTGCAGCCGCTCGGCCGGGTCCTGGCCGGACGGCAGCGGTTCGAACTCGCGCTGGCCTTCGAAACCGGCGCGTCCCTGCGCGCCGCGTCCGCATGAGCCTGCCTGACGCAGAGGACTGGCTGCGCACCGTCTCACCGACGACGCACGCGCGCTTGCTCCGACAGGCGGTGCGCGTCCGGCTGCGCCGTGGCGAGGTGTTGTTCCACCAGGATGATCCGGCCAAGTTCGTGTGGGTGATCCAGCAAGGGTGGGTGCACCTGCTCCGCGCGCCAGAGTCCGGGGGACGCAGCGTCCTCGTGTTCACGATTACGCCGGCCGAGGGGATCTGCGGCATGGCCGGGATCGCCACAGGCGTCGCGACGGTGACGGCGGTGGCCGCGACAGCGTGCGATGCACTGCGCGTCCCGCTGCCGGTGTTTCTGGACGCGCTCGAGCAGGATGCCAAGCTCGGTGCTGCGGTCGTGCGGCTCTGCGCGCGACGCCTGGCCTCGATCGCGCGGCAGTACGGCGCGCTGGCAGAGCCGGTGCCCCAGCGCCTGGTCCGGACGCTGCTGCGGCTGCAGGAACAATTCGGCGCCGACATCCCGATGACGCACCGGGAACTGGGCCAGATGGCGTGGACGACGACCGAGAGCACGATCCGCGCGCTGCGGGCGCTGAAACTCCGGGGCCTGCTCAGCGGCGGCCGAGGCCGCGTCACGCTCCGCGACCCTGCCGCGCTGGCGCGGGAACTGACCAACCATCATGGCGCTGGATCACTCCATGATGGAAATCATAGACCCGTGGCCCCCGCGAGTCCTACACTAGAGGCATCGCACGAGCTGGTGAACGCCGCAACACGCGCAACGCGCAGGAGGCGGCCATGAGCATCACAGCGGTCTTGCGAAAGGATCACGACGTGCTCCGGCGCAAACTGGAGACGATCGAGGGGGCGTTGCAGGTCTTGCCGCAGGCGCCGTATGTGTTGCGCGAGTTGTGTTTTTCGCTCGCGAAGCTGCTGAATGAACACATCGCGCGGGAAGAGCAGGCGGTCCGGCCCTACCGGCACCGGCTGAGCCAGGTGCTACAGGAGCGAACGCACCATGACCATGCGGATCAGCGTCTGATCCTGCGGGATTTGAACGCGCTCCTGCGGCAGGGCCATGTGTCGACGAGCGTGGTCGCGTCGCGGCTGTCCCATTTGATCGATGAGCTTCGCGAGCATTTCAGCGAAGAAGAGCGGTGCGTGTTCCCGTGCGTCGACCATGCCGAGGCGCTCCGGCCGGAGAAAGCCCATGCGCCTGAACCACTGATCACGGAAGGCATGAGCGCCAACGCGATCGTGCGGACGTACCCGGAGACGGCGCGGGTGTTTGCGCGGCACGGCATCTCCTGCGGCGTGGACGCCTGCGACTGCCTCGATGAGCTGGCGTGGCGGCACGGCCTGGACGTCGCCCAGTTGTTGCCGGAACTGCGGGCCGCTGCGCAGGCCCCGGAGTCTGACACGATGGTGCCTGCCGGCGCCGCATGATCGTGGTTTGACCCAGCTGCAAGTCGATTGGCACGCCCTCCTTCCTGTATTACAATAGAGCCTCTCCGATGGTCGCACTTGAGATTCCCAGCAACACCAATTGCGCTGCCGTGGACTTGCGGGTGTTCCACGATCTTAGCCAGCCACAACCGGTGCGCCGCGTGCGGCTCGCACAGTGGTGCGACGTGACCGGCTGGACCGCCGCCGGCGCGCCGTGCCCCGCGGTGGTGCAGAAGGTGGATGATTCCGGCGAAGGGGTGGCGTGGCTCATCCGCGGCGGCGATGCCGGCCTGCGGCTGCAGCCCGCCGGCCGTGCCGCCCCCTGGCGGCTGGATGATCCGCAGCAATGGGGCGAACCGTTCTTGATCCTTCCGGCGCTTGAAGACGTTGTCACGGAGCAGAGCCATGGCTGACACCTTGTTCGGCAAGCGGTTGGAAGAGTTCCTGCGAGACGTGCCGCAGGCCAGCCGAGAAGAAATCGCGGCCTTCAGCCAGTCGGTGGAGCAGTACTTCCTCGGCCAACTGGCCCCGGATGAGTTCAAAGCCCGCCGCCTGCACATGGGCACGTACGGCATCCGCAACACCACCGATATCCACATGATGCGCATCAAAATCCCCGAGGGGACGCTCACCGCCGAGCAGCTGGAGTGCCTCGCAGACCTGGCCGAGAACTACTCCAAGGGCATCGGCCACATCACCACGCGCCAGGACATGCAGCTGTACTGGATCCCCACGAAGGAAGCCCCGGCGGCGATGGCGCGCGCGGCGGCGGTGGGCCTGACCACGCGCGAAGCGTGCGGCAACAGCGTGCGCAACGTGACCGCCTGCCCGCTGGCCGGCGTGAGCCCCACGGAGCTCTTCGACGTGACGAAGCATGCGGACGCGGTCACGCACCACTTCCTGCGCAACCCGGCCAGCCAGAAGCTGCCGCGGAAATTCAAGATCGCCTTCGAGGGCTGCCCCACCGACCATGCCAAAACCGCGATCCATGACATCGGCGCGGTGGCTGCGGTGCAGGCGCAGCTCGGGCAGCGCCTCCTCGGGTTCAAGCTGTACGTGGGCGGCGGCTTGGGCGCGGCCCCCATGCAGGCCATCTTATTGGAGCCCTTCACCCCAGCGACCGAGCTGCTGCGCACCTGCGAGGCGATCGTGCGCATCCATGACCGGCTCGGCGACCGCAAGAACAAAGCCGCGGCGCGCATCAAGTTCGTCGTGAAACGGCTCGGACCGGAGGCGTTCCGCCAGGAAGTCTTCACTGAGCGCGCGAAATTGCCGGCGTACACGTACGCAGACATGGGGGTGACCGACACCGACGAGAAGCCGCCGGCCAAGACAGACGCGCCGGCCGCGCCGGTGGTCCATGGGGCGTTCCCTCGCTGGAAGGTCACGAACGTCCTGGGCCAGAAGCAGCCTGGCTACTCGATCGTGACGGTGCGCCTGCGGCTGGGCGATATCAGCGCACGCCAGCTGCGCGCGCTGGCTGGGATCGTGCGCCGCTACTGCGGCGGGTATCTGCGCGCCAGCATCGAGCAAAACCTGGTGCTGCGGTGGGTGCGCCACGAGCACCTGGCCGCGCTCTTCGGCGAGCTGTCATCGGTCGGGTTGGCAGAGGCTGAGGCCAACCGGTTGCAGGATGTCACCTCGTGTCCAGGCGCTGAAACATGCCAGCTGGGCATTTCCGCCTCCCGGGGATTGGCCCGGGCGCTGGAAGCGCGTTTGAAAGAGGCCAACCTCTCTGGCGAGGATGTGGACAGCGTCCGCATCAAGGTCAGCGGCTGCCCCAACTCGTGCGGCCAGCACCACATCGCGGATATCGGGTTCTTCGGCGGGGCCAAGAAGGTCAACGACCATCTCACGCCGCACTTCCAGTTGATGCTGGGCGGCATGACCGAGGAGGGCAAGGCCCAGTTCGGCCAGCCCATCCTGAAACTTCCGGCCCGCCGGATCCCGGACGCGGTGGTGCGGATACTGGAGCGCTACCGCGCCGAACGCAGCTCGCCGCAAGAGCCGTTCCGTGCGTTTGCCGCGCGCGTCGGCGCCGAATCCTGGAAACAGACGCTTGAGCCGTTCACGACCTTGCCAGCCTATGCCCAGGCCCCGGACGCGTACCGCGACTGGGGTGCTGAAACCGAGTTTTCCCTCGGGGGCATGGGGCCTGGCGAGTGCGCTGCCTAGCGGCCGCCGCGACCACGGCTGAGGATGCGTGCGGCACCTTGGGTGGCCGTCATGGCGGTTGGCGCGCTGGCGGGGGTAGGTCTGTACACGTTTCGTTATGCTGAGGGGTTGTCCTATTTAAGCAACGACCCGCAGACATGCATGAACTGCCATGTCATGCGGGAACACTATGACTCATGGACCCGCTCCAGCCACCATGCCGCAGCCACCTGCAACGATTGCCATGTGCCGCACGCCTTCCCGGCCAAGTACCTCGTCAAGATGGACAACGGCTGGCACCACTCCAAAGCCTTCACGGCGCAGGATTTCAAGGAACCCATCCGCATCCGTCCCGCCAACCTGCGCGTGCTGCAGCACAATTGCATCCAGTGCCACCAGGCGACGGTACGAGAGATCGCGGCCCACGCTGATGTGGTATCCGGCGAAGCCCGGTGCACCAACTGCCACCGGTCGGTCGGGCACATGGCGCTCGATTAGCAGCCGATGAGACTCCGCGCGTACGGACTCGTGTTCCTGCTGACGGCGCTGTCCACGGCGGCCGTCACCGCGCTCTTGGTCAATATTTTCGAGCGCAAGCAGGAAGCGAAAGAGCGCGCCTTCACGCTTGTGGCGCTGGATGAGACCGTGACCGACCCGGCCGAATGGGGGAAGAATTTCCCGCGCCAGTACGACGGGTACAAGCGCACGGTGGACATCGCGCGCACCCGCTATGGGGGCAGCGAGGCCATCTCTAAGATCGACCAGGACCCGGTGTGGAAACGCATCTTTGCCGGTTACGCCTTCGGCGTCGATTACCGGGAGGAGCGCGGGCATGCCTACTCGCTCGCGGACCAGCGCGAGACGCTGCGCACTAAACAGTTCAAGCAGCCGGGCGCGTGTTTGCAGTGCCACGCCGGCGGGATGAAGCATGTCTACGAACAAGCCGGCGGCGGCGACCTCCAGAAGGGTTTTGTCCAGGTCTCGGCGATGCCGCTCCAGGAGGCCTGGGCGCTGGTCGAGCATCCCATTGCCTGCGTGGACTGCCACGACCCGGCCACGATGCAGCTGCGGGTGACGCGCCCCGGGTTTCTCAACGCCATCAAGGAGGTCAAGGCGCTGGAGGGCGTGCCGGACTACGATCCGAACACGATGGCGACCCGCCAAGAGATGCGCAGCTTCGTGTGCGGCCAATGCCATGTGGAGTACTACTTCAAGGGCGCGCAAAAAACCGTGACGTATCCCTGGGCGAAGGGCTTGAAGGTCGAGCAGATCGAGGCGTACTACGACGAGGTCGGGCACACCGACTGGGTGCATGCGGAAACCGGGGCGAAGGTGCTCAAGGCGCAGCACCCGGAGTTCGAGCTGTGGAACCAGGGCATCCACGCGCGCAGCGGCGTCGCGTGCGCCGACTGCCACATGCCGTACAAGCGCGAGGGGGCGGTGAAGATCACCGACCACCACATCCGCAGCCCGCTGCTCAACGTGGACCGGGCGTGCCTGCAGTGCCACCATTTCAGCGCCGAGGAGATGATCGGGCGGGTCGAGACTATCCAGACGCGGACCCAAGGCCTGCTGGACCGCGGCGAGGAGGCGCTGGTCGGGCTGTATGACGCCGTGGCCGCGGCCAAAGCACAGGGCGCGACCGAGGAAGAGCTGGCGCCGGTGTTCGCGCTGCAGCGCAAGGCCCAGTTCCGGCTGGATTTCATCTCCGCGGAAAATTCGATGGGGTTCCACGCGCCCCAGGAAGCCGCGCGCATCCTCGCCGAAGCGATCGATTACGCCCGCCAGGGCCAGCTGCTGGCCGCGATATACGTCGTCCGGCACGGCCAGTCCGCGTCGCGAGACGCGGACTGACCCAGCCGTTACTCCACATCGCCCACCACCCGCTTCTCACCGCAGAATGATGATCTGGATCATAGAAACGCTTACCGCCTTACCGTATCGTGGCAGGGATGTCCCACCGCGTGACCCTCTGGTGTACGGTGCTCGAGCGGTCTGTGACCGCTGAACTCGACGCCTCGCCGACTGCGCAGCCGGTGCCGTCTGTGCCGGCTGGATGGGCGGTGACGGCCTGCCTTGACCGCGCTCCAGAGTGCTACGGCCTCGGGTGCGGCTTTACCACGGATGGCGGGGAGATGCCATTCGGGGTACGGGAGAGCGCGTGATGTGGTCCCGGTGTTGGTGGGCCACCTGGCTCTCGGGCGGCTTCGCCTCGGTGGGCGCCATTCTGACTATCCTCGGCTTGCTGCGCGTGCCGCTGACGGTTGGCGGGCGCCACGTGTCGCTTGAGGCGAGCCTTGTGCTGGTCGTCAGCGCGCTGGCGGCCTCAATCGGCTTGTTGGTGTTCGAGGCGTGGAAGGCGGCGCGGCGACGCGCCAGCGGCTCTGCCGCATCTTCGGGGGCTTCGGATGCTTAAGCGCATCGCCGCGACGCTGGCGCGCTGGCTCGCTGCGCCGCAAGGAGCGGAGCGCGCGCTCTTCGCCGAGGCCCGACGGGTCACCGAACGGACCTTCGGCCGCCGCATCCAGCTCTTTGCTCCGCTCTACATCTCCAACCTGTGCGTCAATAGCTGCCTGTATTGCGGGTTCCGCCGTGAAAACCGGATCCGCCGCCGCGCGCTGCGGCCGGACGGGGTGGCGGCGCAAGCGCGCGCCCTGGTCGCGGCCGGCCATCGGACCGGCCTGCTCGTGGCCGGAGAGCATCAGACCGCCGCAGGCCCGGCCGCTGTCGCAGCGGCGATCCGCGCGGCGCGCCAGGCTGGGTTGGCCGAGGTCCTGGTGGAAGTCATGCCCATGACGATGGCCGGCTACCGCCAGCTGGTGGCCGCGGGTGCTGACGGCGTGTTGCTCTACCAGGAGACGTATGACCGGATCCTGTACGCGCTGGCGCACCCGCACGGCCCGAAGGCGGCCTATGAATGGCGGCGGCACGCGCCGGATCGCGCGCTCGGCGCTGGCATGCGCCGGTTCGGCTTAGGGATGCTGGTCGGGCTGGGGGAGGCGGCGGCAGATGCCGCGGCGCTGATCCTGCACGCGCGCGAGCTGTACCGGCGCTGGGGCGTCTGGCCCACGATCTCGCTGCCGCGCCTGCAGCCGGCCGCTGGCGCGCCGTGGGCTGAGCAGCCGCCGCATCCGGTGGATGACCAAAGCTTTCTGCGGCTATTCGCGCTCTTGCGTCTTGCGCTGCCGGAGTGCGGCATGGTCTGCTCCACACGGGAACCGGCGGTCTTGCGCCGCCGGCTGCTTGAGCTCGGCCTCGGCGTCACCCATCTGAGCGCCGGGGCGTCCACGATCGTCGGCGGGTACACGCAGCCCGGGGGCGCGGCGCAGTTTACGATCCAAGACGACCGGACAGTCGAGGAAGTGGCCGAGGAGCTGCAGCGGCTTGGGTACGCGCCGCAGTGGGCCCAGACGCGTTCCACCACGAGGAGCTTGGCATGATCAACGTCTCCACCTTGTTCGCCGGCAGTGGGAGCGGCAGCGATGCGCTCCGCTACGGCGAGGGCAACGGGGCTGCGCCGGCTGCCGGTGCGCGCCGGCCGGTCGTGGTGTGGACGATGTCGCGCCGCTGTAATCTGCGGTGCCGCCATTGCTACACGGATTCGGGCGACCAAGCGTATCCTGGCGAGCTGAGCGTGGCGGAAGGGCGCGCCCTGCTGGAGGACCTGGCGCGGTTTCAGGTGCCGGCGGTGCTGCTCTCCGGCGGCGAGCCGCTCCTGCACCCGGCCTTCTTCGAGCTGGCCACGTATGCGAACAGCCTGGGCTTGCGGTTGACGCTCTCCACCAATGGCACCAAGATCACCGCCCCGATCGCCCAGCAGCTGCGCGAGATCGGGTTCCGCTACGTGGGGATCTCGCTGGACGGGATCGGCGCTGACCATGACAAGTTCCGCGGCAAGCGCGGCGCCTTTGACGCGGCGCTGGCCGGAATACGGCACCTGAAAGCCGTGGGCCAACGCGTCGGCATCCGGTTCACGCTGACGCGGAAGAATGTGCCGGCGCTGCCGAAGATTTTCGAGCTGGCGGTGGCCGAGGGGGTGGACCGGATCTGTTTCTATCACCTGGTCTACGCCGGCCGGGGCAGCCGCATCGCTGCGGATGACTTGCCGCATGCCGAGGCGCGCCAGGCGCTGGACCGGATCCTGGCGTGGGCCAACACGCTGAAGGCCGAGGGCCGGGACCTGGAAGTGCTGACGGTGGATAACCCGGCGGATGGCGTGTACGGGTACCTGCAGCTGCGGCAGACCGACCCGGCGCGCGCCGAGCAGGCGCGGCAGCGCCTGGCCTGGAACACCGGGGCTGCCGCCGGCTCTGGGACCGGGCTGGCCCACGTGGACGCCACCGGCGCGGTGCATGCCGACCAATTCTCCATCGGCCATCCGGTGGGCAACGTGCGCGAGCGGCCCTTCAGCGAGATTTGGGCCGACCCGTCGCAGCCGCTCTTGGCTGCGCTGCGCAACCGGCTGCCCCGCCTGACAGGCCGATGCGGCAGCTGCCAATGGAAAAGCCTCTGCGGCGGCGGCTTCCGTGCGCGCGCGATGCAAGCCACCGGGGACTTGTGGGCCTCGGACCCGGCGTGTTACCTGAGCGAGGAGGAGATTACGTGCTCGTGAGCCCCCATCCGCTCGGCACGCGCGCCACCGTGCTGCTGAGCAGCGTCTTCGGGCCGTATGCCCGGGATGACGAGTACGGCAGTCGCGCCGTCAACCCGATGGAGCTGTACCAGAACCAGGTCACGCGGGCCGAGGGCCCGTTCTCCCTGCGCATGTTCCACCGCTCCTGGGGGATCATGCTCATCCAGGCCAACATCAGCGCCCCATGCACCGTGCTGGATTTTCCGACGCTGGAGCGGTTCACGCAAGAGCTGCAGGATTACCCGTACGACATCGTGGGCATCACCGCCATCCTGCCCAATTTGGAGAAGGTCCGCGTGATGTGCCGGCTCGTGCGGCAGCTTCGGCCGGAGGCCACCATCGTGGTGGGCGGGCACGTGGCCAACATGCCTGGGTTGCGCCAGCGCTTGGATGCCGACCACGTGGTGCCTGGCGAGGGGGTGCGGTGGTTCCGGCAGTTCCTCGGGGAGGAGCCGGCGCGGCCCATCCGGCACCCGCTGATTTCCTCGGCGGTCGGCACGCGGACCATGGGCTTCCAGGTGAAGAACGACGGGCGCGAGACCGCCGCGACGCTGATCCCCTCTGTCGGCTGCCCGATGGGGTGCAATTTCTGCGCCACCTCCGCGATGTTCGGCGGCAAGGGCAAGTTCATCAACTTTTATGACACCGGCGATGAGTTGTTCCAGGTCATGTGCGGCATCGAGGCGCGCATGGGCATCCGCTCCTTCTTCGTGATGGACGAGAACTTCCTGCTGCACAAAAAGCGCGCGCTGCGGGTGCTGGAGCTGATGGAAGCGCAGGGCAAGTCCTGGTCCCTCTACGTGTTCAGCTCGGCCCACGTGGTCCAGTCCTACCCGATCGAGCAACTCGTGCGGCTGGGCATCTCCTGGGTCTGGATGGGGCTCGAGGGCAAGCACAGCCAGTACGTGAAGCTGAACGGGATTGACACGCGCACGCTGGTGCAGACGCTGCGCTCGCACGGCATCCGCGTGCTGGGCTCGAGCATCATCGGGCTGGAGGAGCACACGCCGGAGAACATCGGCGAGGCGATCGAGTACGCTGCCAGCCACGCCACAGACTTCCACCAGTTCATGCTTTACACGCCCATCCCAGGCACGCCGCTCTACGCGGAGCATTTGGCTAACGGCACGCTGCGGGATCCAGGCGAGTTCCAGGAAGGGGACATCCATGGGCAGACGATGTTCCGGCATCTCCACCCCCACCTGCCGAAGGGGGCAGAGGCCGAGCTGCTGTTGAACGCGTTCCGCCAGGACTTCAACACGAACGGGCCCAGCGTCCTACGCATCGCGCGCACGGTGCTGGCCGGGTGGCAACGGTACAAGCACCATCCGGATCCGCGCATCCGCGACCGGTTCCGGTGGGAGGCGCGGGACCTGGTGCTGACGTACCCAGCCACCCTCTGGGCTGCCCGGCGGTGGTTCCAAGGGCAGAATCCCACGGTGTTCGCCAAGCTCAGCGCCCTGTTAGAAGAGATCACGCGCGAGGTCGGCCTCAAAGCCAAGCTTGTCGCACCACTGGCCGGACGCTTCGTCTGGTCACGGCTGCGGCACGAGGCGGAGCGGCTGCAGCGCGGCTGGACCTACGAGCCGCCGACGTTCTACGACATCAACGACGCGATGGCGCGCCTGCAGCGCAACTGGTCATTCCGGCCGGCGCAGGCACAGTCGGTGGCCCCGGCATGAGCCAGCCGGCCGCACCGCTGGACCAGGCGCCGTTCATCGCGATCTGGGAAATCACACAGGCCTGCCCGCTCGCCTGCCGGCACTGCCGCGCTTCGGCGCAGGAGACGCCTCCGCCTGGCGAGCTCTCCACCGCCGAAGGCCGCGACCTGATTGATGAGTTGGCCATGATGGGCACGCGCATCCTCGTGTTCAGCGGCGGCGATCCGCTTTCCCGGGCAGACTTGCCTGAGCTGATCCGCTACGCCAAGGCGCAAGGGTTGCGGACAGGCACGATCCCAGCCGCCTCGTCGCGGTTGACCCGCGAGGCAGTGGCAGGCCTGCGTGAGGCTGGGTTGGACCAGCTTGCCTTGAGCCTGGATGCCAGCACCGAGGCAGCCCACGATGCGTTCCGCAATGTCCCGGGAACATTCGCCAGGACCCTGGCAGCGGCGGCCTGGGCGCGCCTTGAGCATCTGCCGCTGCAGATCAACACGGTGCTGAGCGCGGTCAACCGCGATGACGTGGAAGGGCTCATCGCCCTGGTCCAGCGGCTTGGGGTGGTGTTCTGGGAAGTGTTCTTTTTGGTCCCGGTCGGCCGCGGCTCGCAGGTGCTGAGCCTGACCGCCCAGGAGTGCGAAGCCCTCTTCGCCCGGCTGGCAACACTGGCCCGCGAAGCGCCGTTTACGGTGAAAATCACCGAGGCCCCCCACTACCGCCGGTACCTGATGCAGCATGGCGGGCTGGTCATGCCACCGGCGTCGGCCGTCTCGTCTCGCCCGCACATTGGCGCCGCACCCATGAGCATCAACGCTGGCAAAGGCCACCTGTTCGTCTCCAGCCTCGGCGAGGTCTACCCCAGCGGGTTTCTGCCGCTCTCCGCCGGCAACGTCCGCACGCAACCGCTGGCCGAGCTCTACCAGCAGGCCCCGCTCTTCCGCGCGCTGCGGGACCCGGACCAGCTGAAGGGCCGGTGCGGCGCGTGTGAATTCAACCGCGTCTGCGGCGGTTCGCGGTCCCGCGCGTTTGCGGTGACCGGGGATTACCTGGCGGAAGACCCGTGCTGTGCGTATGAGCCAGCACTCGCGCGCCGCTAGCGCCTGCCGGATTGTCTCCCCTGCGAAGCCTCTCAAGATAAGATAAACGTAGTATGATAAAAGACCCCGAACAAAGGTTCGGGTCGTTGTACAACAGGTGCCGGCCGTGCCGGCCACAAGAAGGAGCGGACGACATGCCATTTTCGTTCCCGCGCTGGAGCGCCCTCTGCCTGGCGACCGCCATGGCGGCTGTCATGGCAGGCTGTGAGGCGCGCACAGGCCAGCCTGGCCCCTCTTCGCAGGCGGCACCGGCAAACGTGCCGGGCGATGCGTCGGCGCTGATCCGCGAGCGGCAGCTCTCGCCGCAGGATGTTTCCGCAGCACTCGCCACATATATGCCTACCGGGCGGCTCGATGACTACGTGATGTTCGCCTCCGGCGGCCACAGCGGCCAGGTCTTCGCCATCGGGCTGCCGTCCATGCGCATGCTGCGCGTGATCGCGGCCTTCACGCCGGAGCCCTGGCAAGGCTATGGCTACGGGGTGAAAGAGAGCCCGCTCGGGGCAGGGCAGAACGTGGATGCCCGCGACGGGAAAACGCTGACCTGGGCCGACACCCACCACCCGGCCCTCAGCGAGACCGACGGGGATTACGACGGCCAGTACCTGTTCATCGGCGACAAGGCGAACGGCCGGATGGTCGTGATTGACCTGCGGGATTTTGAATCCAAGCAGATCGTGGATAACCCCATCTACAGCAACAACCACGGCGCCGCGTTCGTCACGCCCAATACCGAATATGTCATGGAGTCCTCGCAGTACGCCGTGCCGCTGGCCGAACAATACTCGCCCATCGAACGGTACCAGGAAGACTACCGCGGCATGGCGACGTTCTGGAAATTCGACCGGGCCGCAGGCCGGATCGACCCGTCGCGCTCCTTCGCCATCGAGCTGCCCCCGTACTGGCAGGATTTGGCCGACGCCGGCAAGCTCACCAGCGATGGCTGGGCCTTCTTCAACTCGCTGAACACCGAGATGGCCACCGGCGGCATCGAAGATGGCAACCCCCCGTTCGAGGCCGGCGCGTCTGAGCGGGACATGGACTACCTGCACGTCATCAACTGGAAGCAGGCGGAAGCGGTCGTGGCCCAAGGCAAGGCAGAGCAGATCAATGGCTTTGCCGTCATCCGCCTGCCGGTGGCCATCAGCGAGGGGATCCTGCACTTCATCCCAGAGCCGAAGAGCCCCCATGGCGTGGACGTCTGCCCGGAAGGCAGCCACATCGTCGTCGGCGGCAAGCTGGACCCGCACGTGACGATCTACAATATCAACCAGATCAAGCAGGCCATCGCTGCCAAGGACTATGAAGGCGTTGATCCGTACGGCGTGCCGATCATCCGATTTGACGCGGCCAAGGAAGCGCAGGTGGAGATCGGGCTGGGGCCGCTGCACACGCAGTTCGACAACCAGGGCTACGCCTACACCAGCCTCTTCCTGGACAGCGCGGTCGCGCGCTGGACGATGGGCAACTGCAAGTACAAGGCGCCCGAAGCTCCGTGGACGCTGGTGAGCAAGCTGCCGGTGCATTACAACATCGGCCACCTGGCGTCGGCCGAAGGCGACACCGTCAACCCGGACGGGAAATACCTCGTGGCCCTGAACAAATGGTCGGTGGACCGGTTCCTGAACCTCGGGCCGCTGCTGCCGCAGAACCTGCAGCTGGTGGACATCGCCCCGCCGGGCGAAGGCATGCGCATCCTCTACGACATGCCCATCGGCAACGGCGAGCCGCACTATGCCCAGATCATCAAGGCCGACAAGCTCAAGGCGTGGGAGGTGTACCCGGACGTCGGCTGGGATTCGCTCAAGCAGGCGAAGGATCCCAACGCGGTGTTCGAAGGCAAGATCGTGCGCAACGGCACCACGGTGGACGTCTACTCAACCGCGATCCGCAGCCACTTCGAGCCTGAGCGTGTCAGGGTGCGCAAGGGCGACCGCGTGATCTGGCACATCTCGAACCTGGAGCGGACCCGCGACGCGACCCATGGCTTCGCAGTGCCTGGGTATAACCTGGCGGCCAGCATCGAGCCAGGGGAGACCGTCACGTTGGAGTTTGTGGCAGACCGGGACGGGGTCTTCCCGTTCTACTGCCTCGAGTTCTGCTCGGCGCTGCACCTGGAGATGGTGGGGTACTTCCTTGTGGAGCCCTCGACCGCCGCGGCTGCAGCATCGGCCGGTTCGGCGGCTGCCTCGGCCGAGCGCGCACCGCTCTAAGACGGTGCGGATGGCCTCGGCACCCAAGGGTCTCGGCGATTACCGCGGGGCGGCCGGGCGCGCAGCGTTCCTCGTCGGAGCGCTGGCCCTGGCCGCCTCGATCTTCCTGCCGTACTGGCAGATGCGGGTGGCCGCGCCCCAATATCCCAAGGGGCTGACGCTCACGGTCCATCTCCATGTCCTCACCGGTGATGTTCGGGAGATCGACTCGCTCAACCATTACATCGGCATGCGGCCGCTGGCGCAGGGCGCGCAACTGGAACGTCGGCTGGCGGTGCCTGGGGTCGGGCTGATCATCGCCTGCCTGGTGCTCGCAGCACTGCTGCCCAGGCGATGGGCGTTGTGGCTCGCGATCCCGGCGGTGCTGCTGCCGGTGCTCTTCGCCGGTGACCTGTACCTGTGGTTGCGGGACTATGGGCTGCACTTGGACCCGCACGCACCGCTGAACCGCTCCATCAAACCGTTCGTGCCCACCCTGCTCGGCGCTGGCCGCATCGCGCAATTTACATCCTACGCCGGCTTCAGATCCGGATTTTTTCTCGCTGCGGCGGCAGGGGTGCTGGCACTCGTGGGCGCGTGGTTGCGGAAAGCCGCCGGCCCATCGCGCCGCGCGCTGGCCCTCGTCTTCATCCCGTGGGCCCTGCTGGCGGCGCCACCGGCCCAGGCCGGCACGATCGTCGTTGCAGAGCACGCGCCGATCCGCACGATCTCAGAAGCGCTGGTTGCGGCGGCGGATGGCGATACGATCATCGTCCGAGGCGGGATCCATCCTGGGCCGATCATCGTGCGCAAGCGCATCGTGCTGCAGGGTGAGGGGTGGCCGGTCCTCGATGGAGGAGGCATTGGCACTGTGGTGGAAGTGGCCGCGTCCGACGCCATCATACGGGGCATGGTCATCCGCAACAGCGGCGATCGCCTGGCGACCAGCGATGCCGGCATTCTGGTGACGGCGCCCCGCGTTACGCTTGAGGCGAACCGGATCGAGGACACGCTCTTCGGGATCGTTCTCCGGCAGGCCCAGGCCGGCGTCGTGCGGGGGAACCGCATCACCGGCAAGGCGCTGCCCGTGGCGCGCCGGGGGGACGCGATCCGCGTCTGGTACAGCGACGACGTCGTCATCGAGGACAATGACGTGCATGATGTGCGGGACCTGGTGCTCTGGTACGCGCGCAGGGTGCGCGTCCGCGAGAACCGCATCCGGCGCGCGCGCTACGGGCTGCATTTCATGTACTGCGAGCATGCCGACGTCACCGGCAACGTGCTTGAGGACAACTCGGTCGGCGCCTATCTGATGTACAGCACCGGGTTGCGGCTGCGGGGCAACCGCATGATCAGCAACCGGGGCCCCTCAGGGTATGGCGTGGGGCTGAAGGACCTGGACGGCTCGGTGGTGGAGGGGAACGTGATTGCCGACAACCGGGTCGGCATCTTTCTGGAGCATGCCACGGCAGACTTCATTGGCAACGTCATCGGTGGCAACGACGTGGGGCTGCGGGTGCTGCCCTCAGCCATGGGCAACGCCTTCACCGGCAACACGCTGATGGACAACGGCGAGCAGGTGGATGCTGAGCCTGGTCTTTCGCTTGCGACCAACCGTTGGGTGGGCAACTACTGGAGCGACTACCGGGGCTGGGATGCGGACCAGGACGGCACCGGCGAGGCGCCCTATCGCGCCGCCCGGCTGTTCGAGCGGCTGACAGACCGGTATCCGTCGCTGCGCCTTTACGCCGACAGCCCGGCAGCACAGGCGATTGAGTTGGCCGCCAGGATGTTTCCGCTGTTCGCGCCGAAACCGCTGTTAGAAGACCCGGCGCCGCGCATGCGGCCGATGGGGCCTGGAGCCAGGCTATGAGCGCCGATAGCGGGCCGGCCCTCCTCCTTTGCGGGTTGACGAAACGGTTCGGCCGTGTCGTCGCTGTGGATGGCGTGGACCTGACCGTAGCGCCTGGCGAGACCGTGGTGCTGTGGGGGGCCAACGGCGCCGGCAAGACCACCATCTTGCGCTGCCTCCTGGGCGTGCTGTCCTTCAATGGCGTGGCGCAAGTCATGGGACTGGATGTCCGGACGCGCGGCAAGGTGGCGCGTGCGCACATCGGGTACGTGCCGCAGGATGTGCGGCTGCCAGGCGACGTGCCGGTGCGGGAGACGGTCGCGTTCTTCGCCAGGCTGCGGGGCGTCCCACCCGGCGAGGGGGAGCGTTTGCTCGCGCAATGGCAGCTGGGGGACGCGGCCGAACTGCCGGTCCGGGCGCTGTCCGGCGGCATGAAGCAACGGCTCGCCGTGGTGCTGGCCCTCCTCGGTGATCCGCCGATCCTGTTGCTGGATGAGCCGACCAGCCATCTGGATGCGCAGGCGCGGCAGGATCTCTCCAATATGTTGGAGCGCCTGAAGCAGCAGGGCAAGACGATGGTCTGCTGCCTCCATCGCATCGGCGAGGCTTGGAAACTGGCAGACCGGCTGGTGCTGCTCGAGGCCGGGCGCAAGACGCAGGAAGGCGCGCCTCGTGAGATCCTGGGAGCGCTGTCGGAAGGCGCGGTCATCAGCCTGACGGTGGCGCGCGAGGACACGGCCCGGGCCGCCGCGCTGCTGGCCGGGAGCGGCCTGGCCGTGGCCCGCAACGGCATGCAGCTGTGGGTCACGGTCCCGGCCGGGCGCAAGGCCGAGCCGATCCGGCGGCTGGTGCAGGCCGGCATCGAGATCCTGGATTTGGAGGTGGGTGATGGCCGCTGAGCCGCTGCCGCCGCTCCAAGCCATCCTGGTGCTCGCCGCGCGCGAATTGCGGGAGGCGGTGCGGAGCCGATGGTTCCTTACCTGTGCTGCGATTTTCACGGTGCTCGCACTCGCCTTCAGCCTGCTCGGGCTCTCAGGCCTCGGCACCTTCGGCGTGACCGGGTTCGGTCGGACCGCGGCAAGCCTGTTGCAGTTGGTGATGATCATCGTGCCGCTCATGGGCCTGTTGATGGGGGCGATGAGCGTCGCTGCCGAGCGGGAATCCGGCACGCTGCTCGCCCTGCTGGCACAGCCGGTGGATCCTGGGGAGGTCTTGCTCGGCAAGTTTCTCGGCGGTGCCGCGGCCTTGGCCGCAGCCATCGGCTCAGGGTTCGCGCTCAGTGGCGCGGTGCTCGGTGCCCGCACCGGCTGGCAGGAGCTGGGCGTCTTCGCCGCCCTGGCCGGGTTCGCCTGCCTGCTCAGCTGGGTGCACCTGGCACTCGGCCTGCTCATCTCGGTGCTGGCGCGGCGCAGCGCAACCGCGTTGGGCGCCGCCCTCGCGGTGTGGCTTGGCGTGGTCCTCGTGAGCGACCTGGGCCTGATGGGCACCGCGATGGTGCTTCGGCTGCCGCCGAGCGCTTTGCTGTGGGCCTCGCTCGGCAACCCGGTGCAAGCCTTCCGCGTCGGCGTGCTCGGCACGATGGGCGGCGCGCTGGAACTGCTGGGCCCGTGCGGCCGCTACGCGATGGACGTCTTCCGTGGGTGGACAGCCCCCGTCATGGTCGGCTGGCTCCTTGCATGGCTGCTCGGGCCGCTGGCGCTCGCACTGCGGATCTTCAGCCGGCGCGGCGCAGCCTGATGCGCGCAGCCGCCGGCCTGGCCGCCGCACTGCTGCTCGCCGGCTGCGCAGCCCGCGATCCCAGCGCGCCGCCGCGCATCGCGTATGGCGAACACGCGTGCGCGCGATGCGGGATGCTGACCGCGGATGCGCGTTTTGCCTCCGCCGCCGTCGAGCCGGACGGCGCGGCGCACGTCTATGACGATATCGGCTGCCTGCTCGAGGTGTGGCGCAGCGGTGCGCTCACCGGCATGCGGCTCTGGGTCCATGACCATGAGTCCATGGCGTGGATCCGCGCCGAGGCTGCGACCTTCGTCCTTGCCCCAGGGATCGAGTCGCCGATGGGCTTCGGGCTCGCGGCATTCGCAGGGCCAGAGGATGCTGTCGCGTTCGCTGCGCAGGCAGGCGCTCGCTCGCTCAGCTGGTTGGAGCTTGTTTCATCACCCCCTACAGGAGGATCCACACCATGAGCTCACGCTGGAGCATGACGGTGGCACGCGCGGCGGTGGCCGTCGCACTGTGCGCGCCTGCGGCCGCTGCGGGTGAGATGACCGGGCACGTCCGTTTTGCCGGCACACCACCGGCGCGCAAACCGGTGGCGTTCGGGGGAGAGCAGCAGTGCGCGCTGATGCATAAGGATGCGCCGCCGCTTATGGAAGACGTGGTGGTCGGACCTGACGGGGGGCTGCGCGACGTGCTGGTGTACCTGACCGGCACCGCACCCGGCGGGCCGTACACGCCGCCGACTGAACCCTTGGTCTATGAACAACAGGGCTGTGTGTTCAAGCCGCATGTGGGTGCCGTGATGGTCGGCCAACCTGTCGAGGTGCGCAACGACGACGCGGTGCTGCACAACGTCCGCGCCCAGTCCAAGCTTGGCCAGTCGTTCAACATCGCCCAGCCGGTGCAGGGCATGAAAACGCGCAAGATGATGAAAGCACAGGAAATCGGCGTTCCCATCAAGTGCGACGTGCACTTTTGGATGACCGGCTATCTGCACGTGCTGGCGCACCCGTTCTTTGCCATGACCGGCGAGGACGGCGCCTTCGCCATCGCTCATCTGCCGCCGGGGACGTACACGTTCGAGGCCTGGCACCCGGTGCTCGGCACGCGCACCGTGACGGCGACCGTCACGGATGGCGAGAACGCGCCGCTGACCTTCACATTTGCCCCGGCCCCCTAACGCTGCGCCAGGTCCGCATGCCGGCGTTGAGGGCGTTCATCCGGGAGCCGTACCGGCTGCTCTTTCCGCTCGGCGCGCTGGCCGGCTGTAGCGGCGTCGGCCACTGGCTCGCGTACGCGATGGGCGTCATGCCAGGGTACTCCGGTGCCCTCCACGCCTCGATCCAGCTGGGCGCGTATCTGGCCTGTTTCATCCTCGGCTTCCTCTGGACCGCGCTGCCGCGCTTCACCGCAACCCCCCCGGCCCGTGGCTGGGAAGTTGCGGCCCTGGGGTTCGTGATCAGCGCCGAGGCCTGGGCGCTGTGGCGTCAGCAGTGGCCCATCGCTGTGGCCGCGTTCGGGGGGCTCCTCCTTGCGCTCGCAGCGTTCGCTGCGCTGCGCGTCGGCCAGGCGCGCAAGCGCGTCACACCGCCGGTTGAATTCATCTGGATTCCGGCTGCGGTGATCTTCGGCCTGGCCGGTTGCAGCGTCAGCCTGCTGGTCCAGCTCGGCCATGCGCCTGTTGTCTGGCTGGCCTGGGCCCGCCCGCTGTGGCAGCAGGGATTCCTGTTGGCGATCGTCGTCGGGGTCGCAGGATTCCTGGCGCCGCGCCTACTGGGCCGGCTGGCAGACCTTACGCCGATGACGGTGGAGCAGGCCGCACGCCAGCGTCGGCAGCGCCTCCGGTGGCATGAGCTCGGTATCGCAGTGCTGGCCGCCAGCTTCCTGCTGGAAGGCTCCGGAGCTCTCCGCGCCGCCTACGCCGCGCGCGCAGCCCTCCTGACGGTCGCGCTAGCGCTGCCGGCCCAGCTGTGGCAGCCGCCGCGCGTGCGGGAGGAATACGTCTGGCTGCTCTGGGCGTCGCTGTGGATGGTCGTGCTCGGATTCTGGGGCCCTGCCGCTTGGCCGCGGTTGCGGATCGCGCTCCTGCATGTGGCCTTCATCGGCGGCTTCAGCTTGATGATCTTCGCCGTCGCGACCATGGTGATTTACAGCCATGCCGGGGATTCGATGGCACTGCGCGGCAGGGTCTGGCCCTTGCGTCTGGCAGCAGCCGGTGTGGCCGTAGCACTGGTCGCGCGCCTGGCGGCTGATCTTTGGCCTGCACGGTACACCCTGTTGCTTGGGACTGCGGCCGCCGGGTGGTTGGCAGGGATGCTGGTGTGGTTGGTCGGCGTCACGCCTCGACTGCTGCGGGTGCCGCCGCCCGGCGCGTTTGAGACAGCGCACGAAGCCGCCAAAGCGGCGCTGCGACAGCGCGCAAGTGCGTGTTGAGCCTCTGGCACAGTGCGTCCGGCCGGTCCTAAAATGTCACTACATGATTTAAATCATATACCATACGCCGCCATGTCTGGATAATGCTACGAACTATGATAAGCGCGGGAAAACGTTGACCTGTGCTGCAGAGCCGGTATCATACAAAGAGTGTGCGCATGATCATACACACATGCTGAGGCTGTTTCTCCTCGGGGTAAGCCATCGCACCGCTCCGGTTGCGGTGCGTGAACGGTTTGCGGTCCCTGCGCGCGATCTGGCCGGCCTGCTCCCCCGCCTCTGCCAAGGCCCGTTGACCGAAGCCGCCATCCTGTCCACCTGCAATCGCACCGAGCTCTACACCGTGGCGGAGGATCCGGCCGCGGCCTGGGACGCCATGGCCGCGTTTCTCAGCCAGCTCGGCCGGCAGCCGTTGGCGCCCGACAGCTCCCACCTGTATCGCGCCTCCGACGACGCGGCGGCCGCGCACCTGTTTCGCGTCGCAGCCGGGCTCGACTCAGCGATCCTAGGAGAGTCCGAGGTCACCGCTCAGGTCAAAGACGCCTACGAAGCGGCCTGCACAGCCCAGACCGCAGGCCCGGCGCTGCACCGGCTGTTCCAGCGGGCGTTGCACACGGCGAAAGCGGTGCGCTCCTCGACGGAGATCGCGCAAGGGCATGCCTCGATCGGCTCGGTCGTCGTCGGACTGGTGCGCGGTCTTTTCGGCGACGCGCTGGCCTCGTGCGACGTGCTGCTCTGGGGCGCAGGCAAGTCGGCCGAAGCCACCACGCGCCATCTGATCGCGCAAGGAATCCGGCAGCTGTGGATCGTCAACCGCAGCGCCGTCAAGGCGCAGGACCTGGCGGCGACGTGCCGGGGCGGGTGGCTCTCCTGGGAGCGCGCGCGCGAGCACCTCGCGCAGGTGGACATCGCCATCGTCTGCACGCAGGCCCCGCATTACGTCATTGATCACTCGGACCTGGAGCTCTTGCGGGAGCGCCGGAAGCCGCGCCCGCTTTGCCTGATCGACTTGGCGGTGCCGCGCAACGTGGATCCCTCGCTTGCCCATCAGCCTGGCATCACGCTGTACAACATTGATCAGCTGCAGAGTGTGGCGCGCGGCGCGCTGGACGTGCGACGCGATCAGCTGGCCTCATGCGAGGCCATCCTCCAGCAGCAGGTTGAGCATCTGCGGCACGCATGGCAACGTGGCAACTCCCGCCAGGAGGCCCTGATATGTTGAATCGTCGCGTCCTGTTCCAGACCGGCCTGCTGCTGACCGCAGCGCTGAGTCTCGTCCCCAACGCCTGGGCGACGGTCGGGAGCGGGAAGACCTATAAGCAGGCCTATCCAGGCAAGGAGCCGGCAGCCTATTCATGCAAAGCCTGTCACGAGGCGGCGATCGGCAAGGCGGACAACGTCAATGCCTACGGCAAGGCGCTCCAGCAGTTCAAGGGAGGCCTAGGCACGGCGAAGGCGTTGACGGTGGAGGATTACCAGGCGTTCGATGCGGCGGATGCTGACAGCGACGGCGCGACCAATGCGAAGGAGCTCGAAGCCGGGACCGATCTCAGCGATCCTGCGTCCAAGCCTGGGGATGCCTGCTGCATGCCGGCGGCACCCGCAGCGCCTGCGGCTCCGGTTGAGGCTAAGCCGTCCAGTCGGCTGCCGGACCATGTCGGGCGGCTGCAAGCCTATCTCGATGGGCTGCTCGGGACGCCAGCCTGGGCGGATACTAAAGAGCCGGCATCCACCGATGACAACGCGTCAGCGCCGAAGGCAGAGTATGTCGGCACCGAGACCTGCGCGGCCTGCCACACCAAGCAGTCCAAGGAGTTTCAGCATTCCACGCACGCTCGAATTACGATTCCCGGGGAGAACATGAAGGCCCAGGGCTGCGAGTCCTGCCACGGGCCTGGCAGCCTGCATGCAGAGGCTGGCGGCGGCCGGGGTGTTGGCGGCCTCATCAACCCGCGCAAGGATCCCAGCCCATGCTTCGCCTGCCATCTGGACAAGAAGGCAGAGTTCCGCCTGCCGTACCGTCATCCGGTGATGGAGGGCAAGATGAGCTGCGCGGATTGCCACAACGCGCACGCCCCGGATGTGCGCCCCTGGTCCAGCACGTCGCTCCAGGGTGTCAATGAGGCGTGCTTTAAATGCCACAAGGACCAGCGTGGCCCGTTCGTGAATGAGCATGAAGCCTTGCGCGAAGGCTGCGCGACGTGTCATAAGGTCCACGGCTCCATCCATGAAAAAATGCTGGTCGCGCGCGACTCCAACCTGTGCCTGCGTTGCCATACGCAGACCAACTTCCCGACGATCGGCGGATCAGGCCATGGCAGCCGGTTGTATCAAGGCACATGTTTCAGCGCCGGGTGTCATACGGCGCCCCATGGCTCGAACTTTGATGAACACCTGCGCTACTAAGAGGAGGCCCCTGATGCGCGCCGCAAAATACTGGGTGTTGGCGGTGGTCGTGGGCAGCAGCGCGTTCGCAGGCATGCGCGCCGCCGCCGCAGAGGCCGAGGGTTCCATCACCTTGGTACCGACGAGATCCGTCATGGTGGATGGAGACGCTGGCAAGTTTCGGGCCCATCACTGGATGAATGACGGCCCGACGGAAGGCATCAAGGACGCTTCCGGGCACTTCACGTTGCCGAATGGGACAGAGATTTCCGGAGAAGGGCATGCCCTCATCGGGGCGAACGATTTCGGTGCGGAGTTCTCGATCACGAAGGAACACCTGGGGTTCTTTGACTTCGAGTACCAGGAATTTCGGAAGTATTTCGACACCGGCGCCGGCGTGCGCTCCCTGTTTGCGACCTTGCAGTCTCCGGAGACGGATAAAGACCTGCGGTTGGACATCGGGAAGTTCGGGCTGGAAACCGGGCTGACGCTTGAAGGATGGCCGGAACTCGCGTTGGCCTATGAACGGGAGTTCAAAGACGGCACCAAGTCGCGCCTGACGTGGGCGGGGGTGAAGGAGGCCGGTGAGTCGCGTTATATCGGGCCGTCCTGGCAGGAGATCGATGAGACCGTGGATTCCTTTGCCCTAAAGGCGAAGAAAGATGACGTCGCCGGATTCGACTTGCATGGGGAGCAGCGCTGGGAGTTCGCCCGCGCCGAGCTCCTCCGCGCGGAGACATTCCTGGCGACCACCGGGGTGGCATCCGACACCAAGATCCGGCTGCAGGCTCAGGGGCCGGAGTCTACTGTCTTGACAACCACATTGGGAGGCGAGCGCAGCTTCCTGGAAGAGAAGGTGTTCGTGTCCTCAGGGTATCATTTCAACCATCTGAAGAACCGCGAGATGGAAACGGCGACGGAGCTGAGCGCGGCCGGCGTCCGCACGAACTACTCGCGTGGCGAAAACAAAATCGACGCCCGGGCGGACAACGACTACGACTCGCACACCTGGGTGCAGAACGTCATGGTCAGCCCGTCGCCGACGGTCAGCTTCGGGGCCAAGCTCAAATCTGAAGTCATCACGCGCCACGGCAATTCGACCTATCCCTGGTACTCGGAATACGTCACCTCGCCGGAAGCCTTCGATCTGGTGATGGATCACCAGGAGCTGACGCTGTCGGATATGAAAGCGGCGCGGTGGGGGGAAGGGCTCTCCCTGCGATACACCGGGGTCCCGCAGACCGCGCTGTATACGGAATTGGAGCTTGAGCAATCCCGCATGCTGCTGCGCGAGGACCGCAAAAGCCTGGACGGCCCGGATACCGGTGACGACTCAGTGTCTGGCGAGGTGTTTCAGCGGGAGACCGTCACGAAGGTCCGTCGCGGCGCATGGACAGTGGGCGGACGGACGAGCCCCTGGCAGTTTATGGATCTGACCGCGCAGGCGCGGCGCCGGGTGTATAACAGTGACTATGACGACCAGCAGGAAACCGCAGGCTCCGGCCGCTCAGCGTTCTTCGACGGGCAGAGCACCCACACGGATGAGTTCTCCACTCGGATCACGCTCAAGCCGTGCCGATGGTTTAAGCCTTCCTTCCGCTATCAGCTGCGGTCGGATAAGTTTGCGACCAGAGCCGAAGCGCAGCAGATCGTCAAAACCAAGTCGCTCTCCAATATCTACACCGTCGACGTCATGCTGCAGCCGCTGCGCGATCTGGTGACCACCGGGACGTTTTCGCGGCAAACCGCCTCAACGCGCACGCCGGCGGGATTGGTGTCGACTGACCCTGGGAACGGTTTCTCCAGGTACAGCATCCCGACGTTTAATGCCGATGTGAGCACCTGGATGTTTGGCGCGGACTATGCGTTCAAGCCGAACGTTTCGCTCAACGGCACGCTCCAGTATTCTCGGGCGGACAACTTCAATGACTATTCCGCCACCGGGATGCCGTACGGAGCCGACTTTGATAAGCTCGATCTCACGACAGGCATCACGTGGTCTCCGATGGAAATGAAGGACACGTCAGTGGCCATGCAGTACGAGCTGTACACGTATGACGCCAACGGGAACGTGGAAGCGGGCAACTACAACGCGCACGTCCTGTGGTGTGAGTGGACCGCCAAGTTTTGAGCCCGGCCAAAACGCTGTATCCATCGACGTGCCCTCGAGCACGAGTGAGCCGGCGAGTCTTTCTCGGCTCCCTCCTCAAGGGCGGAGCGCTCGCCCTCTTCGGCGCCACGGTCTACCCGGTCTTGCGCTACCTCTTTCCCCCGGCCGGGGGTGCGGAGGCATCGGTCGCCAGCGTCGTGGCGGCGAAGGCCGGCGAGCTGGTCAGCAACACCGCGAAAATCTTCCGGTTCGGCAACCGCCCTGGGCTGCTGGTCCACACGCCGCAGGGTGAACTCAAGGCGTTCTCCGCGGTCTGCACCCACCTCAACTGCACCGTCCAGTATGACGAACATGCGAGCGTCATCTGGTGCGCCTGCCATAACGGCAAATTTGACCTCAACGGCCAGGTCATCTCCGGCCCGCCGCCTCGGCCGCTCGAGGCGTACCAGGTCAACGTGCGCGGCGACGATATCGTCGTGTCCAAGCCGAGCTAGCCATGGCGCTCTCTGAGCGCCTGCGCGCATTCTTCCGTGCCCGCTACCCGCTCGATCAGCTCACCGAGCTGGCGGCGCACAAGACGGTGCCGCTCCACCGCCACAGCTTCTGGTACTACTGGGGCGGGATCACGTTGCTGCTCGTCGCGGTCCAGATCGCCAGCGGCCTCTTGCTGCTGCTCTATTACCGCCCCTCTGCCGAGGCGGCGTTCGAGTCAGTCAAGTTCATCATGACCAAGGTCGAGTTCGGCTGGCTCATCCGTTCAGTGCATGCCTGGGCAGCGAATCTCGCCATCCTGGCGGCGTTCGTGCATCTGACCAGCGCGTTTTTTCTGAAGGCCTACCGGCCGCCGAGGGAGCTGACCTGGGTCACCGGAGTGTGCGCGCTCTTTCTGCTCCTCGGCTTCGGGTTCACCGGGTACCTGCTGCCGTGGAACACGCTGGCGTTTTTCGCGACCAAGGTGGGCACAGAGATCGCCGGCATCGTGCCGGTCATGGGCCCCTGGGTGCAGCGGTTCCTGCGCGGCGGCCCGGACGTCGGCGATGTCACCCTGACCCGCTTCTTCTGGTTTCATATCGCCGTCCTGCCGATGTGCCTGTTCGCCCTGATGGGGCTGCACCTGCTGATGATCCAGGTGCAGGGCATGAGCAAGCCGCTCTCGGTAAAGGAAGAGCGGGCCATCCGATTTCTGCCGAATTTCCTGCTGCGCGACTTGGTGGCGTGGGTGATCGCGCTGGGCATCGTGCTCTGCCTCAGCGTGTACTGGCCTGCGACGCTGGGGACCAAAGCCGACCCCTTCGGGTCCACTCCGGCCGGGATCGCGCCGGAGTGGTATTTTTTGTGGATGTTCCAGACGCTCAAGCTGGTGCCAGGGCATGTGCTTGGGATCGAGGGCGAGCTGATCGCCGTGGCCTTGACCAGCGTCGCCGGCGCGGTGCTCGTGCTGGTGCCGTGGCTTGACCGTCCTGCCAGGGCCGGGCGCAGCTCGTGGATCGTCGCGGCGCTGGGAGTGCTCGGGCTGGCCTACGTGATCGGCATGACCGTGTACGCGCACTTCTTCGCAGGTGCTGGATGAGCGGTACGGCACGGTGGGGGCAAGGGGCTGCGATTCTCCTCTTGGGCATCGCGGTGCTCCAAGCGCCCAAGGCTGCGGCAGAGGAGAGCTGTGTCGAGTGCCACCGGGCGTTCGAGTCTGATGTCAGCGCGCCGACGCAGGTGATGGACCATGATATCCACCGGCAGCGCGGCGTAAGCTGCGCAGACTGCCATGGAGGCGATCCCACGGCGAGCGACCAGGCCGCGGCGATGGATCCGGCCAAAGGGTTCATCGGCCGGCCGAGCCGCCGGGAGATCCCGCAGTTCTGCGCCCGGTGCCACGCTGACCCGAGCTACATGCGCAAGTACAACCCGAACCTGCCCACCGACCAGTTCGCCAAATACCTGACCAGCCAGCACGGCAAAAAATTCCAGCAAGGGGATGCGGACGTTGCGGTCTGCACCAGCTGCCACGAGGTGCATGGGGTCCGCTCCAAAAAGGACCCGCTCTCGCCGGTCTATGTCACGAATATCCCGGGCACGTGTGCCACGTGCCACAGCGACTCCAGCGTCATGGACCGGCACGGCCTGCCGGTGACACAGCACTGGGAATACGCGCAGAGCGTGCATGGCCAGGCCCTACTGATGAAGGGCGACCGTGGGGCACCGCACTGTGCCAGCTGCCACGGATCGCACGAAGCGGCGAAGCCCGGCGTCGTGGCGATCGGGAATGTGTGCGCCCAGTGCCATAGCCTGACGCGCGATCTTTTTGCCAAGAGCCCGCATAAGGCGGCCCATGAGGCGCTGGGGCTGCCGGAGTGCGAAGTCTGCCACGGAAACCATCTCATCCGCCCGCCGACCGATGCGATGCTTGGGACCGGGCCGGACGCGGTCTGCGCGACCTGCCACCAGCCTGGCTCTGCCGGCTACGCCACCGCGCAGCAGATGCGCGAGGCGATCGACGGGTTGAAGCAGGAGCTTGGGAGTGCTGAAACCACCGTCAAGCAGGCGGCCGAGCTTGGGATGGAGACCGGCGAGGCAGAATACGCGCTGAACGAAGCCTCGGCCAAGCTGACGCAGGCTCGGACCTATGTCCACGCGTTTTCGTTCCCGGCGATGGAGCCGATGGTGAAGGAGGGGCGCGCAGAGGCGCGCACGGCCCAAGGCCAGGGCGTGCAGGCCATCCATGAGTATCATTTCCGGCGCCACGGCCTCTGGATCACGCTGGTCATTCTGCTTGCGCTGATCGGCGGCTTGCTGCTGCTCATCCGTGAGCACGATCAGCAACCACCCCACCCGTCAGGCCCACCGCCTTCCGGCGGCGCCCCGTAGCTCTGCGCGTCTCCAGCCCATGATGAGCCGCGGCCCTGGACCCAGACCGCCCAGCCTCCTGCGCAATCTCCTGAGCCTGATCGGCATGGTCATCGCCGTCACCAGCACGGTGCTCGGCCTGCCCTTGATGTTCGTGGATATGTTCAGCCGGCACACCCCGGCCTATCTCAGCGTGGTGGTCTACCTGGTCCTGCCGTTCGTCGCTGCCGGCGGAATCCTCTGCATCCTGCTGGGGGCGCTGGGGGAGCGCCGCCGCCGCGCGCGACAGCCGGGCATGGTGATTCCTCCGCTGCCGCGCCTGGATCTGAATCAACCAGCCCATCAGGCAGTCGTCGCCGGGGCCCTCACGGCGGTCATGGTCATCGTGGTCCTGCTCTCTGTGACCGGCTATCAGGCCTACCATTTCACCGAATCGGTCAAGTTCTGCGGCCTGGTCTGTCATCAGGTGATGAGGCCCGAATACATCGCGTACCAACACTCGCCGCACGCCCGCGTGGCCTGCACCCAATGCCACGTGGGGCCCGGGGCGAGCTGGTTTGTCCGCTCGAAGATCAGCGGCGCCTATCAGGTGTATGCCGTGGCCACCAATAAATACCCGCGGCCCATCCCGACGCCGGTCAAGAACCTGCGGCCGGCGCAGGAGACCTGTGAACAATGCCATTGGCCCTCCAAGTTTTTCGGCGCCCAGCAGAAAACCTTCAATCATTACTTGGCCGACGAGCAGAACAGCCCCTGGCAGATCCAGATGCTCCTGAAGATCGGCGGCGGCGATCCCGCGACCGGGGCGGCCGCAGGGATCCACTGGCACATGAACATCAAGAACGAGATCTATTACATCGCGGCGGATGAGACCCGCGAGACGATTCCCTGGGTGCGCGTGGTGGATCCGGAGGGGCGGACGACGGAATACATGTCCTCGGAGCAGCCCTTGTCTCCGGAACAGGTCGCGAAGGCTCAGATCCGCCGGATGGACTGCGTGGATTGCCACAACCGGCCCTCCCACATCTTTCGTCCGCCGGATCGCGCCGCCGAGGAGGCCTTCGAGACAGGCCGGCTGGACCGGTCGCTGCCGTACTTAAAGCGCGAATCCATGCGGCTGCTGGCGCAGCCGTACGCCTCGGACGCGGAAGCCTCCGCGGCCATCCTCAAAGGCCTGGCGGCGTTTTATCAGACAGAGTACCCGGACCTGTCCCGGGAGAAGGGGGTGGCCATCCAGCAGGCGACGGCAGAACTGCAGCGCATCTACGCCAAGAATTTCTTTCCGCAGATGCGGGTGGACTGGCGCGCCCACCCCAACCATGTCGGCCACCTGAACGCGGCCGGGTGTTTCCGCTGCCATGACGGGCAGCACAAGAGCCGCGAAGGCACGGTGATCACGAAGGACTGCAACGCCTGCCATACGATCATGGCCCAAGGGCCTCCGGAAGAAGTGGCCCAGGCTCGCCTGGAGGCGCAGCCGTTCCGCCATCCGGTGGATGCCGGCGTGGATGTGACGGAATTCAAATGCAGCGAGTGCCACACCGGCACGAGCGGGCTCTAGCCCAGCGTCGGAGCCGTCGTAACTCGAGTGTGACCTAAATCATAGATGCTACCCAGGGGTGTGGCAGAATCGTAACATGCGTCAACCCCCGTTCGGGGGTCCTCTTCGAGGACTCGTACGGCCGCAGGTCCTCGCGATCCTCCTGTGCATCACCAGCACCTCCCTCGGTGTAGCCCACGCGGCTGAAGTCAGCGCCGCAGAGGAGGCTGCAGCCGCCCCCCAGAGCTCCAGCGCGCCGGATGCGGCCACCTGTCTGGTGTGCCACGGGGACGAATCCCTGACGACCGAGCGCAACGGCCAGAGCGTCTCGCGGTTCGTGGACGAGCAGGCGTTCAGCCAGTCCGTGCATGGAGGGATGGCGTGCATGGCCTGCCACGCGGATCTGGCCGATCGCGAGCTGCCGCACGAGGTCCCGCTGGCGCCTGTGAATTGCGGGGCCTGCCATACGGATGAGCAGCAGCGCTTCGCAGAGTCGCTGCATGGCCAGGCGCTGGCGCGCGGCGACACGCTGGCACCGCGATGCCAGCAGTGCCACGGCCATCACAACATCCACCCCCTCGCGGACAAGGACTCCCAGGTCTCGCCTCTGCGCATCCCGTTTGTCTGCGGTTCCTGCCACAGCGAAGGCTCATCGGTGCAGGTGCAGCGCAAGATCCACCAGGACCACATCCTGGAGAATTACTCGGAAAGCATCCACGGGGAAGGATTGTTCAAGAAAGGCTTGAACGTCAGCGCGACATGCGTCTCCTGCCACACCGCGCACACCATCCTGCCGCACACCGACCCCCGCTCCTCCATCGCGCGCGACAACGTCGCGGCCACCTGCGAGCGATGCCATTCCGAGATCGAGCGCGTGCATCGGAAGGTGATCCGCGGGGAGCTGTGGCAAAAGCGGCCTGAGAGCATTCCGGTGTGCGTGGAGTGCCACCAGCCCCACAAGGCCCGGAAGGTGTTTTATGACCAGGGGGTCGCGGACGCGGATTGCCTCCTGTGCCACGGCAAGCCGGAGATCCGCGCCTCCGGGGACGGCCGCGCCCTCTTCGTGAACGCCAAGGATCTCACAGGGTCCCGGCATGCGAAAGTCGCGTGCGCCCAGTGCCATGCCGAGGTCTCGCCCTCCCGGGTGCGGGCCTGCGAGACCGTCACGAACAAGGTGGATTGCGCGGTCTGCCACACCGAGCAGGTGGAGCAGTATCAGCAGAGCACCCATGGGCGGCTGCACAAGACCCGCGATGCCAACGCCCCCGGGTGCGCGGACTGCCACGGCACGCACGCGGTGCTCGGCAAAGCCGACACGCAGTCCCCGACGTTCCCCACCAACGTCCCAACTTTGTGCGCCAGCTGCCACCGGGAGCAGGGCAAGGCGGCGATGCGGTATCAGGGGACGGAGCACGACATTGACACGCATTACGTCGAAAGCATCCACGGCAAGGGCCTGTTAAAGAGCGGACTGGTGGTGACCGCCATGTGCACCAGCTGCCACACGGCGCACAAGGTGCTGCCGGCGTCGGACCCTGAGTCGAGCGTGTACCGGGGCAACGTGGCGGTGACGTGCTCGAAATGCCACAAAGGCGTGTATGAAAAGTTCGTCCGCAGCGTCCATGCCTCCGGCAAGGCCAAAGACCCTGCGAACCTGCCGGCCTGCAACAGCTGCCACACCGCTCATACCATCAAGCGCACGGACCAGGACGTGTTCCGGTTTGAGATCATGGAGGCGTGCGGCAAGTGCCATCTCGACATCGCGAAGACGTACTTCGACACGTTTCACGGCAAGGTCTCCAAGCTAGGCTACGCCAAGACCGCGAAATGCCATGACTGCCACGGCGCGCACGATATTCTGCCGGCGGCAGATCCAGGCTCGCATTTAAGCCGGCAGAACATCATCGGCACCTGCCAGACGTGCCATCCAGGGGCCACGCGGAAGTTCGCCGGCTACTTGACCCACGCCACCCATCATGATCCCCGCAAGTACCCGTGGATCTTCTGGACGTTTTGGGTGATGACCGCGCTGCTCGTGGGCACGTTCGCAGCCAGCGGCTTGCATACGCTCCTCTGGCTGCCGCGGTCGCTTGAACTGCGGCGCAAATATCCTCCCAAGCCGCCGGTGCCGGGCGAGAAGCAGTATGTGCGCTTCACCTTCATGAACCGCGTGCTGCACGCCACGATGATCGTCAGCTTCTTGACCCTGGCGACGACCGGGATGACGCTGAAGTTTTCGTATACGGCGTGGGCGATGACGCTCTCCCGCCTCTTGGGCGGGGTCGAGGTCTCAGGCTTCCTGCATCGCAGCGCCGCGGTCGTGTTGATGGGGCTCTTCAGCGTCCACCTGTGGAACCTAGCACAGCGCACGCGGCGCGTCGCCGGCGGCTGGAAGCCGCTGCTGTTCGGGCCGAACACGATGCTCTTCACGATGCGGGATGCCCGGGAACTGCGGGCGACGCTGGCCTGGTATCTGGGGAAGGGCGAGCGGCCCCAATATGGGCGCTGGACCTACTGGGAAAAGTTTGATTACTTCGCAGTGTTCTGGGGCATCGCTCTCATCGGCTCCACAGGGCTCATGCTGTGGTTCCCGGAATTCTTCACCCGGTTTCTGCCGGGCTGGGTGATCAATGTCGCGACGATCATCCACAGCGACGAGGCCCTGCTGGCCGCCGGATTCATTTTCACCGTCCATTTCTTCAATACGCATTTCCGGCCCGAGAAGTTTCCCATGGATACCGTGATCTTTACGGGGCGGGTGGGGCTGGAGGAGCTACAGCGCGAACGGCCCGACGAATACGCCGCCCTCCTTGCGCGCGGCGAGCTGGAGCGCCATCTGGCCGATCCGCTGCCGCCGCACATGGTCCGGACCATCAAGGTGTTTGCCTGGGCGGCGCTCATCGTCGGCATGAGCCTGGTGGTGGGCATCATCTACGCCATGCTGTTCGCGTACCGCTAACATGCGTGGCCCGGCAGGACACGCGCGATTGGGCTGGTGGGTTGCGGCCGTCGGCTGCGGCGCGCTCCTCTTCGCAGGCGCGCGCCTTGCCCAGGCTGCCGAGACGGCGGACGCCGCCGCGACAAATAACGCGACGTGCTTCAGTTGCCACGGCGATCCTTCGGCGGACCGGTTCGTGGACGAAGCAAAGTTCGCAGCGTCCATCCACGGCCGCCACCAGTGCACCAGTTGTCACACCGGCATTGCCGAACTGCCGCACGAGGCGCCCTTGAAGGCCGTCACGTGCGCGACGTGCCACCAGATCGAGACGGAAGTCTACATCGGCAGCGACCATGGCGTGGCCTTGAAGGCAGGGGTCTCGCAAGCCGCCTCATGCCGGAATTGCCACGGCAATGCCCACGAGCTGCGCAATTCCCGCGATCCGAGTTCGCCGGTCTTTCATGCCAACATCCCGAACACCTGTGGGCAGTGCCATGGCAACACCGAGCAGATGGCGAAGTTTCATCTAGGACAAGCGGCCCCTGTCGCGTCCTACACCCATAGCGTGCACGGGTTGGCGCAGGCCAAGGAGGCGACGAGTGCTGCGGTCTGCACCGATTGCCATGGCTCCCATGACCTGCACAAGGCGACCAACACTGCCTCGAAGCTGTACTGGCAAAACATCCCCGGCACCTGCGGCAAGTGCCACGAGAACATCCGCCAGACGTACCTGCGCAGCGTCCACGGCATGGCGACCGCGTCCGGCAAGCGCGATGCGCCGGTGTGCACCGATTGCCACGGCGAGCACTCCATTGATGCGGTGAAGGAGACGACGTCGAAGGTCTTTCCCTCGCACATTCCAGAGACGTGCGGCCAGTGCCACGGCACCGAGCGCATCGTGACGAAGTACCAGCTCCCTGCGCATGTGGTCGAAACGTACATGGAGAGCTTCCATGGGCTCTCGCTGCAATTAGGCTCGGTGACGGCGGCCAACTGTGCTTCCTGCCACGGGGCGCATGATATCCTTCCGTCCGGCGATCCCCGCTCGTCCGTCTACCCGGAGAACCTGGCCAAGACCTGCGGCCGGTGCCATGCCGGCGTCAGCCTCCAGGTGGCCAAGGGGCAGATCCACTCCGGGACCCAGCCAGGCCTTGAGCACCGCGTGGTCGCGTTCGTGCGGCAGTTCTACCTCTTGCTGATCCTGCTGGTGATCGGCGGGATGCTGGTCCATAACGCGCTCGACTTCAGGCAGAAGCTGATGCGCCACTATCGGGAGGACCTGCAGCTGGGACGGGTGGCGCGCTTGACCATGAATGAGCGGATTCAGCACGGGCTCCTCGCCCTCGCATTCCTCACGCTCACCTATACCGGCTTCGCCCTGAAGTCTCCGATGGCCTGGTGGGCCAGCCCCTTTGTCGGCCGTGTGGATTGGCGCAGTTTCGGCCACCGGGCCGCCGCCATGGTGTTCTGCGTCCTTGCCGTCTACCACCTCTGGTACATCCTGTGCACCAGGCGCGGCCGCGCGCACGTGCGGGCGCTCACACCCCGATGGGCTGATCTGCGGGAGATGGGCGACATGCTGCGGTACTATCTCGGCTGGCGCCGCGAGCGGCCGGTCGTCGGCCACTACAGTTATGTGGAGAAAGCGGAATACTGGGCGCTGGTGTGGGGCTCCGTCATCATGACGCTGACCGGTGCGCTGATGACCTGGCAGAACTGGACCTTGCGGATCTTTCCGAAATGGCTCTTCGATGTGGTGACGGCGATCCACTACTACGAAGCCATCCTGGCGTGCCTGGCGATCCTGGTCTGGCATGCTTATTTCGTGATGTTTGATCCGGATGAATATCCCATGAAGTGGACGTGGATCACGGGGATGCCCTCGGACGCGGACCGCCATCACCGCCGTCCTGAGGACGAGCAGCCCCCGCCCCCGTCGGAGGGTTGACCCACCTGGACGCATCGCCGCGGGGAAGGGCGTTCGTGCGAACCGCCGGTGTCTGGCTGGCCATGGCCAGCGCGTGCTGGCTGCCCACGGCGTGGGCGGCTGAACCTGCCTCTCGGCCGCAGGAAGATGCGACGATGCATTACGTCGGTGCCGAGACCTGTGCGGCCTGCCACGAGGCCGAATACGAAGAGTGGAAAGGGTCCAAGCACGCCGGGGCCGTGTCACCGACCTTCCTCCTGCAGTGGGAGCGCAACGGGCGCAGCCCCCAGTGCCTTTCGTGCCACACGACGGCGTTCGATCAGCAGCGTGACGCCTTTGAGCGCGAGGGGGTGTCGTGCGAATCGTGCCATGGGCCCTACGCGCCGGGCCATCCACAGGGCGGCACGATGGGGCTGCCGGTGGATTCCACCGCGTGCATGTCCTGCCACACCCGGACCTACCGCGAGTGGCAGTTAAGCGGTCATGCCAAGCACAACATCCGGTGCTTCGATTGCCATGAAGTCCACCGCCAGGGTCTTCGGCAGCCGAACGTCGAATCGCAGTGCGGCGCCTGCCATCCCAAACGGCTGGAGGACTTCGCGCACGCCACGCACCATTTCGAGGGGCTGACCTGCGCCACGTGCCACATGCCGCCGGTGGATGCCGCGGACACGATCAGGGGGACCGGCGCGCCGGCGCACAGCTTCTTCGTGGGTGCCCAGACCTGTGCTGCCTGCCACGAGGAGATGGTGCACAAGAGCCACAAGATCCCGTCGCTGACTCAAGAGGTCGAACACTTGACCCATACGACCGATGCGCAGACGGCGGAGCGGTTGCAAGCCCGGATCAAACAGCTTGAGCTGGAGGCGGATCTCCAGAACAGCCGCACGGTGAAAATCGGACTCATAACGATCCTCGTCGGCCTGCTGCTGGGGGTGCTCGCGGTGACGGTGAACACCCGCCGCAAGAACGACCGGTCACCGTAACATGACCGGCCCACGGCTGACCCGACGGGAATTCCTCGCCTCGTCGGCGGCGGTCACGGTTGGCGCGTGCGTCGGTGTTCCCCGGACCGCCGGGGCCGTCGCCGAGACACCTTCTACAGGGATCGGCATGCTGGTGGACACGACCCGATGCATCGGTTGTCGCGCCTGTGTGCGGGCGTGCGATCAGCGCAACCATCTCGACCAGGCCCAGGGCCCCACGACGGTCTGGGACGGGCCGGCCGAACGCCTGGCCTACAATCAGTGGACCGTCGTCAACCTGGAAGACCGGGCGGACAGCTCAGGCCCTCTCCCCGTGAAGCAGCAATGCCTGCATTGCCTTGACCCGGCCTGCGTCTCAGTGTGTCCGGTGGGCGCGATGCATCGGCTGCCCTCGGGGGCCGTGGTGTATCGGGCGGAGCGGTGCATCGGCTGCCGGTACTGCATGTTCGCCTGTCCGTTTGGGATTCCAAGGTTTCAATGGGATTCCGGGCTGACGCCGGTCATCGGCAAGTGCCAATTCTGCGCCCAGCACGCGCTCTTCACCGGTCCGGCCTGCGCGGCCGCCTGCCCGACGGGCGCGCTGAAGTTCGGGGCCCGCGATGCGCTCCTGGTGGAGGCGCGGGCCAGGGTCCGCGCGCGGCCCGCGCGCTATGTGGATCATATCTATGGTGAGCAGGAAGCCGGCGGCACCTCGTGGCTCTATGTGGCCGGCCGGCCGTTTGAGCGCTTGGGATTGACCCAAGGGGTGCCGTCCACGGCGCTCCCAGCCTATACCAAGACGGCGATGGGGCTGGTGCCCTGGGTGGTCACCATCCTGGCGGTCGTTCTGAGCCTGCTGTCGTACCTGCCGGTGTACAGCGATCTGGGCCGCGAAGAGAAGACATAATGCTGGAAGGCTTCTTCGTCATGGTCTTCATCGGCGTGCTCGCGTGGGTCCTGGGCCGCCGCAGCCGCCTCAGGCTGCGGATGCGCGTTGAGCTCCTCGCGCTGCTGCTGGCCACCGTGGTGGCGGGAGCCTACGTCGTGGTGAGACGGTTCGAAGCAGGGCTCGGCGCTGTCACCAACCTCAGCGATACGTTTCCGTGGGGCATCTGGATTGCGTTTGATCTGTTATGCGGGGTCGCACTGGCGGCCGGTGGGTTTGTGCTGGCGGCGGCCGTGCACGTGTTTCACCTCCGGCGGTTTGAGCCGATCCTGCGGCCGGCGGTGCTCTCGTCGTTTCTCTCGTATCTGCTGGTTGCGGCAGCCTTGGTGCTGGATTTGGGACGGCCGTACCGTTTTTGGCACCCGCTGATCATGTGGCAGCCCCACTCGGTGTTGTTCGAGACCACGCTGTGCATCACGTTCTATAGCTTGGTCTTGGCGGTTGAATTCAGCCCGGCATTGCTTGAAAAATTGCGCTGGCGAGGGGTGGCCGCGGCCGTGAAGCACATCACGCTGCCGGTGGTCATGACGGGCGTGATCTTGTCCACCTTGCACCAATCGTCGTTTGGGTCGATCTTCCTGATCATCCCGCAGAAGCTGCATGCGTTGTGGTACACCCCGGCCCTGCCGATCTTCTTTCTCATCTCCTCGGTGTGCGCAGGCATGGCCGCCATCATCGTGGAGTCTCATCTGTGCGCGGCATGTCTCGGTGAGCACCTGCCATGGAAGCTGATGGTTGATCTTGGGCGCGCCTGCAGTCGCGTGCTCTGGGTGTACCTGTTCATGAGGGTCGTGGATCTGACGTGGCGCGGTGTGTGGATCGAGATCGCCGCACGGCCCTGGCTGGGCGGCTCGCTCGCCCTCGAGCTGGTCGGCGGCGCGCTCGTGCCTGCCCTGGGGTTTGCCCTGATCGCGCGTGATTGTCGGCGAAAGGGTCTTGTGTTGTGCGCGCTGCTCGTGGTGGGCGGGGTGGTCTTGAACCGGCTGAACGTCTGCTGGTTCGGCCTGATGCCTGCGACAGGACTCATCTACTGGCCGAGTTGGATGGAGTGGGTGCTGACGCTGTCGCTGTTGCTGCTTGGCGTCATGGCGTTTGTCGCTGCCGCAAGGTTCCTGCCGGTGTTTCCGAAGGAGGAGCTTCCGTTAGAGGCCCCTAACCCGGAGAGAATTGTGTTATGATACCCGTCATCTTCCCATGACGCGCACCACCCGTCTCCTCAAGTGGCTTGGATCCCTGCGCATCGCCGTGCCGCTCTTGATCGCGATCGCGGCGGTCCTGGCGTGGGGCACCATGTATGAAACCCGCTTCGGCACCGCCGCGGTGCAGCGGTTCATCTACCGCGCCTGGTGGTTCCAGGCCCTGCTCGCGTTCCTGGCGTCGAACCTGGCGTTGGCCGCATTCGAGCGGTATCCGTGGAAACGCCCCCACCTGCCATTCGTGCTGGCCCATCTAGGCATCATCCTCGTCTTAGTCGGGGGCATCATCGGCGGCCGGTTCGGGGTCGAAGGCCAGCTCTTCATCACAGAGGGGCAGGCCGAGCAGGTGATGCAGCAGCCCGGCAACCTGCTGGTCATCCGCCAGCCCAACCCCGGCGTGTCGCAGGCCTTTCCCACGCGGTTTGAAACGCAGGCCTGGGTCCGCGAGCCGCACACGGTCTTCCCAGTCGCCCTGGACGGGCGGCAGGTCGAGCTGGTCGTGGACCGCTACTATCCGGACGCGGTGACGACCGAGGAGATCAGCGGCGACGGCACCGAAGAGAACCCGGCGGTGCGCCTGCTGCTGGAGCATGCGCCGCAGCAAGACGAGCTGTGGCTCTTTGCCCGGGACCCGGAGCGCTTCGGCGCCGGCTGGGGGCCAGGGCATGCCCTGTTTCTGTCTCCGGCCAGCCTGTCGGAGCTGGACCGGGTGTTGAATCCGCAGGATACCGGCCGCCACCCGCGGGGCAGCGTCACGCTGCACTTCGCGCAGCCGGACCGGACCATTGAAGTGCCGGTGCCGGACGAGCTGGGACGCCCGATCGCACTCGCCGGCACACCCTACCGCGTGATCTTTAAGGACTACTTTCCAGACTTCGTGATTGCCGAGCAGGGCCCGGTCAGCCGCTCGTCCGTGCCCAACAACCCGGCGGTGGCCTTCGCGCTGGCCGGGCCGGAAGGCACCGATACGCACCTGCTCTTCGCGCTGCACCCGGAGATCGCTGCGATGCACGGTTGGGCGCATGCGATCAAGGTGGAAGCGACGTATACCCATCCGGCCAACGAGGCGCTCCCGCCCAACACCATCGCGATCGTGCTCGCACCCTCCGGCGAGCTGGCCGCGGTGATGACCGGCGCTGCGGGCGAACGCCAGACGATCCGCCCGGTGACGCTCGGAACGCGCTACACGCAGCCATGGTCAGGCGACGCGTTCACCGTGACAGCGTTTCATCCCCGCGCGGCCGTCATCTCCCACATCAGCAACCGCAGCGATGACGTGAAAGCCGAGATGCTGCACCTGGTGGCGCGGGAGGGCGGGGAGACGGCCGAGACCTGGGTCAGCTTCCGCGGCACCGCGCCGCTAGCCCTCGGCAAGGAACCGCTCGAGGTGACATACCGGCCGGAGGAGCGGGCGCTGCCCTTCACCGTGAAGCTGCTCGATTTTCGGAAGATCGACTATCCTGGGATTGACATGGCGGCCGGTTTCGAGAGCGACGTCCAGCTGACCGACTCCCAGCGCGGGCTGATCCTGATGCGGACGATCAAAATGAATGAGCCGCTCCGCCACCGGGGCTACAGCCTCTTCCAGTCGAGCTATATCCCGGGGGCCGTGGAAACCACGATCCTTTCGGTCCGCAACGATCCCGGCACGCCGCTGGTATACGCCGGGTTTCTCATCGTCGTCGGAGGGATGGTCGCCTTGTTCATGCGGCGCCTGCCGCAGTCCTCCAGAAAACGGAAAGGAACGCGCGCATGAGCGTTCGACTCGCGCGACGCATCTGGCCGGTCCTCCTCGTGGGACTGGTCGCGGTCGCCCCGCCGCCGGCCGCGGCCGCGCTGCCGAAAGAGGCGCTGGAGATCGTGCGCCGGATTCCGGTGCAGGACCACGGCCGTGTCAAGCCCTTCGACAGCTACGCCAAAGAGGTGCTGCAGCGCATCACCGGCTCGTTCCGCTATCAGAAGGAGGACCCGGTCGCCACGGTCCTGTCCCTGCTGGCCGATCCGTCGCCCTGGCAGGCGCGTTCGATGATCAGCGTCCCGTTCCTGCCACTGCGGGAAGCGCTGGGCATGGGCCGGCACGACACGCACGCTGCCTACAACGACCTGGTGGCGTCGCGCACGCTGATGAAGATGCTGCCGCCGATCGGTGAGAAGCAGCAGCACGACGAAAAGCTCACGATGCTCGAGCAGGAAACGATGGACGCCTTCGACCGGTTCGTGTTCTTCAGCCGGCTGATCGAGCAGCAGGTCAACCTGGTGCCGCCGGCCTCGACGCTCGACCACATCTGGCTGCCGATCGTGCCGTCGGAGGGCCATCCGGATGAGCAGCAGGCCTCGGTGCGCGAGGCATGGGCCGCGCTGCTGCAGGCGGTGCAAGCCGGGCAGGGCGAGGCGATGGCGCCTGCGGCCGGCCGGCTTGCGGACGCGCTCCGCGCCGTCAACCCCTCTGCGTACCCGGCACCATGGCGGCTGAACCTCGAAGTCTTCTACAATAGGTCCAATCCGTTCCAGGCGGCCCGGCTCCTGTACTGGATCGCAGCACTCGCGCTCCTGGCACAGCTGGTGCGGCCCAAAGTCTGGCAGACAGCCACGATCGGGACCGCCGCGCTCTGGGCTGGCGTGATCGTGCATGGCGCAGGCATCGCGCTGCGCGTCATCCTGGGTGGCCGGCCGCCGGTGTCCAACTTTTTTGAAACAGTCCTCTGGCTCCCGTTCGCGGCGGTCATCCTTGCCATTATCTTCGGGCGCATCTACCGTTCGACGTATTTCGGCCTGGCTGCGGCCATCCTGGCCGGCCTTGCGCTGACCGTGTCAGAGTACCTGCCGCTGGATCCGAGCATCTCGCCGGTCGTCGCCGTGCTGCGCAGCAACTTGTGGTTGACGATCCACGTGCTGACGATCGTGGCCAGCTACGGTGCGTTGGCGCTGGCCACCGTCCTGGCGCACATCTACGGGGGCTTCTTCCTGGCGCGCCGGAACCACCCAGCACTTCCGCCGCTGGATCTGTTCCTCTACCGCACCCTGCAGGTCGGCGTGGTGCTGCTGGCCGCCGGCATCATGCTGGGGGCGGTGTGGGCCAACGCGTCCTGGGGCCGGTACTGGGGCTGGGATCCTAAAGAGACCTGGGCGCTCATCACGCTGCTGTGGTTCATCGCGGTCCTGCACGGCCGCATGGCCGGCTGGTTGCGAGGCATCCGGGTCGCCGCGGCGATGATCGGCGGGTTCCTCCTGGTGCTGATGACGTACTATGGGGTCAGCTTCTATCTGGTCGGGTTGCACAGCTATTCCGGCGGCAATGCCAAGCCACTGCCGATGCTCTTGATCGGCTATCTGGTCGCGGAAGTGGCCTTCCTGCTCGCGCTCGCCGGCGCGGCGCGCCAGCGTCCGTCCGCGTCGTCCTAACCCTCACCCGGTTCCGCGCTCCATGATGTCCGTCATTGTCGACGGACTTCGCTCCCGCTACTCTCAGAACATGCAGCCTCCAGAGGTCCGGTACCAGGCGATCCAGTGCCGGTTCATCGGCGATCATGTTTGGGCAATCGTGACGCAGACTCCTGAGGGAGCATGGCGGATTGCGAATTGCCTCGACAAGGACGCCACGTGTTGCGGCACCGGGTGCGCCTTTACCGATCCGGGCGGCGCATGGCCGTACGATGCGCCTGAGCAAGAGAAGTGCGGGAGGCGGACATGAACGCATGGCGGACCATCGTGTGGGCCGGCCTGCTGGCCGGGCCAGCGGTCGTGATGGCGCCGCGCCTGCTGATGCCGCCCCCATCGCGCGTGGCGGCGCCCGCCGTTGCCGTGGCGGTGGAGTACGGGGATTTTGCCTCCGCCACGCTGACGACCCGCGCGTGGGACGCCTTGAAGCAGGGTGACCATGCAAGGGTCGAGGCGTACGTGCGGATGTGCGCGACGCTCTACGGCGAAGAGGCTGGGAAGCAGCAGGCCGGCTTATCCACGCTCCTGCCCGCTGCCGAGGCATTTTCCGCTTGGGCCCTGAACGACGTCGCGACGGCGGAGTTCATCCTCGGCGAATCGCTGCGCGCGCGCCGGAGGTTCAACGAGGCGCAGGCCGTGTTCGCGCGCCTCGTGCAGGACTATCCCTCGGCGCAGTGCTGGGACCCGCGGGGCTGGTTCTGGTCCGTGGCCCAAGCCGCGCAGGTCCGGCTCGACCATGCGTTGAGGCCTGCCGCGCCGTAAGATCGTGTAAACCGCCCACCGGCCTTCAGCGTCTAATCCTCAGACCAACAAAGGAGGCGCGTATGAGATCCCTGCCGGTCCTACTGCTTGGAGCGTTGCTCCTGCCTGCCGCCGCCTCGGCGGCCCCTGAACCTCCCGCACCCGGCCAGCCGCAAGGCGGCGTCCGTGACCGTGTGGAAGATCGCCGCGACCACCGGGAAGACGTGCGCGACCGCCGCGAGGACATCGTCGACCGCCGGGAGGATATCCGCGATGCGCAGCATGATGGCGGGCGCGCGGACCGGCTTGAGGACATCGCCGATCGGCGTGAGGATGTCCAGGACCACCGCGAGAATGTTCGCGACCATGTTGAGGACATCCATGACCGCAACGAAGACCGCCGCGATGCCCACCACGGGGAGCTGGACCGGCTCAAGCAGTTGAAGGCGGAGAACCCTGAGGCGTTCAAGCAGGCCATTGAGGAGCGCAAGACCCAGTTGCGCGCGCGCCTGCAGCACTTGAAGGAGACGAACCCGGAGAAGTTCGAGCAGGTCAAGAGCCAGTTGCAGGAGCGCCGCCGGGAGCAGCTGAAGACGCTCCGCGAGGAAAACCCGGAGAAGTTCCGCCAGGTCATGAACGAGCGGCTGGAGCACCTACAGCAGAACAACCCGCAACGGTTCGAGCAGTTCATGCAGAACCACCCCAAGATTCAGGAGCACTGGCAGCAGCGCCAAGAACGCCGTGAAGAGTTCCAGGAGCGCCGCGAGCAGTTCCAGGAGGGTGCAGGCGCCAGCGGTGAAGGGGCGCGGGAGCGGTGGGACGGCCGTGCCCGCCCCGGCGATGGCGAAGGGCGGGCCGGGGAGGATGTCCGCGACCGCCGCGAGGACCGGATGGATCTCCGCGAGGATGTTCGGGACCGACGGGAAGATGTGGCGGACCGGCGCGAGGATCGGATGGATGTCCGTGAGGATGTCCGCGACCGGCAAGAGGACATCGCCGACCGCCGGGAAGATGTCTGGGACGCGCAGCATGATGGCGGGCGCGCCGACCGGCTGGAAGACATCCGCGATCGACAGGAGGATGTTGCTGACCACCGGGAGGATGTGCGCGATCGGCGGGAAGACGTGGGTGATCGCCGCGAGGATCGCCGCGATGCCCGCGAGGATGTCGGCGACCGGCGCGAGGACCGGATGGACCGGCGCGAGGACCGGATGGACCGGCGCGAAGATCGGCGCGACGGAATGGACCAGGGGGTCCGGGACCATGGCGCTGGCCAGGGCCGTGACGGTGTCGGCCAGGGCGGCGAGCGACGGATGGGTGGACCCGAGCATCAGGGCCAGCCTGGCGGTCCCGGCAGCCGCGGGCCGCAGGGCGGCGGGCCTGGTATGAGCGGACCGCGTGGCGGGCAGGGTGACGGCCCGCGCGGTGGTGGTCCTGGGATGCAGGGTGGTCCTGGTGGCGGCGGCAATGGCCCGCGCGGCGGAGGGCCTGGCATGCAAGGCGGTCCGCGCGGGGGCGGCGGTCAGGGAGGCGGTCCTGGCGCCGGCCAGCGTGGTGGCGGTGGTGGCGGATCCCGCGGCGGCGGTGGCGGCGGGCGGCGGCGGTAAGCGAGCCGCCTGATGAGCCTCGCGCTCACCATGGGTCTGGCGATTCCTCGCGGGGTTGTTATACTACCGAGGATTATGGAGGATACGGATCGCCAGGTGGTGGTGGCCATTTGCGCCGGGGATACCGGCCGCTACGCAGAGCTGGTGCACCGGTACCAGCAGCCGGCGCTGCGCATGGCGTACGGCCTGCTCGGCCATGCGCAGGACGCCGAAGAAGCGGCGCAGGACGCTTTCGTGAGCGCGTACCAGGCGCTGCGCAGCTTCCGGGCCGGCGCCAAGTTTTCCACGTGGCTGTTCCGGATCGTTATCAACAAGTGCCGCGATGTGCAGCGGCGCCGGATGCGCGCGCCGTTGCTCCTGGCGGCTCAGCCTGACGGGGACGAAGCCAGTTTGTTCGATTCGCTTGAGGACCCGGCACTCGGTCCGGCCGACCAGGCGGCTCAGCGCGATCTTGCGCAAGCACTCAGCGCGGCGATCAACGCGCTGCCGCCGCAGCAGCGGGAAGCGGTGGTGCTGCACCATCTCCACGGGCTGCCGATCGGAGAGGCTGCGGACGCGATGGATTGCCGGCCTGGCACGGTCAAATCGCATCTGTTCCGCGCGCACGTGGCGTTGCGCGCTCGCCTACACACGTGGCTCAGACCGGAGGACGTCTCATGACGTTCAGCGAGTGGTTGGATCGATGGGGACACCGGCATCCGGTGAAGGCGCCGGCGCCGGATCCGTCGGCATTTACCAGCCAGGTCATGCGCCGCCTGGCCGACGCGCCGGCGGCCGAGCCCTGGCGCCTGCCGCGCCTGGCATGGGTTACGGCGCTGGCCGCGGCCGCGGTTATCGTGGTGCTGCGGTTGCCGACATCCCCAGGTCGCCTGGCCGCAGCCATCGCGCGCGACGCTGACGTGCTGGCCGCGCTCGGGGAGCCGGTCGAGGATGACCTTTCAGATGAGGCGCTCGCAGCCTTCCTGCTCGCTGAGGCGCCGGCCGACAACGACGAGACGTGGTTGGCCGAGACGATGCAGTTGCTCGAGCAGCTCGACGAGTCACTGCCAGAAGGCGACTCGGCCGACGACGAGGAGTGGCTGCGCGAGCTGGACATGCTCGAGCAGTCCGGCCCGTCCGCCGCGTCGTAACCGTCCCGTCATCGTCGTCGGCAGCGTCGGCCGCGACGAAAAAGTTCTCCCCGCCCTTCTCACCGCGCGACCTCCTATGGTATAGTCGTAACGAATTCGTTTCGACGAAGTGCACGCGTCTTTGATAACTCATCATTTGAGAAACTCCGCGCGGGTTCGCGCGGGGCCCTGATCGACCCGATCAGGGGGCAAACCACGGGAAACCGTGGGACGCAAAGCCATGGGTCTAAGGTCCGTGCACCACGAGGACTATGACTGCCAGGTTGCCGCAACGGTAGGAATCCCCTCGCCGTCTTCCGGTAGCTTGGCTGCCTCGTGCGACCGAGTACTGGCAGACGGCGTTATTTATTCATTCATACAGCAGGGGGGTTCATACTGTGAACAGCCATCCGTGGTACTTCCGGACTGTTTCTGGTTCCCGCACATCCTGTCTGGTCTCGCGCGTTGTCCGCCTCGTTTCCGCGCTCTCGCTCTGCGTGGTGGCCGTCGGCGCCAGCTCATCTGCGCACGCAGCCTCGATCAGTCTCGGCGAAGCCACGACCGCGCCGGGCCAGGGCATGGTCGGCTTGCCGGTGTCGTTGGCCGTGGCCAGCGGGGAACAGGTGACCGCGGTCCTGATGGACCTCCGGTTTGACCCTGTGGTGGCCGGCTTCGATGGCTGCACCCTGGAGCCTGCGGTGACGGCGCTGGGGAAGGCAAGCCAGAGCGTGCTGCTCGCGCCTGGGCTGGCCCGGATCAGTCTCTATGGTTACGACCGACAAACCCTTTCCTCCGGCGCGCTCGGCGCCTGCCACCTGCATGCGTTGGCCACTGCGCCGGTCGGCGGCTCAATCATAGAGCTGCAGAACGGCGTGGCGACCGATCCTGTGGCGCAGGAATTACTGGTGACTACGACTGCCGGACGGCTCTGGGTCGAAGCGCCGCCCACGGTTCCGGTGCCGAGCGTCCAACTGCTGACCCCCACGGCCGGGACCACGATTACGGGAACGAATATTTCGGTGAGCTTCACGGTCCAGAACACGACGATCGTCTCCGGCGGCACGCACCTGGCCCTGACGCTCGACAGCAGCACGCCGCAGCAGCTCGTGAGCCTCAACCCGGTCACGCTCTCGAGCGTGGCAGCCGGGCCGCACACGCTGACGCTGCAGTTGGTGGACGCGGCCAACGCGCCGCTGTCCAACCCGGAAGCCACGGCGTCCGTCAGTTTCACAACGGAGATCCTGGCCTCCACCGCGCCGACGTTGACCATCCTCAGTCCTGCGGCCAACGCGACCCTCATCGGCACCAACGTTTCGGTGAGCGTCAGCGTGACCGGCAGCACGGTCGGCACCGGCACCGGCAACGCGCACCTGCACTACCGGATTGATGACGGCACCGTGTTCGAGGAGTACGATCTGAGCGGCTACACCTTTACCAGCGTGGCGCCCGGGACGCACAAGCTGGGCATCATGCTGGCCAATAACAACGCCACGCACAGCCGGGTGACCGGCACCGAGTACCAGACCGTGTACGTCACGGTCCAGGCGCCAGAGCCTGTGCCTGCGACCGAGGCGACCCTGACGGTGCTTTCGCCGCTGCCCAACACCACGATCATCGGTTCGACGGTGACAGTAAGCGTGGCAGTGAGCGGGATCAAGGTGCAGACCGGGAGCGGGTTCGCCCACCTGCACATCAAATTGGACGATGGGCAGGTCTCGCACGTGTACAATACAAAGCCGTTCTCTCTGACCAACGTGAAGCCTGGGACGCATAAGGTCGGCGTGATGCTGGCGGATAACGACACGCATACCAAGATCGCCGGCACCGAGTACAAGACGGTCACGATCACGGTGGTCAAATGAGCCTCCTGCGGACGACGATGAGAAGGTCCTTTATGAGCATGCGATGGCACGGTCTCGCGGCGCGGCTGGCCCTGGCAGCCCTCTGGCTGGCCATGGCGGCGTTGCCTGCAGCGGCCGAGCAGACCGGCGCCATCACGCTGAAAGTCGATACCGCCGGCAACCCGGCCGCAGCCGGCACTCCGGTCTCGAGCGGCGTCCCGTTTCCGCGCGGCTGGGTGACGAGCGTCGACCACCTCCGATTGGAAACCACGCAGGGCAGCGAGATCCCGGCCAACTATTGGAAGCTGGTGGCGTGGCCGGACGGCTCGGTGAAGTCAGCGCTGATCTCTTTTGTCCCGGCGCCGAGCGGGGACACGTACCCGAACGTCGTGCTCCGGTACGGGTCAGCGGTCTCGCACAGCGCCAGTGGGCCGGTGCAGGTGACGGAAGACGCCGGCGCGCTGACGGTCACCACCGACGTCTTGAAGCTGAAGTTCTCGAAGACCCGGTTCTCCATCCTCGAGCAGGCATGGACCGACACCAACGGCGACGGCAGCTTCGACGCTGGCGAGCAGTGGCTGACCGGCCCGGCCGACCTGGCGGTCCTGGACCGCAAGACGACCAAGACCTTCCGCAGCTCGCTCTGGACCAGCGGCGACGGCTACGCGCCGAAGCTGGTCGAGGCCGGCCCCCGCAAGGTCACGCTGCTGCTGGAGGGCCGCTTGAAGGGGGAGGGCGGCGCCGTCACGGCGGACGGGGACGCGACGCTGACCCAGGCCAAGGTGTGGCTCTCGATTTACGGCGGCAGCTCGCTCGTGCACGTGCAGACAACGCTCGTGGACACCAAGTCACGCCCGACGGAGACCTTCTCGGACCGCATCCTCAAGATCACCAGCATCTCCCTCGATGTGCCGCTGACGCTGGATAACGCGAGCTACGCGGCCGGCGGCGAGTCCGGCGCGGTGTACCAGGGAGCGGTGGGCAGCGGGGCCGAGCTGTTGCAAGATGCGACCGCCACCTTCACGTCACAGTACGCCTATGACTTCGCTTATAGCGGCGTCGGTGCCGGCGCCAAAGCGCCGGGCTGGATGGATTTCTCGTCCGGCAACCGGGGCCTGACGACCGGCCTGCGCCACTTCTGGCAGAACTATCCGCAGAAGCTGGCGATGGACAGCGGCAACACCGTGCATGTGGCGTTCCTGCCGGGTGACTCGCCGAACTACTTTTACACGCTGTATCCCGGCGTCGGCAAGACGTATGAAGCATTCCTCGATTTCCATGCGGGGAGCTTCAGCACCACGGTCCAGCGCCGGGCTGAGATCATGCTGGACTACCCGATGCTGATTCCCACCGACGCCGGCTGGTACGCGCAGAGCGACGTGTTCGGGCCGATCTCCAAAAAGTCAGACCTGTCCACGGCCTGGGAAACCCGGGTCGAAAACCAGTACAAGTGCACGGTGCTGCGCCAGGGCTGCTCGATCTACCCGCTGCCGTACGGCCAGCGCAACTTTGGCGATTTCCAGCAGGGCTTCGGCACCAAGAGCACCGGCGGCTATTTCCCGATCTACGGCGACAGCCACTATGAGGATGCACACGGCGCGATTCTCCAGTTCGCCCGCACCGGCGACCGCCGCTGGTATGACTTCGGGATGCCGTACGCGCGCCACCACTATGACTTAGATGTGATGCACACCCAGAACCCGGTGCGTTACTCTGGGTTCCCGGCCGGCATGATCCATTGGCATGGCACGTCCGAGCATGAGGGCGTCAACATCGAGATGGGCCACGTGGTGCCGGGCGGCCTGGACGACTACTTCTACCTGACCGGCGACCCGCGGGCGCTGGACGTCCTGCGCGAGCAGGGGGATTGGGTCGAGAAGTGGGCCCGGAATGGCCGCAGCCGCATCGCGCCGGAGAAGAGCACCGACAAGGTCGGGCTGGAGGAATACGAGCGCGTGGCCGCCTGGCCGCTGTACACCATCATGAAGGCGTACGAGACCACGGCCGATCCGAAGTACTTCGAGGGCGCCTCCATCTTCGTCAAGAACAACGTGGACTGGTGGAAGATGCCCCAGAACCACATCGTCTTCAGCAACAGTGCGACCCTAGACCTGACCAAGCCGCCGCAAGACCAAGCGCTGTACTACTACCGCACCGACTACACGCAGGGCACCGGCTATCCGCTGCCCACGCTGCGGGTGGCGAACTGTCCGCAAACCTCGGCGCCCATCAGCAATTACGCCTACCAGTCCCATGCGCCGATTGCCTGGATGAGCGCCTTGCTCCAGACGGCGCTGATCCGTTACTACCGCGAGTTGGAGGCGCAGGGCGGGGCGTTCAACAAGACGATCTACTATCGCGGCAGCGACAAGCCGGTCCAGGTGGACACTGCGACGATGCGCGAGATGCTCATCCAGATGATGAAGACGGTCGTCGAGCACAATTACCTCGGCGCCTCCAAGTATCCGTCCAAGTATCCCTGGCTGGCGGACTTCACCTACCGGTTCTTCGTGTACTCGGTGTGTCCCGGCCGTGACTTCAAGTCCACCGACGGCGGGCTGTACATCCAGTACCCGCTGCTCTTCATCAGCGGCTTCCCGCAGAGCCAGGTCGGGCCGCTGTGGCAAGGGCAGTGGACCACGCTGCGCGATAAGTTTCGTGAGCTCGCCAAGATCCAATACGACAAGTTCGTGGTCGGCAAACCGAACCCCCTGACCGGGTACAACGGCGTGCCGGATCTGTGGAACGAGCCGTATGCCATCAACCTGTTCGAACAGTTCGGCATGTTCGGTAACACGCCGGCGCCGGCTCCTGATCCGACCCCAACCCCAGACCCGACGCCGACGCCGGACCCAACGCCTATCGGCTCGGTCCCAGCGTTCGGGATCACCGTGAACAACGGCGATTCGTTCCTCACCAGCCCGAGCCTCACGCTGCTGCTCACGGCGCCGCCGGCGGCGGTCCAGGCCAACGTGTCAGAAACCGGCTACGGGCAAGGCGCGTGGCAGGCGGTGGACCAGCTGCACGGCATCGCACTCTCTGCCGTGCCGGGGGCGAAGACCCTGTACGTGCAGTTTCGGGATGCGGGCAACACCGTCTTGGCCTCGCTGACCAAGTCCCTGGTGCTCTTGCCGGGACTGAGCGGGGACGTGACTCTGACGCTGAACGAAGCGGAAGATGTACATGTCGCGAGCACGCTGCCGAACCAGAACCTCGGCGCGGACCAGGCCCTGGGCATGGGCAAAGCCTCTGCCACGCACGAACGGTGGGCGTTCTACCGGTTCAACGTGCCTGCACTGCCGGAGGGCATGACGCTGACCTCGGCGCGGCTGGAACTGTTCCAGACCGCCAACATGGCCGGGGCCAGCCAGGTCTTGACGCCGTACGAGCCGATGACGGACTGGCAAGAAGATGGTGTCACCTGGTCCACCAAGCCGGCCCTGGCGTCGTCCAGCCTGGGCACGGGCGTCACGTTCGATATCCAAGTGAACCAGTGGAAGAGCTTCCCGCTGTCGTTGGCCGGGGCGCAGAAATGGTTCAACGGCACCAGCCCACACCGCGGCATCGTGGTGAAGGGAGACGGCAGCCCAGCGATGACCTTACTGGAGGCTGCATCCTCGGAAGCGTTCTTCCCGGCCGCTGACCGGCGGCCAAAACTGGTGCTTGTCTTGAGCAGCAGCGCGGTGACGGACACCACGCCGCCGGTGATCAGCAACCTTGCGCCGGCACCGTCGGAAACCTCGGCCACCATTGCGTGGACTACGGATGAGCCGGCTGACAGCATGGTCGAGTACGGTCTCACGGCCGGCTACGGGCAGACGGCTCCGGTGCAGGCGGCACTCGTCACGGACCATGCGGTGGCCCTCGCCGGTCTGTCGGCCAACACCACGTACCACTTCCGCGTCATGTCCAAGAACGCCGCGAACCTGACCACGGTCTCGGCCGACGGGATGTTCCAGACGACCCTGCTGCTGGGCGATGTCAATCGCGACGGGCAGTTGACGTCCGCGGACGTCATTGAGCTTGTCAAGCAACTGCTTGGCCTGCAGCCGGTGACGCTCCAGGTCTCGGATCTCAACGGGGACGGCCGGGTGACCCTCGGCGACGTCCAAGCGCTGGCGAACCGCTTGTAACACTGCACGCTTAAAAGCCTCCAGCCTCGTTCTGAGGTTGGAGGCTTTTTTTGCATGACAATCGTTTAGCAACAACCCATGACTGTCCAGGACAGTCTGATACTGTCTCGGTATGACTACACATTGTTAACTATCTTTAAATAAAGGAGTTAGATGATATTAAGCTTGATCTGTTGGCGACAATCAACAAATCACAGTGATCAGTAACTTACTTTAATAAGTAATGAAGCCTCTAAGTCGCATGATAATCTAGTATGTAACCATCTCATGCACAATAGGTTAACGCTATTTATTATTCTATATACCGGTTGTGGTTGGTCTTGGCATGGGGGCTGCACTATATAGGACCAGATAGAGCAGTATAGGACAGTCCCGGAAGATTAAGGTAGCGCTACCAAGCAAAGGATATGAACGCGCATGGCTGACGAACGGCTTACGATCGCGGACGTGGCAGACCAGCTGGGCATCAGCACCAAGACCCTGCTTCGCTGGGAGAAATCCGGCAAGATCCGCAAGGCCCGCCGGGACTGGAGAGGGTGGCGGGTGTACGCGCCCGAGGACCTCACCGAGCTCCGCAGCTTTTTCGAGGCGGTCTACTGATGGCCGCGCCCACATCGCACATGAGGAACGACCGAACCGGAGGAACAGGCATGATGGGAAGACTCGCCGCGTGGTTCGTGCTCACCGGGCTGCTCGCCGCAGGCGCGCCGGCATGGGCTGCCGATGATTTCGGCGGGACCCAAGCGAAACCGCAGGGCCCGGCGCAGACCTCCGACGCCTCGACCGCGCCCGCCGGTGTCGTAGGCTACCGCCCCATCCCCAACAGCATGTTGCCGATCGGCAATGAGCAGCCGGCATCCTCGGTGAACCCGGCCTCGCAGATGCCCATCACCTCGCAGAGCAACCTCGCCGGCCTGCCGGTCGGCCAAACCGGCCCGTACGCGCTGGGCCGCAACGACGTGATCCAAATCGATGTGCAGGGCCAGCCGGATTTCAGCGGCACCTACGTGATCAACTATGACGGCACGATTCAGTACGGCTTCGTCGGCGACGTCAAGGCGGACGGGTTGACGAAGGAAGAGTTGGCCGCGAAGCTGACGGAAGAGCTGCAGAAGTACGTCCGCGTGCCCACCGTCAACGTGCAGATCGTCGGGTTCAACTCGAAGGCGATCTACATCCTGGGTGAGGTGTCCAGCCCGGGCAAGTACGCGATGCGCGGCGACTCGATCCGCATCCGCGATGCCCTGATCGCCGCCGGCTTGTTCACGAACACGGCCGCACTCTCCCGCGTGCACATCATTAAGTCGGACATCAACGACCCGACCGTGCGGGTGCTGAACCTGAACTCGGTCCTCTTCAGGGGCAAGATGAAGAACGACATCGATCTGGTGGACGGCGATATCGTGGTCGTGCCGTCGACGGTGTGGAGCCGTGTCACCGGATTTATCGGCACGCTCTTGAGCCCTGCCAGCAAGGCGCGCTCCGTCGCCCGCCTGGGCACCCTGTGAGGCGCTAATGGCCGCATCCTCCGAAGTGCAGATCAGCTGGCAGGACTACCTGGCGGTGGGGCTGCGCCGCAAACGCTATTTTGTCATCCCGCTCGTTGTCTCGCTGCTCGTGGGGGCATGGGTCGCGGTGTTCTCGCCCCGCATCTACGCGGCGCGCGCGGTGCTGCTGGTGCAGAGCGAGAAGCTCATCAACCCCCTCATCCAGGGGTTGGCCATGCCGATGGCCGTCGGCGACCGGCTGAACACGCTCCGCGAAGAGCTGCTGAGCTGGTCGAACCTCAGCCGGCTCATCAAGACCCACCAGCTCGACAAGAACATCGCGCCCAACGACGCGATCGCGTTCGAGAAGCTGGTGAACAAGCTGCGCCGCGACATCGCGATCAAGATGAAGGGCGGCGCGCTCATCCAGGTGCAGTACGAAGGGCGCGATCCGGCCCAGGTCCAGCAGCTCGTGAACACGCTGGCCGACATCGTGATCGAGCGCAACACCGCCATCCAGGAACAGGAAGCCAACACCGCCGTCAACTTCATCGAGGCGGAGCTGAACGTGTACCGGCAGAAGCTGGAAGAGGCCGAGCAGAAGCGCCGGGAGTTCAAAGAGCTGTACATGACCCAGATGCCGGTGGCCACCGTGCTGAACGACACGCTCAAGAGCCTGGAGCTACAGCTCGCCCAGCTGCTCATCTCCAACACCGAGGAGCACCCGCGCGTGCAGGAAGTCCGGCGCCTGATCACCGAGACCCGGACCCGGCGCGACGAGGAAGTGCGCCGGCTCGTGGCCAAGGGCGTCATGGTCGAGACAGACCCTGAGCTGTACCAGGACCTGGCGAACAAGCTGGGCACGCCGGAAGCCGCCACCGCCACCGACCCGAACGTGCAGAAGGCGAACGAGGCGTACACCTCGCTGGTGCAGGGGCTCGAAAGCCCGGAGATTCAGCCGACCCAGCTGCCGCAGATCGCCGTGATGTCGGAACCAGGCAGCGCCGTCGAGGCGAGCGACCTGGACGCGACTGCGTTCACGTTGGCCCCGCGCCAGCAGCAAGAGCTCTCCCGCCTGAATCGCGATTACGCGGTCAGCGCGGGGATCTACAGAGGCCTGCTCGAGAAGCTGGAGCGCGCGAAGATCACCGGCCGGTTGGGCGATGATGATCAGGGCGGCAAGTTCGTGGTCATCGAGCGCGCCCGGTACCCGCTGGAGCCTTCCAAGCCGGACGTCGGGCAGGTGTTGCTCGTGTCCTTCCTCGTGGGCGTGGTCCTGGGCGTGGCGACCGTGGTCGCGGCCGAGTACCTGGACCAGGCGATCCAGCACGCTGAGGAAGTCACGGACCTGCTGGAAGTGCCGGTCCTCGGGTCGATCGCGACGATCATCACGGAAGGCGACTTGGCAGAGCGTAAGCGCCACCGCCGCAACCCCGTTGGTCTACAGGAACAGGGAAGCCGGCTGAAGACGCAGGTCGTCAACCCGGTGTGGTCGCGCGTCGACCGGCTCCTTGTCCGGTGGGGCCTATGAGCGCGGCCACGACGGTCCGTCCCCGGAGCCGGTCCCAGGAGTCCCTGATGCACGAGACGTTCTTCGGCTTGACCGAGAAGCCCTTCGCCATGACGCCGGACACCCGGTACTTCTATCCGTCGGCGAAGCACATGGACGCGCTGAACCACATGGTCTACGCGATCCAGGAGCGCCGCGGGTTCGTCGTGATCACCGGCGAGATCGGCTCCGGCAAGACGACCCTCTCGCGCGTCCTCTTCGGGAAGCTGGACCCGCGGACCAAGACCGCGATCATCCGCAACACGCACTTAACCGCGAAAGACATGGTCACACTGATCCTGGAAGAGTTGGAGATCCCGTATAAGCCTGGCCACACCAAGACCCAGCTCATCAGTCTGCTTAACGCGTACCTCGTGGACCAGCTGCGGGCCGACAACAACGTGGTCCTCTTGATCGACGAAGCGCAGAACCTCAAGCCCCAGGTGCTCGAGGAGGTCCGCATGCTTTCAAACCTGGAGACCGAGACTGAGAAGCTCATCCAGATCATCCTGATGGGCCAGCCAGAGCTGAAGCAGAAGCTGTGGCTGAAGGACCTGACACAGCTGCGCCAGCGCGTGACGCTGCATTACCACCTCTCCCCGCTGAACGCGGCGGAGACCACGGCGTACATCGGCCACCGGCTGCACGTCGCCGGCGGCAACAGCGCCCCGATCTTCGATGGGGATGCGCTGCACAAGATCTTCCAGTACACGCAGGGCGTGCCTCGGCTCATCAACAGCCTGTGCGACCGTGCGCTGTTGACCGGCTACGTCAACGACACGAAGGTCCTCGGCGGCGCGGTGATTGATGAGGTGGCCGGCGAGCTGCCGGCGCTGATCTCCGAACCCTCGAGCCTTGCATGAGCAAAGTCACGAACGAGCTGAACCAAGCGACGCACGAGCGCGAGCTGCGCCGGTCCGAGCAGTGGGACGAGGTCCGGCGGTGGGAAGCCAGCCTGGCGGGCCGCCAAGCCCAGTCCGCTCAGGCCGCCCAGCAGACCGTTCCGGCCGTTGCCGCGCCCGCTTCGAAGATCGAAGCCACTCCGGAGACCTGGCAGCAGGCGTACGACCGGTGCCAGAAGCAAGTTATGGAACTGGAACGGCAAGCCTCGGCCACCCAGCTTCGGGTGGATGCGGTGCAGGGCCAGATCGCCTCGAAGACCCAGGCCGCCGCGCAACTGCAGCGCGAGCTGGAGGCTGCCAGGCAAGAAGTCGCCGCCGCGGCCGCTGAGCGCGCCGCCGTAGCGCAGCGGTTGCAGGCGTCCAGCCGCCGGCTGGAGGCGCTGCGCGAGTGCCAGCACCTGGCCCAGGCGCTGCGCCTGTCTGAGGAGCAGCTGCACGGCACACGGCAGATGTCCGCCCGGCTGGAAGAAGCGCACACGAAGTTGACGGATGAGCTGACCGCCTCTCGGCGTCGCAGCGAGGAACTGCAGACGCTCGTCGACCAATCGCGGAGCCGGCTTGGACAAGCGTTGGTTCGCGCCGAGACCGCACCGAAGGAGCTCTCATGAGCAAGATCACGCAGGCATTGGAAAAGGCGGCCCGTGAACGGCTGATACGGGAGCGCCAGGGTGGCGAGGACGCCATCATCACTGCGCCGGCCGCTGCTGCGCCGACGGTCGTCGTGCCGAGCACCGTGCCGGTGCCGGTCCAGGAAGTCGATGCCAAAGTGGACCAGCACCTGGTGCCGTTCTTCGACCGGCAGAACCCGATCTGCGAGCAGTACCGGATGCTGCGCACCAACCTCCAGTCGCTGCGCTTAAGCCAGGGGTTCAAGACCCTGCTCGTCACGAGTGCCATGCACAACGAAGGCAAGACAGTCACCGCCATCAACCTCGCGCTGACCCTGGCCCAGCAGCCCAACTGCAACGTGCTGCTCATCGACGCAGACCTGCGCAAGGGCTCGGTCAAACGCTGGCTTGGCTTGGCCCAGCGGCCCGGCCTCTCGGAAGTCCTGAGCGAGGATGTCAGGCCCTCCGACGGGTTCGTGAAGCTCAACTCGAGCAGCCTCACGATCCTGCCCTCCGGCAAGGTCATGGGCGAGCCGTCTGAGTGGCTGGACTCGCTGACCATGCGCGAATATCTGCTGCAGTTCAAGAAGCAGTTCGACTACGTGATTGTGGACACCCCGCCGGTGCTGCTCGTGGCCGATGCCTGCGTCCTCAGCCGCTACGTCGACGGGGTGCTGCTCGTGGTGCGTTCCGGCCGGACGCAGCGCCGCCAGCTCTCCGACGCGCAGGCGCGCCTGGCCCAGGTCAAGGCGCGGGTCATCGGCAGCGTGCTCACGCACGTGGAGTACTGGCCGTTCGGCTATAACCGCTACTACCGCGAATACGCCGCCACCAAGGCCAAGGAGCCCCGCGCCAATGGCAAGAAGATTTCCGCCTGAGTTCTTGGACAGCCCGGCGCTGGGTCCTGCTGAAGGGTCATGGGAGCCGGGCGCGCCGCGCGCGTTCACGTTGAGCCTGCAGTGCGCATGGGACGGATTGCGCTACGCTTTCGCCACGCAACAGAACCTGCGGATTCAGGTGCTCCTGGCCGCCGCGGCCTTAGGTCTCGGCGGGTTGCTGCGGCTGCCGGCGCATGAGCTCGCCCTGATCTTCGCGCTCAGCGTGTTCGTCATCTACGCCGAGCTGGTCAACACCGCCATTGAGCACTCGCTCAACCACCACGTGGGCCTGGCGTACGACCCGTCGGTCAAGCTGATCAAAGACATGGCTGCCGGATCGGTGCTCATCGTCGCCTTGGCCGCTGCCCTCATCGGCACGGTGCTGGTGGCTCCCAAGCTCTGGGGCATGTACCAAACGCTCTCCAGCAGCTCGCGCAGCCTGCTCGTTGGGATCCTGTGCGCGCTGGCCGGCCTGTGTGTGGCGTGCCGCCCCGGCAAGATCGCGTCCCACTCCCGGTGGACGGCGCGGCATCCGGTGACGCAGTGCCTCATCGCCGGGGCCAGCTTCACCCTCCTGCTGTTGTCGTTTGCCACCGCGTGAGACCGCCAGCAGCGCTGGCGCACCCATGACACGAGACCGGATGACACGAGACCTGGAACGCTTGACGACCGCTACGTTCGACGTCGTGGTCATCGGCGGCGGCATCTACGGCGCATGCGTGGCCTGGGATGCCGTCCTCCGCGGGCTGTCCGTCGCGCTGCTTGAGCAAGGCGACTTCGGCCACGCCACCTCGGCCAACAGCATGAAAATCACGCACGGCGGATTCCGCTATCTCCAGAGCGGAGACATGAAGCGGATGCGGGAGTCCATCCGGGAGCGTCGGTACCTGATGCGCAACGCGCCGCACCTGGTCCGCCAATTGCCGTTCCTCCTGCCTGCGTATCGCCAGGGCATCCAGCGCCGGGAGCTCCTCTGGGCGGCGCTCAAGCTCTACGATCTCATTGCCTACGACCGCAATCGTGGCGTAGACGATCCTGGCCAGTGGGTGCCATTCAGCCGAATCATCTCGCGCCAAGAATGCCTTCGGCTGGCGCCAGGCCTTTCGGAGCGCGGCCTCACCGGCGGCGCGGTCTGGCATGATGGGCAGATCTCCAACACGGAGCGGCTCACCATGGCCGTGGTTCGGTCGGCGCAGGACCGCGGCGCCTGCGTTGCCAACTACGTTAGCGTCACCGGGCTCCTTCAGCATCAGGGCCGGGTGACGGGCGTCTCCGCCGTGGATCGGCTCACAGGCCGGAAACTGCAGGTGCGCAGCCGGCTCGTCATCAACACCAGCGGGCCCTGGTTGCATGAGGTGCTGGGGCAAGTGTCCGGGCTGCAGCCGGGCTGGACGGTAGGGTTCACTAAGACCGTCAACCTCGTGACGCGGCCCATCACCAACCATCATGCGGTGAGCGTGGTCCTGCCGCATAAAGACGGGGCGGACTGCTTCAAGGCAGGCTGCTGCCGACGGCTCCACATTACGCCATGGCGCGGGCATTCCATCGCCGGCTCGTTGCATGTGCAGATGCCGAGGGGTGGGGATGTCGGACCGATCACCGAGGGGGAAGTCAGCGCACTGATCGCGGATCTGAATTCCGCCTATCCCGGCGGCGCGCTCCGGCTATCGGATGTGCGGTTCATTCATGCCGGGCTGCTGCCGAGGGAGGACGAGGTGCCTGGCAAGCGCGTAAGCCCTGACCATCTGGCGGACCATTATCAGATCCGCGATCACCAGGCGACCGATGGCATCGACGGCTTGCTGTCTGTCGTCGGCGTGAAGTACGTCACCGCCCGCGACGTGGCGGAAAAAACGGTGAGCTTGGCGCTGCAGAAGCTGGGCCGCGCACCGGAGCCGCCAAAGAGCTCAAGCATTCCGCTGCATGGTGGACGCATCGAGCGGTTGGAGAGTTATATCGCTGAGACGCTGCAGCAGCGGCCCTACGGCTTGGATGAGGACGTGTTGCGGCAGCTCGTGACCACCTATGGCACGGACTATCCCGCTGTTCTGGCCTCGATCGCGCGTGACGCCAAGGATGGCGAGCGCTTGAGTCCATCCACTGCAGTGATTCGGGCCCAAGTCCGGTATGCGGTCCGGGAAGAGATGGCCTGGACGCTTCGAGATGTTGTGTTCCGCCGGATCGAGTTGGGCAGCGCCGAATATCCTGGCCGCGCCGCCCTGCGTCAGTGCGCGGACGTGATGGCCGAGGAGTTGGGTTGGGACGCCATGCGGCTCTCACGCGAGGTGGATGAGGTGGAACAGGTCTTCGTCGCGATGCATGTCCCCGTCGCTCCTAGGGCATCGGCTCCTGACGGAACAGCCACATGACACCGACCACGACCCCTCCGGCCCTTGCGTTGTTCCGCAAGTCGGTGCTCAAGCAGCAGAAGTGGGCCGCGCTCCGCAGCCTGGTGGGCGAGACCCGCGGGCTGCGGTGCCTGGATATCGGCGCGGACAACGGCGTCATCAGCTTCCTCCTGCGGCAGCAGGGCGGCTCCTGGGCCAGCGCGGATCTCGATCCCGAGGCGGTGGCAGCCATCCGCGGACTCGTGCAGACCGAGGTGGTGCAACTGAATGGCGGGCGGATGCCGTTCCAGGACGCAGAGTTCGACCGGGTGCTGCTCGTGGACTGCCTTGAGCACGTGCGCGATGACCGCGGCTTCGTCGCCGAGATCTGCCGCATCACGAAGCCGGGCGGGGAAGTGATCTTCAATGTCCCGCTGCGCAAGGCGAGCTGGCTGCGCCGGCTCCGGCTGGCCATCGGGCAGACCGACGAGGCGCACGGCCACGTCCGCCACGGGTACACCGCCGAGGAGCTCGCGGTGTTACTGGGCCCCTCGTATGAGCTCATCAGCCAGGGCACCTACTCCAAATTCTTTTCCCAGGCGGTGGACACGTGCATCACGTGGGGCATCCGCCGGCTCAAGCCTGCCTCGACCGGTACGAAGGGCGCGATCATGACAGCAGGCGACCTCACGACGCACCAGACCTCGTTCCGGCTCTTCGGGCTGGCGTACCCGTTCATTTGGGCGGTGTCGCAGCTCGATCGGCTTCTGTTCTTCCGCAGCGGCTACATGCTGTTGGTCAAGGCAAGAGTGGCGGGCTGATGGCCCTCGAGTCGCTTCGCGGCCAACGCGTGCTGGTCACCGGCGCCAACGGATTCGCCGGCAGCCACTTGGTCCGCGCGCTGCTGCGCGAGGCAGCTGTGGTGCGCGCGTTCGTGCGCCGGCCGCAGGCCATGGCGCCGGATGTGCGCGCGCAGGTCGAGGTGGCGGTCGGGGACGTGCGCGATGCGCGCGCGGTGGATGCGGCGGTGGCCGGCTGCGACCGCGTGTTCCACGTGGCCGGGATGTTTCGCGACGCCTCCGGGCGCGCGCGCGAGTACTGGGACACGAACGTGACCGGCACCGAGCATGTCTTGGCGGCGTGCGAGGCGCACCGGATCACGCGGCTCGTGCACACGAGCACCATGGGCGTGCACGGCAGCGTCAGCGCCATCCCGTCGGATGAGACCGCCCCCTTCAATCCCAGCGATGCGTACCAGCGCTCGAAGGTCGCCGGGGAAGAGCGGGTGTGGGCCTGGTACCGGCGGACGCAGATCCCGACGACGGTCGTGCGGCCCGCGGCCATGTACGGGCCAGGCGATCTGCGGTTCCTGAAGCTCTTTCGCAGTATCCAGTCCGGCATGTTCGTGATGCTGGGCAGCGGCAAGCCCCAGCTGCACAACGTCTATGTCGAGGATTTGATGCGCGGCTTCCTGGTATGCGGCACGCATGACGCGGCGATCGGCGAGTCGTTCCTCATCGCCGGGCCGCGCCACGTGTCCCTGAACGAGCTGGTCGCACTCGTGGCGGAGACGCTTCACGCGCCTCGGCCGCGCTGGTCCGCCCCGGTGTGGCCGGTGTACGCGGCCGGCGCACTGTGCGAGGCGGTCTGCGTGCCGCTGCGCATCAACCCGCCGCTGCACCGCCGGCGGGTCGGCTTCTTCACGCACAACCGGGCCTTCACCAGTGCTAAGGCGCAGCGACTGCTAGGCTACGCGCCGCAGGTGGACCTGCCTGAGGGCTTGGCCCGCACCGCCGAATGGTACATTGCGCAGGGCTACCTCAAGCCGGCGAATGGCCATCACGCCGGCCGGTGCGCATGAGAATCCTGCTGCTTGCCCCGCAACCGTTCTACCAGGAGCGCGGCACGCCGATCGCCGTGGACCTGCTGCTGCGCGCCCTCTCGGCCCGCGGCGACACGGTGGATCTGCTCGCGTACCACGAAGGCAGCGACGTCCACTATCCGGGCGTGCGGCTGCACCGGATCCCGCGCCTGCCGTTCGTGCGCCGGGTAGGGCCAGGGCTCTCCGCCAAAAAACTGGCGTGCGACGCGGCGTTCTTCGTCAAGGCGCTGTGGATGGCGGCCCACACCCGTTACGACATCGTGCACGCGGTGGAAGAGTCGGTCTTCATGGCGCTGGTCATCAAGCGCATCTTCGGCCGGCCGTACCTCTACGACATGGATTCCTCGATCTCAGAGCAGGTGGTGGACAAGTACCGCAGGCTCGCGTTCCTGCAGCCGGCGATGCGGTGGATGGAGGCGCTGGTGATCAAGGACGCCGAAGCGGTCGTGCCAGTGTGCGACGCGCTGGCCGACGTCGCCGCCCGGGTGCCGGCGCGCAAGATCGCCGTGCTCCGCGACATCTCGCTCCTGTCGCTCGACGGGTCAGGCCACGCAGCTGCCGTTGACGTGCGCGGGCCACTGGGCGTGACCGGGCCGATCGTGATGTACGTCGGGAACTTGGAAACGTATCAAGGGATCGGGCTGCTGCTGGAGAGTTTCGCGCTGGCGCGCCGGAGCGTGCCGGAGGCGCACCTGGTCGTCATCGGCGGGCAGGAGGCGAGCATCCGTCGGTACCAGGCGATGGCCGAGCGGCTGGGGCTCAACGGGTCGGCGCACTTCCTGGGGCCGCGGCCGGTCGCGCAAATCGCCGGGCATCTCCAAGCGGCTGACATTCTGGTGTCGCCCCGCATTCAGGGCGGCAACACGCCGATGAAGATCTATTCGTACCTGCATTCCGGCAAGCCAGTGCTGGCGACGGAGTTGCCGACGCATACCCAGGTGTTGACCCCCGAGGTGTCGGTGCTCCGGCCTGCGAGCCCCGAGGCGTTCGCCGAGGGGCTGGTGCAGTTGCTGAAGGATCCAGCACTCCGGCAGCGGTTGGGGCGCGCCGGGTGCGCGCTGGTCGAATCGCGCCACAGCTATGCTGCGTTCCGCATGGTGCTGGATCGCCTGTACGACGAGTTGGGCGCCCGGCCGGCCGAGGCCCTGGCCGCGGAAGAGGCCCCGCGCGGATTTCTGAAGGCCGTCGTCGCGCCGGCGCTAGCCTGGTGCGCGCGCGCCGGCATCAGTGGCTTTCTCCTGTGGCTCATCCTGCGCAAGATGGACCTGGCGAGCATCGTCGTGCTGCTGCGCGGCATCCACTGGGGCTGGCTGGCCGCAGGCTTCGCCGGGCTTGTAGTCAACCGGTGGCTTGCGATCCAGCGCATGATCATCCTGATCAGGGCCAAGGGCATTCCGTTCGAGTTCCAGGCGATCGCGCAGATCGTCCTGGGCAGCCAGTTCTACGGCCAGTTTCTGCCGACGAGCGTGGGCGGCGACGTGCTCCGCGTGTACAGTCTCTCCCGCCACACTGAAAACGCAACCGAGTCTGCGTCAGCCGTGCTGGTGGAGCGGGCACTCGGGGTCGTGGCGTTGCTGATGCTGGGGCTGCTCGGGGCGCTATGGGCCTGGCCCCACCTGCGCGATCATCGGATCCTCTGGCTGGCGTTGCTGCCGTCGTCCGTCGGGATCCTCGTGGGCCGGATCGCGCTTGATGAGCGGTTGGTGGCGGCGGTGACCCGGTGGCTGGACCTGCGCGGGCACCGGTGGGCCCGCAAGCCGTTCGCGTGGTTGAAGGCGATCCGCGCCTATGGCCGTCACCGCGCGGCGATGAACCAGGTGCTGCTGGCCTCGCTTGCCATGCACTTTTTCCGCGTGATGGCTGTCTACTGCTCGGCCCGCGCGCTGGGCGCGACGCTGCCGGTCCTGTACTACGCCGCGATCGTGCCGCTCATCTTGCTGACTTCGCAGATGCCCATCTCGATCGGCGGCTGGGGCGTGCGGGAGAACCTGTTCGTCCACAGCTTTGCGCAGGTCGGCCTGGCGCCGGCGATGGCCTTCAGCATGTCGGTCATCTCGCACCTCATGCAGGTGATCGCCACCGTGCCTGGCGGGATGTGGTCTATGTTCAGCCAGCGCCAGGTGCCCCGGGAGCCGGCGGGCGTCGGCCACGCCCTGGCGGCGGTGCCCCAGGCAGCGGATTCGCAATGACGCGCTTGCTCTCCATCGTGGTGCCGATGTGCAACGAGGTCGAGAACGCGCCGGAGCTGTTCCGCCAGGTGCGCCAGGCCGCAGAGGCGGCAGGCAGGGCATGGGAGGTGGTGTTCGTGGATGACGGCAGCACCGATGGGACCTGGGACGCGCTTGTGGCGCTGCGCGCGCAGGATGCCCACGTGCGCGCGATCCGGCTGAAGCGCAACTACGGCCAAACGCCGGCCATGCAGTGCGGGATCGAGGCGGCCCGCGGCGATGTCATCGTGACGATGGACGGCGACCTGCAGAACGACCCGGCGGACATCCCGCGGCTGCTCGCCACGCTCGATGAAGGCTACGACGTGGTCTGCGGCTGGCGGTACAAGCGCCAGGATGACCTATGGTCGCGGAAGATCCCGTCCATGGTCGCGAACCGGCTCATCGGCGTCGTGACCGGCGTGCGGTTGCATGACTACGGCTGCTCGCTCAAGGCGTACCGGGCCGAGGCGATCAAGCGCACGCCGCTGTACGCCGAGTTCCACCGGTTCATTCCGGCGCTCTCCACACTGACCGGTGCGTTGATCGCCGAGCTGAAGGTCAACCACCGGCCCCGGACGCGCGGGCGCACCAAGTACAACCTCTCGCGTACCTGGCGCGTCGCGTTCGACATGATCACAGTCTCGCTCCTCGTGCGGTTCGCGTCCATGCCGCTGCGGTTCTTCGGGACCCTGGCGATTGGTTGCCTGGCGGTCGCCGCCTTATGCCTCGGGCAGTCCTGGCACTGGTACATCGAGCCGCGCCAGCACATGTCCCAGGTGCTGCCAGGCATCGCGCTGCTGAGCGCGTGGCTGGCAGGCCACTTGTTCGTCGTGGGATTCATCGCTGAATTGTGTCTGGCCACGGCGCACACTGCGCCGGACCAGTTGATTGCGTTGACGGGGGAGTGAGCGTGATGAGCGACCCGAAGATTTCGCCGCCGCCGTTCTTCATCGTGGGGTGCGTGCGGTCAGGCACCACGCTGCTGCAGACGCTGATGGACGCGCACCCGGAGATCGCGATCCCGACGGAGAGCCATCTCTTCACGCGCTTTTCCGGCGTGTTTGGCCGCTACGGCGACCTGCGGCACCGCGCCAACCTGGAGTTGCTGGTCCAGGACCTCCTCGATGACGAGCGCATCAAGCGCTGGAAGCTGCAGACCTCGGTGAGCGAGTTCTGCCGCGAGCTTTCCGCGCCGACACTCCGGGATGTCATTGCGCACTTGTTCTCGCTGTACGCCCGGCAGCAGGGCAAGTTCCGCTGGGGCGACAAGACGCCCCAGCATGCGCTGTGCCTGCGGGAGATCCATGGCCTGTTTCCGGAGGCCCAGTTCATCCACCTGGTGCGGGATGGGCGCGACGTTGCGGAATCGCTGACCCGGGTCATCATCGGCAAGAAGAGCGTGCTGGCAAACGCGCGCCGGTGGCGCGAGGCGGTGTCGGCGTGCGATGACTTCAAGCGGACGGTGCCGTCCGACCAGTTCTTGGAGCTCAGGTATGAGGCGCTCGTCGCCCGGCCAGAGGAGGAGATCGCCAGAGTCTTCGCGTTCCTGGGCGTTGCGCCGGCGCGCGTAGCACAGGACCGTCGGCTGCCGGAGACGCGCCTCAAGGACACGTACGTGAAGACATTGGGCTCGCATCATCAAGGGCTGCTGAACCCCATCACGGAATCCAAGATCGGCGTGTTTAAGGCGTGCTTCAGCCGACGGGAACTGGCGATCTTCGAGTCGGTGGCCGGCGACGTGCTGGCGCGTCACGGGTACCGCCGCATGACAGAGGGCGCCGCCGATCCGGTCCGCTGGCACGAGCATCTGCGCTTCATCGCGCTGGATTACGGCGCCCGGTACCTCCGCAAAGCGTTCAATCCCGCAGGCTATGCGGACACGGCCCGGCAAGTCCGTGAGACGTGGCAACGGACGATCAGGAAGCTCCTCAGATCCCTGCGGCCGGCCACGAATACAGGGGCACAGACATGAGCACCTCGCCGGAAGTGTCCGTCATCATTCCGTTAGGATCGCGGTCCGAAGACCTCGACGCGATCTGCCAATCGCTGCGCCGCGTGCTGACCCCGGTCGTGCGGAGCTATGAGGTCATCATCGTGGACGAGGCCACCGGTCCCCAGACCCGGGCCAGGGCGCGCGAGCTGACCGGCCGGTACCCGGAAGTCCGGGTCATCCGGCTGCAGCGCCACGTCGGCGAATCCACCGTGCTCGCCATCGGCGCGCAGTCTGCGCGCGGGGAGATGCTTATCACCTTGGACCCGTACCTCCACGTGGCGCTGGAGGAGCTGCCGCGGCTGCTGGAGCCGTTGCGCAACGGCACGGAGCTGGTCTGCGCGTGGCGCTCGCCCCGCCTGGAGCAGGGCTTAAGCCGCCTGGCGTCGGATGGCTTCAACGCGGCGGCGCGCTGGCTCAGCAAGGTGGACGTGCATGACCTGAACTGCCGGATCCGGGCCATGCGGCGCGAGGTCCTGCAGACCATGCCGATCTACGGCGACCTGCACCGGTTCTTGCCGATCTTCGCCTCGCGGCGGGGCTACACCTGGTGCGAGGTCCAAGTCCCGCAGCAGCCAGGCAAGCGGGAGGTCGGCGCGCACGATCCGCGCGCGTACATCCGGCGCTTGCTCGACCTGCTCACGCTGGTGTTTCTGACGCGGTTCGTGAAGCGGCCGCTCCACTTCTTCGGGCTGATCGGGCTGACAAGCCTGGCGGCCGGGGTGATCATCGGCACTGGGCTGCTGTACAGCCGGCTCGTGCTCCATGAGAGCATCGGCCACCGGCCCATGCTGCTGCTGGCGGTTTTCCTGCTGGTCGCCGGCATCCAGATCGGCTCCACCGGACTTCTCGGAGAACTCATGATTTTCACGCACAGCCGCGACCTCAAGGACTACATCGTCAAGGACACGTCGGAGTAAGGCCCAAAGGGCCTCGAAAGGGACTGACATGACGCTCGAAACGATGCAGTGGCATGAATCAGTGACGCTGCGCCACAGCCGAGACGATTTCCGTCGGCAGAGCCTGGCCCAGCTGGCCCGCCGTCACGTGGTCGGCACGCGGGTGTTGGACATGCGCTGCTTGACCGGAGAACTGGCGGTGGAGTTGGCGGAGGGCGGCTGCCAAGTCATCGGCCTGGATGGGTATGCCGAGGCGGTGCAGATGACCAATGCGCTGGCCAAGGCGCGCGGGATCGCACAGCCGCTGGCCCAGCTCTGGGACTTGACCGGGCTGGTGAAACGCGTCGGCACCGGCCGGTTCGATACCATCCTCTGCCTGGATGTGCTGAACCATGTGCCGGATGACACGACCATCGTGCCGGAGATCGCCCAGGCATTGGTGAATGGTGGCCGCCTCATCCTCGCGGTGCCGGCGTTTCCAAGCATGCTCGGGCAGCGCGACAAGTCCCTGGGCCACCTCCGGCGGTACTCCAAGCAGGGGATCCGGGAACTCTTGGAGCGCAACGGCCTGAAGATCCAGTCCATCCGGTATTGGAACTTCGCTGCGATGCCGACGTACATCCTGATGGAGAAGGTGCTGCGCCGCCGGCTCTCCGACAAGCTGCGCTACGGGCGTGAGGGTGTGCTGGGCGATTGGCCCAACCGCGCGCTGGGCTGGTGGTACCGAACAGTGGAGAACCGGCTGCTGTTCCCGTGCGGCCTCTCGTTCTTCATCATCGCGCAGAAAACGACCGAGTGAGCATGCGGCTGCGCTCGACCATCGCACGCAACCCTATCGTGTCCCCTCAGGCAGCCTTGCCGTGCGTTGTCCAGGGCGAGCCAGCACCGGAGGGGACCATCCGCCATGCCCGGCGGTGGGCAGACGTGCTGATCCCGCTGGCATTGGCCGTGGCCGGGTTCGCGGCCGCATGGACCGGCGCACAGCGGGTCCCGCCCTGGGTGGTCCAGAACTACGGGTTCATTGACCAGTGGTTCGAGACCGACCTGCCGCGCGTGTACGAGGACATGAACCGCCTGGGCACCCAGAAGGCCACGACCCAGCACCCCCTCTTTCCACTGATGACGTACCCGCTGGTCCGGGCCGCGCGCGCTGTCGGGCAGCTCGATCCGCTTGCGGCGGTCCGGGTCGTCATGGCGCTGACCGCGGCCGGATGGCTCGCGGCGCTGTTCTTCGTGCTCCGGCTCATCGGGTGCCGCCGCACCGACGCTGCAGTGTTCAGCCTGCTCGGCGGGCTCAGCGCCTCTGCGATATTCGGGTTCGTGGTGCCGGAGACCTGGCCGCTCGGGTCGCTCACGATGTTGATTGCGCTAGGCACCGTGGCCTGGGCCGCGCACCGGGCGCTGCCGCCTGTCTGGACGGTCATGGCCAGCGCGCTGACATTCAGCGTCACCATCACCAACTGGATGGCTGGGCTCTTCGCCGCGTTTATCCAGTATCCGTGGCGCCGGGCCCTACAGCTGTCGGCCCAGGCATTCTTGCTGGTCGTGTTGCTGTGGTGGGCCCAGGCGCGTCTGTTTCCCACGGCGCGGTTCTTTCTCCGTGCACGCGTCAACACGACCTGGGTGATGCAGCCGGAATCCGCGCACCCGCTGCGGGTCATGAACGCGTTTATCTTCCATCCAATGGTCATGCCGGCGATCCAGGTGGTGGAGCAGCAGGACCGGCCATGGCGCCGCATGACGGTGCAGCCGTCTCGGCCAGGGTCGGCCACGCCATGGGGCGCGGCAGCCGTCTTGCTCTGGGCCGCGCTGCTCGGGCTAGGGGGGTGGGGGTGGTGGCAGCGAATGCGCACAGACGCGCGCCGCGTGCCGGTGATGCTGGGTCTGCTCCTAGCCGGGCAGCTCGGGTTGCACATGGTGTACGGAGCGGAAGAGACCTTCCTGTACGCGTTGCACTGGGCGCCGTTGCTCATCGTCCTGGCCGCCCTGGGCACCCTGACGCGGGCTCGTCTGGTGGCGCTGGCACTCGCAGCGGCCTTGGCCGTCTGCGCAGGCATCAACAACGTCCGGCAGTTCGGCGCGGCCACCGCCTTTGCGCAGTCCGAGATGACGCCGGCGCAGGCGGTCCGTCGCGCGATGGCCGAGCGGCCATCTGACCCATGGCCGCGCGCCGACGGGCACGTGCTGCTCGCGCTTCCAGGCAGCGCAGTGCAGGCAAAGGCGTACCACGAGCCAGGCGGCAGCTTCAGCCCTGGCGTGGGCAGCTTCGGCGTGTCGATCTGGATCACCGACCCGGACGGCGCCGTGCGCACGACCAGCGATACGATGCCGCGTGCGCTGATTCATCAACGGTTCATCTACGAGGATGGGGCAGTGCCGGCGGTGGAGACGGAGACCATCGACTACCGCGCGCGCTGGGCGGTGCCAGGGGCCGGTACGTGGATCTTGACGCTTGAGCCCTCCATGATCGCGCAGTCGGTGCCTGTCCTGGCGGTGCGGAGCGTCGGCCCGGCCGGCGGCACGATCACGGCGTTGGAGTGGGACGGTGCGCGGCTGCTGATCAATGGCCGCTACAAGCTGACCGTCAGCCCGCTGCCGCGCGCGGTCCACATCGGTGCCGAGGGGTCCACCGGCTGGATGACGAACCGCTCCGAGCTGACGCATTGGAACGGCGCCGACGGGTGGGGGCATGCGCGGCTTGCGCTAGCCGGCCCGTCACAGGTGACGATTCGCGACACGATGGTGGTCGAGCCTGGTCCCAGGCTCGCGGTGGCGCCGCAGGCGCTCGAAGTCGAGCTGCCGGATCCGCAGTTTGCCGCCAGCTTGTACGCGCAGACGGCTCATCTGTTGATGGGGTTGGTGGACCGCGAAACCCGGCCGGGCGACCCGATGAGCGCGTCGCGCGAGCGGTTACGCGAGGCAGCGTACATCACGGCTGCGCTGGCCAGGGCCGGGCAGTGGCCGGCTGCGCAGGCGCTGGGCGAGCATCTGGCCGGTGTCGATGAGCCCGGCGCATCGCCCGAGGCTCCAGGACTCATCCTTTGGACGCTCGAAGAGATCGCCAACCGCGTGCGTGAGCCGGCGCTTGATCAGTCGCTGTGGCCGCACGCGCGGCGCCAGGCAGAGCAGATCCTCGCTGCGCAGGGCGGGCTGATTCCCGGGATCGACCGCCGCGCGCGCTTGATGGTCGCGGCCCTGAGTTACCGCGGCCTGCTCGATGCCGCAGCGCTGGCAGACCGCGTCCACCAGCTGGCGGACGCAGTTGCGTGGCGCGCAGCTGCCGGACGGCTCCAAGTCGCGTGGCTCGCGGCGTTCGCATCTCAGCCGTCGCACAACGAGTTGACCGCCACCTCTGCGATGTGGCCCTCCGGGGTGGCGGCGCCTGAGGCTGCCCGGTTCCTGGGCATGCTCGAGGCGCGCTGGGCTGCGTTCCATGATGCCGACGGGAACTTTGCCTCCGGCGGCATCCCGTACACACCGCAGCGGCTCGCTCCTGAAATCAGCGAGGCGCATCAGTGGTTGTGGTTGGGCCGGATCGACCGTATGTGGGCCACGCTGGGGTGGCTCTGGCAGCATGATGCCTCGCCAGGCTTGTACGTCTGGCCAGAGGGCAGGCCTATAGTCTTTGATCCGGAAGGGAACTTTCAGCGCAGCTGGGAACGCGTCCGCGGTTGGATAGACCGTCCGCAGGTCATGCCGAGCTACTGGACAGCCGCCGAGTTGCTGTTGCTGCAGCTGGACATGCTGGCGTACGTGGAGGAGTCAGGGGGCGAGCCCACCCTGGTCATCGGCGCCGGAATCCCGGCGGCATGGCTTGCGCAGCCGATGCGGGTGCAGGGCCTCTCGACCCGTCTGGGCACCGTGGACTGGCGGTGGGACAACGGACAGATGGACGTGACGGTGCATGGCCTACGGTGCCGGGTGCGCCTGGGGCCCTCGTTTGAGCCTGGGACGCCGGTTGCGGCGCGGTTCCTCGCTCCTGAGCGCTCATGAAGCTCCGCGTGCGGATCGAAGACAGTCTGTTGGTCCTCCTGGTGGTCGCCTCTGTCGCGCTGCAAGTTTGGCTGCTGGGCGCGCATTGGATCAATCCTGATGAAGGCGCGCACCTCATGGACGCGCGTCTCGCCATGGCAGGCCTGGTCCCTGACGTAGATTTTGGCTCCCGCCAGCCGCTCTATGTCTATGCTTACGTGCCGTTCCTGCAGCTATTGGGCGGCGGGCTGTTCGCGGGGAGGGTCTTACCGTTGGTGGCCACGCTGGCCGCCGGGGGGATCCTCAGCCTCATCGGCCACCGGCTCTGGGGGTGGCGAGCCGGCTGCACTGCCGCGGCGCTGTACTTGTGCGCCCCCTCGATCTTCATGAACTCCAGCGTCGTGAAGACCGAGCCGCTGGCGATCCTCTTCGTCAGCCTCGGTATCTATGGGTTGGTGGCACATTTTCAGAGCCGCCGGTGGTGGCCGCTGGTCCTGGCCGGCGTGGCGTTTGGTTGCGGCTACTATGTGCGCGAATCAACGCTGGCCGGCCCGTTGGCGGCGATCCTCGTCATCATGTGCCAGGCCCGCGACGGGGTGGCCCGCACAATGCGTCGGCTCATCGCGCTCGGCTGTGGCATGGGGGCGGTCTGCGCGGTCGTGCTGGCCCTCTATGCCCGCTTCCTGTCGCCTGAGGCGTTGTTTACGAACGGACAGCTGTTTCCCCTGGCAAAGATCCTCGGTGCCGTCGAGCGCATGAGGTCGTGGACGCACGTGCCAACAGACGTCAGCGTGACCACGGTGATCCGCTATTCCGTGCAGACCGGCACGCAAACCCTCGCGAATGTGGTGGATGCCTTGCGCTTGAACGCCCATTTCGTGGCCGGCGTGTTCGTCGCACTGGCGTTTTGGGGGTCGTGCGCCTGGGGCGCGCGGCGCTCGCGCCGCGCTGCGTCAGCGGATCAGTGGGGGCTTGACGTCGCTTTCGCCTGGCTGGGGAGCTTCATGGCGGCGTATGCGTATTACACGCTGGCGCGCGGGTTCTTCCAATTCTATGTCCGGGAGTTCATCCCGCCGATGGCGCTCTTGCTCGCCTACGTGCTGGCGGACCTGCCGCGCCGGTGTGGATGGGCGCGCGGGCAGACATGGCTCGTGCCTGGCGGCCTGGCGGCGTCTCTTGCGGTGTACGGCGTGGTGAAGCTGACGAGCGCGCACGTCTTACACCTGCGCATGGTCATGGTGTTCGGGCTCGGGATCGCCGCCCTCTGGATGTGGGGAGCGATACGGCGCGTTTCCTGGGAGCGGCGGCTCGCGACGGCAGCCGTCCTATTCCTGGGCGCCGCAAGCCTGGCGACCAGTGCGTACGCCGCTAAACGGCTTGGGGTGGCCTACGACTCTGTGTGGTCGCCGAAGACGGTGGCACAGGTGGTGACGCTCATTCAAGCGCACTCTGCGCCTGGCGATGAAGTGCTCTCAGGAGGCGTCATCTGGGAACTGGAGGCCCGCCGCCGCCCGTTTCTCACTATTTCGCATCCCTTGGTGTTTCTTGATGCGATGCCTGAGGAGCGGGCACGACGGATACTCAGCGGCTTCGCCGAGCATCCGCCGCGGATTGTGGTGAACGACGGCTACACTGAGCGAACCTATTACCGCCAGCTGCCCGAGCTGGAGCGGCTCGTGGCGGATGCCTACACCTTGGTCGGGGACGTGCCGGGTTCGCGCTATACGGTTCAGGTGTACGTGCGGCGCGAAGACGCTCCATGAAGATCGCATTCCTCATCGGCACCTTCCCGTCGATCTCCGAGACGTTCATCCTGTCCCAGATCACGGGACTGTTGGACCGGGGGCACCAGGTGGACATCTACGCCGGCAGTCGTGGCAGCGACCAGGTCACCCATCCGGACGTCGAGCGGTATCAGTTGCTCGTACGGACGCGCTATGTGGGGGAATACGACGTCGTGCGTGGACAAGGCGCGCGGCTGGCGCGTGCGCTCGCGGTGCTGGCGCGAGTGGGCATTGCGCATCCTGGCTGGGTCCTGCGATGGGTGCGGCAGTTCAGCGCGCGCGGGCCGTATGACGCGCTCAACCTGCTGTTCACGCTGGCGCCATTTTGGACGGCGGATTACGACATTATCCACGCGCACTTCGGTCCGATCGGCAGCCGGTTTCTGTTTCTGAAGACCTGGACGCGCGCCAAGTATCTCTGCTCGTTTTACGGCTACGATATGAGCAGCTATGTGGCCAAGCACGGCGCCGACGTGTACCGCGATCTGTTCGCCTCCGGAGATCTCTTTGTGCCGATCACTCGGCACATGCAGGCCGGACTGGAAGAGCTGGGCTGTGACCCGGCCCGCATCGCGGTGCGCCGCCTGGGCATTGACACCGCACGGTTCGCGCTGCGCATATCCAGTGGGCGGGCCGATGGGGCCGTGCATCTGCTGACCGTGGCCAGGCTGGTGGAGAAGAAGGGCGTCGAGTACGCCATCCGGGCGGTTGCTCAGGCGGTGCAGCGGCATCCCCAGCTACGGTATCAGATCGTGGGAGACGGGCCGTTGGAGCCGTCGCTGCGCGCGCTCATCCGCGAGCTGTCGCTGGACGCCCATGTCAGCCTGTTGGGGCCGCAGCGCAGCGACCGTGTGGCTGCGCTGATGGCGGATGCGGACGTCTTCCTCTTGCCGAGCGTGACGGCGGCCAGCGGCGACCAGGAAGGGCTCCCGGTGGTGCTGGAAGAGGCGCAAGCGTCGGGCGTGCCGGTAGTGTCCACGCGGCATAGTGGGATCCCCGAGCTCATCCAGGATGGGCACTCAGGGTTCCTCGTGGCGGAACGGGACGTCGCGGCGCTTGCCGACCGCCTGTGTTTTCTCATTGAGCATCCAGAGGTGCGCAGGCGCTTCGGTGCCTGTGGTCGGAAGATTGTGGAAGAGCAATTTGACCTGCAGCGATTGAATCAGCGATTGGTGGACCTATATGGGCGGCTGCTCACCGGCCAGCCGACTGCGGGGGAAGATGACGAGGCTGCCGTGCGCAATACCGGTGACGCCGCAGAGGAACAGGAGGAGACCGGCGGCAGGGACCGTCCGGACCTGACGGTCATCCTCGCCACGCGCAACCGCGCTGCGGCGCTGGCGACCGCGCTGGAATGCTTGACGTGCCAGGAGACCGGCGGGGCGTTCACGTATGACGTGCTAGTGGCGGACAACGGCTCCACCGATGAGACCGCGGCCATTGTGCGGCAGGCCCAGGCCAGCTCGGCGGTCCGGATCGAGTACCTGTTCGAGCCGAGGCGCGGCAAGCCGTTCGCGCTCAACACCGCCATCGCGCAGGCCCGCGGGGAACTCCTGGCGTTCATGGACGATGACATCGTGTTGGGCCCGCAGTGGCTGGCCGCGCTGCACCGGTGCTTCAAGGATACGCAGGCCGACGCCGTCGCCGGCCGGGTGCTGCCCCGGTGGACCGCGCCCCGGCCCGCCTGGCTGGACGATGACGCGGTGCGGCTCCTGGGCTTGGGCTGTGTGGACCATGGCGCCGCCGCTCGGCGCAGCGCCGAGGGCGATTGCCGGTGGGTGGGTGGGAACATGGCGGTGCGCCGCCGCGTCTTCGACAGCGTCGGGAATTTCGATACCCGGCTCATCCGCGGCCAGGATGAGGAGTTCTATCGCCGATGCGTCGCGCGGGGGCTCGCCATTCTGTATGAGCCGGCAGCTGTGGCGCACCACGAGGTGGGCGCGGAGCGGATGACGCCGCAGTACTTCCGGATGTGGCATGACCGGGCCGGGTATTACCGCGCCTACAGCGTGCCGTGGAAGTGGTCGCACGCGCTGACGATCGTGCCGGCGTGGCGCTACGGCCGTATGGCCGTCTGGGCCGCGTGCTGGCTCGCCTGCGCGCTCCTGCGCAAGCCGTGGTGGTCGCGCTTCTACCTGGAGCTGCGCCTACGGGAAGAGATCGGGTTGTGGTGCCATCGTCTCGCCCAGTGGCCGGGCCGCGGCGCCTCCTCCGAGGCCAGGGCCTGATGGCCGGCCTGGCGGGTATTATCAGCACAGACGTGCCGCTGCGCGATGCCTGGCTGCGTGCGGCGTTGGGCCTGCTGCGCCATGCGCCGTTGGCGACCACGGCGCAGGTGCATGGCGGCGCGCTGGGCGTGGTCTGCACTGCGCCGCAACCTGCGGATCAGTGGGACACGGCGCTGGCCGGGCCGCTGACCCTGTTCGTCGTCGGCACCATCCACAACGCGCCGGATGTGGCAGCGCGCTTCGGCGCTTCGCAGCAGGCCGGGCTGAACCGCGCGATGGCGCTGTTGCAGGCGTACCAGGCGCACGGGCTGGCGCCACTCACCCAGCTCAACGGCGACTTCACGATCGGGGTGTGGGACGCGGTCGAGCGCACGCTACGCCTCATCACGGACCGGTGGAGTCTTCAGAAGCTGTACTACGCCCGGATCGCCGACGGCATCGTGTTCGCCTCGGAGATCAAGGCGTTGCTGGCGCACCCAGGCATCAGCCGCCAGATGGATCCGATCGCGCTGGCGCAGGCGCTCTCGGTCGGCTATCCGCTGGATGACCGAACACTGTATACCGCAATCCGCCTCGTGCCTGGCGGGCACGTGCTGACCGTATCGTTGGACGCAGCACAACTCAGTCTTGAGCCGTACTGGCAGCCGCGGTTTTCGGCCACATACACCGGATCGCTTGACGAGCAGGCGGATGAGCTGGGGCGGTGCATGCAGATAGCCGTCCGCCGCTCGATTGGCTCGGCGCGCCAGGTCGCGGTGCCGATCAGCGGCGGGTGGGACTCGCGCACCGTGTTGGGTTTCACCCGGCGCGTGCGGCCGGAGGTGCAGATCATCAGCTACAGCACCGGCCATAGCCACAGCTACGACGTTACTCTGGGCCGGCAGCTGGCGCGCCGCGCCGGCGTGCCGCACCAGTTCGTGCCGATCCGAGAAGACTTCCTAGCCTGCCACGCAGAGGCGTTCGTATGGCTGACCGACGGCCTGGTCTCTGCCCATCATGGCTGGTGCATGAGCCTCCGGAGCGACCTTGATCCGGCTTCAGAGGTGGTTTTGAGCGGGTTCTTCGGCGACGCGGTGCTGGGGTTTTGGCGCCGGCTGAGCCAACCCGGGTCCATGGCCCAGATGGAAGCGGCGAACCTCGTGGAACACCAGCTGGCTTTCAGCGAGCCGGAGTTGGCCAGGCTGCTCAAGCCAGGCGTCTACCGCCGGGTGAAGGATGCGACCGCCGCCACGCTCTCCGCCACGCTGCGGCAGGCGCAGGCCGAGGACTCCCGCGATGCCGCGGTCATCGTCAACATGCTCCAGCGGCAGCGCCGCTGCATCTCGTATCCGTTGACCATGTTCGGGTCCATCGTGCGAACGTGCGCACCCTTCACGGACAACGACTTGGTGGATTTCGCGCTGTCCCTGCCGCCGCAGGCGCGCGAAAACAAAGCCGTGTACCTGCGAATGATGTGCCGGTGGCTGCCGGAGCTGGCTGCGGTCCCGGATGAAACGCGCGAAGGTGTGCCGCTGAACGCTGGCCGATTCGCCAAGGGCCTGTACTGGCGGTGGGAGCGGCTCTACAAGACGCAGCTGCCGCGCTGGAGCGGCGGCCTGCTCCGGTCGCACGACCGGCGGGCGTACGCGCATTACGATGAGTGGATGCGGCAGCCGGAGACGCAAGCGTACCTGACCGAGACGTTGACCGCGGGTGAGGGATACCTAAGCGAGTGGATGGATATAGCGCAGACGCGTGCGCTGATTGCGCGCCACATGGATGGCGAGAACCTGTTCCGGCACTTAAGTGGGCTGTTGACGCTGGTGTTGTGGTGCCGGCAGGCCGACCATATCCCGGTGGTTCGGCCGCCCACCCTGCCGGCCGTTTCCGCGAAGGTGCCGGGATGATACCCCCAACGTTCACCGTCATCCTGGTGACACGCAACCGCGCCGCATCGCTGGCCCGCACACTGGAGGGCCTGCTGCGGCAGGACACCGGCGGCCGGTTCGACTATGAGATTCTGGTCGCTGACAACGGTTCAACGGATGCGACCGCTGCCGTCGTGCGCCAGGCCGCGACGTCTTCCGCCATCCCGATCGACTACCTCTTGGAGCCGCGCGCCGGCAAGCCGTTCGCCCTGAATGCGGCGATCGCGCAGGCGCGCGGGGAGATATTGGCGTTTACCGACGATGACATTGTGGCCGGCCCGCAGTGGCTGTCCGGGTTGTACCGCGCGTTTGCCGAGACGTCCGCGGATGCGGTGGCCGGCCGCGTCCTACCGCAGTGGGAAGGCATCGAGCCAGGGCGCGACACCGAGCAGATCATGGCGCACGTGGGCACGATCGGCTGCCTGGATTTCGGCGAGCGGCGGCTACAACTGAGCCCGAGCCCGGACCGGTACTGGTGGGTCGGCAGCAACATCGCGGTGCGCCGCGCCGCCTTCGACCGGTGCGGGGCGTTCGACGTGCGCCTGGCCCGCGGCCAAGACGTGGAGCTGTTCTCGCGGCTGCGGCGCCACGGTATTCTGATCATGTACGAGCCCGCGGCCGTGCTGCACCACCGCGTGGGCAAGGACCGGCTCACCCCGGACGCGTTCCGCCGCTGGTACGAGGAACGCGGATATTACCGGGTGTACACGCGGCCCTGGCAGTGGTACCACGCGCTGACCGTGATGCCGCTCTACTGGTATGCGGACGTGGCCCGGCTGGCGTGGCGGTGGGCGCGGACAGTCTTTGATGCCCGCAAGCGATGGGAGCACTTGTCGTACGAGTGCCGGCTGCGTGCGCACGGCGCCCATCTTCAGCACCGGCTGCAGTTGTGGCCAAGCGGGGTACTGAGCCTCATCCGAGGGCGCGCCACATGAGCGCCATCAGCGCGTCGGAGGGGGTCGGCGGCCAGGTGCCGTTTGTGAGCGTGGTCGTGCCGGCCTATAACGCGATGAAGACGATCGCCGTCTGTCTCGAGTCGTTGCTGGCCCAGGACTATCCTGTCGACCGGCGGGAGATCATCGTGGTGGATAATAATTCTTCCGACGAAACCGCAGCGATTGTCGCCCGCTACCCCGTGCGGCTGCTCCATGAACACAGCCGCCAGAGCTCCTATGCGGCGCGCAACACTGGCTGGCGGCAGGCGCGCGGGGAGCTCGTCGCCTTCACGGACGCCGATTGCGTGGCTGACCCAGAGTGGCTGGCGCGGTTGGCGGAGGGCTTCACCGACGCGGCCATCGGCGGCGTGGCCGGACGCGTGCTCGCGCTGTCGCCCGCGACGGTGCTGGAGCGCTTCGCCGAGCAGCGCCGCCAGGTGAGCAACGATGCCAGCATGAACTGCAGCTATCTCCCCTACGCGATCACCGCCAACGTGGCGTACCGGCGGGAAGCGCTTGAGGCGCTCGGCGGCTTCGACGAGTCGCTGATCTCCGGCGGCGATGCGGACTTTGCCTGGCGCCTGCAGCAACAGCTCGGCCGGCGGCTCGTCTTCGCGCTGGAGGCGCTGGTGCGGCATAAGCACCGCGACACCTTCGGCTCGTTCTGGCGGCAGCACCGGCTGTACGGCTACGGGACTGCGATGCTGTACGAACGATACCCTGGCTACCGCAAGTCCCTGGGCGAGGAGGCGCGCTACGCTGCGGCGCGGGTCTTTCGGTTCTTCGCGCGCGGCCTCTCCCGTGTGGTACGGTGGCCGTGGCGTCGGCGTGAGCCGGCGGTGTATTTCGCAGAACACTTCCTCGAGGTCGCGTGCACGACGGCGCGGTTCCTGGGGTTGATCAGTTATAGAGGATCGGTATCAGATACCGGTACCACTCCCGGTATCAGATACGGCCTATCGACGGTCTCGCCACCGTATCTGATACCGGCCGGGGCTCCGGTAGTCAGCGTGATCATCCCGGCGTATAACCGGGCCGAGCTGCTCGGGCCGACGCTGGAGAGCGTCCTGGCGCAGACGTACGCAGATTACGAAGTGATCGTCGTGGACGATGGCTCGCAGGACGCCACTGGGCCGGCGGTGCAGGCGTACGTGCCGCGCTTCGGCGGTCGGCTCTTCTACGTCTACCAGCGCAACCAAGGGCTCCCCGGCGCCCGCAACACCGGCTGCCGGCTGGCCCGTGGCCGGTACTTGGCGTTTCTGGACTCGGACGATCTGTGGAAGCCAGAGAAGCTGGCCACGCAGGTGCCGCTGCTCGAGGCGGACCCGCGGCTGGGCCTGATCGCCTCCATGGCCGAGGTGATCAACGACGCCGGCCAGGTGGTGCGAGTCAAGCCCGAGGCGCCGCCCGGCGACACGTTGGCCGAGATGGTGGAGCGCGGCACCGCACCCCCCTCGAGCTTCGTGGCCCGGCGCGAGGCGATGGCGCAGGTGGGCTGGTTCGATCCGGCGATCCGGCCTGGGCTGGAAGACTTGGACCTGGGGTTTCGCCTGGCCGCGGCCGGCTGGACGATCCGCACGCTGCCGCAGCCGCTGATCCGCTACCGGTGGCATGGGGCGAACATGTCAGCCGACACCGTCGGGATGTACCAGGGCTATGTGCTGACGTATGAGAAACTGCTGGCCAGCCGGCCCGCGGGCGTGCCGCATCGCCAGGTGCGCCGGCTGGTCGGGAAATACCGTTACTTGCTGGGCACCGCGCACTGGCGTCGGCAGCAGGCGCGCGCCGGGCTGCCGCACGTGCTGCGTGCGGTCCAGGTCGCGCCGCTCATCGGGCTGGCCTTCGCCAACGGCGCCCCGTGGTGGCGGCGCCTTGGCTCGGCGGTGAAGCCGTATGTTGTCATCCTTGGGATGACGGCCGCGTTGACGCACCCGGACCGGGAGACGACGTGATGTTGACGAACCTCGCGAAGCTGGCCAACTACTGGGACCTGATGTTCTCGATGACGCTGCGGGACATCCAGGTGCGGTACAAGCAGACGCTGCTGGGCGCGGCGTGGGCCATCGCCCAGCCGGTCGCGTTCATCCTGATCTTGGCGGGTGTGAAGTCCGCCATCTTCGGCGAGTCCAGCTCCGAGGGCGTGCCGCACCTGATCTTCCTGTACTGCGCGATGGTGCCGTGGATGTTCTTCCAGAGCAGCATGACCTTTGCGACGACCTCGATCTCGGGGAACATGAACCTGGTGAAGAAGATCTACTTCCCGCGCGAGATTTTCCCGTGCTCCAGCATCCTGGCGTGCATCGTGGACTTCTTGATCGCGTCCTGCCTCTTCGTGGTGCTGATGGTGTGGTACCGGATCCCGGCTACGCCGGCACTCCTCTGGGTGCCGGTGCTCTTCGTCATTGAGTTGCTCCTGGTGCTGGGCCTGGGGCTGTTCGTGGCCGCCTCGAACGTGTTCTACCGGGACGTGAAGTACATCGTGCCGCTGACGATCCAGTTGCTGCTCTTCGCCTCGCCGGTCATCTACTCGATCGAGCGCGTGCCGGCGGAGTTAAGAACCTGGTACATGCTCAACCCGATCGCGGTGATCATCGACGGGTTCCGCCGCACCATCATCCACGGCCAGCCGCCGGAGCTGGGACCGCTGGCGGTCGCCGCCGCGATCTCCACGGCGGTCTTCATCTTGGCGTACGCGTACTTCAAGCGGCTGGAATCCAAATTTGCGGACATGATCTGATGCCGGTCCCCATTCAGTTCCACCACATCTCGAAACGGTACCAGCTCGGCGCGCAGCACCACAGCCTGCGCGACGCGATCCCGGCCTTCGTGCGCCGGGTGACCGGCCGCGCCTCGGCCGAGGAGCTCAAGGAAGGAGAGTTCTGGGCGCTGAAGGACGTGACGTTCGAGGTCGCTAAGGGCGAGACGGTCGGCCTGATCGGCCGCAACGGCGCTGGCAAGAGCACGGCCCTGAAGCTGCTCTCCAACATCTCCAAGCCCACCCAGGGGACGCTGAAAGTCGAGGGCCGGTTGGCCGCGCTCATCGAAGTCGGCGCCGGGTTCCACCCGGATTTGACCGGCCGCGAGAACGTCTACCTCAACGGGACGATCCTCGGGATGAAGCGGCACGAGGTCCGGGCGCTCTTCGATCAGATCGTCAGCTTCGCGGAGCTGGAGTCCTTCATCGACACACCGGTCAAGCGCTACTCCTCCGGGATGTTCGTGCGGCTGGGCTTCTCAGTCGCCGCCCATGTGAACCCGGACGTGCTGCTGATCGATGAGGTGCTGGCGGTCGGGGACATGGCGTTCCAGCAGAAGTGCATGCAGCGCATCCACGAGCTGAAGCGCCAGGGCACAACGATGGTGTTCATCTCGCACAACCTGAATGCGGTGCAGCGCATCTGCGACCGCGCCATCCTGCTGAATGCCGGCGAGGTGACGGCGCAAGGCAACGTGGCCGACGTCATCCACGCCTATCGCGAGCAGGTGGTGGCCAAGGAGAAGAAGCGGTTCTCCAAATCGGTCGGCCGGGCCACGGAACAGCTGGGGGCGGCGACCGGCGTGCGCATCACGAGTGTCGCGCTGCGCAACGGCCACCGTCAGGTGGCCGAGTCGTTCGAGACCGGCGCGCCACTGACGGTGGAGATCGCCGTCGACGCCTCGCGCCCGGTCGAACGGCCGGTCATCAACGTGAGCCTCGAGCGGCTGGACGGCCTGGTCTGCCACGTGGCCACGACGCGCGGCCGAAACGTCCTGCCCGGGCCGCTGCACGGCGCGCAGGTGATCCGGCTCACGTACCCGGCGCTCAACTTGCAGCCCAACACGTACGGCGTCAGCGTCGAGATCACCGAGGAGGGGCGCGCGACCCCGCTGGAGAGCCGCAAGTTCGTCAGCCTCTTCTCCGTAACGTCCGACCAAGCGGACGGCGGCGTGGTCCGCCTGGACCATGGCTGGCAGGTGGTCGGATGATCCGTGTCCTCTATGTCGAATCCGGCTCAGGCAACGGCGGCTCAGCGAGCTGTCTTGCGAACCTGGTGACCGGGCTGGATCGCGCGGTGGTCACTCCGATCGTCGCCTACTACGCCGACGGCGTGGGCATCCACCGCATCCGCGAGGCTGGCATCGAGACAGTCGCACTCCCGCTGCGCGGCCGGGCGTTCGCGCTGTGGCGCCTGATCCGCAAGCACCGGGTGCATATCGTGCACAACAACAACGAATTGTACTCGCAGCCCGGGACGATGCTCTCCGCAGCACTCGCCGGCGTGCCATGCGTGTGCACGCTGCGCGCCACGCGAGCGCTGACCCGTCGGGAGCAGTTCTGGGTGCCGTTCATTCGCCGGTTCTTCGCCGTCTCTGAGGCGACCCGCGAAACGTACGTCCGCACCGGCATCCCGGAGGGGCGCATCGAGACGGCCCTGGATGGCATCGACCTGGACCGGTTCCACGTCAACGGCCTGCTTGGTGGCCTGACCCCGGGGCTGGAGCTGGACCCGGCCAGCCTCACGGTGGGCCTGGTCGGCCGGTTGATTCCGGAGAAGGGCATCGAGGAGTTCCTACGGGCGGCGCGGGTCATTGTGGACCGGTTCCCGCGGGTGCAGTTCGTGCTGGTCGGTGGCGATCCGACCCCCGAAGGCCGGCACATGGCCGCGTGGCAAGCCCTCGCGGACCAGCTGCGCCTGGGCGCTCACGTGCAGTTCACCGGCTGGCGCGCGGACATTCCGGCGCTGACCGCGCAGTTCGACGTGGCTGCGCAGGCCTCGAAGTACTGGGAGGGGTGGGCGATGTCCGTCCTGGAGGCGATGGCGTGCGGCAAGCCGGTCGTGGCCACGCGGATCGGCGGCGTGCCGGAAGTGGTGGAGCACGGCGTCACCGGCTTGCTGGTGGAGCCTGGGGACGTGGTCGGCCTGGCCGAGGCGGTGGTGTCGCTGCTGCAGGATCCAGCCCTGCGCCGCCGGCTCGGGGAGGCCGGGCGCCGGCGCGCGGAAGAGCGGTTTGACCAGCGCCGGCTGATTGCACACATGCAGGGCGCGTACCGTGAGCTGCTTGGCGGGAGGACGGCCTGATGGCGCTGCCCAGCCGCCGCGCCCGCCAGACCGCTGCGGCTACTCCGCCGCCGGTGTCGCGCAAGCTCCTCGTTGGCTTCATGTTCGTCGTGCTCATCTTGGGGTATCTGACCATGACCGAGCGCGAGTTCCCCACACTGGTCATCGCCGCAATCAGCATGCTCGGCCTCGTGGCTGTGTTCGCGCTGGGGATGCAGCGGCCGGAGATCCCCCTCTACGTCATGGTGGCGTACTTGCCCTTCAGCAAGCTCTTGGCCGGTGACTTCGGCGGCCTGGCGGTGGGATTGAACCTGACCAACCTGCTGGTCATCATCATCCTGATGTGCTTTATCGCCAATGCCGCCACCGAGGGCCAGCTGCGGTGGGAAGGCCATGCGCTGCACGTGCCGATCATCTGCTACGCGGTGTGGGTGCTGCTCTCCGTCCTTGTCGCGTGCGCAACGTACGGGCCGGCATACCAGTACCGCGCGATCCCGGAGTTCAAACGGTGGCTGGACCCGATCATCATCTACTTTCTGTTCTTCAACGTGGTGCGCGATAAGGCCCGGTGGAAGGGCGTCATCACCATCCTGCTCATCGGCGTCACCCTCGTGGGCATGAGTGCGACGTGGGACTACATGCAGACGAGCGAGAGCACGAGCTTGGAGAAGGCCCGTGTCGGCGGTATCGCGGACCAGCCGAACGTACTGGGCGCCTTCTTCGTGTACTACAGCTGGATCTTCGTCGCGTTCTGGCTGGAGCGGATCAAGCAGCCGAAAGCCTGGGGGCTGCTGGCCGCGTTCCTCTTCTGCGTCCGAGGGCTGATGGTGACCTTCTCGCGCGGCGCGTACCTGGCTTTTGCCCAAGCCGGGCTAGGGCTGACGTTCTTCAAGAACAAGGCGCTGTTCTTCCTGGCCGTCGCCGCGCTGGCGATGGCGATGCTGAACCCGATGCTGCTGCCGCCGGGCATCCGCTACCGCATCGAGTCCACGTTCAACCAGCAGAGCGACACGCAGCTGGCCGACGTGTACACCTCGGAGCACCCGGAGCAGGAGCTGGACAAGAGCGCTGGGATGCGCCTCATCATCTGGACCGGCGCGCTGGAGATGATTAAGGAGCACCCCATCTTCGGGGTAGGGATCAGCCGGTTCCAGGTCATGATCGCGCAGTACACGAACCTGGCGAAATTCATCGACGCGCACAACGCGTACATCCTGACCGCGGCCGAGTTCGGCGTCCCGGCGCTGGTCTTATTTCTGCTCATCGTGTTGTGCCTCTTCGGCGTGACCGCCTCAGTGCGGCGCCACTCCTCCGATCCGTTCATCCGCTCCACGGCCCTGGGTTTTCTGGCCGGGTTGACCGGGCTGTTGATGGCGAACATGTTCGGCTCGCGCCTGAACTCGAGCGAAGTGTCCGGCTACTTCTGGATCCTCGCCGCGCTCATGGCCCGGGCCCAGCTGTGGACCAAGGAGGAGCAGCGCCAGATCAAGGAAGCCGAGCGGCTGCGCCGGCGCAAGACGCGCATCGCGGCGGGGCTCGTATGAGTGCGCTGTCGACGGCCTCTCCCTGTGGCAATTTGTTGACCGCAGTGCCGGCCCTGCTGCGCGTCCAGGAATGGCCGAAGAACCTGTTCGTGTTCGCGCCGTTGCTGTTCTCCGGACGGCTCGACGACCCGCACGCGGTTGCTGCCGCGGTACTCGTAGCCGTGGCGCTGTGCCCGCTCTCCAGCGCGGTCTACATCCTGAATGACCTGCGCGATATTCCTCGCGATCGGCAGCACCCGACCAAGCGGCTCCGCCCGATGGCCTCCGGCGCGATCCGTCCAGCCGCCGGAGCCGCGATGGCGGTGGCCGCCTTCGCAGCCGGGGTGGCGTTGCTCGCGGTTGCCCACATGCCGCCGGCCGTCTGGTGGCTGACGGCGCTGTACCTGGCCCTCAGCACCGCGTACACGGTGTATCTGAAGCGCAAGGTGATCGTGGACGTGTTGACGATCGCCATCGGCTACGTTTTGCGCGTCTTGATCGGGGGTGCCGCCATCGGCGTGCACGTGACCCATTGGCTCATCCTGTGCGCCTTCCTGCTCGCCACGTTCCTGGGCTTCAGCAAGCGGCGGCACGAGTTGGCCACGCTGGGCGTGGAATCGCGCGGTACTCGGGCGGTCCTCACCTTGTACACGGAAGCATTCCTCGACCGGATGTCCATGCTCACGCTGGCCATCACCCTGACGTGCTACATCCTCTACACCGTGGCCCCGGAAACGGTGGAGCACTTTGGCACCACGGCGCTGGTCTACAGCAGCCTCATCGTGATGTTCGCGCTGTTCCGCTACCTGTTCCTGATCCACGTGAAGGGGATGGGCAGCCCGGTGGAGGCGCTCTACGGTGACCGGCAGATCGTCATGGCAATTATCATCTGGGTCCTGTACGTGGTGTTCGTGGTGTACACGGCCCCGATGCTGGGCTGGGAGCTAGGGAGATGACCGCCGCGCGGTGGATCGCCAGCCTCGGCGGCGTCGGGCGCCTGCCGGCCTCCGGCACCGCAGCCTCGGCAGTCACCGTCGCCGCGGTCTTCCTCGTGCCGGCGGTGCCGGTTGCCTCGCAGGTCGTCGTGATCGCAGGCGTGACGCTGCTGGGCCTCTGGTCTGCGCAGGCGGTCGTGGCAGAGGACCCGTCGGACCCAGACCCGCACCTGGTCGTGATCGATGAGGTCGCCGGGATGCTGATCGCGTGCGTGGCCCTGCCGCAGACGCCGGCGCATCTTGGGGCCGCGTTCCTCGCATTCCGGTTCTGGGACATCGTGAAATGCTTTCCGATGAAGCAGCTGGAGCGGCTACCCGGCGGCTGGGGCATCATGGCCGATGACGTGGCGGCCGGACTGCTCGCCCGGCTGTGCCTGCTGTTATGGCGCTGAGCCTCCCCGGATCAAGATCGCCGGGCGTATGGCTCGACGTGCTCCTCATACTGCTCCTGGTCTTGGGAGCGGGGCTGGCCGCGTTCCACGGCGCGCAGCGCCTTCCGCCGGCCCTGGCGGTCTCGGAGGAGCAGGGTGACGATGTCTGGTTTGACTCTGATATGCCGCACATCCTGTCCAACATGTCCAGCCGGTGGGCGGATCATCGGCACGTCATCGCACCGTACCCCTTGTTCATTCTTGCGGCGGTGCCCTTGGTGAAGGCAAGCCAACTCGCGTTCCGCCTCGATGCCCTGACGGCGGCGCAGGCGGCCATGGCCTTGGTTGCATCGCTCTGGATGGGCGCGCTCTTCGTGCTGCTTCGGTTGCTTAGCGGCCGCCGGGTGGATGCCGTGGTGTTCAGCCTGCTGGCCTGCGCCAGCGCCTCCGCGGTGTTCTGGTTCACGGTGCCGGAGACCTGGGCGTTCGGCTCGCTGACAATTGTGCTGGCACTGCTCATCGCGGCGCTGGGGCAACGACGCATGCTCTCGGAGCGGTGGTATGTGCTGGCCAGCGCCCTGACGCTCAGCATGGCGGCGGTCAACTGGGCGACGGGGCTCTGCCTGGCGTTCGCGCGTTTCCCTTGGCGCCGGGCGTTGCGGGTGAGCCTGGGTGCCTTAGCGCTGGTCGCCGCGCTCTGGAGCATAGAGCAGGCGTTCTGGCCCCACGTGCAGGTCCGGCACGTGCGGATCCAGATCGTCTCGCCGGATATCAGTTACGCCGCGGTGGGACCGCTTGCGGTGGCGGGAGCGTATTTCTTCGATGCCATGGTCATGCCGGCCATCACCACCTCGCCGCGCGTCCAGCATCCAGGCCTGCGGATGACGGTGCGGGACTCGGCGCTCATTCCAGCAGGGCCGTGGAGTCTCCCCGCCCTGTGGTGCTGGGCCGTGTTGTGCGGTCTCGGGATCTGGGGCGCGGTGACCACGCCCCGGCACCGGCTGCTGGCGGTCGTGATCGGGGGGACCCTGCTGTGGCAGCTGATCCTGCGCGTGTATTACGGGGTCTTCTCTGACCAGGAGACGTTCTTGTATTCACTCTATTGGGCGCCGGTCTTGATCGCGCTGGCCGCGTTCAGCGTGTTGACCCGCCTGCGCGTTCTCGCGCTCGCGCTGGCGGTGTCGCTCACGCTCTGTGCAGGCATCAACAACCTCGCCCAGTTTCACCGGGCAGCGCAGTTCGCTCACTGGCAGTCGGCGCGACTGGCGGCGCCGTTTCTTCCGGTGCGCTCCGCGGACGGTCCCGGCCCATGAAGCGCCTCGGCTACATCGTCAGCCAGTTTCCGGAGATGCACGAGACGTTCATCCTGCGCGAGGTGCTGGCCCTGAAGGCGGCCGGCGTGCCGCTGCACATCTATTCGTTGAAGACGTGCCGCGACCGCATCGTGCACGAGGATGCGCGGCCGCTCATGGTGGAGACCGAGTACATCGCGTTGGGCCGCCCATCGGTGTGGGCGGCGGCGGCGCTGGAGGCCCTCCGCCATCCGCTGCGCGCCTCCGCAGGGCTGGCGTGGACGCTGCGCACGCACCCCTGGCCGCCGGCGACGCTGGTCAAAGCCGTGGCGGTATGGTGGCAGTCGCTGGCGCTGGTGCGCTGCCTGCGCCGAGACGGCATCACCCACCTGCACGCGCACTGGGCCACGATGCCGACGACGGCCGCGGTGCTCGCCTCACGGTGGCTACGCTGCCCGTTCAGCTTCACTGCGCATGCGTGGGACATCTTCGTCCCCAATCCATCGCTGCCGGAGAAAGTCCGGCTGGCGAGCAAGGTCTTCACCTGCACCGACTACAACCGGCGCTACCTTGCGCACTGGTGCCCGGACGCCAAGAACAAGGTGGTGTTGAACTACCATGGCGTGGACCTCACGCAATTCCGCCCCTCGTCCGGGACAGGGGACGTGCCCTTGTTCTTATCCGTCGGACGGCTGGTGGAGACGAAAGGGTTCGAAACACTGTTGGAGGCGTACGCGCTGCTGCGGGCCCGAGGGACCATTTTCCGCGCGGTGATCGTAGGGCAGGGGCCGCTGCGCGCACGCTTGGCCGAACAGATCGAGGCGACCGGGCTCGCCGGCCACGTCGAGCTGCGCCCGTCGATGCACCAAGAAGCGCTGCGCCGGCTCTACGGCGAGGCGTTTGCGTTCGTGCTGCCCTCGGTCGTGGCCCGCAACGGCGACCGGGACGGCATCCCGAACGTCATCCTGGAAGCCATGGCCATGGGATTGCCCGTCATCGCGACGACCGTCTCCGGCATTCCGGAAGCGGTGCAGGATCGGCGCACCGGCATGCTCGTGCCGCCCAAGGACCCTGAGCGCCTCGCCGAGGCGTGCGAGCTGCTGCTGCAGAAGCGCCGCTTCGCCCGCGTGCTCGGCGACCACGGCCGCATGTGGGTCGAGACCCAGTTCGATGAGCGCGAGCATATGCAGCGGCTGACGCGCCACATGACTGAGTTGTTGGAGCCTGCCGGCGGCGCGCGCCGCCGCATCCGCGTGCTCCACGTCGTGTGGTCGATGGCTGTGGGCGGGGCAGAGCGGGTCATCGCGCTGCTGGCCACGCATGCGGATCCGGTGCGGTTCGAGTCTCTGGTGGCATGCTTAAACGAACCAGGCACGCTCGCCGAAGAGTTGCGCCAGGCCGGCATCTCGGTGTTCGCCATGCACAAGCGCGGTCCGCTGGATATGCGGGCGTTCTGGCGGCTGCGCCGCCTGATCCGGACGCAGCGCGTCGGCGTCGTGCACACGCACCTCTGGGGCGCCAACGTGTGGGGCCGGCTGGCCGCCTGGTCCTGCGGCGTCCCCGTGGTGACGACGGAGCACAACGTGGATTCCTGGAAGAGCCCCCGGCGGTTGGCGCTGGACCGACTGCTGTTGCCGATCACCGGCGCGTTCGTGGCCGTTAGCGACGCGGTGAAGGTGTTCTACGCCTTGCACGGCATCCCGCAAGCGCGCATCGAGGTCGTCCGCAACGGCATCGAGGTGGAGCAGTTCCCAGCATCCCGGCGCTCGCTGCTGTTCGATGAGCTCGGATGGCCTGAGCACGCGCCAGCGTTCGCGAGCATCGGCCGGCTCGCGGTGGTCAAAGACCACGCCGCGTTCGTGGATGCGATGGCCGAGGTGCTGGTCCGATGCCCGGAGGCCCGTGGCCTGATCGTTGGTGAAGGGCCGCTGCGCGCACAACTGCAAGCGCGCATCGAAGCCAGGGGCTTGGTCGGCCGGGTCGTCTTGACCGGCGTGCGCCAGGACGTGCCGGAGATCCTGCGCGGTTGCCGGGCGCTGGTGCTGCCCTCCACGCGCGAAGGGTTGCCGATGGTGGTGCTGGAAGCGATGGCCAGCGGCGTGCCGGTCATCGCGACCGCGGTGGGCGGGCTGAGCGAAGTCATCGAGGACGGCCGGACCGGGTGGCTGTTGCCGCACGATGCGCATCTCGTGGCCAGGCTGGCGGAGCGGCTGACTGCGCTGGCTGGCGACGCTGCGCTGTCCGCACGCGTCGGGGCCGCGGGGCAGGCCGTTGTGCGCGAGCGCTTCAGCGTCCAGGCCATGACCCGCAGCTATGAGCGGCTGTACGCGCAACTCGCAGCACCCCGCCGGCGCATTGCCCTGATCATCGACGACCTCGACGTCGGCGGCGCGCAGCGGCAGCTGCTCGAGATGGCGCAGCACCTGCCGAAGGATCGGTTCGAGGTGTCCGTGATCGCCCTGTCCGCGACCCGCCTGCAGCTGGCCGAGGAGGTCCGTGCCGCCGGCGTGCCGGTGTACGCGATCGCGCAGTCCGGCGCATGGTCGTGGAGCTGCTGGCGGAGCCTGTACCGCCTGTTGCGCGTCTTGCGCCCGCAGTTGGTGCACACGTGGCTCTTCACGGCCGACCTGTACGGCCGCTCCGCGGCGTGGGCAGCCCGCGTGCCCCGCATCCTGAGTGCGGTGCGCAGCGTTGAGCCGTGGAAACCCGGCCGCTACGTCCTGGTGGACCGCGTGCTGCGGCGGATCACCGACGCGTTCACCGTCAACGCCGGCGCCATCGGGGACGTACTGACTCAGCGCGAGGGCGTGCCCCCGGCCAAAATTATTACCGTGTACAACGGCGTGGACCTGGCGCGGTTCGACCCGGCGGCCGCAAACGGAGCCGTCCGGCAGCAGGTGGGCGCCACCGACCAGATGCCGGTCGTCGGCATCGTGGGCCGGCTCTCGCCGGAAAAAGACCACGCCACGTTCCTGCAGGCCGCGGTGCTTGTCGCCACGCAGCGCCCGCAGGCCAGGTTCCTGATCCTCGGCAGCGGGGCCCTGCGCGAGGAGTTGCGCGCGTTGGCCGTGCAGCTGGGGCTGGAGGGCGCGGTCCGGTTCCTGGGCGCGCAGGCCGATGTGCGCGAGGTGTTCGCAGCACTGGACCTCCTGGTCGTCAGTTCGCGGTATGAAGGTTGTTGCAACGTGATCTTGGAGGGGATGGCCATGGGCAAGCCTGTCGTGGCGACCGCGGTCGGCGGCAACCCTGAGTTGGTCAAGTCCGGGCAGACCGGTTGGCTGGTGCCAGCGCAGGACCCGGCGGCGATGGCCCAGGCGATGCTGCGCGTGATCGATGACCCGCAGATGGCCGCGGCGATGGGCCGCGAGGGCCGCCGCCAAGTCGAGGCGCGGTTTTCCACCGAGCGGATGATCGAGCAGACGGCATCGCTTTATGAGCGGCTGCTTGACGGCCGGAGCCGCCGATGAAGAACCGGTTCGTACCCATTGTGCTGATCGCGCTCGCGGCCGCCGGCGCATTGGTCTGGCGCGGCGGGCCGTCCGCGTTCGAGTTGCCTGGTGCGTCCCACGCCCCGGCCAGGCCTGGCGAGGTCGTGTGGCTCGGCGATTTCGAGTCGGCCCAGGACGTGGACCAGTGGGAAGGCCGCGGCGCCAGCGCCGAGCAGGACACAGAGCATGCCACGCACGGCACGTACGCGGCCAAGATCCGGTTCGAAAAGACTGAGGAGCCGGCTTTCCGCCTGGTGAAGCCGCTGGAGAAGGACCGCCGCCTGAGCGACTGGCGCGGCTACGAGACGCTGTCGTTCGACATCTACAACCCGAGCAGCTCGCAGCAGCGCGTGCTGCTGCAGTTGAAGGACCGTCGGGACACAGTGTACAAGGAAGACATCCATTTGAGCGGCGAGTCGATGCAACACATCACCGTGCGCTTGAAGGGGCTGGCCAAACTGCTCGACATCGGCCATGTCAACGAAGTGACGCTGTTTAGGTGGAAGCCAGGCGGGGCCAGCACGTTCTACCTCGATGCGCTCCGTCTGCAGCCATCGGCCGGCGCACGGGCGGATAAGCCCTCCGGCGGCATCACGCCGGCGGCGCAATGGCAGCTTCTCTGGGCCACGTCGCTGGAGAAGCTGCCCCGCGACCCGGCCGAGCTGCCGGTGATGCCGAAGCCGCCGGTGACGATGTCCCTGGCGCGCAACGAGTATGAAAGCGTTCAGGTGGTGCTCATTGGGGGCGCTGCGCCTGTCCGCGTGCGGGTGACCGTCAGCCCGATCGAACAGGTAGGCGGTGCCAGCCGGTTCCCGAACGACGTGCTGGAGATCCGCATGGTCGGCTACGTGAAGACCAAGGAGCCGTACTACCCGGTCGCGTACGTGGGCAAATGGCCTGATCCGCTGCCGCTGGCCTCTTCGGTTGAGGTGGGCGACGGCACGGTGCAGCCGGTGTGGCTGACCATCGGCGCGCCGGAATCGCTGCCGGCTGGGGAGTACACCGGCACCATCACAGTCACCGATGAGGCCGGCCGGGCCGAATCGCTGCCGCTCTCGGTCCGCGTGTATGACTTCGCCATCGCGCGCACCCCCCACCTGAAGACCGCCTTCGACTTCTACCCGAACCGGCTGAAGGAGGCGTACCAGCAGTTCGTCGACGGCGGCGATGCCTGGGAAGGCAAGTGGAGCGAGCTGAAGCGACGCTACTACGAGGACATGCTGAAGCACCGGATCTCCCCGGTCATGAGCGTGGATCCGACGAAGGAGTCCACTCCGCGCGATCTGCAGAAATATTTCCGCATGGGCCTGACGACCTTCGGTATCGGTGTCAACGGCGGCAGCAGCGGCAATCACTGGCCCTCCGGCGATAAGCTGCAGGAGCTGATGGGCTGGTACCGGCGCGGGGCGCACGCGCTGCACGCCAACGGCCTCTTGGACCGGGCGTACGTGTACACGTACGACGAGCCGAAGCCAGGCGACCCGAAAGTCGGCCGGATCATGCGTGCGATCCACGGCGCGTACCCTGGCCTGCGCAATCTCCTGGTCATGCACAAGGCACCGGAGCCGGAAGACCACGCCGAATGGCTGCGCAACGTGGACATCCTGTGCATCCGCATGGCGAGCTACGATCCAGTCAACGCGGAGAAGTTCAAGGCGCTGGGCAAGGAGATGTGGCTGTACGTCTCCTCGCCGGCGCATCCGTTCCCGGCGCTGGTCATCGACTACCCGGCCATCGCGCACCGCATCCTGCCGTGGATGTGCTGGAAGGTGCAATCCAACGGCCTCTTATACTGGTGCGTGGACTTCTGGAAAGGCAACCCGTGGAAAGACCCGGCGAACTTCACGCCGGACCAGAACGGCAACGGCTCGCTGTACTACCCGGCGCCGGATGGGCCGGTGCCGTCGATTCGGATGGAGACGCTGCGCGACGGCATGGAGGACTATGAGTATCTCTACATGCTGCGGGAGCTCGCCGCGAACGCGGCCGCGCAGGGGGTGGACCCGGCGCTGGTGCGCGAGGCTGAGGCGGCCGTGGCCATCGACCCGGAAGTGGTGGAATCGCTGCGCAACTATACGGATGATTCCACGGTGCTCCTTGCGGCTCGGGACAAGATGGCGCAGCTGATCGAGCAACTACAGAAAGCGTTAGCGAGTTTGCGGGTTAGCGAGTTAGCGAGTCCATGAAGATCACGCGCTTTGAAGATATGGAGGCTTGGCAGGCTGCACGGGAACTTGTGCGCCTCGTGTACCGTTTAACGCAGGGAGAGCGGTTCCGTCGAGATTTTGGGCTCATCAGCCAAATCCAGCGGGCAGCCGTTTCAACGATGAGCAATCTTGCTGAAGGATTTGACAGCGGATCGAACAATGAATTTGTGCGGTATCTTGGGTATACCAGAAGATCGGCTTCCGAAGTGCAGTGTCATCTTTATGCGGCGCTCGATCAAGGTTACGTCATGAGTGAGCAATTTGACGACGCGTACCGACAAGCGGAGACCGTGCGAAAATTGTCCTCGGCATTTGCGAGATATCTCCGTGCCGAGGCAACTCGCCAACTCGCTAACAGGCTAACCCGCAAACCATGAGAATCGTTGCTTTAAACTTTCACGATGTTCTGGCCAACGGCGCGGACGTCTCCGCCCACAGCGACGAGTTCTACCGCATCACCGCCGGCGAGTTCGAGACGCTGCTGGCCCAGCTGAAACAGCGCGGGTACCGCTCGGTCAGCTCGAAGCAGTTCCGTGCCTGGCAGCAGGGGCAGGGCGCGCTGCCGGAGCGCGCGGTGCTGCTCACCTTTGATGACGGGTACACCAGCCACTTCGAGCAGGTCGTGCCCATGCTCATCCGCCACCGGTTCATCGGGACCTTCTTCGTGGCCGTGGACCTGGTCGGCCAGTCCGGCCACATGAGCTGGGAGCAGATCAAGCGGCTCGTGTTCCTGGGGATGGAGGTCGGCTCGCACGGGCTCTCGCACCAGCCGCTCACCGGCATGACGCCGGCCCAGGTCGCCCGTGAAGTCACCGAGTCCAAGCGTCTCCTCGAGGAGAAGATCGGCGTGCCGGTCCGCGCGCTGTCTGCCCCCCGCGGTTTTTGGAACCGCGCGATCGCCGAGGCGGTCTCGCGCGCCGGCTACGACGCGGCCTGGGTCTCGACGATCGGCACGGTCGGCCGCGACACCAACCCGTTCGCGTTGCGCCGCGTGGTCGTCCGCCGGCCCTTCTCCGCGGAGCGTGTCATCTCCATGGTCGAAGGCTGGACCCCGTCGTTCTGGTGGGCGGCCAACCAGCAGTTCCTCATCCGCGTCCTGAAGCGGGTGCTGGGTGTGTACTGGTATGAGCAGCTCAAACGGCGGCTGGTGCCCAACGCCTAACACATGACCCAGCTCTTCTGGCTGTCCTTCGGCCTCCTCGCGTACATGTACGTTGGGTACCCGCTCTTGGTCGGCGCCCTGGCGCGCGTGTTCGGGCGCAAGCCGGCGGCCGCGGACATCACACCGCGCGCGACACTCTTCATCCCGGCCTATAATGAAGCCGCGCACATCGAGGCCAAGCTGCGCAACAGCCTGGCCCTAGACTACCCGCGCGACCGGCTCGCCATCGTCGTGGCCAGCGACGGGTCCACCGACGGCACCGATGCCATCGTGGCGCGGTACGCTGGCCAGGGCGTTCGGCTGCTGCGGATGCCGCAGAACGCCGGCAAGGCCGCCATGCTCGATGCGTTCGTGCCGCAGGTCACGGGCGAGGTCCTCATCTTCTCCGACGCCTCCAGCGAGCTGGCGCCGGAAGCGGTGCGCCGGCTGGTCCAGCCCTTCGCCGATGCGTCCGTCGGCTGCGTCTCCGGTCTGTACCGGCTGAAAGCCGCCGGCACCACCGACCTGCGCGGCGAAGGGGAGGGGTTGTACTGGACGTACGAGACGTGGATCAAGCGCCAGGAAAGCCGCCTGCACTCGATCCTGGGGGCGCACGGCGCGTTGTACGCGATCCGGCAGGCGTTGTTCGAGCCGCTGGGGGACACATCGATCAACGATGACTACCTGATCCCCATGCGCATCGTCGGCCGCGGCTTCCGCGCGGGGTACGAGCCGGCGGCGGTGGCGTGGGAGCGCGAGGTCGCCTCGGTCGAAGGAGAGTTCGCGCGGCGCCGGCGCATCGCGATGGGCAATTGCCAGCAGATCGTCGCACTCCGCCAGCTGCTGTCCCCGCGCGCTGGGTGGGTCGCCCTTTCCTTTTTCTCGCACAAGGTGCTGCGGACGCTGGCCCCGGTGTTCCTGGTGACCCTGCTGGCCGCCAGCGTTGCGCTGCCGCAGCCATGGCAGGCCGCGACGTTGGGCGCCCAGGCGTTGTTGTACGGCAGCGCCTGGGTTGGCTACGTTTGCCAGCAGCGCGGACACGCGCCGCGGTGGCTCTCGCCGCCGCTGTATTTCTGCTTGGGCAACTTGGCAATGGGTGACGGGCTGCTGCGGTATCTGGCCGGGCAGCGCACTGCGTGGAATCCTCCGGCATCCGCCGACACGTTGTCGGTGACTGGGCGCTCTGGTGTCGGGTAACACCGACAATCAGGGCGTCTGATGCGCTGATTTAAGCGTTGATCAAGCACGAGTTCATATTGGCACTATTCGTGCTCTTAATAATAAGTAGAGGCACTTCTTGTAGAGGCGTTGTGAGGCTGTTTACTAGTTTATCTGCTAGTTGACGTCCATCCAGTCAACCTGTCGGCCAATACCGACTGAAAATAACGCCGCAGGCTTCATTGTCAAGGTTGCGCTCTCTTCAAGAGGAAGTAGTAACACGTAAGTACTTGTGTATAAAGTAGTTACAATAGTTTATTCTGTTTGGAATTGGTCGGCAGTTGGCATGATCCCTGCTCCTTAGTAAAGAGCAAGGACACCCGAGCTTGCACCATCCACGCAGCACCTTAAGGGGCACGGTACGTATGAGCACGCTAGTGGCACGGCTTTTATCGGTCCAGCAACAGTTCGCCATCGAGTTGCAGCGGTTTTGGCTGCTCTGGCGCTACCAGCACCAGGGTCCGCCCTTCCGCTTGTGGTGGCGGCTGGTCCTCAAGCGCGCGGTTGATTTTGCGTTCGGGGCCATCAGCATGGCCATCCTGGCCCCCCTGATGGCGCTGATCGCCCTGGCGATCAAGCTGGACTCGCCCGGCCCGGTCTTCTATCTGCAAGAGCGCGTGGGCCGTTTCGGCGAACTGTTCAAGATCTACAAGTTCCGCACGATGCGCACGGATGCCGAAGCCCACGGGGCGGTGTGGTGCGCCGGCGAGGATGACCCGCGCATGACGAAGCTTGGCGCGTTCCTGCGCCGCACGCACTTGGATGAACTGCCGCAGCTCTTTAACGTGCTGACCGGCGAGATGAGCTTGGTCGGCCCGCGGCCGGAGCGGCCGGTGTTCGTCGAGCAGCTCGACCGGGTCGTGGAGCGCTACGACGAGCGGCTCCTGATCAAGCCAGGCATGACCGGCTTGGCCCAGGTCCACTACCGCTACGACACCTCGATCGCGGACGTCAAACGCAAGCTGCGGTTCGACCTGCTGTACGTCAAGCGGATGTGCCTTGCGCTGGACGCGAGAATTCTGGCCTGGACCTTGCTCGTCGTGGCGACGGGCAAAGGCATCAAGTAGTCCCACGCGTCGCGCCCCGACGGCCGGCGCTAGGAGGTCTGTGATGCGATACGCGCTCGTGATCATGAGCTTGACCAGCGCGCTCCTCTCGACCGGGTGTCTCGGCGGGGGTGGCGGCAGCAGCGGCTTGTTCAGCGCGCTGAGCGACTTCTTCAGCGGTTCTTCTTCCGGTTCGTCCGGATTCGACATCAGCTCGCTGCCCGGCGGTGGGGACCCGGAGATCAGCGGCCAAGCGTTCGACACAGCTCGTCTCGCAGGTGGTGAGAACGTCCCCGACATCGCCACCATCCACAATCCAGAGCCGGCGAGCTTGACGCTCTTCGGCGGCGGATTGGCCGGCGCGGCTTTGCTCCGCCGCCGCCGAGCGCGCAAAGCGCGCAAGGCGTAACGCTGGTACGGCCTGCCGACGCTCGCGCGTCGGGCCAGGCCGGGTAGGGAAGACCTGCCGGTCTGCGGCAGCCACGGGGGTGTCCCCACACCCATACTCATGACCTCGCTTCGGAACACGTGGCGCCTCATTGTGGCCGCTTTCACCGCGCATCCGATCCTCTGGGTGCCGTTTTTGTTGGCCGCCCTCGTGGACGCCGCGTGCATCGGCCTGGTCTGGGCCGCGCCGCATCCGCCGTACGCCGCCGTCCTGGCGCCGATCATCCGCCATTTCTTCGGCGAAGCCAACCTGCATTACCCAACCCACCTGTGGTTCCTGTACTTCTCGATGAAATACACGAATGTGGCTGCCACGCTGCTGGCCGGCGCATTCCTGAGTGCGCTGGCGTGCGCCCTCATGGAGCAGGCGTACTGGGGCGTGAGACCGTCGCCGCGCAGCGCGCTGGCCAGCCAGCGCATCCATTACGGCCGCGTCGGGCTCACCTGGGCCGCGACGTGGCTGATCGCCAAGCTGGTGATGGATACGTTCCTGCGCATCGCCCCCCGCTCGCCGGTGGCACTCGCCGCCGGCGTTCTCCTCAGCCTGGTGATTCAGGCCGCGCTTGGTTACGCAATCCCGCTCACGGTGTATCAAGATGCGAGCTGGTGGCGCGCGCTCGTGCGCAGCGCGCGAGAAGCGTGGACCCATCCAGCCTCGACACTGGCCGTGACCATCCTCGCGTCCGCGCCGTTCATCGCGTGGGCGCTGTATGCGCCTGCGACCCGCGTGGCCGGCTGGATGCGGCCTGTGCCTGAAGTGGCTGTCGGGTTCGTCGCGGCGCGGTGGGCCATCACCGCGGTGTCGGATGCGTTTCTGACGATCGGGTTGGCGACGCTGTGGTGGGTGCACCGCGGCACCGTGCGGATGCCTGCGCGCTCCCGCCGCCGTCGTCGACGCGCAGCGGCCGGCCCGGTGGCTGCCGCCGTGCTGATGACCGCGATGGCCGGGACCGGATGCAGCCTGGAGTATGAAGGCGAGCGCCTGACCTGGAAAGCCAAGCAGGCGTACGCTGCCGTGTTGCAGCACCCGGCCGAGGCGCCGGCTGCGCGCATGGCCGAGACCATGGCGGCGTATGAGTCCATTGCCGAGCGCACGCGTGGCACCGTGTGGGCGGCCCAGGCGCACATGACGATCGCCGGCCTGCACGCGGCGCGCGGGGAGCTTGCGCAGGCGCGCGAGCGGTACGTGCGGCTGATCCGTGAGTACGACCAGTTCGCGCCGCTGTGCCTGCAAGCGCGTCTTGCGCTGGCGCGTTCCCTCGAGTCGGACGCGCGATGGGACGAGGCCATCCGCCTCTACGAAGAGCTGCCGGTGCGCCATCCATGGACCATGCCGGCGATGGAATCGCCGATCTATGTGGCCGGGCTGTACGAGCGGCAGGGCCGCAAGCAGGACGCGGCACGCGCCTACACCGATGCGATTGCCCTGTACCTGACCTGGGTCGCGCAGGCCCCGACGCAGGAGCTCGTCGCGACGGCCAAAGGGTACCTGGCGCTGGCGTATGACCGGCGCGGCGATTGGCGCAGCGCGATCAAGACGCTGGAAGCGCTGGCCGAGGATCCGGCCGCGGCGAACCGGCCGTTCGTGCTGATGAGCCTGGCCTCGATGTATGAAGGCCGGGCGGAAGATCCGGCACGCGCCCGCCGGGCCTACAGCGAGTTGGTGACCGAGTTCGGCGACCATCCGTTGGCGAAAGAGGCCAAGGTGCGCCTGGAGCACTTAGGGATCGGCATCGTGCCGAGCGCAGCGCCGGAGCACGGTCCATGATCCCCCCACCTCTTTGCCACGAGCCCGCCTGCGGCGGGGGGCCGCCGGCCCACCGGCGGCCGGGCCGCCGGGGGGGGGCCCGCGCGCG
>ORMF012326543.1_pt1 | contig 156745 bp, 125 predicted proteins | sample 1779871 | NCBI WGS metagenome assembly ORMF01 (sample SAMEA104232316, study PRJEB22302) | groundwater metagenome | biome: forest; feature: aquifer; material: groundwater | place: USA | collected 2011-08-07 | depth 5.4 m | reverse complement strand
TGATACTCGTCGTCCGAATCCGGCTCGCCTGAAGCGCCACCGCCGATCATCACCCCCGCCTTGGCACGCCGCTCCCAGCAGCCACCACGCCTACCGCAAGCCGATCCGGCGAACGCCTTGCTGTTTAGCGACAGTCTCGGACGGGGGGAAGGTGGCGCGCGGAGCGCGCCCGATGGGGGCGGGTACTTACCCCCCATCAATCGCTCGACCGGTGTCCGCTGCGAAGAAGTGCACCGACGCCAAGGGCGCACGCAGATCCAGACGCGTCCCCGGCCGCGGCGCGGGTGCCGATCCGCCGAGGCGCGCGACGAACGACTGCGACCCGATGCGACCATGCGCGAACGTTTCGAATCCCATCGCTTCCACGACGTCGACCTGCAACGCGAGCTTCACGGACTCGGGCGGGCCGCCGTCCATGCCGGTTGCGTCGGTCTCGTTCGCGGAGAGCACATCGTGCGGACGGATTCCCACGACGATGCGTTGCCCATCCGCCGGCGCGGCGCGTGCCTGGGATGACATGCGGCCGTCGAGTCCGTCGCACGCGATCACGCGATCTGCCCGGACCGTGGCGTCGAGAAAGTTCATCGCAGGTGACCCAAGAAAACCCGCAACGAAACGCGACACGGGCCGCTCGTAGATCGCGAGTGGCGTGCCCTGCTGCTCGACGCGCCCCGCGTTCAAGACGACCAGTCGGTCGGCGAGCGTCATCGCCTCGACTTGATCGTGCGTGACGTAGACCATCGTCGTGCCGAGTTGCTGGTGCAATTTCTTGATCTCGACGCGCACTTGTCCACGCAGCGCGGCATCGAGGTTCGACAGCGGTTCGTCGAACAAGAGCAGCGACGGCCGCCGCGCAATCGCCCGACCCATCGCGACGCGCTGACGCTGACCGCCCGAGAGCTGTCGCGGGTAACGATCGAGCAGGGAGCCGAGTTCGAGCATGGCGGAGACGTCGGTGATGCGCGCGCCGATCGTCGCGGCGTCGGTCTTGCGCATGCGCAGACCGAACGCGAGATTGTCCCGAACCGTCAGGTGCGGATAGAGCGCGTAGCTCTGAAACACCATCGCGAGGTCTCGATCGCGCGGCGCAGCGTGGGTCACGTCACGTTCGCCGAGATGGACGGTACCATGGTCGGGAATCTCGAGCCCGGCGACGGTTCGAAGCAGGGTGGACTTCCCGCATCCCGATGGGCCGACGAGAACCGCGAATTCACCCTCGGCCACGTCGAGGTCGATCCCGCGGAGAATCGGCTGTTCGCCGAAACGCTTTTCGATCTCGCGGAGCCTAAGCGACGGCATCGCGGCGATGGTATCGGACGCGCGCGCACGGGGATCGATCGATTTCGGGCCCTGGGAGAAGTCCCTCCCACTGGGTTCGCAGTGACCAGCGCGGAACCGGTGGAACACTCCCACCTACACGCACTTCCATCGCGGAACTACGGCGTTCTTGCAGCGTCTGAGCAGACGCTGCGTTGGCTCGGTCCGTGCGATGTGCACGGGCGGAGGTTCGTGATGTTTCGTCCGAATGGGTCGTCTCGTGCATTCCGTTTCGCGTGCGCATCCGCCGCGGCAGCGATGTTGGGGCTGTCGAGCTGCGCGCCTGACGACTTCTCGCAACCGATCCCCGACGAGCCGATCACGGCCCAGGAGATCGTCGCCGGCGTCGGCGACCCGGGATTCGATCACAGCGAGCCGACCGAGGGCATCGACGGGCCGCCCGCGGTGCTCGCAAGCCTCGCGCCCCAGCTGGCCAACATTCCGAACGAGACCGATGAGAACGCGACGTCTCGCGCATCGGAAGACTCGGCGTGCCGCGCCGCCACGGGCTATCGCAGCGGCGCTGCGATCACGATCTGCGTCACGAGCGTCGACGGCAAACTGGTGGAGATTCGTACTGCGACGGCGTATCGCCGCATGCAAGCCGCCGCGCGCGCCGCGGGCATCGCGATTGCGATCAACAGCGGCTTTCGCACGATGCAACGCCAGCGCGAACTGTACGCTTGTTACCGTGCAGGCAACTGCCCGCTCGCGGCGCGCCCGGGGTACTCGAATCACCAGAGCGGTCTCGCGCTGGACCTGAACACCAGCGCGCGCGGCGTCTACCGTTGGCTCACGGCGCACGCGCGCACGTACGGCTTCGTCCGAACCGTCCCGAGCGAGATCTGGCACTGGGAGCATCGTTGATCTTCGTGGCCCCCTGGGCCTACAACGACGCAACGAATGCCCAAGCGTCCTCCAGCGCACCGCACGCCTGCGGAAGGTGACCGAGAAACGCTGTTCGGTTTGCGCGCTGTCCTTGCGATCTTCGCGAGACGCGCGGACGACATGCTCCGCCTCGCCTACTCCGCCGAAGTTCGAGCGCAGACGGGCGAACTCGTGAAGTGGGCGCGCGCGCGCGGAATTCCCTGCGACGAGCGCACGGACGTCGACCTCGCTCGAATCGCGGACTCGCCCATGCACGAGGGTCTGTGCGTCGAAGTGCGTGCACGACATTGGACGCCGCCGGCGGAACTCGCCGACGCGCTCATGCACGAACGCGGAATCGCCGTTGCGCTGGACCGTGTTCGCAACCCATACAATGTCGGATCGATTCTCCGCAGCGCGGCGTTCTTCGGGATCGATGCCGCGATCGTCGGCGCGTCGGCGCCGCATTCCGCGCTCGCACCGACCGCAGTGCGCGTCGCCGAAGGGGGAGCCGAGCAGCTTCGTCTCGCGCGCACGACCGATCTCGCGGACACACTCACACGCCTGCGCGCGCGAGGCGTTCGCGTCGTCGGTGGCGAGAGTTCCGCACCGACGAACTACGCCGGCTTCGCGTTCGCGCGACCGACGGTGCTCGTGCTGGGCCACGAGCGCGAGGGACTCTCCGAGCGCGTGCGTTCGCAGTGCGATGCCCGCGTGGCCATCCGCGGCCGCGGCGCCGTCGAGTCGCTCAACGTGTCGGTCGCGGCGGCGGTCTTGATGGCGGAGTGCGTGCGGGCTGGCTAGGCACGTCGAAGCCCTCCCGATAGCTCGGGTACCGCAACGCATAGGCGACCGCGCGTTTGATGCGGGCGTTGTCCACGCGTCGATCGTGCCGAAGCGTCTCGCTCACGTCGTCGAGCGTCGCGCGCGGCGGCAGCGGGATTCGCAATCGATCGCATATCCACGCGATTGCCTCGATCTGCGGCACCGGCGTGTCGTCTCCGACCACGAACACTTCGTTGCGGATTCCGCGATCGAAGAGCCGGACGATGATCTCCGCGAGATCGTCGACGTGAATCCGCGAGACGACGTTCGTTCCGTCCCCCGGCATGCGAAACTCGCCCTTCGCGATGCGCACGTGGATGCCCCGATCGCGACCGTAGATCCCAGCGCAGCGAAGCACCGTCGCACCGATCGCTCGGTACGCGTCTTCTGCACGCAGTCGACTTGCGGCGCGCGGCAGCTCGCGATCGACGGGAGTGACCTCGTCGACGTGGCCGCTCGTCCGACCGTAGACACCCGTGGTCGAGACATAAATGACGCTTCGCGCGGCCGAGAGCGCCGGCGCGACACGTTCATCGGTTTCATCGTCGGGCGGAAACGCTACGAGAACGTCGGCGTTTGGTGTGGCGACCGAAGCGACCCACGCGGCGTCGAGCACCGCGGACCCGCGGAGGACCGCATCGTCGTCCTGTTGCCCGTGCGACTCCCCAGGCGTGGACCCGCTGCGCGTGTAGGACTGAACGCGCCATGCGTCCCGTGCGCGACGCGCAACGGCGCTTCCGACATATCCCGCGCCGAGAATGCACAGGTCCCGCACCCGAGTCGGTCTAGAACAGCCGCCTCGTCGCTACCAGGCCCACGCTCCAGTCGCGATGACTACGAGATTCGCGACCAGAACCGCTGCCATGACCAGCGGGATCGCGAAGAGCCAACCGACGGGAGCATCGTCGCCCCGATCGGAGCGACCGGTGACGTAGTCGCCGACGACCGTACGTGGTTCGTCGCTCGGCGACGCAAGGACCGGCATGTGCTGAACGGCTTCCATCTCAGACCTCCAAGCAGTTGACGATGGTCGCGTTCGGGGCGGAGGGTCTTGATCGGGATCAAGTTTGAATTCCGTTGTGACTACGAGGAGCTCGCAACGTCTGTCTGGGAATTTGACGGTGTACCTGACGCAGCCGCGGTGAAGCTGCGCTCGACAAGACGGCATTCACCCGTGCGTCCACTCATGTCGAAACAACACCCTCACGCACCCACATCGAGGACGGTGCGATCCTTGTCGAGTGGGCGCCGTTGGTGTGACACTCAGGTTGGATCCAGCGGTAACATTCAAGGATCGCAGTATGTCCGATTGTCGCGGGAGTCCGTGGTCCGTCTGAATTCCATGTTTTCGAACGTCGAATATATCGCGCCACGTTGCGGCGACCGGAACGCCAGGTTTCGGCGGACAGTGCAGACGTGGCTGCGGCTCGCCGTCGGGTGGAGCGCGATGACGATCGTGGCCTGCACGACGTCATTCAACCTCCAAGACCGACCGCGTCGCGACGCGAGCGCGGACGTAGGCGGCGACGCGCTGTCGATGGATGCACCGATGGACGCGCCGATGGACGCGCCGGTGGACGCGCCGGTGGACCTGTCGATGGACGTGCAAGACGCTCAAGTGTCGGAGGTGGCCTTCGATACACCGACTCCCGACACCGTCGGCCCCGACGTCGTCGACGCGCCCGACGTTCCGTGCGGCATGTGTCCGGCGGGGCGCGAGTGCTGCGCGGACGCGTGCGTCAACACGACGATCGATCGCAACCATTGCGGCGACTGCACGACCGTCTGTCCCGGGACCACGTGCTCCGGCGGCTCGTGTACGAGCAACTGCGCGCTCGGATTTCTCGATTGCGACCGCAACGCGGTCAACGGCTGCGAAGTGAACGCGGCGACCGACGCGATGAACTGCGGCGCGTGCGGGATCTCGTGTCCGGGCGGCCGGCCGTGCGTCGGCGGGCGCTGTGCGTGCGCCGCGGGACGTGCGGATTGCGACGGCAATCCTGCCAACGATTGCGAAGCGGACATTGCGAGCGACCCGATGCGTTGCGGAAACTGCACGACGCGCTGCATGGCAAACCAGGGTTGCACGATGGGCGTCTGCGCGTGTTCGACCGGCTTTGCGGATTGCGACGGCGACCCGATGAACGGATGCGAGACCGACACACGCACGACGGCCTCGCACTGTGGCCGATGTGGAAACTCGTGCGGACTGAACGCCGCATGCGCCGCGGGAACGTGTGCGTGCGACCTGGGTTTTCAACGCTGCCCAGCGACCGCACCGAACTGCTCGGTGCGCACCAACGACCCGATGAACTGCGGGGCCTGCGGCGTCGTCTGCGGCGTCACGATGCCCGTCTGCGCCGCCCCCGGCTGCTCGACCGGATGCTTGCCGAGCGAGTCGCTGTGCGGAGCGTCCTGTGTCGACACGGCGACCGACGTTTCCCACTGCGGCGACTGCGCCACTTCATGTCCGTCGCGGCCACGGTCGTCGATCCGCTGCGCGGCAGGCGTGTGCGGAATCGTCTGCGATGCGGGGTTCGGCGATTGTGACAGCGACGCAACGAACGGCTGCGAAGCCAACCTCGGATCGTCCGTGATGCACTGTGGCGCGTGCGGCGCGGCGTGCACGATGGGGCACTTGTGCGTCGCGGGCGCGTGCGCTTGCCCGGCCGGCCAGGTGGAGTGCGGCGGACGATGTGTCGAGTGCTGCGCAGACGCGGACTGTTCCGACGGAAATCCCTGCACCGAAGACCGCTGCGTGATGAACGCCTGTCAGCGTTCGGCCTGTTCGACTCGCGGTCTCGTGTGCTGCGGCTCGGCGTGCCGCACGTGCTGCGCGGACAGCGACTGTCCGGCAGGCAGCGGCCGAGGGTGCGGCTCCGACGGCACGTGCTCGGTTTGCCTCTCGGGTCGCGCCGACTGCGATGGCGTCGCCGCGAACGGGTGCGAGACCAACACGACGTCGTCGTTGCAACACTGCGGGGGGTGCGGCGCGGCGTGCGCGTTCCCGAACGCAGGGGCGGCGTGCAGCGCGAGCCGTTGCATGATGGGAACGTGCAACGTCGGGTACGCCGACTGCGACGGTCTGGCCGGCAACGGGTGTGAAGTGCACCTGGTCAACGACGTCGATCACTGCGGCACGTGCGCGACGGCGTGTTCGTTTCCGGGCTCGGGCGCTGCCTGTCAGATGGGCGTGTGCGTTCCGACGACATGCATGGCAGGCCGCGGAGACTGCGACGGCAACACGGCCAACGGGTGCGAGACGGACCTGAACACCTCTGCCTCCAACTGCGGGGGCTGCGGCGCGGCATGCACACTAGCGAATGCCACGCCATCGTGCGTGGCGGGAGCCTGTGCGATCGCCAGCTGCAACGCGGGATTCGGCAATTGCGACGGGAACACCGCCAACGGTTGCGAAACAGACGTGCGCACGTCGGTCGCCAACTGCGGCTCTTGCGCAACGTTGTGCTCGCTACCGTTTGCGACGTCGGCATGCGCGGCCGGGATGTGCACCGTGGCGTCGTGTGCGGCGGGTCGTGGCAACTGCGATGCCATGGCCGCGAACGGCTGTGAGACGGATACCCGAACGTCGACGACGAACTGCGGCGGCTGCGGCGCGGTGTGCCCCGCCGTGACCAACGCGAGCAGCACGTGTACGGGCTCGACGTGTGGATTCGCGTGCAACGCGGGGTTTGGCAATTGCGACGGCGCGTCGTCGAACGGTTGTGAGATCGACATGCGAACGTCCCTCACGAACTGCGGCGCGTGCGCGAGCAGCTGCACAGTCACCAACGGCACGCCCGCGTGCGTGGCCAGCACTTGCACGGTGGCGTCGTGCACGGCTGGATGGAACGACTGCAACGCCAGTGTCGCCGACGGCTGCGAGTCGAACTGCGGCGCGGGTCGCACGTGCGCTGCATCTCGATGCGCGCCGGGATGGTTGACGATGGCAGCCTCGCCCCTGTCGGCGCGCCATCACATGTATCACGCGATTGCGCCGAATCGACACGAGCTGCTCGTCTGGGGCGGCGTCACCGTGGGCGCGATCACCGTGAGCGACGGCGCGCGCTACAACTGGGACACGAACACGTGGACGACGATGGCGGCCTCGCCGTTGGCCGCTCGCGCGTACGGACGCGGAGTGTGGACGGGCACGGAGTTCTTCGTCTGGGGCGGCGACGACGGCTTTGGCAACCGGTTCGACGACGGCGCGCTCTACAACCCGGCGACGAACACATGGCGATCGACGGTGTCGAGCGGCCGTCCCTCGACGCGCGCGGGATTCCACGCGTACTGGACCGGTACCGAAGTCCTGATCTATGGAGGCCAGGACGGTGGAACGATCCGTCAGAGCGGCGGGCTTTACAATCCGTCCACCAACGCATGGCGATCGATCCCGGTGCGAGGCACGTCGGCCGTCCGAGACGCGAGCATGTGGACCGGGAGTCAACTGGTCGTGTGGGGCGGCAGCGGTACGACCTGTGCGGGCGCGGTCGGCACGGGAAGTGCCTATGTGCCCGGGGGCGCGTGGGCGAGCATCAACGGCACCGGTGCGCCCCCCGCGCGGTGGTTTGCGACGAATCCCTATTGTCCGTACGAAGCGTGGCAGACGGTGGCGATGGGCGCGACGCGCGAGATGTTCGTGTGGGGCGGTCAGACCGGCCCGATGACGTACACGAACACCGGCGCGCGCTACCAGCGAATCGCGGACTCCTGGCGGAGCATCGCTGCGCCACCTGCGGCCGTCGCGGGCGGAGCGGAACTACCGATCTTGGTTTGGACTGGCACTCTGGTGCTCGGATGGTCGCCCTCGGTCATGATCACGGGGCTGTCCGTTCCGCAGAACGTGGTGTTCACGTATGATCCGGCGGCGGACGCTTGGAGCGCATCGACGCCGGCCGGCGCGCCGCCGGTCATCGCAGATGGTGCGGCCTTTGGCTGGTCCGGCACGGAGTTGATCGTGTGGGGAGGGCGAAACGGCCTGGGCGCGTCGAGTGCGCAGGGCGGGAGGCTTTCGCCGCCATGACGCCGGGAATGATCGTTGCCGGTCGCTACAAGCTCAAGCGCCGCATCGGCGAGGGCGGCATGGGCCAGGTGTTCGAGGCGATTCACACCGGCCTGAATCGACGCGTCGCGATCAAGGTGTTGCACAAGAATGCTTCGAAGAAGGACGGCCTCGTCGAGCGCCTCGAGCGCGAGGCCAAAGCGTCGGCGGCGGTCGGGCACGTGAACATCGTCGAAGTGATGGACTTCGGTGTTCACGAAGACATGCCGTTCATGGTGATGGAATATCTCGAGGGCGAGAGTCTGCTGGACCGCCTCGAGCGCGCGAAGAAGCTCCCGCTCGAAGATGCCGCATTCGTGATTGGGCAGATCCTGTCAGCGCTCTCGGCGGCGCACGCGGCGGGGATCGTGCACCGCGACCTCAAGCCGGAAAACGTGCTTCTCGTGAAGCGCGGCGACCAGAATGATCTCGTGAAGCTGCTGGACTTCGGCATTTCGAAGGTCATGAACGAATCGGCGCCGGGTCGGCCGATCACGCGCGAGGGCATGGTCGTCGGTACGCCGTTTTACATGGCGCCTGAACAGGCCATGGCGCGCGCGGACGTCGACGGTGGCGCGGATATTTATTCCGCAGGCGTGATGCTCTACGAAATGCTCACGGGGCGCCTGCCGTTCAACGCGGCGAGCGAAGCCGAAGTGCTGATGAAGATTTGCCGGCGCGAGGAAGAGCCACCCTGGCCCAGTGAACTGGATTCGAGCCTTCCACCGGAACTCGACTCGATCGTCGTTCGCGCGCTCGCGTTCAATCGGGCGGATCGTTACCCAACCGCCGGAGAGATGCTCGACGCACTCCGCCCATTCGGCGCTGCGGCGCTCAGCATCGTGCCCGATCGCGCAACCGGAAAGTTTCGTTCACTCACGCCACCGTCCGGAGTCGCGGCTCCCGGCCGCGCGTCGACTCCCGGACCCACGGTCATCGAGCGGGTGGATCTAAACCGCGCGACCGATTCGATTCCAGCCGTGCCAATGCGCAGCGGTCGCATCGTGCGTTGGTCGGTCGCCGGCGGTGGGCTGGCCGCGGTGATTGCGATCGTTGCGTTCGTGGCATTTCGCAGCGGTCACGCACCAGGGCCGACAAGTCCGCAGCGTCGCGCGGCGACGTCTCCTTCTGCGATTCCGTCGGCACCGCGAGCCCTGCCGCCCGTCGCGCCTGCGGTGCAGCCCGCCGGTGCCGTTCCCGTTGCGGCTCCGACGCCGGAACCGAGCGCCGTGCCGTTGGCTCCCGCCGTCGAAGACACGTCCGGGACCACGGCCGCCGCACCGCCGCACGCGAGCGGAGCGTTGCCGCACGGAGTGCCGCGGAGGGTTGTCCACACGAACGCAACGTCCGGGCGCGGAGCGACGACGCCGGCAAACGCCGGGCAACGACCGCGCGGCGCGTTCATCCGCGCGACCACGGAGTACTGAAGTGACCCGATCGCACATTCGATTGCCGCTCGTGTTGAGTGTGCTGCTCGTCGGCGCGACGGCGAGCGCTCAGACGCCGGTTTCTCCAGCGGTTGCGACCGAAGCTCGGGCGCATTTCGACCGCGGATTGACGCTGCTCGGCGCGGAGAACTACGACGGTGCGCTGGCGGAATTCGAGCGGTCGTATGCGCTCAGTCCGCGCCCCAGCGTTCTCTACAACATGGGCGTCACGCTTCAATCCCTTCGCCGATATCCCGATGCCGTGCGAGCGCTCGAACGCTACCTTCGCGAGGCCGGCTCGATCCCCGCGGCAAGGCGCACCGAAGTCGACCGCGTGCTCGGGCAGCTTCGCTCACTGATCGCCCACGTGACCATCGACGCCCAGCCCGCCGGAGCGACGATTCGACTCGACGAGCGAGCGATTGGCACGGCCCCGCTGGCGCAGCCGGTCGACGTGGGACCTGGGTCGCATCATCTCGAAGTGTGGGTGGGCGGCGCGCCGGTCGCGCGAGAGGACTTCACGATCGCGTCCGGTGAATCACGGACGGTGCGGATCGCCGGTGCACCGCCGGTCGCATCGGACCCCATGTCCGCGGGTACGGTCGTGGTCCCTGCGGTCACACATCCTACCGTTCCTACCACTCCTCCCGACGCCTCCACGGCGGTCGACAACCAGGCGAGCAGCCGGGGCGATCGTCCGCGCGGCGGTCTCTCGCCGGCGTTCTTCGCTGCGGGCGCAGCGGTCACCGGCGCCGCCGGCATCGGCGCAATCGTGACGGGCGTGCTGACCCTGGGTGCTCGCGCCGAGTTCGAGACACTCTACGCCGATGACCCGCGTATTGTCGCCGTCGCGCAGCGCGGTGAGACACTTCGCACGCTGACAAACGTGCTCTTGATCGGCACGGGAGTATTCGGCGTGGCTTCGATCGTGTTGCTCACCCAGACGCGATTTGCGCCATCACGTCCGCGCCCGACGATCGCATTCGATGGCTCACCGTACGGAGCCGCCCTCCAACTTCACGGCGTCTTCTAGGGTCGGTCCTCTTCGAGCCTCGACTGCCGTCACAGCCTGCGCCGCGAGCGCTGAACGCGCACGATTGGCACGAAGCCGCGCGGAATTTGCGCGAGGGTCGTTCGTTGCGACCATTGTTCGAACGCGTCTTTCAACTGGCTCCACGTACCGTGCAGCGGGCACGGCCGGCTCGAACTGCAGCGACCCCACCCGAACGCGCAGCGGTTGACCTCGGTTGCGAATCCGACGGCCTGCAGGATCTCTCGGAACGAGATGCTTTTCGGGTCACGACGAAGCGCGAACCCGCCGCCGTGACCCTTCTGAGAACTCACGAGATCGGCGAGGACCAGCCGACGCATGATCTTCCAAACGTATTGCGCCGGGATTCCCGTCGCCTCGGAGATCTCTGCCGCGCGCGTCGACGACCCTGGCGCGAGCGTTGCTAGATGCGCCATCGCGCGTAGGGCGTATTCGGCGGTCTGAGGAAGCAGCATCGGTACCCCGCGGTCCATGGGCCACTGGCCGTCGGAACAGACTGCAGCGCGCGCTCGAAGCGCGAGTTGACGTCGGTCGTGTCTAGCACATCAACAGACTTGACGCTCCATTGATACGAGCCCTAGCGTTCACTCAACAGACGCGTGACTCCATTGAATCCGGATCGACGCCATGGACTCTGAGACGCAAGAGGTCGAAGCCTGTGCAGATCGCCGCGCGGCGACCCGGTGGCTCGCGTTGGCCCTGGGCGTGCTCATCCCGGCGGGGCTCTTTGCACTGCTGATCGTGGTTGCGCGCACGCCGCCGTTCGCGCGCTGGGTCACCGATCCGATGTTCTTTCGACGCTGTTTGGTGGTTCACGTCGATCTCGCATTGCTGATCTGGTCGTACGCGTTCGTTGCCGCGCTCTTCTTTCTGCTTCCGTCGAAATCGAGACCGCATCCGCTTTCCCGTGGGCTCGGCGTCGGCATCGCAACCGCCGGGGTCGTAGCGTTGGTCCTCGGCGCCGCCGTGCCCGGTGCGGTCCCTCTGCTCACGAATTATGTTCCGACGATCGATCATCGTGTTTTCAACGTCGGGCTGCTCGCGTTCGCCTTCGGGCTCACGCTGACGTTCCTCGATGCGAGACTCCTGCCGCGCAACGAAGTGGCCAACAGCTGGATGGACATCCCAGACGCCGCGCGCCCGGGAATTCGCGCCGCGGTGCTCGCGATTCTGATCGCGTTCGTGACGTTCGGCCTGGCTGCCGCCGTCACGCCTCCGGGGCTCGCGCCGCAAACGCGCAACGAGCTCATGTTCTGGGGCGGCGGTCACATCCTGCAAGTCGCACTGGAAGCCGCCATGTTGGCAGTCTGGATCATCCTTCTCGCACCCGTTCTCGGCGAATCGCCGCTGAGTCGACCGGTCGCTGCGATCCTGTTCGGAGCCTTGGTCATTCCGACGCTGATCGCGCCGGTGCTCACTGCGCGTGGCACGACGAGCGGACTCTATCGCGGCGGGTTCACGACGTTGATGCAGTGGGGCATCTTTCCGGTGACCGCGGTGATGCTGGCCCTCTGCGTTCGCGGGCTGGTACGGGCCAACCGGTGCGGCCGCCCGTGGCGCGCGCTGATGAGTGACCCGCGCGTCATCGGTTTCACGACGTCCGCGGCACTCACGACCGTGGCGTTCGTCCTCGGTGCCATGATCCGCGGATCGACGACACTCGTTCCGGCGCACTATCACGCAGCGACCGGCGCCGTGACGGTGTCGTTCATGGCGATGACCTACGTTCTGCTCGAGCGCCTGGGACTGTCGAGCACGTCCAGGCCGATGCTCGCACTGCGGCAGTGGCAACCGCTCGCGTACGGTGGGGGTCAACTGCTCTTCGCCATCGGCTTCGGCATCGCGGGCGCACACGGCATGGCGCGCAAGGCGTACGGACAAGAACAGCACATTCGCGGGACCGGAGACTACGTCGGGCTCTCGCTCATGGGACTCGGTGGGCTCGTCGCCGTCATCGGCGGCGTGCTCTTTCTACTCGTCGTTGTGTCCGCGTGGCGCAACCGCGCGCACACGGCGACTCACACTTCTCGGAGGAGCACATGGACGACAACGCCCGAAAGCATCCACTCCAGCGGCTGATGGACAACCCGTGGCTCTTGTTGCTGCTGGGCCTCGCGATTCCGATCCTCTCCTACACGGTGTGGGGCTGGATCGAACTCGCACGTCTTCAGCCCGCGCGCCTGCCGTGAGGAACCGACCATGAGCATCCAGAGTGTAGAGGGCAATTGGTTTCGCGCCCCCACGGGCGCCGAGCGCATGTGGGTCGGCATCGCGCTGATCTGGTGCCTGGTAATGTTCGTGATGATGCCCTACTGGCACTTTCGCGGACGACAGAACAGCACGGGAGAGGCGTACACCGTGGCGCCCGTCGACTTCGTTCGCCGCGTCGACCAGTTCACCCGGACGAACCGTACGGGTTCATACCGGGGCATCCCGATCGCGGAGCCATCTCCCGGCGGCGATGCCTACCTTCTCGCGCAAATGTGGCGCTGGACCCCAGTTCTGCGCCTTCGCGAGGGGCAAACGTACCGACTGCACATCTCGAGTTCCGATCTCCAGCACGGCTTCTCGCTGCAGCCGATGAACATGAACTTCCATGTGGTCCCGGGTCTCGACCACGTACTGACCATCACGCCGACGCGGCGGGGTGAGTACACGATCGTGTGCAACGAATTCTGTGGCATCGGACATCACATGATGACCGGGCGCATTCTCGTCGAATAGGTGGAGCCATGACCGTCGCGAATCCCGCACTAGATGACGTACCCGCCGACGCCGAGGCGCGGCCCAATCACTTGCCGGGTCAAGTGCGCTCGTGCGCCACGACCGGGCTGAACGTATGTGCCCACGCCGAACAGTTCATCAAGTTCAACGCCGTGTTCGCGGTGGTGTTCTTGTTCGTGGGCGGCATCGCTGCGGTCCTGCTCGGGCTGACGCGTTGGCCGCGAGTCCATCTTCTGGACGCGGTTTGGTACTACCGCCTGCTGACAATGCACGGGCTGAACATGTTGATCTTCTGGATCATCTTCTTCGAGATCGCCGTGCTCTATTTCGCGGGCGCGATCCTGCTCAACTCGAGGCTGTTTTCGAAGGGGCTCGCCTGGCTCGGCTTTGGGCTGATGGCGGTCGGCGCGATCATGACCGACACGATGGTCATGATGGGGACTTCCGACGTCCTGATGACTTCGTATGTCCCGCTGCGAGCGCACCCGCTGTTCTACCTGGGCATCATTCTGTTCGCCGTCGGTGCACTCGTCGGGATCATCAACTTCTTCGGGACGATCTACATCGCCAAACGGGATCGCACCTACAAGGGCTCGGTTCCGCTCGTCGTCTTCGGGGCAACGGCCGCCGCGATCATCGGCGTCAGCACGATTCTGCACGGGGCCGTCGCACTGATTCCCACGTTGACGTGGTCGCTCGGGCTGACGCCTATGCCCGGAGCAGCTTGGTACCGACTGATGTGGTGGGGGCTCGGCCATCCGTCCCAACAGATCAACGTGTGCGCGATGGTCTCGATCTGGTACCTGATTGGCACCCTCACCGTCGGCGCGAAGCCGCTGAATCAGGCGCTCTGCCGCACGGCATTCGTTCTGTACATTCTCTTCATCAACGTGGCGTCGGCCCACCATCTCCTCGTCGATCCCGGCGTGAGCGCAGGGTGGAAGATCTGGAATACTTCGTACGCAATGTATCTTGCGGTGCTCGCGTCGCTCATCCACGGCTTCACCGTGCCCGCCTCGATCGAGGCCGCGCAGCGCAAGAACGGATTCACCAAGGGCCTGTTCGGGTGGCTCACCAACGCGCCTTGGCGCAACCCGGCGTTCGCCGGAATGTTCCTGTCGCTGCTGATCTTCGGATTCATCGGCGGCATCACCGGCGTCACGCTCGGGACGCAGCAGATCAACATCCTCGCGCACAACACGCTTCGGATCCCCGGGCACTTCCACTCGACCGTCGTGGGCGGCACGAGCCTCGCGTTCATGGCACTGACGTACTACGTCGTACCGCTGATCTTCCGTCGCGACTTCTACGCCAAAGCCCTGTGTCGATGGCAGCCCTTCGTGTTTGCCATTGGCATCGTGACCATGTCCCTGGGCATGTCGTTCGCGGGATCGTACGGAGTTCCCCGCCGACATTGGGACGTTGAGTTCAGTGGTGCGATCATCTCCGCTGGATTCGACAGCACAGCGCACTTGATGCTCGGACTCGTTGGCATCGGCGCTGTCATCGCGTTCACGGGCCTGCTGATGTACGTCCTCTTGACCGTTGCGGCCGTCTTCTTCGGGCGGCGCGTCGAAGGCAAGATGGCGTCGTGGTAGTCCCATCGAACTGTACGGAGTGTCGTCATGACTTCTAAGAAGCAAGTCGCCGAGGTGGTTCGCGAGCAAATGGCGGGCGAGCACGACGAGCCCAAGACCCCCGGTACCGTCGTACTGACGCTGATCCTGTTGGCGTCGTTTGTCGTGTACTACTTCGCCAACTGGAAGGCCCTGGCCGACGTCTGGCACGTTCGCTGACGGCCATGCGGACCGTTCGGACGACGCTCTGGGACTTCTTCACCACGTGGCGCTTTCCTGCGTTCGTGCTGTTCGTTCTCGTGTTCGCCGATGCGTTCGTGATTGGCATTCTCCTTCTTCCTCCGTCGCGCGGCGCATTCGGGGCGTTTGCCGAGGAGTTCAGGATCTGGTGCTTTGGCCTCGATCCAGCGACTCGACGGATCGAGTGGAGCTATGTTGGAACTCTTTTCGCAGAATTGATCATGCTGTCGCTCGTGGTGCTCGGCGTCTGGTGGCGGCCGCTTCACGAGGCCCGGCGTCACCCCCGACGACTCTCGATCTACGCTCTCGCGGCGCTGATGCTCGTGGGCGGCTCCGCGGCCGCGTTCGGGAAGACGCGCGCAGTTCGTTTCAATCCGGCCGACATCGAGTTTCCAGCACGCGCACTGCGCACGGCGCTTCCGGCCCCGCTCGTCGACCTGACGAACCAGGACGGCCAGCGGGTGACGCTCCAGGGGCTCCGCGGACACGTCGTGCTGCTCACGGGCTTCTACTCAGGTTGCGGCTCGACGTGCCCGATGCTCCTGCGGGACGCGCGCGAGGCGGTTGCTTCGCTTCGAGATGACGAACGGGCACGGCTGCGGGTGATCGCGGTCACGCTGGATCCGGCCCGCGACGACGTCGCGCAGCTCGGGCGTGTGGCCAACGCGCGTGGAATGCGGTCGCCGCTGTTCCATTTCGTCACTGGGGACCCCACATCCGTCGGGCGCGCACTCGACGACCTCTCGATCGCCCGAACGCGCGATGGGCGCACCGGAGTCATCGAACATGCCAATGTCTTCGTCCTCGTCGATCGTGACGGACGCGTCGCATACCGGCTCTCCCTCGGGAGCGGGCGACGCCGCTGGCTCGCCAGCGCCCTCCGTGCGCTCCTCGCGGAGTAACGGTCTTCCCGTCGTCCGAGTGCCGACGGCGGTGGGTGCCCGACCGGAGCCGCCGGTGCGCGGCGAGCGATTCTTGCGCTGGTGTGAGGCATGGTTTCTCCGCGCCGATCGCGCGATCCACGCCGCCGTGCCCGACAGTCTCAATCCGTTGACGCAAGCCGGAGCCATCGCCAACCTCTGCCTGATCGTCGCGCTCGCCTCCGGCGCATTGCTGCTGATCTGGTGGAGCGCGAGTGTTCATGGCGCGTACTCGTCCCTGGAGTCGCTGCGCCGCGGCTCATTCGTCGGACAGTTCATGCGATCGGTGCATCGGTACAGCTCCGACGCCTGCATGTTCTTCGTCCTGCTTCACGCGTTTCGAATGTTCTTCGCGCGTCGCTTCGGTGGGCCCCGTTGGCTCGCCTGGGCAACGGGCATTCTGCTCGTCGGGTTTCTGTGGGTTGTCGGCTGGCTTGGCTACTGGCTGGTCTGGGACCAACGAGCACAGCAGGTGGCCGTGGGAACGGCGCGCATGCTCGACGTCATTCCCGTGTTCGGCGATCCGCCATCTCGTTCGCTCCTGACGGATCGCGGCGTGAGTTCACTCTTGTTCTTCATCGTGTTCTTCATGCACATGCTTCTGCCGCTGGGAATGGCGGTGTTCCTGTACATTCACATCACTCGTCTCAGCCGATCGAAATTTCTCACGCGCACGCCCATGACGGTTCTCGTCTCGGTGACACTCGCCGTCATGTCCATCGCGCTGCCTGCCACGAGTGCGGCGCGCGCGAGCATGACGGTCGTGCCGGGCGCGTTCCGGTTCGACGCGTGGTATCTCCTGCCGCTCGCTCTCACGGACCGGCTGAGCGCGGGGGCGCTGTGGGCATTCGCGCTCCTGAACGGCGCGCTGCTCACGGCGGTACCCTGGATGCTGGTGCGGAGGCGCGCAACGCCCGCCGTCGTCGAGCCGTCCAAGTGCAACGAGTGCCGCAAGTGCTACGAAGACTGCCCGTATCAAGCCATTTCGATGGTTCCGCGGACCGACGGAAAGGCGTTCGCGACGGTCGCGTTCGTCGACGATTCGAAGTGCGTCGGATGCGGCGTGTGTGCCGGGTCTTGTGATTCCGCAGGTGTCGGCCTGCCGTGGCTCGACGTGCCGAGTGAGCGAAAGCGACTGGATGCCTGGATCGACGACGCGTGCGCGACTGGATTGGCGCCACACATCGCATTCGTGTGCGCGGAGTCGGGCGGTGGCGGGCTCGATGTCGATGCGTCAACCGGTGTGTGTCGCGAGCTCGAGGGCTATCGAGTGTTCCCCATCCCGTGTACCGGGTGGGTTCACATGCTCTCGGTCGAGCGCGCGCTGCGCCACGGCGCCGCGGGTGTTTTGTTCGTCGCCTGTGGACCGGGAGACTGCCGCTATCGCGAAGGCGCTGCGTGGACCGACCAGAGAATCCGCGGCGAGCGCGCGCCGTCGCTTCGACGCGACAAGATCGACTCGGAGCGTGTGCGGCAGGTGTATTTCGATCGGACGGCGCGGGCGCGCTTTCTCGCCGAGGCGCGAGGGTTTCGACAGCACACGGCGCTTTCTTGTCGCAGCGCAAGTCGGTCGCGCGCTCTCGGGACCGGAGCCATGCTCGCGGTGATTCTCGCCGGGTCGACGCTGGCCGTGGCCAACGTTCCGTACGCCGGTCCGCCGCAAGAGCGGCCGACCCTCGTCGTGTCGTTCAAGCACCCGGGCGTCGGGGGCGAGCACTGTCGCGAGGTCAGCGCCGAGGAGAATGCACGTGTGCCGGCGCACATGCGAAGAGACCGAATCTGCGAGCGCGGACGTTCGCCGGTTCGGCTGCGAGTGTACGTGGACGGAGCGCTCGTTCACACGCGTGCGTACGCGGCCGGCGGATTGCGACACGACGAACCGAGTACGGTTCTGGAAAGGATCGCTGTGCCGAGCGGGGAGCACGACGTGCGCGTCGACATCGGCGAGAGTCGCGACGCGCGCGAGTGGACGTTTCACTTCGCGTGCCGCACACGGTTCGACGGTGGGCGACGGCGGGTCATCCTGTTCGATCGATCATCGGGTTTTACGTTGGACTGAGCATTCGAGTTATGAAAGGAGTAGGAGGAGAATGGTGATGAACATGAGGATCCTATTGGTGGCGATTTGGCTCATCGGTGCCTCGGTGGCCTGCAAGCGAGGCGGAGGCGGCGCGGCGGGTGGCGGAGGCATCAATGTCAACGCCGGGCCGGCCGCGGCTCGTGAGATCTACAATCAGCGATGCACGACCTGCCACGGCGCGAGCGGCACCGGCGACGGACCGGCCGGTGCGGCGCTGACGCCGCGTCCGCGCAGTTTTTCGGATCAACAGTGGCAGGCACTGACGACGGATGACCAGCTCCGAAGAGTGATCGTTCAGGGTGGCGCGGCCGTCGGAAAGAGTCCACTCATGCCACCGAACCCTGATCTCGAGGGACGGCCGGAAGTCGTCGCGGGCCTGGTTCAGATCATCCGCACCGCGCGCAGATAGCGCTCGACTCGACGAACGTTCACTCGACGGCGGGCTCGATGAGCGCGAGCGCGCGACGGTCACAATCGATCTCGATGGTCACGCCGAGCGGAAGGATCCACTGCGGATCGGTGTGACCAAAGTCGAGGTCGCAGACGATCGGCAGGGCGGCCTGCCCGAACTCCCCGGAAATGACTGAGCCTATCGCGTGTTCGAGATCGCGTTTGTCGCCGTCCGGATAGCTCCGTGCACGGCCGAAGAGGACGGCCGTGATTCGATCGAATACACCCTGAGACCCGTAGTTTCTCAGCATTCGCACCACCGCCGTGATCTCCGGGGCCTCTTCCGACGTCTCGAAGAACAGGACTCGATCGTCCCAGAACGCGGCGTGCGGCCAATAGGGCGTTGCTTTCACGAACTCCAGCACTTCGATGCAGCCGCCGAAGAGTCGACCTTTGTGCACTCCGTGACCTTGGAGCCAACTCCACTCACCACGGTGTGACTGGTGCGCACGGACGCTCCCGCTGTTTGCAGAATCGATCCAGTCTGGATAGCCGTCGGTCCACCACGGAAACGGTCGCAACTCGGTGCGTTCGCGGGGCGAGAACAGGACCTCTCGAATGTGTGATTCCGCTTCCGGCGGCAGCGCGTCGAGTTGCGCGAAGCCCGCCATCACGGACGGCCCGTTGAACGTCACGAATCCCAGTTGGTGGCACCACGTGGTGAGCGTCGCAGTGTCCGAATAGCCGAGAAGGACCTTCGGATGCATCGATAGTCGAGTCGCATCGAGGTGGGGCAACACCCGGACGCAGTCGTCGCCTCCGATCGATGCAATGATTCCGTGGATGGTGTCGTCTTCGAACGCGGCATGCAGGTCGTCTGCGCGTGCCTGCGGGTGACTCGCAATCCAGTCGGCGTCGGCACGCACGTGCGGCATCTCGACGGGCTCGAGGCCGAACCGTTCCCGCAGTGCGCGCAATCCGCGTTCGTAGACGACAGGAAACTTCGACGGCCCGCCCCACGAGGGACTGACGATGGCGACGCGGTCGCCAGGCCGCAACCGTTGTGGCCGGCGGGCGGCCGACGCCAGTGTCGACGCTGCGCGACGGTGGCTCGACTGCAGCAACAGGTCGACGATTCGATCTACTTCGTCCACGGGAATGCCGAGGTCGAGGCCCCACGCACGCCGTTCGAATCGAATGCGTAGTTCCCGCTCCCGATCGACGAGGCTCGATCCCTGCGCAGCCTTCCATTCGAACGCCTGCGCTACGGTCTCGCGGCGCTCGGCGACGCGATCGAGGATGTCACGGTCAATGCGGTCGATTCGTCGACGCAATTCTTCGAGCACGCCGCCTGGTGAATCGTTCGGCACGAAGAACCTTGTATCCCGGTGTGCGCGCAACGTCACGCTCCGCAGCGACGTCGCGCCCCATGGCAGCGTCGCGCCCCGTGGCCATGGCCGCCGGACAGCCGCTTGCACACTGCGGCCGTTCGATGCCAAAGGTACGAACCACTCGTGACACTCGTTCCGACATCGGCTCGGCCCGAAGTCCTCGCGCCGGCGGGAACGCCAGAGGCTCTGCGGGCCGCCGTCCGTGCCGGGGCCGATGCGGTGTACTTCGGACTCCAGGCGTTCAACGCACGCGCGCGCGCGCAGAACTTCGACGATGCGGCGCTTGGCGAGACGATGGCCGACCTGCATGCGAACGGCGTGCGGGGCTACGTCACGCTCAACACGCTGGTGTTCGATCGCGAACTCGACGCCGTCGAACAGGCGATCCGTCGGTGCGCTTCGGCGGGCGTCGACGCCGTCATCGTTCAGGACTTTGCCGTCGCGCGGATGGTTCGGGCGATCGCCCCGGGACTGCCCATTCACGCGTCGACGCAGACGACATGCACGGATGCGGGCGCGGTCGAACTCGCGCGTTCCCTCGGCGCCGCGCGGGTGATCCTGGCACGCGAGCTGTCGCTGGATGACATTGCAGCCATTCGATCACAGACCGATGTCGACTTGGAGGTCTTTGTTCATGGCGCGCTCTGCATCGCGTACTCGGGCCAGTGTCTGACGAGCGAGGCAATCGGCGGACGAAGTGCCAACCGCGGCGCGTGTGCACAGGCATGCAGGCTCCCATACGACCTCTTGGTCGACGGCGTCGAGCGGGACGTGGGCGAGCGGGCGTATCTCTTGTCCCCCGAGGACCTCGTGGGAGCCGAGGCCATTCCTCTGCTCGTGGCCCTCGGGATCCGTTCGTTGAAGATCGAGGGACGGCTCAAGAGTCCCGAGTACGTCGCAGCGACGACCAGATTGTATCGTCAGGCCGTCGACCACGCGGTGGGCGCACATTCGGGCGATGGTCAGTCGCTTCGCGATGCGGCGCTCCAGACGTATTCGCGCGGGTCGGGTCCCGGATTCTTGCTCGGCGTCGATCATCAACGGCTCGTCGAAGGTCGTTCGTGTGATCATCGCGGTACCCAGGTCGGCGTCGCGCGCGAACGCATGGACATCGGTGGTCGGTACCGAATTCGGGTCGACCTCGATCGGAGTCTGTCACTCGGCGACGGCATCCTCGTCGAGGGCGGGAAAGCAAGCGACGGAGAGATCGGCGGGCGCGTGTGGTCCATCCTCGTGCACGGCGACGAGCGCCCGGAGGCGGCCGCGGGCGAGATCGCGGATCTCTGGCTCGGTCCCGACGTGACGGTGCGTGTGCTCGAGACGGCGCGTCGTGTGTGGCGGACCAACGATCCTGCGTTGGAGCGCGAGGTACGCCGGCAGACCGAGGACGCGCCGCACCGGATCGGTCTTCACGTCGAAGTGGCCGGTGAGATCGGCTCTCCCCCGAGCTATCGAGCCCGAACCGATCGAGGAGCGTCGGCGGAAGTCGTCGGCGACGCTCTCATCGAACGCGCGCGTTCCGACACGCGCATCGACGAAGTTCTTCGGGACAAGCTCGGCCGGCTTGGAGACACGGCGTACGAACTTCGAACGCTCGAATCGCGCGTTCCCGCGGGGTCCATGATTCCACCGGGATCGATCAACCGGGCGCGACGTGCGCTCGTCGACGCGCTCGCGGTTTCGTCCCATCCCGCGCTCGCGACGACGTCCGTCCATGCGTCCGAGTTGCTCGCCGCCGCGACGCCACCCAGCGCCGCGCCGCCCGCGAGCGGAGGGTTTGTCCTGTGCCGCTCGCTCGCGCAGGCCGAAGCCGCAGTCGACGCGGGGGCGGACGGCGTCTACCTGGACTTCTTGGATCTCACGGGAACGGGACGAGCCCTGCGGCAACTGCGCGCGCGCGGAGCCGCGTGCGTGGGCGTGGCGCCGCCCCGAATTCGAAAGCCCGGCGAGGAGAAAATCGACCGATATCTCCAATCGCTCGAGCCCGACATGGTCCTCGTTCGCGCGCTCGGACCACTGCGAGAGGTCTCTTCGACGACGATTCCGGCGATCGGAGACTTTTCTCTCAACGTGACCAATCGAGTGAGCGCCCGCGAGGTTCTCTCGCTGGGACTGACGGCGTTCACTCCGTCGTTCGACCTCGACGCGACGCAACTGACATCCTTGTTGGACGGACCGCTCGGTCCGTGGGCCGAAGTCGTCGTGCATCATCCGATGCCGCTGTTTCACATGGAGCACTGTGTCATCGCGGCGCTGCTCTCGGAGGGACACAGCCACGTCGATTGCGGCCGTCCGTGCGATCGACATCAGGTGTCACTCCGCGACCGATCGGGCGTCGTGCATCCCGTGGAAGCCGACGTCGGTTGCCGCAACACGGTGTTTCACGGATCCGCGCAGAGCGCAGCAGGCGTCGTGTCCGCGTTGCAGCGGTCGGGCGTTCGGCGGTTTCGCATCGAGCTCGTGCGCGAATCGAACGCAGACGTGACGCGAATCGTGCAGGTGTATCGAGCCCTGCTCGCGGGGAAGAGCAATCCAGCGCGCGTGTGGGAGGAGTTGCGCGCCGATGGGAACTATGGAGTGGTCCGCGGGTCACTGCGGGTGATTCCCGGTTGACAATCACCACTTGCCGTCGCGCACTCCGAGGTTCTTGGCGACGGTCGTGAGAAACTTCTTCACGGGTCCGACGTCGACCGGCTCGTCGTCCTGCAGTGGCACGTTGCTCTTCTTCGCATCCAGTGCTTTCACGGAGTGCACGTTGCTCAGTATCGACGCGGCCGAGACCGCCGCGAGCGACTCGTCGTATAGGTCGAACCATGGCAGGTTGTGTGCAGCGTACTCTCGTGCGGTGACCGGTGTCGCGGGGGCGGCTTCGCCTGTGATCTCGCGCCAGAGTTCGCTGTTCACGATGTGAACGAATACCCTCGATGCATTCGCTTCGTCCCAACTGTCGATCCGGTGTGGATCGGAATACACGCTCTGCTTCATGCGCCCACCCGCCGCGATTCCCATCGCCCCGGATCGCGCACGCCCTGGGGCGATCGCACCGGACATGGCCTTCGGCGCGGGCGCCCCGAATCCCGTCGACGTCAGTCGCTGGCACATCACCATCTCATCGACCGGTGCATCCGGGAACCGACCGGCGCGCGGCTCGATCACTTTCAGTTGAATCCCACCCACGGTCTCGTGACCCGTCACCTGACCTTCGACCGTGTATCCCATACCGAGCGGCATGGCGACGAACTGCCGGATCGCGCCGCGACCGACGCAGATCCCGTCGAGCCACGGTTGCGGCGGCGTCACGATGTAGTCCTGCGGGTCGTGGTGCATTGCCTCTCGCCACGGATTGCCGGTGATCGCGCACACCTTGCCGACGCCCACTTTCACCGCCCGTGGCTTCCAGTACTGTCCGTGAAAGCAGATCCACATCGCCTCGCGCTGATACATGGGCAGGAACACTCCGCCGTGCTCGAGCCACTCGGCCGGAACGCGATCGCGGAAATCGTCGACGCGGCGAATCGGAAAGTTTCCGAGCCCTGGCGGAAGTGGATAGTCGCGACCGTCGTCGGGAATCCGCAGCGTGCGTTGGAACGAGATCGACAGCCCGTCGGCGATCGTGATGCGGTCGTTGAGAATGCGAACCCGGTCGGTCATGGAATCACCTCTTGGCGATTGGACGAGCGGCCCGCCACGACTGTCACACGCCCTCGAGCAGCGCGATGCACGCCGGCGACACGACACGACAATTCAGAAATCGCCGAGCGTCGGGTGACAAACCACGCTGCGAAACGTCTACTCTGCCCCGTGGCCCACGACCGCAGTCCCGGCGATGAGCTGTTTCGCGCGTGGGTGCGCGACGGCGACCTCCGGCGCGCGGGCAACTGGCTGGTGCGCAGCTTTGCCGACGACGTCCTCAGCGTCTGCGTCGCGATGGCACGGAGCCGCGCGCCCGCCGAGGACCTTGCGCAGGACGTGTTCGGTCGCGCGCTCACGCAGATGCGAGAGTTCCGCGGCGACTCGAGCGTTCGAACGTGGGTACTCGCGATCGCACGCAATCGATGCATCGACTACCTTCGGCAGTCGCGACGCGATCCGTGGGCGGGCGCGCCAGCCGACGGCGAGGGCGAGCCCGATGGTCACGCCGACGATGCTCCGCTTGCGGCCGAACTGCTGCTTCGCCGTCACGACGTGTCGCACGCGTTGTCGGCACTCTCCGAAGGCGAGCGCGCGCTCGTCATCCTGCGATTCAAGAACGGCCTGGAATACGACGAACTCGCGGCTGCGTTCGGACTGCGCGAGGGAACCGTGCGCATGCGGATCTCCCGCGCACTCGAGCGAATGCGAGACGCACTGACGGAATCGACGGCCGACGAATTCGCGCCCATGCCATCCAAGGCGCTCTCGCCGCAGCGTCTCACGTCGACGGGCGCGCTTGGCCGATTGCCGGTCCCCCGCAGCGTCCCGGGCGGCGTTCCGCCGTCGAAGCCTGCCGTCGCGCCGCCACTGCCTCCGATTCCCTCCGCGGCAGCGCCGAGCGCACCCGCGGCGCGCGCCGCGGGGCCCGCGTTCGGCTCGATGCAGCGGTCACGCGACGCATCGCCATTGCAGGGTGGAATCACGCCGATGCAAGATGCATCGTTTGGAGATGTCATCGCGCAGAGTGAAATGCTGGACTCGGCGGCGCTCATCGGGCGTCTAGCGGCAACCGTCGCCGCATTGGGGTGATCGGAAGTCGACAGTCGACAGTTGAGAGTCGAGAGTTGAGAGTTGGGAGTTCGGAGACGGTGCGCGATGCCGACCCGTCGACACCGCTGGTGGACTTCACGGTGGTGCTGTCGACGGATGCTCCGGCGGGAACGCCGGTCGTACTCGTTGGTCCTCGCTCACCGTCGATGTCCAGCGCTGTCGTGTCTGGCCGCGCGACGTTCGTCCTCGCACTTCCGCGTGGGATGTGCGAGTTGCGCGCGACCGTCGACGTTGCTGGCCGCGGTTCGGCCGCCGCGACAATCGTCGTCGACCTCATGTGACGGCATCGACAACGCGCTTCGAACCGATTTTACGAAGTGCCGCACCAGCTTCGCCCCGCGAACTCTCAACTCTCGACTCTCAACTGTCGACTTCCACTCAATTCCCCACGCACACTCCGACCGCTGTCAGGATCGTGCACCGTTCGCCCGGAGCACAATCGCTGTCGCGCCCGCACGTTTGCCGTCGCACTTCTTGCGCCCATTGAGCGATGTGATTGCCCTCGGCCAGGTTTTGCATCGGTAGCCAGAACGCGGGAACCGACGCGTCGCCGCCACCCGCTGCGCGGTTCGGGCGGAACGCCGCCATCCACAGTTGTGCGGTGCGCATGTCGACGGTGCGTGACTGTTGTTGGAGCCGAAGCCCGTAATCGCGACGGGACGCAAAGGTCAACCACATCAGTGGTTCGCCCTGATACGTCTGCACGAAAGGCGCCCACTTGGGCCACGAGTTTCCGAGGTCAGTGGTCCCGTCGGCGTTGGTCAGTCGAGTGGGCGCGCCGCCCGTCGAGCGCACGGCCCACAGTTGGGCAGCGATGTTGTTGTACGATTCGCCGTTCGAACGATTGAACAACACCCACTGCCCGTCGGGAGAATACGCTGGATAGTAGTTGTTCACTCCGGCGGCCGAAGGGACGAGGTCTGTCGCGGCGCCAAACGCAGTCCCGGACCACGGGATCGTCTGGAGCGCCGCAGGTGCGTTGTGCCCGGGCGAACCACCGATGGGTGGAACCACCGACGGGCGCGAAAACACTACGGTACGCCCGTCCGGCGACCAATCGGGCATGGAGCCGACAAAGCCGCCGGGCAATCCAGGGACGCCGGTCCCGGTGTTCGCGTCGAGAAGTGACATGCGGACGCCGTCGGAGATGAGCAGTCGCGAGTTGTCGTTGTTGAACGTGGCGAAGTTTGCGCCGTATGTCCCGCCGATCATCGCGCGCGACGCGGTGTCGTACGTGTGCATCGTCGACGGCCCCGGGATGAACACTCCCACCGTGATCCGCCGACCGTCGCGCGAGAGCGAGTGACATCCCTGGCACTCGAACAGGCTCGGCGCGCGACGATACACTTCGCTGCGTGCACCGGGCAGCCCGAACTCATAGCGCATGATGTTTCCAGCGAGCGCGGACCAATAGTACATACCGCCACGAAGATCGGTGTCGGTCACACCCAGAGTCTGTGTCGCCGACCGACCGAAGCGACCGCCCGCCGCGGTGCTCGTGCCTCGAATGGTGATCCGGACTTGCCCCGAGGGTCGCGCGGCACGAGCAACAGAGTTGAACGCACTGGCATCGAGCACGACAACGCACCCGCCGCCGACTGGCATGCAGCCTGTGTAGATTCGAATCGTGTTGGACATCCCGACGAACGCGACTTCGAAGAGATCGTTTCCGGTGCCGGGTCGAAAATGCACTTCGAAGCCCTGGAGGTTGGGCGGAACAATCGTGTTGTCCGTCGGGTACACGAACAGGGGTGCACGGGTGGTGTCCTCGGGACCGCCGAAGCGCGTGGGCGCGTCGGCTGGCGCGCCGGGGACGAAGACGTCGAGAACGGGCGGCAAGGGCGGGACGTCCGCCGGACCCGTGTCGATCCGTGGCAGGTCCGCCGCGGGCACGTCCATCGGTGGCGTCACCGTGTCGGTCGCATCGATGGGGGGCGTCACGCGATCGATTCCCGAATCGCCCGGCGGGGTGACAATGTCCATTCCGGTGTCGTCGGGCGGCGCAACTTCCGGGTCGATGTCGTTGGTGATGTCGTCGGTGCCCGTCCCGGTGTCGCCAGCGCTCTGCCGATCGGCAGCATCGCGGCCGCCGAGGCCGTCGTCCTCCGCGCACGACGCGATCACGATGCAGGAAAGGAGCAAGCAGGCCCTGGCCGCGCGAAGCGTCATGATGACGGGGATTATCCGAGCGATCGGCCCGCACACGCAATGGGGGGCGTTCGGTTGGCGATTGGTCCAAAAGGCGTATACCTTCCGCGATCCTCGATGCGTCGCACGATGCCGCGCAGTGCCGTTCTCTCGCTGGCCGTTCACGGGGCCCTGGCGATCGCATTGCTCTTCGTTCGCAGTCGACGACGGCAGGACGCCGTGCGGGACCGCGCGACCATCGACATGACAATGGAAGCGCGGCGCCCGGAGCTGCCTCGAAGCGAGCGTCCCGCGGCCCTTCCGCAGCCCGTTCGCGTGCGACCGCGAACGCAACCGACGCCGCTGGCCCACGCCGTGGCCCGCACCATCGACCGCACGACCAACGCGAATCCGGCAACATCGACGGCCGTCGAACCCCAGACGCCGACGACCGCGACGAGCGATACGCCGCCCTCGACGAACGCCCCGCCGCAAACGATTCTCGTCGCGCCGCCGACGACGCAGGCTCCGCTGACGGCATCAGACCTCTACGCAAACGTGGACACGCTCGCGAATTCCGCGGCGCAAGCCGGCGCGATCGATCTGGGTCCAACGTCGCCCAACCGCGGTTCGCGCGATCTGTTCGGTCGCCCGCGAACCGGCTCGACGGTCGACCGAGTGCGCAACAACGCGATGGCGTCAATCACACAAACGCTGCGCGCTGCCGACCACACCGTGATGCCCGGAACGGGCGCGAACGCGAGCATCGTGTCCCGACGGGCGGAGGAAGCGTTCTCGGACGTCGCGTCGCTGCCAAGTCTCGGGACGTTGTTGATGCGCGCAGGGATCACGCGCATACCGCCGGCCACACACACGCCGGGAGGCGGCGAGCGCGGCGCGGCCGACTCGCTGGACATCGCGCACGGCCAGTCGTTTGCGATGGCGCAGTTCGCGGCTGTGTCGCCGGAGCGGTCGTACCACTTGCTCCGTGCGGACATCGAAGTCGATCAGGACCCGCGCGGGGCGATCGTTGCGACGCGGATCGTTCGTTCGTCCAACGTGCCCGCGCTCGATCAACATGCCGTGCGTGCGATTCGCGAGGCCATTCCGCAAGGCCCGTCGGTGCAGATGCCAAGTGGCCGACGATCCGGGTGGTCGTTTGAAGTGTCGGACGGTGCGAGTGGTCCGGCCGAAGCGATTCTCGGGGGCAACGAGGGCTGGCGCGTGATGCCGGACGAAAGCAACGGCGTGCGAATTCGCCTACGCGTTCGGATGTTCCGCTCGCAGTCTCTGGCGGCCGGCACGGGCGGCTGAGCGATACGCTGCGCGAACTTTGCGCAGTCACACACGCGCGGACATCGCGCAGGAGCAGGGGTCATGTTTACGAAAGACACGCTTGCGGGGAAGCGAATCATCGTCACGGGCGGCGGAACGGGGCTCGGCCTCTCGATGGCGAAGAAGATGGCCGACGTCGGTGCGAGCCTAGTGCTCGCGGCGCGGAATCTCGAGCGCGTCGAGCAAGCGGCCGAGGAGATTCGTTCTCGCGGAGGGCGCGCGGTGGGGCTTGCCGTCGACGTGCGAAACCCCGAGTCGGTCGAAGCGATGGTCGCGAAGGCAATCGAGAGCGTCGGCGGCATCGACGCGCTGGTGAACAACGCCGCGGGGAACTTTCTCTGCGCGTCGGAGGATCTCACGCCGAATGGTTTCGACGCCGTGGTGAAGATCGTTCTGTACGGCACGGTGAACTGCACGCTCGAAGTCGGCCGGCACTTGCTGGAACGCGGCGCACCGGGCGCAGTGATCAGCATCGTCACGTCGTACGCGTGGACCGGCTCGTCGTTCGTATTGCCGTCCGCCGTCGCGAAGGCCGGCGTCATCGCGATGACTCGATCGCTGGCCGCCGAGTGGGGTCACGCCAACATCCGATTGAATGCGATCGCGCCCGGTCCGTTTCCGACGGAGGGCGCTTGGAAAGCACTGATGCCAACACCCGACTTCGAGGAAGCCGGCAAGCAGCGCATTCCGATGAAGCGCTTCGGCGAGCACGACGAACTCGCGAATGTCGCGACGTTTCTCCTCTCGGACATGGCGCGCTACCAGACCGGGGATGTCGTGACGATCGATGGCGGCGAGTGGCTCGCGACGGGCGGCTCGTTCAACCAATTCCTCACGTTCCCGCGCGATCAGGTGCGCGGGATGTTGCAGGCGATGAAGGGTGCGCGGAAGTAGCGCGAGTCGATCGACGCGTCGCCACACATGCCAACGGCGACGCGGAGGCGGATCGCCCGGGCCGATGTTGGTTTCGCCCGGGCCGATGAATCGGCCGGCTGAGCTTGACCGGGCCGCCTGCGCGGCCCTTCCCAGGTGCGCGGTGTAGAGTTCAATCGCGCTCGCACGGCGCGCACGGAAAGCCTCGCGCAGGCGAGGCGGTCAATCATAGCCCGCCGCTTCGAGCGGCCGGGCGCGTATCACCGCGAGGCGGTCAATCATAGCCCGCCGCTTCGAGCGGCCGGGCGCGTGAACATCCGTCGCTCATCGCGACCCGCAATGCGCGGCCGGGATGTTTGCTCAGTTCAACACGGTGCTCGGCACGCCCGTCACGCCCGCGGATTCGTAGTTGAATTGCAGTTCCTCGCCGATGGCGTCGATCTCGACCGAGCCGCCCTTCTCGAGCTTGCCGAACAGAAGTTCGTTTGTGAGCGGCCGCTTGATCTTCTCGTCGATCATCCTCGCGAGGGGCCGCGCGCCGAAGTCTGGGTCGTAGCCCTTGTCGGCCAGATGGCTCACTGCCGCGTCCGTCACTCGGATCTTCACTTGCCGTTCGGCGAGCTGAGACTCCAGTTCGAGAATGAACTTGCGCACGATGCTGGACATGACGCGTTTGTCGAGCGCGTTGAATTGCACCCGCGCATCGAGTCGATTGCGGAATTCCGGGCTGAACAGCCGCTTGAACTCGCGGTCGGTGTCCGGCGACGTTTTCGCATCGCCGAATCCGAGCGAGCGCGCGACGAGATCCCGCGCGCCGACGTTGCTCGTCATGATCAGCACGACGTGCCGAAAGTCCGTGCTCTTGCCGTTGTTGTCGGTGAGCTTGCCGTGATCCATCACCTGCAACAGCACGTTGAAGATGTCGGGATGCGCCTTCTCGATTTCGTCGAGGAGCAACACGGCGTGCGGTGTCTTCGCGATCGCATCGGTGAGCAATCCGCCCCGGTCGAAGCCGATGTACCCGGGCGGCGCGCCGATCATTCGCGAGACCGTGTGCGCTTCCATGTACTCGCTCATGTCGAAGCGTAGAAATCCGATGCCCAACGTCTTGGCGAGCTGCTTGGCGAGCTCGGTCTTGCCGACGCCCGTCGGACCCGTGAACAAGAACGACCCGATCGGGTTTTCGCCGGTGCGCAACCCTGCGCGAGACAGCTTGATCGCACTTGCCACCTGCTGAATGGCGCTGTCCTGTCCGAACAGAACCCACCCGAGGTCGCGCTCGAGGTTCTTGAGGGCTTCTTTGTCGTTGGTCGTGACTTGTCGCGGAGGAATCTGGGCCATCTTCGCGACGACGTCTTCGATGTCCGGTGTGTCGATGACGGACGCAGGTCCGCGCGCGAGCTTCACGGCCGCGCCCGACTCGTCGATCAAGTCGATCGCTTTGTCCGGCAACTTTCGATCGTGCAAGTACCGCGCGGAGAGCACCACGGACGACTCGACCGCGCCGTCGGTGTAGGTCACGCCGTGAAACGCTTCGTACACCGGCTTCAATCCGTTGAGGATCTTGATGCAGTCGGCGTGGGACGGCTCGTTGATGTCCACGCGCTGAAAGCGTCGCGTGAGCGCGCGATCACGCTCGAAGTGCCCGCGGAATTCCTGAAACGTCGTGCTGCCGATGCACCGCAGCCGTCCGCTGGCGAGCGCGGGCTTCAGCATGTTGCTTGCGTCGAGCGTACCGCCTGAGACCGCGCCAGCGCCGATGATGTTGTGAATCTCGTCGATGAACAGGATCGAATCGGGAATCTTCTCGAGACCGCGGATCACGCCCTTGAGTCGCTCTTCGAAATCGCCGCGAAACTTCGTCCCGGCCAACAGCGCACCCATGTCGAGGCTGAAAATCTGCGCCGGTTTCAACGGTTCGGGCACTTCGCCTCGCTGGATCTTCCACGCGAGACCCTCGGCAATGGCCGTCTTGCCCACCCCCGCGTCGCCGATCAGCAGCGGATTGTTCTTCCGTCGGCGACACAAGATGTGAACGACACGCTGGATCTCGCTCTCGCGCCCGATGATCGGATCGATCTTTCCCTCGGCCGCCATCTCGTTGAGATTCTGCGTGAACGCCTTGATGGGATCCGCCGCGCCGCCCTCTCCGTCGGGTCCCGCGCCGCGCTCTTCGCCGCCGCTGTGAACGGGATTGGTCGCTTCGAGATCCGGCACCTTCGAGATTCCGTGCGACACGAACTTCACGATCGACAACCGCGACAACCCCGTCTCGGTCATGAATTGCACGGCGTGCGAGTCGTGTTCGGAGAAGATCGCGATCAGCAGATTCCCGATGTTCACTTCCTCTTTTTCGGCGCTCTGCGCGTGCATGAGCGCGCGCTGGACCGCGCGCTTGAGCCCCAGCGACGCGCCCGGCGTCGAGTATTCGTCCTCGGGCACCGCGTCGATGTCGTTGTCGAGAAAGCGCTCGAGCTTCTTGCGGAGCCCCTCGGGATCGCCGCCTGCGGCGCGCACGATCCGCTTGCCCGCGTCGTCGAACAGCGTCGCGAACAACAAGTGCTCGACCGCCACGAACTCGTGTCGTCGGCGTGCGGCCTCGCTGGTCGCGAGAGAGAGTGCAACTTCGACTTCGGGGGCCAGGCGCATGATTCCTCGGTGCAGACGCGTTCAGTCGTCGATGGGTTCGGCGGAGAGCCGTAGCGGAAAACCTGATGATTCCGCGTGGCGGTGGACCTGATCGACTTTCGTTTCCGCCAGGTCCCGCGGATAGACTCCGGCAATTCCCTGACCTTTGTGATGCACCGTGAGCATGATGTGCATCGCCTCGGTCTCTGTCTTGTGAAAGTATTTCATCAGCGCTTCGACGACGAACTCCCGCGTAGTGTAGTCGTCGTTGTGAAAGATGACCGCCCAACGACGGGCTTTTTCGGTCTCTTGACGCTCTTCGACTGCAACGTCGCCCTTGCGGTCTGGGGCGTTCGGCGGTGGCTTGGGGTCCTTGGGGTCGGTGGCCATGGAATGCGGAAGTATTGTAGCCTGGGGTCGGGAAACGTGGGGCGCAAGTGCGGCGGTCGAAGCATGTTTCGCAGTAGGGCTCGAACCGACATCCGCGGACGAAGCGCCGCTACGCGGGCGATCTGGCTCGGGCTGGGGCTCGGGCTGGGGCTCGGAGGTTGTGGCGAGGAGCAGATGGGCGGGCGGGACGCGGGGCGTGACGCAGACGTTCTGCGCGTGGACGCGACGGCGGATGTGCAGAACGATGCCGTGAGCGCCGAGGCATTCGATGTCGTGGTTGCGACCGACGTGATCGCTGAGGCGCCGACGAGCGATGTCCCCGGCCGCGAGGGAGAAGTCTGCGACAACGGCGTCGACGACGATCGAAACGGCGGCGTCGACGATGGCTGCCCGTGCACCCCCGGAACGACCCAACGATGTTTCTCGGGCGACCCCGCGAACGCGGGCGTGGGGCCGTGCGCGTACGGCGTGATGCGGTGTGTGACCGTCGGCAGCACGACACAATGGGCGCCGTGCGAAGGCGATGGCCGCGCGGCGATGGAAACGTGCGATGGGCGCGACAACGATTGCGACGATCGCGTCGACGAAGACTGCCCCTGCACCGCGGGCGCACGACGCGCGTGTTACCTCGGTCCCCCCGGCACATCGGGTGTCGGGGTGTGTCAGAGCGGAACGCAGAGTTGTCCCACGGGTGCGGCGATGCCGACCTGGGGCGAGTGCGTCGGCAGCATCTTTCCGACGAGCGAGCAGTGCAATGCACGCGACGACGATTGCAACGGGCGTGTGGACGACCCGCAACCCGAGCGCTGCGACGGCACGGACAACAATTGCGACGGTCGCGTCGACGAGACGTGCTTGTGTCCCGCGGGACAGACCGCCATCTACCGACGAACCTACCCGCCGCCCGGCCGAACCCCGCTCGCACCCAGCGGCATTCTCAGCCCGGACACGGTCCCGGTGTTCGTGCAGACGTGCGAGATGCTGCGCTGCCAGGCCGACGAAGTTGCCGTCGAAGTCGATCCCGGCGCGACCACACTTACGTGCTTACCGCGTCCGCCGTCGTGCATGACGGGCATGCGGCTCGACCTCGTGTCGGGACGATGGGCGTGCGCGCCATGCGCCGTGATCGTTCAGTACGGCGGGATGTGGGCCAACGAGCGAGTCTGCGCCGACCTGCCGAGGCTCGAGTGTGTGACGGGGCAGGTCCCGACGTTCGTGCGCGAACTGCGACGGTGGGAATGCCGACCGCGCTGTGACAACGGACTGTATGATCTGCGTTCGCTCGGCCCCCTGGAGGTCTGCATCCCATGTTGATCCACGCGACGCGAGCGCGAGAGTCGACCACGACCGCCATGCTGCGAATGTCCGGGATTGCAGCGATCTGCGCGCTTGCGAACGCGTGTGCCGTCGGCGGCAACATGGGCGGACCCGACGATGGGTGTCCGCGGGGGGGCTGCGCCGCCGACGCGAACGACGTGCGGGACGTTGCGATGGACGTGGGTTGCGACGGTCCGACGTGCGGCGCAATGGACGTTCGCGGGGTGGACGCCATTCCGACGGACGGCACCGCCCCGGACGTGTCGTGCGCGACGGGAAGTTCGTTGTGCGCAGGACGGTGTGCGGATCTTCAACGCGACGCCACGAACTGCGGGATGTGCGGGATCACATGTGCGATGGGCGAAGCGTGCACCGCGGGGGTCTGTGCGCGAACGTGCCTGATGGGTCAGACCGCGTGCGGCGCGGCGTGCGTGGATCTCCTGCGCCATCCGATGCACTGCGGGCGTTGCTTCAACCCGTGCATGTCCGGACAAGTTTGCATCGACGGCCGCTGCACGTTCGATTGCCCCGCGGGCCAGACCGCCTGCGCGATGGGCTGTGTGAACACCAACATCGATGTGAACAACTGTGGTCGCTGCGGCAACATCTGCCTTGCTGTGGCCAACGGGACACCCATTTGTGGGTCGGGCGTCTGCGGATTCACATGCATGTCCGGATTCGCCGACTGCAACCGAACTCCCAGTGATGGCTGCGAAGCCTCGCTCTCGACGATGACGAACTGCGGCTCCTGCGGTCGCGCGTGCGGACCCTTTGCAAACGCGACGGCGACGTGTGTGCTCGGCGGCACGTGCTTGATGATGTGTCTGGCGGGCTACGGGGATTGCAATCGCGTCCAGGCGGATGGGTGTGAAACCCAGGTAGTTCGATCGCCGAACTGCGGCTCGTGCGGTGTGTCGTGCACGGGCACCGCAAATCCCAACTGCTGCCCGGGACTCGTGGGCGTCACGTACTCGTGCTCGACGCGGTTCATCATGTGCAATCCGTAGCGGACTGTCGCGGGGTGATGGCCGAGTGTCCCCGATCGCGACGCCGTCGCCTCGCGCCGCCACCCGTTCCCGACGCCACGCCCATCGATTCCGCTTGCGTTGCCATTTTGTTTTTGGGGCACAATCGCTGCTGAGTTTGGGTCATGCCCCACCGGTGCGTTCCTCGCGTACGCCGTGGGCGACGAGGCCACGTTCGGCGTCGTCGTCGACGACTTCGCAGGCGCGAACACGGCGCCGGGCAATCGCCAGCGACTCGTCCACGGTGTGTGGGGTCTCGTGGTCCGCGATAGCGACGCGATCTGGAGGGTCACGGGGATTCCGGCGGTGTTGTGAGCCGGGGGGGGCGCGCGGCAGCAAGCCGTGCCGGCGTTGTGCGAATGACGAGGAGCGATCGACCGTGAGTTCGTTGCGAAAACCGATTCGCTCAACGCGGAAACTCCACGCGGGTGGGCTCCCACCTCGGCTGTGTCGTTCCGTCGCCGATTTCGCCCCATTGGTTTGGCCCCCAACACCAGAGCGACCCGTCCGTGCGGACCGCGCACGCGGAGAACGCACCCGCATCGAAGTCCGTGATGTTCGACACGAACGGTCGCGCGTCGAGGTCGCACGCGAGCGGGCCGAGTGGACGGCACGACGGATCGGCGAAGTTGTTCCCCCAGCACCGAACGATGTCATCCGTGCCCACCGCGCAGGCGCCCCAGTGAAACAGCCTGACGTCGCGGCTCGCGGGGAGGCGCCGAAGTTCCACGAACCGCCCCGATTCGAGCCGTTCGCCCAGATTGGACCGACCACCGTTCTCGAAGTCCCTCCCCCAACCAAACATACGTCCGTCGGTGCCCACTGCCAGCGCCGCGAGGTCGTGGACCTGGAGGGAACGCAGCGGTCCCAATTCCGGCATCGACAGCCACGTCCCATCCGGCGAAACGTGGTCACGCCAGGCGCGAAACTCGACGGTAGCGAAGTCCCGGCTCCAGCAACGCCCGATGCCGTCTGCGCCGACGCCGCATGTCCGCCATCGGCTGAAGGATCGCATCGGGCCGATGCCGGGCACGCGGCGCGGAAGCGGATCAGCACCTCCCCAGCACCAAACCTGCCCCGTGCCGCTGATCGCGCATGGATTGGGCCATGCCTCGATGGCTACGATGTCGGTCACGCCCCCAATCCGCCGCGGTGGAACGACGACCAAGCTCCGGTCCAGAGGGTCGGCGTCCGTGCCTTGGCCCCAACAATACACGTCGCTCTGTTCGGTGATCGCACAACACACGCCGTTGCACGACACACGGCGCGCGGGCGGAACTCCGAGCACGCGGACCGGCCGCGCTCGATCGATCTGAGTCCCATCACCGACGTTCCAGACGCCGTTGTATCCCCAGCAGTACACCGCGCCGGTGTCAAGCGCGGCGCACGTCGTCCCGTTGGTCGTTACCGATCGGACGAACGGTCCCGCGTACCCACCGAGTGGAGGGAACGGCGCGGCGTCGGCGCTGCCAACGACGTCGACTTCGAGTCCCGAGCTCGCGCCGCAGCCCGCCACGCCGATCCAGCCCGCAACGATCGCAAATGCGGAAGCGACGCGCACACGGAGACGGTACCGCCGAAATCCACGACGTCAAGCGCACACCAACGATCACGAAGGATGGAGCGACACGATGGATGACGAGCGGACGAAGGACAAGACGATGAAGCCGTCTGATGGGTTCGCGCTCAAGGTTCGGCTGATGAGCCGGGCCGAGTTGGAAGCGCAAAACGTCTCCGTCGCCAAGATGCTCGAACGATGTGCCGAGTTGCTTCCGCGAGAGGTCTGCGCGGGACTCGGCACGATCATCGCCAACGAGCGAGCAATCCTCGAGTGGATACGATCCGAGCCCGGCAACGCCGCGCGCTACCTGGCCGATCCAGTCTCGTTTCTTGCAGCGCGCGGGTTCGCCGTCCCGCCGGCGCTCCGCGACTGGTTCGCCCGCAATCAGCCACGGGAGAGTGGCCTTCCGTCGGCACTTCCGATTGTCGGCAAGCTGCGCCGCATCGTCGTGGAATAGGACTCACCATGGCTGGCACTGCACTGAGCGGATTCGACGCCCTTCTGGAAGTCGGAGTCGATGCGTGGGCGGACGCTGTGCGCAACGCGATCGTTCTCGGGCGCGGTCTAATGATCGGTGGCGCGCTGAACCTGAGCGGGCCGCGATTCAGATACGTCATCACGCTCGCCCCCTCTGGAGGCAACCCGACCTCGACGGGCGAACTCCTGATCAGCCTGAACTATGCATCACTAACGGTCTCAACGCTCGCGGGTCCGCCGAGGATGGCAACTCACTCCAGCATCACTTCTTCCCTCTTGGAGATCGCCCACACGATCGATGTGACGACGCCTCCCGGGGTGTCGAACATTCGCGTGGCCTTCAGGGCTTCGAGTCTGCGCGTCGCGCTGAACCCCGTGGCGTATGGAATGTTCGCGATGATCGGCTCCCAGGCCGAGATCGATGCGGACTTGACCGCGGCGTTCGCGCCCTGGTTCGCGTCGGCGGTGACCATCGCGTCCATGCCGACGGGCGTGTCGTTTGCCGCGCCGTCGCTTCCGATTACACCCGTCGGCCCCACGCTCGAGAGCGTGGCCACCCGCGTCCTCGCCTCTCCCGTCGGCCAAGAGTCGGTTCTGGTGGCGATGCGATACCAATACGCGAGTTTTCCGTTCGGCGCGCGCCCCGCACCGAATATCGCGGCATTCGCAGCGTCCGCGACGGGATCACGCAACGGCGGTCGGTATCTCTTTGCCAATGCAGTGATCACCGGCGCACTCGTCGAACTGCTCAACACGAACAACGCGCTTCAGCTCACGTCCTGGCTGCCAGCTCACGCCGCCACGCCCGAAGTGTGGTTCACGCCGTCGTTCACATTACGGAGAGGACCTGGCTCGCTGCCGCGCGCGACTTCCGCACTGGCGTCCCGGCTGCCCGGAGAGAGATTCGCGTGGTCCCACGTGGGGCTTCGAGTCGTCAATCGAACCACCGGCAATCGGATGGTGATCGACTTCACGTTGGAAAGCGACGGCCAGATATTTACATTCTTCAGCCTCATTGCGACGTTCAGCATTCCATTCGAGTACCGCGTGTCGAGCGCACCGCGCGTGACGATCCAAGCACGTCCAAACGAGATCGGAGACCCGCTGATCATCGTTGGACTTCACCCCATGCTCGCCTTCATCGCGGTGATGCTGGGTGTGCTGATCGGCGTCGCGACCGCCGGCACCGGAAGTGGTCTCACGGTTCTGGAGGCCGGGACATCGATTGGCGCCGCGGCGGCAATCGGAGGACTGATATCGATCGGGATCCAGGGCATCGCATACGCGATCGCATCGGGCATCGTGTGGCAGTTGGCGGATCCAACTACCATCCTGCGAATGGCGGTATCGGGTGGCCCAATGTTCGGTCCCCTCACTCCGTTTCCGCCGGCACTCGATGCGTTGATGCGGAGCGTGATGTCGCCGAGCGCGCTCTCGCTCGATGACCTGGTTGTCCAGTCCCGCCCCCGCGCGCCCGAAGAGCGGGCACTGATCCAAGGCGCAGACGTACGCGTTCTCGCAGGACAAGGCATCGACCTCGACACGGGTGAAAGCGCTCTCCTGCCGAGCCCCATTCAGCCAGGCCCCGACCTTTTATGGCAACGATCTCTCGCCGGCTTCGCCTTGACGCCCGGTCCACAAGCGGCAATCGACGTCATGGCAGTCCGTAGCCTCAACGAGGTCGATCTTGACCGACTTCGCGCGCATCGCTTTCCGCACTCGATCGTGGTCAGGGAATCTGCCGTGCCGATCCGAGGACGCGCACCAACGTGGACGGACGACGACCGCGAGCCGACTCCCCTCATCCTCGGCGCCCGGACAAACCTATTCCGGTACGCACGATGTGCCGTGTGGCGAAATCCGCCGGACGTTCTTCATGCAACGTTCACGACGTTCCTCGGCTCCGAGCCGAGCATCGTGATTGCCTACGTGCATACCGAAGTGCGGTGGGGGAGCGTTCTCGAGCACGGCGACGATCCCGTGTTGGGCGAATATGACTCCCACGAAGTTTCGCACCACCAGGAGTTCCGAATCGTTACCGAGAACGTGCCGATGCCTGCGACATACTCCTGGGCGTTCGCGGGTCGTACGGTGGATGGAGCGGCGTTGCTCCGCGATTCCGAGGGTGGCGCCGCGAACGCGACCGCGCGTGCCGCCGCATTCACGATCGACACTGCGTACCGAACGGGCATCGCGGGAGAACTGCGCGCGTCCGCAACCGGCTCAAACGCGTTGACGCTCACGGCAAGGCTGAATCTGCGGCTGCCGGGAATCATGCGTCACTACCGGAGGAGTTCGATCGAACTGATCCCCGATTGGTCACGTCTGATTTCGCCCTCGCCAGAGTTGGGGGACTACATCCCGCCGTGGCGGATGATCGGCGACCCGCCCGATGTGTTCCTGCGGGACCGGGAGGATCTTGGCCGCCTCCTCGTCGAGCTGGCGGTCAATGGTACCGGGACGGCTGGCCGCGCCATCGAGGCCGAATCTGAGGGCACCGTCACCGCCGATGGGGTCTCGCAGCCGCCGGCCGCGGACGGACTCGGCAGTCAGTTGTCGAACCTCTCGACGGACGGACGGCGCCGGGGCGAGTATTGATGGCGCCTTGCGTTGGGCGGGCCGCGAGACCGCGCCCACACCGACGAGCTGAATCCGGCGTGGCGAAATTCAGCCGCCGCCGCTCGCCCCGAGCGCCAATTGCCGACGCCCGCCGTACCGTCTACTCTATCCATCTCTGCCTGCTTGCACGCGCCCGCTCTCGCGGCGCTCGGAGATCGAATGCGCACCCCCCACAGCACGATCACCGCGTATTCGCTTCTCTGCCTCGCGGCGCTGCTCGCAGCCTCGATGGGCTGTTCGCTCTTGACCGAGACCGTGCGATTCCGCGACGGAAGCCCCGACCATCGCACGGTGAACGGCGATGCCGACTTCGACGTTGCCGTACCCGAGGACGCCCTCGATGTGTTCGTTCCTCGCGACGCGGTCGAGGCTGCGATCCCTGACGCGCGCGACGGTCAGTCGTCCTGCGGGGCGCCCACCGTCTTGTGCAACGGCGTGTGCGTGGATACCGCAACGGACCCGTTGAACTGCGGGCACTGCATGTCCGTGTGTCCGGGCTTCGGCGCCGCGCGGGCCGTCTGCCGAGGTGGGCAGTGCGGACTCGAGTGTCCCGTCGGGTTCGCCGACTGCAACGCGGATGGGCGTGACGGGTGTGAGACCAATCTCCTCGACAACAACCACTGTGGGCGCTGTCGAAATGCGTGCAGTGGTGCGACTCCCGTGTGCTCGTCGCCCGACCCCGGATCGTTTGCGTGCGGGACGGGATGCGCGGGCGCGACACCGATGCGATGCAGCGGCATGTGCGTGAACACGATGACCGACCCGCGCAACTGCGGCGCCTGCGGTCGCGGGTGCGCCACGACCGGGCCGATCGGGACGGTGCCCACTTGCATCGCCGGCGTGTGCGGTGTGGCGTGTGTGCCGGGACGCGGGAACTGCAACGACAACCTCATCGACGGCTGCGAAACGGACATCACGGCCGATCGATCGCATTGCGGCAGCTGCCTCGACGTCTGCGCGACCAGCGACATTTGTGTTTCTGGACTGTGCACGACCGTTCGCTGCATGGCCCCGTCCGTGCCGTGCGGGGGACGATGTGTAGACACGTCGAGTGATCCGAGCAATTGCGGCGCTTGTTCCCGGGCGTGTCCGACGCTTGCCGTGTGCGTCGGCGGAGCCTGCATGTCGCCGTGTCCGGCCGGCACCATGCGCTGTGGCGCCGCGTGCGCCAACGTGCTGAGCGATCCGATGAACTGCGGGGCGTGCGGGATGACGTGCGCAGGCGGAACGTCGTGCGTTCTCGGGATGTGTCGATTGATTTGCACGATTGGGCTGATGCCGTGCGGCGGGAGTTGCGTCGACACATCGCTTGACCCTGCAAACTGCGGCCGCTGCGGGATGTCGTGCGCCACCGGCGTGCCGTGCGTCGCGGGAAGTTGTCCGACGTGCGGTTTTCGCGGCTTGCCGTGCTGTGCGCCCGGAGTGTGCGCGACCGGGACGTGCATGCTCACGCGCTGCATGTAGCTGGAGTACCGTCGGCCGTGGGCTCGCTCGGCGCGCTTGCGATCACTTCTTCCGACGAATCGCGATGAGCCGCACTTGCCGCTCGGCGTCGCGCTCCGTTGGGTCGTGTTTGATCGCGCGCTTGAAGAACTTTTCGGCCTGATCGTCGTCGCCTTCGGCAAGTTTCACCGAGCCCATGACGTAGTGTGCGAATGCGATCGAAGGATCGCCGCGCAGCGCGGTGCCCGCGGCGAGTTTCACTGCACGTTCTCGGTCGGGTCGCTCGGCGTCGGTTGCCGTGCGGTAGGCGATCCACGCTGCGTAGAGCGCGTACTCGCTCGCCTCGGGCATTTGCTCCCGCGCGGCCAGCAACTCAGCGCTCGCGCGGACAAGGTCGCCCGCGCGCAGCAACCGTTTTCCCCGTTGGAAGTGCTGCTCTGCGCTCAAACGCTGTGCTCGTTGCTCGGTCGATTGCCGCGGCGGTGTGCTAGCGCGCAACGGTTCGACGTCGGCGGGTTGCGTTCGTGGCGCGACGAACGTGCCCACCGGCTTGACGGGCGCTGCGGCCCGAGGACGAAATCGCTGCGCTGCGGCGAGCGCGAGGATCTCCGCAGGGTCTTTCGCAGGCGCCCGAACCCCGGGGCTCGGTGATTTCACCGCCCACGGCTCGGAGCGCCACTCGACTTCGTCGCACACGATCAACGCCGCGAGCACGGCCCGCGCGTCGGTGTCCGCCGCAGCGGATGTGAGTGACGCGCTCCGCGTCGCGCCGTCCATTCGCGTGATCGTGCGGAGTGACTTCCCTGCGATTGCGAACCTCGCAGCCACGTCGTCGGTCGCTCGACGCAATCGCCCGTACTGCGCCGCCGTTGGGGACAACACCGCCTCGAGCCGCGCGGGTTCGAACAGCGTTCGCGTCGCAAGGAGCACCAGCGGCTCGAGCGATGAGGGAAACCGACCGACGCCCTCGAGCACGTCGTCCCCCTCGTCGATCGACCACTCGGACTGTTCCCACACAAAACAACGAGCGATCTTGCGACGCACCTGCTCGCCGAGCATGTCCAGCACTTGCGCTGGGGTCATGAAACCCATCTCGACCACGACTTCGCCGAGTCGCATCTGCTCGTTCGCGATGATCCGCTGGGTCATCCGCTCGATCACCGCGGCGTACTGTTCCCCCGTCAGAAGCCCACGCTGGAGCATCAATCGCCCGAGCGTCTCGCCGAGTGTCCCCTCCTCTGCGAACACGAGCCGGCCCTTGGCAACGTACAAGAACGTGCGAATGCCCTCGGCGCGAATCTCGAGCGTGCACGTTCTCCCCTGCGACTCGATGGCGCGAAGCTCGCGAACGAGGTCGGCAGTCGTGCCGGACGAGTCGTCCATCGGCACGTCACGCAGCGAGTTCGGGCGGCGGCATCGGGCCGGGAACGGCGGTAAAACAGCTCCAGAACGGATCGGCCGAACCGTCGGGCGGTTCGCATGTGCACATGGTCAGCGAACCGAGGCCAGTCCACGAACAGGTCAGCCCCACCGGCATGCAGCGCGTGCCGCTGGTCGGCGCCGCGGTCGGACACTCGGACACGGCCACGTCTGCTCCATCGGTCGCTGCGGCGTCGGCGGCGATGTCACCGGGCGCGTCGGGCGTCAGCGCATCGACGGCGTCGGCCCCGGTGTTGGTGTCCGCTCGTACGTCGGGCGAATTCGTGTCCGGCGCGTCCACGGAGACGTCTGCGACGCTCGTGTCGGCGCTCGTGTCGGCGCTCGCGGTGTCAGATGGCGCGTTCTCGGACGCGACAGCGTCGACGACGTCGGCCCCGGTGGTCGAGCCACAGCCGACCGCGGCGCAACCGGAAACCATGGCGAACGCTCGCACCGCCCGAACCGCTCTCGAAGTTTGCATCATGGCCACGAGCTTCGCCGACACCGCGCGCGTTCGCAACCGTGCTTCCCGAGGGCTCACCTCCGAGCCAGAACGTCTCGCAGAACCTCCGCGCGATCGCGATTCGCGTCGATCCACTGGACGTTGCGCTCGCCGCGGAACCACGTCCGCTGACGCTTTGCGAACGCCGCGGTCTCGATGACGATCCGTTCCCGCATCGCGTCGTACGCTAGCGTCCCGAGAACGTGGTCGACGACCTGCGCATAGCCGACGGACCGCAACGGCTTGGCGTCGGCCGCGACGCCGCGCGCCAACAGGTCCCGCACCTCGTTCACCCATCCTTTCGCGAGCATCGCGTCCGTTCGTTCGGCGATGCGCGCTCGCAGCGTGGCCCGCTCGACGTTGAGGGCCACGATTGTCGCGTCGTAGCGCGGCGGCTGCGCTCGGTGTCTCGCGTGGTGCGCACTCAACGCAACGCCCGTTGCCTCGTACACCTCGAGCGCGCGGACGATTCGGATAGGATCCGTCGGTTCGATGCGCGCCGCGTACTCCCGATCGATCGTCTGCACTTCGCGGTGCATCGCACGCAGCGAGTCTTCACTCTCGCTGGCTCGCGCGTTGAGCCGAGCGCGGATCGCCGCATCGCTCGCGAGGTCGTCCGCGAGGCCATACACGAGCGCGCGGACGTAGAGCCCGGCACCGCCCACGACGATCGGCACGCGACCCCGTGCGCCGATGCTCACAATGGCTTCGTCCGCGAGCGCGACATACCGGGCCGCGTCGAACGGTTCGCCGATGTCGACGACGTCCAGAAGATGATGGCGAATTCCGCGCAGCTCGGTCGCCGTCGGTTTTGCCGATCCGATGTCCACGCCACGATAGATCTGCACGCTGTCGGCGCCGACGAGTTCGCCGCCGATTTCTTCGCAAACGTCGATCGCAAGCGCCGTCTTTCCGGACGCAGTCGCGCCGGCGATGATCAGCAGATTCGGTGACGCAGACGTAGACACAGTTGCGCAACTCTTCGATGCCCGTACGGCGCCGCGCGTTACCGACCGAGTCGTCGCTCGAGCTCGCCCCAGCGCACGGTCCACACGACAGGACGCCCGTGCGGGCAGTGACCCGCGAAGTCGACATCGTCGAGTGCGGCGAGCAGCGCCTGGGCCTCGGCACTGCCCACTTCGTCACCGCCGCGGATGCTTCCGTGGCACGCCATCGTCGCAAGCACGAGGTCGACCGCGCGCGAGAAGTCGCTCGCCTGTCGTCCCACTTCGGCGAGAACGTCGCGCGCAAGACGGCGTGGGTCGACGCGAAGCAAAATCGCCGGCACGCCGCGCACGGTGACCGTCGAGGGTCCCGCGGGTGTGAGTTCCATTCCCGCACGGAGCAACGCACTTCCGCGTTCCTCGACGAGCGCGACGCCCTCGGCGCCGACATCCACGACTTCGGGGACGAGCAGCGGTTGCATCGCAACGCTTCGCGACGCAAACGACCGACGCAAGCGTTCGAACGTCACGCGTTCGGCGGCCGCGTGCTGATCGAGCAAGACCATGCCATCGCTTCCTTCGCAGACGAGAAACATGCGCCGCATCTGTCCGACGTAATGCAGCGAGCCGAACGCGCCGCCGACGCTCGTTCGAACATCACGCGTCGAAGCGTTGTCCGCGACGCGCGTCGCGGCGCTGTGCGGCGTCGAAGGTCCCGCGTCTGTGGGCGTCGCAGACGCGTCCCCGCCCTGCGGATACGTTGCGGGTGGATACGCGGGCCGCGGTGCGAGGCCCCACGGATCGGGCTCGGCGACGGGTGCAACGTGGGATCCGGGCGCGGCGGCGCGCTCCGCTGCGGGAGTGGGTGGGACAGTCCGTGGCCGGTCGAACAGCGAAGCCGTCGCTCCGTCGCCCGCGTGCGCCATCGCGGCTGCGGCCGGTCCTCCCGTCCATCGACCGGCCCACGGATCGCGATTCGCTGCACCGCCGGGCGCACCCGAGAGTCCCGCTCGCGCCCACGGTGCCGACGACAATCCGTCCCGTACGACGGACATCACCGACTCGAACACCGACGAATGCGGCGCAAAACGCACTTCGGCCTTCTGCGGATGCACGTTCACGTCGACATCGCCGGGGGTCACATCGACGAGCAGCGCACCGACAGGGTACCGCCCGCCCTCGAGCATCGAACCGTACGCTTGCGCGACGGCACGCAACAGAACGCGATCGCGCACGTGGCGTCCGTTGACGTAGATCGCGAGCGAAGTCCCTCCCGCCCTCGCGCGTTCCGGCGGGCCGAGCCACGCGCGCAGACGCACGGGCCCACGCGCGCCGTGAATCTCCGCGAGCGTTTCGTCGGGCCACAGGTCGCGTGCTCGGGCGCCAATGTCGTCGTGTCGCAGCAGCTCTCGCGCGGTCTTGCCGTCGCGACGGATGACAAACCGCACGTCCGGTCGCGGCAGCGCGAGTCGCACCACTGCTTCCACGCACGCCGCGCTCTCCGTCGCTCCCGAACGAAGAAATTTTCGCCGCGCCGGCACGTTGTAGAACAGCTCGTCGACCTGCACCGTCGTTCCGACCGGCAAGCCCGCGGGCTTCACGTCGCCGGGAACACCCGCAATGATCACGATCTCCGCGCCCTCGTCGGTGCTGGGTTGCCGGGTCGCAATGCGCATGCGCGAGACCGAACCGATCGACGGAATCGCCTCGCCGCGAAATCCAAACGTCGCGACGCCGACGAGGTCCGCAGCGACGCGAATCTTGCTCGTGGCGTGACGGATCACGGCGAGACCAAGATCGTCCGCGGTCATCCCCGCGCCGTCGTCGGTCACTGCGATGCGAGTGAGTCCGCCGCCGTCGATCGTCACCGTGACCACCGTCGCGCCGGCGTCGAGGGCATTCTCGACCAGCTCTTTGACTACGGACGCAGGCCGCTCGACGACCTCGCCCGCGGCGATCTGATCGGCGACGTCCGGCGACAACAACGCGATGCGCGCCACGGGCCGAGCGTACCACTGGACCGACCCGCGGGTGTCACGCGAGGGACGTGGGAATCAAGACTTCGACGGCTTCTGTGGCTCCGTGCGGTCGGCGGCTCCCACCGGTGCATCCGCTTCCGCGGCGTCTTCGTCCAGTCCGGCGTTCTGCGCTGCGAACATGCGCTCCATCTGCTCGGGATCGGCCGCGAGCGCCGAGGCCATCTGCTGCACCGCCGCCATGAGCGCTGGATTTCCGAGCAACGCGTTCATGTCCATTCCACCACCGGCCTGCGCGCTCGCGGCGGCTTGGGCCATCGCCGCCATCGCGCTCGGGTCGTTCTGCAACGTCGCCTGCAACGTGCCGAGCATCGCCTGCATGTCGGGCGAGCCGAGCAGCGCGTCCATGTCGGGCATCGCCGGCAGGTCGCCTTGCGCGAGGACGGGCACCCATTGTCCGAGCTCACCGATGGCCTCGATGACCGCGTCGTACGTCTTCGCGCGCACGGCGTGGTCCACGGCGACGTCGGGAAGCACGAGGACGCCGCGCGCATCGTGATGCTCGTCGAGCACGGCGCCGAGCATCATCCGCAGGGCGACAGCGAGCTGCGCCGGCTCGGCGGAGAACGGAATGTGCGTGTCGATCAGAACGCAGTCCGCAAGACGATGGCGCACCGAGTCGTTCTGCAAGTCGACAATTCGGACGAGTGCGATCGCGTCGAGCCCCATGCGCCCGCAGCTACCACGGGTTGCGCGGTACGATCAAAGCCCATGTGGAATCGCACTCGCCCGCACGACACACGCGAATCGTTGTTCTCCGGCCACGGAATTGTCCGGGTGTGGAGCATGTTGCCTCCCACCGCGCTGCCGCCGTTTGCCGCCGTGCTCGCGTGCGAACTCGATCCGGGCGCGTCCGTCGGCGCGCACGTGCAGGCCGAGTACCCGGAAATCGTGATCTTCGTCGAGGGAGCGGGCACGGTACGCGTGAACGGGAACGCGATCGCGGTCAGCTCGGGCACGACCGTTCCCCTGCCCCTCGGTGCCGCGCTCGCGATCGAGAACGACTCGGAGCGCGTTGCGTTGCGATACGTCATCGTGAAGGCGCGAGGGTGACGCGGCAGAGGGCTTCGGGGTTCTACGCGCCGACGGCAACGCGATGGTGCACTTTCTCAGACCGCGAAACGGGGCCGTCGCTCTGCCTCTCCCCGCTCCCGTTCCCGCTCCGCCTTCCCCTCCCCTCTGAACCATCACCTTCGTCCCCTCCGACCTCCCGACCTCCCCGCCTCCCTGTTCATTCTTCTCCCCCGCCCCCGCGCGATTCCCGCGCCCTCTTGTTCCCCGTTTGACCCCAAGAATCTCGCGGTGCTAGCGTTCTCCGTTGCTTTCGGGAACGCCATGCCCGCGATGAAAATCTGCCGCAAGTGTAACGGCCAATTCGAGGAAGGCATCGCGTATTGCCCCAAGGACGGGGCCCGGTTGGTGAGTCTGTCGAAAATGGCGACAGCAGCAGGCGGGTTGCCGCGCGGGGCCGGCCAGACCGACGCGGAGGGTGCCGCCAGCGTCGCCGCGGAGGACACGGAAGCGGATCTCACCGGGCGCACCATCGCGCAACGCTACGAAGTGCTTCGCCGCCTGGGCGAAGGCGGCATGGGGGTTGTCTACGAAGCCGTGGACAACCGGCTCGAGAAGCGCGTTGCGATCAAAGTGCTGCGCGAGGACTTCGCGCGGCGCAGCGACGTTGTCGCGCGGTTCACGCAGGAAGCCAAGAGCGTCGCGCGGATCAAGCACGAGAACGTTCTCGACGTCACGGACTACGGCCAGACCGAGGACGGTAGCTTCTACATCGCAATGGAACTGCTTGTCGGCACGGACCTCGCCGACGTGTTGCAGAAGACCCAGGTGGTCGAACTGAGTCGCGCCGTCGCCATCACGATCCAGGTGTGTCGCGCCCTCTCGTCGGCGCACGGCAAGGGCATCGTTCATCGCGATTTGAAGCCGGAAAACGTGTTTCTCGTGACGTCCGACGACGGCCGCGAAGTCGTGAAGATCGTGGACTTCGGCATCGCGCAGATGAAGGACATGACGGGCCAGTCGGTCGACAGCTCGCGCAAACTCACGCGCACCGGGATGATCTTCGGAACGCCGGAGTACATGTCGCCCGAGCAGGCCGCGGGCAAGTCGATCGACCACCGCGTCGACATCTACGCGACCGGAATCATTCTGTACGAGATGTTCGCCGGGCGCGTTCCGTTCGTCGGCGACACGTTCATGGGCGTGCTCACACAACACATGTTCGAGCAGGCGCCGCCGATCAAGTCGTACCGGCCCGCGACCGACGTCACGCCAGAGATCGAGGCCGTGATCGGCCGCGCGATCGCCAAGGATCCGGGGCAACGCTACCAATCCATGCAGGAACTCACCGACGACCTCGTGGCCGTGCGAGACGGTGGGCGCGTCGCGGCCCTGGCGGGACTTCCATCGTCGACGGCGGCAGACGGTGGTCGCGACGTCACGCCGAGCCCGGCCATGATCGGTGTTCGGGAGCCGGACGAAAAACCGAGGCGCACGCTGCTCCTCGCGGGCATCGTCGCCGTCCTGGCGGTGGCCGTCGCGGGCGTCGGGTACTACGCACTCACGAAGAATCACGGCAACGGCGCGGGGGCCGGAGGCACGACACTGAGTGCAGGCAACGGCGGCGGCACGCGCACCGGCAACGGCGCAGGCGGCGCGTTGCCCGCGGGCGCTTCGGATGCGGGGGGTGCCGGACCCGTCACCGCACTGCAAGCCGGCGCGGGCACCGACGCGGGCACCACGACGGCTGCGGGAAGCGCCGACGCGGGACCCGAATTGCTGACGGTTCACGTGACCTCGACGCCGGTCGCCGCACGCATCGAGATCGAGGGACAGCCCGGAGCCGGTTGCGATCGTACGCCGTGCGACGTGCGACTCGCGCGCGGGGTCGAGGTGCGCGTGCGAGCGGTCGCGGCGAACAAGCGCGGTGAGCAGACGTTCCGGCCCGATCGGGACGGCGCAGCGCTCGCGATTGCGATGCGCCCGACGGGCGGCGGCACGAGTGGCGGAACGCGGCCTCCGAACCCCGGCGGTGGTTCGCGTCACCGATGCGCACCCGGCCAGTCGACGTTCTTCAACCCCGCGACGGGGTTGCACGAACCGTGTTTCTTGCATCAGTGATGGCGCGACACGCCGAGCAACTTGCTTGCGCGCATTCGTGCTTTCCCGTACGATTTCGCCGTCCCGACGGTGACATCCCGGGGGAACGAATGTCCCAGGTCGAACGGTGACCCAACCCGCACCCGTGAATCCGCCCGGCGCCCCGCCGGCAGCCGACGGCATCCCCGCGCCTCCGCCCCCGGCGGAGCCTGAGGAGATTCTGCCGCGGAGGTTCGGGAAGTACACCCTGCTTCGCAAGCTCGCGACCGGCGGAATGGCCGAGTTGTACCTCGCGCTGCATCGCTCGGTGGCCGGCTTCGAGAAGCTGCTGGTCATCAAGCGGATCCTGCCGACGATGGCCAAGGATCAGGGCTTCATCACGATGCTGCTGCAAGAAGCACGCATCGCGGCGACGTTCTCGCACCCGAACATCGTCACGATCTTCGACGTCGGGCAGGCGGACAAGTCGTTCTTCATCGCCATGGAACACATCCACGGCGAGGATCTTCGATCCGTCGTCCGCGCGATGAAGCCGAAGGGCGTGACGGAGTTCCCGCTCGAACACGCGCTGGCGATCATCAGCGGTGTCGCGGCAGGGCTCGCGTACGCGCACGACAAGCGAGATCTCAACGGCAACTCGCTCAACATCGTTCATCGGGACATTTCGCCGCAGAACATCCTCGTGACGTTCACGGGCGACGTGAAGGTCGTGGACTTCGGGATTGCGAAAGCGACCGAGTCGACGTTGCGAGAGGAAATCATCGTCGCGCCCGGCATCGAGATCGACAAAGGCAAAGACTCCGAGCACCACACGAAAGCGGGACAGCTCAAGGGCAAGGTTCCGTACATGTCTCCCGAGCAGGCGCGGGGTGAGCCGCTCGATGCGCGCAGCGACGTGTTCTCGCTCGGCGTGATGATGTTCGAGCTGTGCACGGGGCGCAGGTTGTTCCGCGGGCCCAACGAGTACGAAACGATCAGGATGATCACCGAGGGCGAATATCCGCGGCCTTCGCAGGTCAATCCCCGGATCTCCGCGCAACTCGAAGGCGTGATTCTTCGTGCGCTCGCGAAGGACCTGACGAAGCGCTTTCAGACCGCGCGCGAGATGCAGGTCGAACTCGAGCGCGTCGTGCGCGACGAGCGGATTGCGGTATCCACGCTGACGCTCGGAAGCTGGATGCAGATGCTGTTCGAGGAGAAGCTCGCGGCGCAGCGCGAAGCACTTCTTCAAGGCAAGCAGCTTGCCGACGTCATCGCAGCCGAGGAACCGGATCAGTACACGGGCGCGGGGACCGAGGGCGGATCGATGCCGTCGGTTCAGCGGCCCGCGTCGAAGGTGCCGTGGATCGTGGCGGGCATCGCGGTCTTGGCCATCGCGGTGGGAGGATTCGTCTATTTTCGACGTGAACATGCGCGCGCACAGCAGGAGATCGCGCTGCGTGCGATCAACTCGGGATCCATCGAAGTGCATTCGATGCCCGAGGGCGCCAGCATCTGGCTCAACAATTCACCGACACAGTTCCGCACGCCGTACACGCTGCGTGGGCTCGCGACGGGGACCGCGGTTCGGTACACGCTGCGACTGACGGCCGAGGGCTACGATCCGTACCTGCAGGAAGTTCGACTGCCCGTGCGAAACGCGCGAACGAGCGTGCAGGGACTGTTGGTTCGAGCACGCGCGTCGAGCTACGTCGTCTTGGAAGTGAGCACGACGCCGCGGGGAGCAAACGTCTTCGTGGACGGTCGACAGGTTCCCGGCACGACGCCGGTCACGGTGCCCGAACTCGCGCCGGGCGTGGAGCACGTCGTGCTCGTGCGGCATCCGGAAACGATCGACGAGACATTCCGTTTCGTCGGTCAGGCGGGAAACGTCGAACGCCGGCCTCTTGCGCTGCGCGAGCGTCCGCTCGGACCCGACGAGGCGTTCGTCAATCTCACCACGGAGCCGCCCAATGCACGCGTGCGGATCGCGGATCGCGAGGTCACGACGGGTTCGCCGTTCCACATCCGCGTTCGCGCCGGCGCTCCGTTGCAGTTCTCGGTCATTCTCGCGGGTTTCGAAATCGAGCGCCGCGATGCACGTCCGCGCGCGGGGCAGATCCTCGATCTCGGCGCGATTCGCCTCAGCCGACCCCCGCCGTCTGGGGGCCCCGCGGTCGTCGATCGTCGCCCCGGCACGTTGCGCGTCGGCGTGCGCGGCGCGTGGTGCAACGTCACGATCGATGGCCGCAGCTTCGGCGAAACGCCCGTCGAAGCACATCTACCTCCTGGCTCGCACAACGTCGTGTGCACCAACCCGACGCGCGGTGCGCGATCGCAGCGCGTGAACCTGCCGCCGGGCGGCAACGAACGCGCGGTGTTCACGTTCTAGCCCGAGGCTCTTGAGCCACGACGACGACACGAGCGCCGCCCCCGCCGGCGAAGCGCCGCCGGCTTCGATCCCGCCATCCGCCGCACGACGTGGCTGGTGGACTCGCTGGCAGGGAACTGCCTTGCGCTTTGCGCTCGCGGTCCTGCCGATCTTGTGGCTCGTGCGCGTCGTGCACTGGCGTGACGTGGGCGCGCGAGCGGCGCAAGTGGGCGCGCGCGGGATCGCGCTGTCGGCGCTTGCGGCGTTCGGCTCGCTCTGCGTCGGCGCGCTCCGATGGCGGGTGATGCTCGGCACGTACGGCGCAGACCCAGCGAAAGTCCCGGGCGTGTTCACGCTGCTGCGGCACAACGTCGTCGGGCAGTATTTCAGCGTGTTGCCCACGGGGATCGCGGGTGAGTTCGTGCGCGGATTCCGTGTGCAGCACTGCCTGCCGCGGGCATCGACGTCGTACGTGCTTCTGTTCGTCGAACGCATCGCGGGCCTGCTGGGCCTGGTCCTCGTCGCAGGCCTCGGCGCGATCTACTCGCCGTCGGGACGCAGCGACGTGCTCGCGCGCACGATGAACGTCGGTGTCGTTCTCGCGATCGGCCTCGTTGCGCTGATGTTCGTTCTGCCGCAACTCCGATCGCGCTCGGCCAGCGTGGCGCGATTCATCCAACGACTCCCGATCGTCGGACGCCCGCTCAGCGCCATTCCCGCACCCAACGGGATCCTCGGCCCGATCGCCGCGGTGTTTCTCAGCATTGCGTCGCAACTGTGTGTCGTCGGAACCGCGGCTGCGCTCATTGCGCCGCTCGCGCCGCAAGCGACCCTCGGGGTGTGCGCGCGCGTCGTGCCGGCGATCATTCTTGTCACGTACATTCCCGTCACGCCGGGCGCACTCGGGCAGCGCGAAATCGCGTTCGTGCAGTTCTTCGGGCGTGAGGGCGTCGATCCCGCGGCGGCCGTCGCTGCGTCGATCTTGATGTTCAGCGTGATGCTGCTGCTCTCGCTCGTGGGCGGCATCGTGCTAGCACTCGAACGAGCATGGGGCGTAAGCACGTCGCCGCCGCCGCAGTCTTCGTCGTAGCGACGATCGCGCTCGGGTCGGCGTCACGCTTCGACCTCGACCCGTTCGACAGCGCTGAACTCGCGCTCGCCGCCGTGACCCGCGGCCTGGGTCATCCGCCGGGGCAACCGCTGCACGCGCTCCTGGGATGGATCGCGACGCGTTTGCCGTTGCGACCGTTGGCCGTGTTGACGTCACTGTCGATCGTCCCCGTCGCACTTGCGTGCTCGTGGGGATTCTCGTTCTCGATGCGCGATCGCGACCCACACGCGCACTCCATCGCTCCCGCAACGCGGTCCTGGTGGTGGCTCTTTGGCGTCCTCGTCGCCGCGCTTCCCGCCGCGCTCGCGACGACGCGATCAACGTGCGCGCGAGTCGAAGTGTACGGTCTTGCCGCAATGCTCGCGTGTGCGGGCGTGTGGCTTGCGCATTCCTCGAGTCGCGGCGCGCCCGCGCTGTGTGGTCTTGCACTCGGCCTCGCTGCAGCAACCAATCCCGTGCTGGCGGCGCAAGGCGTGGGCGCTGGCATCGTGTTGTTGCTCGCGCACGGCACCGCGCGCGGTCGAGTCAGCGCACTCGCCACGGCGACCGGCGGCGGACTCGTTGGGCTCGGAACGTACGCGTATGCGTTCGCCGTGGCCGGACGCGAGCGCGTGACCCTCGTGTGGAACGCCCCCCACGATTTCGCGAGTCTGCGGGAACTCGTCTTCGCGTCGGATTTTGCGGGCAACGTCTCGTTGCGTCCGTCCGTCGTGTTGCCACATCTCGCGCAGCTCTCGTGGGACTGGACGCGTGTCGGCGCGCTGTTGTTCATCGCGCTCGGCATCGCGGGCGCCGCGTGGTTTTCGACGACTCGGCAACAGCGGGCGGTGCAGATCGCGCCCACGATCGTTGCGTTGGTCATCGGCGCGGTGATGGTCGCGTCGAACGAGCCGTATCGCGGCAACAATCCGGACTACGGCGGCTACGCGCTGGTGCCCCTGTTGCTCGCAATTCCCGGCGTCGTTCACATCGCGCGCGGAACGGCCACGACGGGACTGCGTGGCGTGGTCCTGGCGGCGTGCGCGCTCGGTGTCGCCCTGATGGGAATCACGGGCGTCGTGACGCATGGCAGACCGTCGGGTGCCGTTCGCACGATTGCGACCGAACTGCTCGCGTCGGTGCCGCGCGGAGCCATCGTCGTCGTCGCCTCGGACCACTTGTTGTTTCCGATGCTGTACCTACAGAACGTCGAGCATCTGCGAACCGACGCGACGATCTTGAACCCCGGATGGGCCAGCTCGTCGTGGGCCTGGACGTGGGCACGCGCGCACGACCCCGCGCTGGTCGTGGACCTCACTCCGGGAATCGGTCGATCGCGGCGACTGGCAGGGGCGTTGCGTGCGCGGGCGTCGGGTCGGGCACTCGTCGCCGAGTCTCTGGACGTGCTTCGGCTCGGTGCGATGGGCGCGGTCTGTCCGCGTGGTCTAGTGTGGTCTTCCAGCGAGTCGTGCGGCCGCGAGGAGATCGCGCGGATGAACGCCCGCGCGTTGCGCACGTTGCAGACTGCAGCGACGAACGCGCGCGGCCGATCGTGGGATGCGCGCGTGACATGGTTCGTTGCGCGGTCGTTTGGCGACGACGCGCTCGGACTCGGTTGCCCAGGACTCGCCGCGAGGTACTACGCCGCAGCGCTTTCGCTTCCGGCGCCGCCGTGGGCCCGCGAACGCCTGTGCGACGGTCGACGGCTGGGGGCGTCGGGCGGAGCCGTGGATCTGCTCACGGTCGACCGCGACGACGTCGCGCGCGCGCTGCTTGCGACGACGCCGTGAGCCATTTCCTGGCGGCTGAAGCCGCTGGCTTCCGATGACCGCCTCGCCTTCGCGAGGCTTCCCGGGCGCTCGATCGAAACGCCAGGGCGATCTCCATCGCGCATCTGGGAAGGGCCGCGCCGGGCGGCCCGGTCATTCGCAGCCGGCCGCTTCAGCGGCCCGGTGTGCGGACAATGGCCGGCATTTCGACTTCGCCACCGCGAATGCCGCTGCTGCTCGGTGAGTCCGCGGCGCTGGACACGGAACGACGTGGCCCGCTGATCTGATCGAGCAGCCGGCGCAGCACCGTGACCGAGCGCTTGCGTGCGTCGCGGGCCAACTCGTCGCGGTGGTCGAGCTCGGAGAGCGTGTCGATTGCGAGCGCGACGGTCATGTCGAGCTCGGGCGGCCGTGCGCGCAGACCGCTCGACGCGGCATCGACGGGGAACCCACTCGGCGCGCTGCGCCGGGCCGCACCCTCGAGCGTGTCGATGTGTTCCCGCGCACCCCGCAGCGCGATCTCGAGTTCCGCGACGCGCGCGAGCAGCTTGCCGGCTTGCATCGCGTCTTCGTCCTGCTGCTCCGTCTGCCGCGCAAGACGCACCTCGGCTTCGCGCAGTTGAAGCCGCAATTGCGTGATTTCGCCACGCAGAGCGCTCGGATCGGTCTGCGCGACGTTCGGACGCACCGACGCAAATCCGCTCGACGAGTCGCGACGCGGGCCGCCCACACGAACCGCCCGCATGTCCGGACGGCTCGTCGTTCGTCGCGGGGGCGGCGTGCTTCGCTTGCTGCCTGGGTCGAACGGGTCGTTCATTTTTCGGATTCCGCAGAGCTGCGGCGACGTTTGGTGATCGTGAACGCGTCGTCCGACGCAGTCAAGGCGGGCCCGTGATTCGAATACTTTGTAGGTCGCGTTCGCGTTGTCCAGACTCCGGTTTGCAACGCGTTGCAGCAGCGTGCCGCGACGTACGAGACCACTGTGTTTTCTCGTCAGTGATAGAGCATCGCGTACACGACGACGCCCGTAACGGACACGTAGAGCCAGATCGGAAACGTCCAGCGGGCAAGCCGTTTGTGCGCGTCGAAGCGTTCGCGCGTCGCAAGGAAGATCAACCGCGCGACGAGGAACGGCACGGCCATCGCCAGCACCATGTGCGTGGAGAGCACCAAGAGATACAACGAACGCATCGTCGGTGTTCCGGCGTAACGGTGCGTCCCGGTGAGTTTCACGCGCACGAGGTACGACACGAGAAAAACGGTGGAGACTGTCACCGCGGTGAGCATGATCGCGCGGTGGCGCATCCGGTCGCCGCGCTTGATCGCTCGACGACCGAGAAGCAGGAGCACGGCGCTCGTGGCGTTCAGGCCTGCGTTGACGGTCGGAAGTACGTCGCCCAGCGCCATCGTCAGTTTCGCTCCGTCGAGAGCAACGCAAGGTCGGCGACGAGCCGATCGATCTCGGTGTTCTGGTCCGCGGCGTAGGTTCCGCGAAGACGGCCGCGTCCGTCGATGAGCAAGAACCGATTCGAGTGTGCAAGATCGAGTGGGTTGAATTCGCCATGGGGTCCGCGCGGAGGCGACTCGACCGCAACGCGAAAGCCGTGTTCGAGAACGCCGAGCACGCTCGCCTCGGGTCCCGTCACGAACGTCCACGTTCCCTCGCGCGCGCGAAACCGGCGGGCGTAGGTTTGAAGGCGCTCCGGCGTGTCGTTCTGCGGGTCGACGGTGATCGACACGAGGCGCGGAGCCCCCGCGATGCGCTCGATCCGCGGTTGCAACGACGCCATTCGCGCGGAGAGAATCGGACACGCGGACAGACACGTCGTGAACACGAAGTCGACGACGTAGCTGTGGCCTTGAAGTTGCGCGGTTCCAAACGGCGCGCTTCGTTGGTCGGTCAGCGCCCACGATGGGATCGAGTACAACACCGGAAGCGGTGCGCGCGCGCGGCGCGTGGCGAACCGGACCAACGGCATGGCCGCGAGCACGACGCAGATCGAGATCCACACCCACAACGACGACCGCGCACCCGTGTCGCGCGAGTCGCTCATCGCGCGCTGAGCATCAGCGCCGAGAACAGCACCGTGAGATAGAGCAACGAACCCTTGAACACGCGCCGCGCCCAGGCTTCCGCCGCGATGCGCGTCACAAACCCGGAAATCGCGAGAGCGAGAAACGCCGCGCCCGATGCGACGGCGACGCCGCCGTACAGCCATCCGGCGAGATGCAACGGAACCGGGGCGAGCGTGATGGCGAACAGGAGCACGCTCCAGAACACGATGTGCACTCGCGCCGCGCGGTCGGAGATGAAACGCGTGAGCACTTGATGGCCGGCGCGCGCGTACTCGTCCCGCCGGAACATCGCGATCGCAATGAAGTGTGGGATCTGCCAGAAGAACAGGATCGCGAAGAGCACGATGCCCGGGAGTTCGAGCCGGCCGCGAACGGCCGTCCAACCCATCAGCGGCGGAATCGCACCGGGCACGGCGCCGACCCAGAGCGCCGCCGGGCTGCGCTGCTTCATCGGCGTGTAGAACACCACGTAGCTCACCGTCGCGAACGCCGCGAGCGCGGCGGTGAGAGCATTGGCGAACACGACGAGCGTCGGCAACGCGAACGCACCGAGGACGAGCGCCGTCCACAACGCGACAGCGGGCTGCATCCGCCCGGACGGCAACGGTCGGTCGCGGGTGCGGGACATATGTCGATCAAGGTCGCGCTCGAGGTAGCAGTTGAGCGCGTTGGCGGCGCCGACGATGGCCGCGGTCCCTGCGAGCGTGAGCGCCGCGCGGACGGGGTCGAGTCGGCCGGGCGCCATGAACATTCCGCCGCCGCACGTGATGACGACCAGTGCCGAGAGCCGCGGCTTCGCAAGGGAGATGACGTCTCGAATGGCGACGGGCATGGTCGTGGCGCCGGCGATCATTCGACTCCGGTCGCGTGTCTAGTGGTCGCGGCCAATCCCGTCAAGCACGGTGCCATTTCGCCGGTCGTCGAGGCGCGAATCGCGGCGTTCGGCCGGTCGCGCTGCTACGATCGGTGCGCGTCATGGCCACCGCGCTCGAAATTCGTCCCGGCCTGGTGATTCCCGCGGCGGACCTGTCGTGGCGTGCCGTGCGCTCGGGCGGACCGGGGGGACAAAACGTCAACAAGGTGGCGTCGAAAGTCGTGTTGCGTTTCGACCTCGCGAAGAGCAACGCGCTGGATCTGGCCACGCGACAACGTCTGCGTGTTCTGGCCGCGTCGCGACTCGACAGCGAAGGCGCGCTCGTGATCCAGAGCGAGAAGACTCGGGACCAACCGCGCAACCTCGACGACGCGCGTGAACGACTACGCGAGTTGATTCTGCGCGCACTCGTAAAGCCCGTGCAACGCAAGGCGACGAAGCCGTCGCGCGGGGCCCGCGAGCGACGGTTGGAGGCGAAGCATCACCAGTCGACGCGGAAGAGGGAACGTTCGAGCGGGTCGCGAGATGACTAGCGTGGGCTACCGCCGACATCCCATCTCCAGCAACCTCACTTCGTAGCGACCGCCCAGCAGCGACGCGGCGTACGCGACGAACAGGCGACCATCGCGCACGGCGAGCGACGGCCACGCAGCGTAGCGTTCCGTTGCGTCGAGGGATCGCCAACTCGATCGCACCTGGCCGCGCGAGTCGACGACGAAGATCTCCATGCGTTCTTCGGCGCGGAGGCTCGACGATGCTGCGATCCCAGCGCCGGGGCCGAACGCAACGCTGTCGGTGTACGAGTACTGGCGGTCGGTCTGCGGCAGTCGCGCGAACGGCGCGGGCGAGCCCGCGATCGGAATGAACGTGGTCCACACTCCCGTCCCGAAGCGAGTTGCCGCGATCGCGATCCAACCGACACGGTCGACGGCGACGAGTTGTGCTTCGTACAGTCCGGCACCCGTCGGTTCTGCAACGTCGATCGGTGAGGTCGCTGCCGTGCCACCGCGGTCGAACTGCCGAAACGAGAAAGTCGGCGCGCCCATTGCCGTGTGTCGAAGCCCCAGGATCATGCCGATGCGATCGCCGAGCTGTGCCATGCGCGGCGGCGACGTGAGGTCGCCTTGCGGATCGAGCATCTCGTTTCGAACGCTGCGTCCCGTCTCGTCCGCAACGTCCAGCAGCGTCGCGAACCCGGGACCGGCGCCGCCACCGTTGCTCATCCACGCGAACAGATGCCGCGCGCCGGTCCAGAGCACGTCCGGATTGACGGCACCGCAACTGCGGTCGCCCGGCGTTCGCAACGTTTCGCCCGTCAGCGCTCGCGCGTCGGGCGAGAGCCGCGCCGAGGTGAGGTGATCGTCGGCGCCGTAGCGCCCGCAATACGCGAGCATCAAGTCCCCGCGCGTCGTCGGTGTGGCGCGAGGTCCCTGAACCTGCGCGCGTGTGGGCGGTACGATCACGTCGCCAAGCGGATCCCCCGCGGCCGTGAGCGCGCGCGCATGCGTCGTGGGCATCGGCATCTCGCCGCGAAAACCGACGCGCCACATCGCGAGCATCCCGGTCGCCGTGACTTCGAGTTCGACATCGACCGCCGCGTCGCTTGCAGTGGACAGCGTGACGGGTCCGCGCGCGATGTCCAGCGGCAGTCCGTCGTCGACGGCGCCGTTGCAATCGTTGTCGATGCCGTCGCAAGTCTCAGCAATCGGTCCCGTCGGCCCGCACGCGGGCATCACGGGCGGGCCTGCGTCGGGCAGCGCACCGAGTTCTTCCAGGCCGGTGCGTGCACCGCAGTCGAGCAGAGCGATTGCGAGGACGAAGGCGGCGATGCGCGAGGGTTGCGTTCGCGGGGCGGACATCGCGCGCGGATCGTCGCACGAATCGACGGTCTAGTAGTCCACGAGCGTGTCAATCGCGGGATCGGGACGCAGCGCAAGACGCATCGGCCACTCGTCCCCGCGCGCGCCGTACAGGTACCGGTAGCGCGCGAGGTTCTGGATGACGCGCCGAACGTAGCCGCGGGTTTCGTCGTAAGGAATGCGCTCGACGAACGCGTCGATTTCGAGCGCCGCCCAGCGACCGACCCAACGCGACATCGCACCGGGGCCGCCGTTGAACGCGCCGATCGCACGAGGAAGCACGCCGCGATACTGCGTGAACAACCGCCCGATGTAGTGCCCGCCGACGCGAATATTGTACTCAGGATCGTAGAGTTGATCTTCGACGAACTCGATGTGCAGCTCCTGCGCGACGCGACGCGTGGTGGGTGGGATCATTTGCAACAACCCCATCGCGCGCGCGTTGGACACATCCCGTGGATCGAACGCGCTCTCCTGGCGCATGATCGCGTAGAGATAGTGTCGCGGAAGGTGGTTGGCGTCTTCCGCGGCCTGCACCCAGTACGCCCACGGGCGCGGATACGACACGTCCCACGCCCAACGCGTCGCGGCCGTGGGTTCGTGATCCAAGAGATCGTTGTGCCGCTGCGCGAGATTGTACGCGCGTCGCGGCTCACCCATTTCGAGGTAATTGATCGCCAGAATCTCGTCAGCGCGATCGGCAGGAAGGCGCGCACGAATCGCGTCGTCCTGCGCGGCAAGTAGCGTCCCGGCTTCCCGCTCGAAGCCCAGTGCGCGCAGCCAGCGCACGTTCTCGGGAAGCGCGAGTGGAGGCACCGCGCGACGCTCCTGGGGTTCGACCGGAGCGGTGATCGCCGGGCCGGGAGGCACCAACTCGCGCATGCGTGCTTCGGCGAGAAGTGCGTACCAGGTCAGCGGTCGATCCGCGCGGATCGACTGCCACACGCGGATCGCGCCTTCGCGATCGCCGCGCCGTACGCGGGCCATCGCCGACCAATATCGACCGCGCATGCGTTCCAACCCACGAGTCGCCAGCGCGCTCGATTGCTCCAGCACGGGGATTGCGTCGGCGAACCGCCCGGCTTGAAACAGCATCCACCCCCACTCCCACGCCGCTTCGCTGCGCATCTGCGGCTGCGCGTCCGTGCGCGTCTGCACGAATGTGCGAAATCGGTTTGCGGCGTCGTCGATGCGATCGTGGTGCGCCACCAGCCACGCCGCGCGGAACGCGGCCTCGTCGCTCCAGCGTCCGTGCACGGTTCGCGCAACTTCGTCGTAGGCCGCAACCGCTTCATCGTCGTGATCCGCGCGTGAGAGCGATCGCGCCGCGAGAAATGCGTCCTCGTCGCGATCGGGATTCTCGGGGCGGGCGGCAGCGATTCGCAACGTCGCCGTCGCGTCGGCGTATCGGTTGCGTGCGTAGAAGTAGGCGCGCCCGAGCAAGTGCAACCGCCGCGCTTCGTTGACGCCGGCCATCGGCATCGCGGGGGACAGGTCTTCGATCGTCTGCGCGTAGCGTGCGCGCTCGTTCAAGTGCGTGGCGCGCGAGAGGACTTGCGAATTTTCCAACGTGATGCCCAGCCTCGTGAGCGCGGTGCGCGCCTCGTCGGCGCCCGATGCGTCGGGTTCGTCCACCCACAGACGGATCCACGCGCGAGCCGCGCCGTCCCGGTCGCCCGTGGCTTCGAGCCCCTGCGCGGCGTGACGCCACGCCCGCGCGCGATCGATTCCGCTCGGCGGATCCGCCGCCCACGTGCGCATGACCGTCGCCGCGGCGGGCAGGTCGCCGAGCGCTTGTGCCTCCTCGGCGGCGCGGGCGCGATCGCGTTCGGCGTGGCTGCGTGTGAAAAGTTGCTCGAACAGCGCGCGCGCTTCGGCGTGGCGACCGAGCCGCGCGAGCGCGTTGCCTTCCGTGCGTCCGATGTCCGAGGCGAGTGCGGGAATGTCCCGTCCGAGTCCGTGGAGAAACGTCACGGCGCGCGCGTCGTCGTGTTGTGCGATCGCGATGCGTCCGCCGAGATAGCGGGCTTCGCGACTGTTGCGCACGGCGTCGGGCAATGCGAGCCATGCGGTATGGGCCGCAAACCAATTTTCGTGCCGAACCGCCTCGATGACGGACGTGAGCGTGGTGGGGACGGCGATGGGCTCGGCCGACAACGCCATCGCGTCAGGATCGGTGGCTCGCGCGGCGCCGCTGTCGGTCGCGGGGGGCAATGCGGTGGCCGGTGCGCGGCGAGCGGTCGACTCACGAACGCATGGCGAGAGCAACAACGCCCCGAGAATCATCCATGGTCTCGCGCGTAATGCCATCTTCGCGTTCGATCGCCTAGCACGCCGACCGGAGGCCGCGCGAGTTTGACGCAGGGTCGCCGGCGGACGGAGTCCACGAGGGAACGCCATGAACGCCCCCGCAATTCCTAATGCGCGCGCGGGATTCCGCGGGTACGACGGGAACACGCCGATGGTTCCCGAGGCACTCGTACGCGACGTGGATCTGTTGTGTCTCGACGCGGGCAACACGGTGATCTTCCTGGATCACGCCCGAATGGCGGCGTTGGTGAACACTACGGGCGGACAAGTCAGCGCGGACGCGCTGTTGCGAGCGGAAGGGCCGGCGAAGCTCGCGCTGGAACTCGGCACGATGGAAGACGTCGCGTGGACGAGCGACGCTTCGCCGGGCGCGCGCAGCTGGGGGCGATACCTTGCGACCGTGTGTGCGAACGCCGGCGTGCCGCGGGCACGGTTGGCGACGATCCTCGATCGTCTGTGGGAGGATCACATGCGGTGGAACTTGTTCTCGCTCGTTCCTGAGGGTCTTGGGGACGCACTTGATGCATTGCGCGCGACGGGGGCACGTGTGGCGATCGTGAGCAATTCGGAGGGGAGACTGGAGACACTGTTCGAGGCACTGGATGTGCTGCGACACTTCGACACCGTGGTCGACAGCGGGAACGTGGGAGTGGAGAAACCGGATCCGCGGATTTTCGAGATTGCACTCGAACGTTGCGGCGCGGTGCGAGAACGTACGGTGATGCTCGGAGACATTTTCGCAACGGACATCGTGGGCGCGCGATGCGCGGGGATCCGGAGCGCACTGGTGGACCCTCACGGACACCTCGCGGGCCGACACGAAGACGTTGCGCGGGTCGCGAGCGCGGCGGAAGTCGCGCGGGCGATTGGAGACGAGAGGAACAGGAAGGGCGTGGGATGAGAACTGGGACGGGGGGACTCGCGGCCGCGGCGATCGGGATCGTCGCGGCGGTGGCGTGCGCGCCCGCGGCGCCGAACGTCGACGCGGGATGGCCGTGTCCCACGGACTGGGTGCGACTGCGCGTGGGTGGGTGCGCGCCCGGCGTATTCGCGTGCCGCGCGCGAGGTCCGGCGGCAGCGGGCGCGTGCGACGGCGTCGACTGGTCGCGCGCACGGATGGTTCCGCAATCGGACGGCGGCGTGGCGACGAGCTTCGTGTTGCGCGCAGACGGAGTCGTGAACGGCGCGTGGCCGCAGGACGGTGATCCCGACGGTCCGCCTGCGCTCGACTGGACGCCGGACGCGGGAATTCCGACATGTCCGGCTACGTGGATGCGTCTGCCTGACGGTACGTGCGATCCGCGAGTGCGAACCGATTGTCCCGCGGGCGCCGGCGCGATTCCGGGTGGAACCTGCACACGCACGGCTACCGTGGATTGTCCCACCGACGAGTTTCCCGACGTGACGATGGAGGCCGGCGGCGATCCGGTCTTGCACGTTCGCGAGGGTGCGGACGTCGCGACTGCGGACGGCTCGCGCGCGCGCCCGTTCGCGCGAATCGCGGACGCTGTCACGAGCGCGGGCGCAAGTGCGAGCGTGTGGATCGCTCTCGCGGCGGGGCGATACGCGGAATCGCTCGCTCTCGCGCGAGGCAACACGCACATTGTGGGCGTGTGCTCGGCGCGGGTCGCGTGGGTACCACCGACGGGCGACGTGGCAGTGCGCGTGTCCGGCGCGGCCACCGTACTCGACCTGCGCACTGTCACCGTTCGCGGCGGGACCAACTCGCTCACGTTGGCGGACGGCGCCCGCGCGACGCTGCGATCGCTCCGACTCACCGAGGCTCTCTCGCGCGCGATTCTCGTGACCGGCGCCGGAACCGATGTCGCGATGCAAGACGTCACCATCGACGACACGCGGCCCGGGATGGAGGGATTCCGCGGGCGAGCGCTGCAGGTCGAGTTCGGGGCACATTGCGATGCCGTGCGATTGTCGATCGATCGCGCGTCGGACACCGCAGTCGCGGCCTACAATGCGGGCTCGCAACTCGCTCTGCGAGACGTGCTCGTCCGAAATACTCGCGCGGTGACGATCGACGGTGTGGTGCAGAACGGTCAGGGTCTTGGCGTCGCCACAGGCGCGCACGTGACGGCGGCGAATCTGGTGCTGGATGCGAACCTCGACGCGGGCGCATTCGTTCAAGACATGGGGAGCATCCTGACGCTTGCAGACGCGATCGTGCGACAGACGCGCGGGCGCGCGAACGAACACAACGGCATGGGTCTGTATGCGCTCAGCGGCGGCCACCTCGACGCGCAGCGGGTGCTCGTCGAGGGGAACGATGTGTTCGGCGCTGCGGCGTTCAACGACGGCGCCGATTTGACGCTGGCGTTTGCGATCGTCCGCGGAACCCTGGCGCTCGAGCGCAACACCGGACGAGGACTGTTCGCGAGCGGCGCGGCGTCGATTCACGCGCACAACGTCGTCGTGACGGATAACCTGACGATGGGCGTCAGCGCCGAGGGAACCGACGCGCGGGTTGACGTCGCGGACTCGATCATTTCGCGCACGCGACCGAGTCCTGCCGCGGAGCTCGGCGCTGGAGTCTATGTTCTGGGGGGTGCAACGGTTCGGGTGGATCGCACGCGGATCACGGCGAACAGTGCGGTCGGCGCGGCGGCAGTCGAGCCCGGCGCGACGCTTCGAATCGAGCGAAGCGTTGTCGCGAACAATGGTGGGGCGACGCGCGCGGGCGATGGTTGGGGCGTGGTCGCGCAGCTCGGTGGACGACTCGACGTGCTGGCGACACGCATCGAGAACAATGTCGGCGTGGGCCTGTTCGCGTCCGGAGTCGACGCGAGAGTCACCGGCGACGGCGTCGTCGTCGCTGGGACACGTGCGCGAACGATGACACCGCTGCTCGGGATTGGCGTGCAAGTGTCGGTCGGCGCGCGTGGAGTGCTTCGACGGATGCGAATCGAATCGAACGCGAGTGCCGGCGTACTCGTGACGTCGCAGCGGGCGACGCTGCAACTGGAAGACGCATTGATCGCGCGCCAGGCGTCCGACGCGGCGGGAGTGTCGGCGCAGGGACTCAGCGTGTCCGCGGGCGGGCAGGCCAGCGTGTTCCGCACGTGGATCCGGGGCGTGTCGCAATCGGGCGTGCTGGCGACCGGAGCGTCCAGCACGGTTGCGCTCACGGACGTCGGCATCGAGTCGATCGCCATGGTGGACGCGGCGTTCGGGGTCGGACTGATGGTGAGCGACGGCGCACGAGGCGACCTCGCGCGGGTCATCGTCCGCGACGTGTTCGGAAGCGGAATCGTCGCCACGTCGCGCAGTCCGTCGGGCACGTCGTCGCAGCCGTCGACGCTCAACGCCACCGACCTGTTCATCGGCGGCGTGCGATCGACCGTCATCGACCCGAACGGCGACTTGCGCGTCGCGGCATACGGCATTCACGCGCGCGACGGCAGTGCCGTGGAGTTCGATCGTGTCGTCGTCGACGATGCCGGGTACGGGTTTTTCTCGCGCTCGGCTGCGCTCTCGATTCGCGGCGGTGTTCTCAGTCACCTTCTCGATGCGGCGGGAGCGTACGAGCTTGGAACGTCGGCGCCGCCGCTGCTGCGAGAGGTGCTCTTCGTCGAGAATGCACGCCAAGAGATCCTCTCGGACGCAAGACTACCGTCCGCGGCATCGCTCGCGACACCGTCGCCCGTGTGTGAGATTGCGGCGTGCCCCTAGTCCGGACGCGAGTCGCTACTGAGGCGATCCGATCCGCGTGGCCTTGATCACGATTCGCTGCGCGACTTCGAGCATCCGCTTCATCGCTTCACCCTCCTCGGGCACGTTCGGATCGGGCGTCCACTTGATCTCGATCAGTTGGTCGAGGTGCCCCTCGGTCTGATCGGCGTTCTTGATTGCACGGTCGAGAATGTTTGCTCCGTCCGACATCGATCCCTCCCATTGCGCGCATGACCGGCACCTTCGTGGCGCTGCGGCGGCACGGACGGCGATGATGCCAGACGCCAGGCGCCGGCGCGAAGCCAATTTTAGGCGGAACGCGGGCCGGGTTTGGCGCGAACGCGATTGCGCGTGAACCCGAACTATCCGACGCTTGCCAGGCACAGGAGCGGACCGATGGCGAAGGCGACGAAGCCGGCAACGAGATCACCCGCGAAAAAGTCACGGGCGGAGAAGTCCCCCGCGAGGCGTTCGCCCGCAAAGACGACTGCCGGAACCAAGCCATCCGCACCGACGACGTCCGCGGTGAGGTCATCGACAGCTGCCGTCAGGGGGACGGTGGAGGACTACGCAAGACAGTTCACGGATTGGCGCGGCATTGCGATCGGGAGAATCTTCGAATTGGTGCGACAAATCGCGCCGGCGGCCACCGGATCGATCAAGTGGGGTCAGCCCGTGTTCGAGTCGAACGGGCCGATGATCTTCGTGAAGGGCGCGAGCGCGTACGTCACGCTCGGGTTCTGGCGCGGCGCGGAGATGGCCGACCCCGAGGGCTTGCTCGAGGGCGACGGTGAACGCATGCGTCACGTGAAGCTCAAGAGCGACGCGCTGCCGGGACCGGCGCTGCAGCACTTCATTCGGCAAGCGCTGGACCTCAATGTGAAGAAGGGCGATCCGACCAAGGCCCGATGAGCCCGCGGATCGGACGCCCGAAATGCGAGTCACTCTCCGCCGCTCGCACTCGCTCGACCCGGTCGAATTGTGTCGCCGCGCGAACGAGCGCGTGGCGTCGTACGATGGCAGGCATCCGCACCTCGCGTTGATGAAGCACCACCGATGGGTCAATGAGACCGAGGCCGTCGGCGACTACGGTGGCGGCCATGGACGCGTGTCGTTCGGGCCGCACGAGATCGTCGTCGATCTCGAGTTGCCGCTGTTCGCGCGGATCTTCCGCGGACCGATCGAGCGATTCATCGAAGACGAGATCGACGCACTGTTGCGGCCGTCGGACGGAGGCGTCGATCCGCGGTAGGATCGGCCGCCGAAAAGGAGGCGCGGAACGTTGGCGGAGCCGCGAAACAGTATCGATCGACTGAATCTCCCGCGGAGTGCCGTGTCGGGTTTCGCGCACTGCCTGGCGCTCCCGCGCGAGCCGGAGGCCACGGTGAAACGTCGGATTGGCGAGTATCTCGCGACGGCTCGGGCACTCGCCGCGGCGCGCGAGGCCGTCGACGTCGAGATGGCCGTGAAAATCGCTCACGCTGCGTGCACGTTGCTCGACGGCATCGAGTGGCACACTCCCGAGGATGATCGCGCGCTGATCCATGCGGCCGCGCACTATTTCCTGCTCGAACCCGACGGCGAGTCCGATCTGGAGTCCATCACGGGATTCGACGACGACGCCGGTGTGATGAACGCCGTCGCAGCGCACTTGGGCCGTGAAGACTTGCTGATTCGGGTGCCGTAGCCATGGACGCCGCACTCGAAGCGTACATCGAGCGACGGGATCGTGCTGTGGACGAGGTCCGCCGCATTCTCATCGACGTTCTGAAGGTCGATCGACCCGCGGACACCATCGACCTGGACGTCGTGCTCTTCGGGAGCGGGCTCGGGCTGGACTCGGTCGACGGGATCGAATTGATGATCGCGCTCGAATCCCGGTTCGGCCTGCACGTCGACGATCAGGTCTTTCGAACGGCCGTACGGACGGTCAACTCGCTCGTGGACCTCGTGATGCGCGCGCCCAATACAGCCGCAGCGTCGTCGACGGATGCAGCGCCGAGGGCGGCGCAGACATGATTCGAAACTACGGGGACGTCCCTGCGGAAGTTCGCGCCGTTCGTTCATCGGTCGGATTCAGTGAGATGTCGCACGTTGCGTGCGCAAGAATCTCTGGCGACGACGCGTTCGACCTCGTGGACCGTGTCGTGGCGGCGCCGCTCTACGTACGCGACGGACAACTTCGACACACACTGCTGTTGGACCCGAACGGTCTCGTACTCGCGGACACGTACGTGGGCAACGACGATGGCGCGTACATGCTGTTCGCGGAAGGACTCTCTGCCGCGGCGCTCGTGGAGCATCTGGAACAGCACCGAGGCTCGGCGCGCGAAGTATTCATCGAGAACCTGTCCGAGACGCACACGATGCTCTCGATCGACGGTCCCTTCGCGTGGGAGCTGATCGCCGCGCTCGAGGGCCAGGAGGTCGTCGGGTTTCCGTATCTCTCGTTCTTCCGTCCGCTCCCGGATCGATGGCTGTTGCGTGCGGGAAAAACCGGCGAGTTTGGTTACGACTTGCTCGTCCCACGCGGGGACGTCGACGCCGTGAGCGCGCGCGTCCTCGACGTCGGCCAACGCTTCGATCTGCATCGCGTCGGGATGGACGCGTTGTGGCATTGCGCACTCGAGAACTGGTTTTTCAACGTGCACGTCGAGGGACGCGCTGGGCTGACGCCCGAGGAACTACAGTTGCAATGGCGCATGGCGCCCGACAAGGAGTTCGTCGGTGCGGCCGCCGTGCGCGCGCGTCGCGAACGCGGGCCGAGCACGCGCCGCATCGCAGGAGTCGTTGCCGACGAGGACTTGTGCGTCGGAGACACTGTGACATTCGAGGGTCGTGCGATCGGTTCGATCGTCTCGGCCGCGCGATCACTGACCACCGACGAGCCGATTGGAATCGCGTTGCTCGAGCGTCGCTACGCGCACAGTGGAATCGATCGCCATCGGGTCGACGCCCGGGATCGATCGATTCGCGTGACGACCGTGTCGCCGCCGTTCGTGAACAACGTGAGCTTGTTCGTCAATCCGCAGCGGCATTCGTACGTCGCGCGTGCCGAGATTCCGTTTCCTGGCGCGACGCGGCGCGTGCTGATGTAGTCGCACGTGGGTGGGCGCCCGCAGCGCCGTCGCGGGCACACGCTCTACGCTGCAAAGCGCACGACGGCGTCATGGCCAAGGGTTCGGAAAACGTGAGAGCGGAGTGCGCGTCCCGGCCCGGCGATGAGGAATTCTCGCGCGCCCAGTGCGCTCAAGCGCGAGAGGACATCGGTCCAGCGGACCGGCTCGATGAGCGCGTCGCACAGCAGCGCCGCGATCGCACCGGGCGCAGCGACATCGCCGGTGACGCTCGAGACGAACGTCGCGTGCAGCTCGGCCACCGGCACGCGCGCGATGCAGCGCCCAAACTCGGTCTTCGCCGTGGCCATCGAGGGCGAGTGCCACGCACCCGCGACGTCGAGGCGTCGTGCGTCCGCGGTCCGAACGGCGTGATCGATGGCTGCTGGATCGCCGCTCAGCACCCATTCGTCCGGCGCGTTGTGCGCGGCGACGACAACCTCGCCGAACGCGCCGCAGTCGTCCGTGACTTCGCGCACGCGGTCAAACGTCGCTCCCACGAGCGCCGCCATCGCGCCGGGCCGATTCGCCGCGGCGTCGGCCATCGCACGCCCGCGTTCGCTCGCGAGTCGCACCGCATCGTGCGCAGCGACTCCACCCGCCGCGCTCCACGCCGACAATTCTCCCAGGGAATGTCCCGCGACGAAGTCCCAACGCTCGCCACGTTCGTGCAACCACGCGACCTCGCCGAGCGCGACGGCGACGAGCGCAGTCTGCAACACTTCCGTGCGACGCATCTGTGCGGTCCATCGCAACAGTTCGCGTGCGACGTCCACGCCCGTGCACTTCGATGCCGTTTCGATCAGCGCCCGTGCTTCGCTGCTCGCTGCAAGCGCCTCGCGCCCCATCCCTGGGGTCTCCGCGCCCTGACCGGCGAACAAGACTGCGCGACGCATGCGCGACAGCCTGTACGCCCGCGCAACCGATGACAACCCCTTCAATCCGCTGGATCGCGCACCGAACGATGCGAGATCATCGCACGCGTGAGAGAGCGCTTCTTCGGCAACACGTCCCCCGACCGCGCGTGGGACACGGTGGTCTTGGGCGCCGGCATGGGGGGCCTGACCGCGGCCGCGGCGCTCTCGCGTGCGGGGCAGCGCGTGCTCGTGCTCGAACGACATTGGGTGCCGGGAGGATTCACGCAGACCTTCAAACGCCGCGGTTGGGTGTGGGACGTCGGCGTCCACGCGGTGGGCGAGTTGGACGAGTCGGGCGCGCTCGCCGCAATTCTTCGCGATCTGACTGGGTCGCGGCTCGAGTGGGCGTCGATGGGGGATGTCTACGACGAGTTCCACTACCCTGGGTTCCGGGTCGACTTCCCGCGTGGCGTCGAGAATTTCACACGGAGTCTGCTCGACGCGTTTCCCGGCGAACGCGAAGGCATCATCCAATACGTCGACGCGATTCGCGAAGCTGCGAATGCCGTGCGCGGGAACTACGTCGCGCGATTCGCACCGGCCACGGTCGGGCGTTCTGCTGGGAACGACCTCGCGCGGCGAGCGGCCGAACATCTCGGGCGGCGGACGGGCGACATGTTGGAGACATTCACTCGCGATCGGCGGTTGCAGCTCGTGCTCGCGGGGCAGTGGCCCAACTACGGCATTGCGCCCGCGCGGTCGTCGTGGGGATTGCACGCCGTGATCGCCGCGCACTATCTCGAGGGAGCGTACTACCCCGTCGGTGGTTCCGCGCGGATCGCCGATGCGATCGTTCGCGTGATCTACGCCGCCGGCGGTTGGACGCGGATCAATGCAACTGTCGAACGCCTCGTGTTGGAGAGGGGTGCGGTTGCGGGCGTACGGCTCGCGAACGGCGAGATCATTCGGACGACGCGAGTGGTCACCGCCGTTGGTGCACAGTTGACGGCGACGTCGCTCCTTCCGCCCGACGAGCGGGAAAAGGAATGGGCGCGCAGCATCGCGAGAGTGCCGCAATCGCCGGCACACGTGTGTTTGTATCTCGGTCTACGCGGCGATCCGCGGGAGGCCGGCGCAACGAGCGCAAACAAGTGGTTCTACGAGTCGTGGGACGCGAGCAGCGCCGTTTGGCACGCGGAACGACGAGACGCTGTCGCGCCGATCTTGTTCTGCAGCTTTCCATCGCTGAAGAATCCCGCGCACGCCGGTGGGCCGGCCTCGCGACACACGGCCGAAGTCGTGACGTACGTCGCATGGGAGTTGTTCGAGCGTTGGCGCGACGCACGATGGCAACGCCGCGGTGCCGAGTACGAGGCGCTGAAGCGTCAACTCACCGAGCGGTTGTTGGAGCAATTTCTCGGACACATGCCGACGTTGCGGCCGATGGTCGCGCACGCGGAACTCTCGACGCCGGTCACGACCGAATCGTTCACGCACGCCCCGCGCGGTGCGATGTACGGCCTCGAGGGAACACCGGAGCGCTATGCGAATCCGTGGCTCAACGCGCGCACGCCCGTGCCGGGGCTGTACCTCGCGGGCGTGGACATCGCGACCGTCGGCGTGATGGGTGCACTCATGGGCGGGCTCCTCGCGGCAGCCGAGATCGCTCCGACGCGTGTTCGGGCGTGGCTTGCGACGGCAGTGCGCGGGGCGACTGCGCGCTGACCTGCCCACTCGATGGGTCGTGTCGCGACGCGCGGTCGGGGATCCCGTCGACGACGTCGGATGTGGCAATCGTGCCGCGAGACCACAGCGTGCGCTCGACCGTTGCGCGAAAGACTCGCTCGAGCGCGTGACGTACGTGCAAGCCTTCGAGAATGCCCATCGCGCGCGCGATCGCCTCCATCGTGGCGAGGCCGTCGTCGTGCGACTCGGCGCGAAGTCGGTAGGCGGAGGGAACGTCCGGCGGCAGGGAGACGTACGGGACATCCGCGAGGCCCAGCACGCGACTTCGCACTTTGGACGCCTGGCGCCATGTGCCGTCCGGAACGATGAGCGTCAGCGCGCGATCGGCAAACTGCGCGAGTGGAATCGCACGTTCGTGTGGAAAAAGAATCACGGGTACCGTCGTCGATCGATCCCACGTGAACGCATCACTCGGACGTGCGGCGTGACCGCGAACGAGAACCTCGCTGTTCGCCAGGCACTCGGCCGCGAGCCGCCCCGTGTTGGTGGACTTTCGGTCCTCGCGGCGGTGGATGAACAACACGAGTCGTGTTCGCGTCGCGAGCCGAGGCTCGGGAATCAACCCACACACGCACAGACTCGCATGCAAGCGACAACGCACACATCGACGGTCGGTGTTGGCACGGCGGGTCACGGGGTAGGGTAGCGCACGCCCGACGCTCACGCCCCTCTCATTCGGCCGCGCGCAGCCCAAGTTCGCGCAACTTCTGTTGCAGGCTTTGTCGCACCATGCCAAGCGCTTCCGCCGTGCGCGAGATGTTCCCGCCGTGCGCGCGCAGTGCCTGCGTAAGATACCGCCGCTCGAACTCCTCGACCGCGTGTCGCTTCGCCTCGGCGAACGTCTGCGACGCGCCCGCGCTCGCGGGAGTCGCGCTGCCCGACTTCAATTGCAGGTCGTCCGCCTCGATCGCGGCGCCGGGCGCGAGTACGGCTGCCTGCTCGACGACGTTCCGCAATTCGCGCACGTTTCCCGGCCAATCGTGTTGCGCAAGAACGGACACGGCGGTGGGCGACAGTCGAATCCGTTCGCGTCCGAGTCGCGTCGCCAGTTTTTCGAGAAAGCGTTCCGCGAGGGCCGGCACGTCTTCGATGCGTTCACGGAGCGGCGGCAGCGTGATCTCCACGACCTTGAGCCGGTAGTAAAGATCCTGTCGGAATTTCGCGCGCGCGACCTCCGCTTCGAGATCGCGGTGCGTCGCGGCAACGATGCGGACATTCACCTCGACCGGTCGATTGCCGCCCACACGTTCGAGCGTTCGCTCCTCGAGTACGCGAAGCACTTTCGCTTGGGTCTCCAGGGGCATGTCGCCGATTTCGTCGAGAAACACCGTGCCGTTCGTCGCGGCTTCGAACTTGCCGATGCGCCGCGCGGCCGCGCCGGTGAACGCACCCTTCTCGTGGCCGAACAGTTCGCTCTCGACCAGTTCGCGACTGATGGCCGCGCAGTTCACGGCGATGAACGGGTGCGGTTTTCGCGAACTGCGATGGTGCAGCGCCTGCGCGACGATTTCTTTCCCCGTCCCGCTCTCGCCGCGGATGAGCACGGAAAGATCTGTGTCGGCCACGCGCGAAATCGTTTCGAACACCCGGCGCATCGCCGGCCCGCTGCCGACGACGGGCCCCGTGCCGAAGTCGCGTTCGACGCGTTCGAGCAGCAACCGGTGCTCGCGCGTGATCTCCGTACGCTCGAGAATGCGCCGCACGAGCAGACGGATCTCGTCGTTGTCGAACGGTTTGGGAACGTAATCTTCGGCGCCGGCCTTCATCGCCGCGACGGCCACTTTCTCGGACCCGTGCGCCGTGATCACGAGCACGGGCGTGTCCGCGCGTGCATCCTTGGCAGCGCGCAACACGTCCATGCCACTCGGTCCATTGCCGAGCGCGAGATCCGTGATCACGAGATCGAACCCGTCCGCGAGCGCGCGCACCGCTTCGGCGTGCGAACCACACGAAGCAACGTCGTACCCCTCCTTTCGCAACAGGCCCGTGAGCGCCAGCGCGATGGCACGTTCGTCTTCGACAACGAGAATCTTCGGTTTCACGATGTCCCCTCGCGCGGGGCCGGCAATTCCGTGCGCCGCCACCGCGGGACCGAGAACAGAAACTCCGCGCCTCCCCCCGGTAGATTGCGCGCTTCGAGCGTACCGCCGTGCGCTTCGACCGTCTTGCGTGCGAGCGCCAGGCCGATTCCCGTGCCGCCTTCTTTCGACGTGTAGAACGGGTCGAAGATGCGCGGGAGTGCGTCCGCCGGGATGCCCGTGCCGTTGTCCCGCACCGCGACCCATACGGCGTCGCCCGCAAGGCTTGCGCCGGACGTGATCGCAACGCGCGGCTCGGGCGGTTTCGCGCTGTCGACCGCGTCAAGCGCGTTGCCGATCAGATTGACCACGACGCGGCGTAACTTTTCAGGATCTCCGCGCATCGATCCATCGTCGTCGAGTTGCATCGTCACGCTCGCCCCGAGCTTCGCAGCACGATCCCTCAACGTCTCGACCGCGGAGTGCACGATGTCGGCCAGACGCAGCTCCGTCGATTCGATCGGCTCGTCGCGCGCGAATCGCAGGAGGTGAACGATCGAGCGCTCCACCCGCTCCAACTCGGCCACTGCGACGGCCGCGTACTCGGCGTTGTCCGTCGACGCGGGATCTTCTGCGATCTGCTGCACGAGACTTTTCGCGGCAGTGATCGGGTTTCGAATCTCGTGTGCGATGGCGGCGGACAGTTCTTCGAGCGCTCGACCGTCACGTGCCTCGACGCGGATGACCGTGGGAGGTTCGAGTTGCGCGAGGACATGGCGCTCGAGACGCCGACGCATGAGAGGCGCCGCCACCGCGAAGAATCCGTGCGAGGCCAGCCCGATCCCCCATGCGAGTCCGACGATCACCGCCGGGAAAGCGCCGGCCGTGACACCGACCAGCGCGCAGGCGAGTACGTACACGATTGCGTGACCGAGCAGCACGAGCTGGCGCCCGGCGATTCGCTTCGCATCCTCCATCGGCGACAGTTCGGCCTTGCGGGTCATCCGATCCAGAGCCTAGCCCGCGATGCCCAGCGTCCTCCACAGTGGCGTGAATGTCGGAGTGAGAATCCCGAGCCGCGCACACAGCTCGCGAATGGGCGCGACGCCGTCCAGCATGAGTTGTCGATGGTGCGTACCGGTCTCGAACGCTTCGCGCACGACGGCCTTCGGAACGTTCCACGCGTGCAGCAATTTCGCTGGCGGCCGCAACATCGCGCGCGCCGTGCGAAACAGGATGAACGGCGCCACGAGCTGTAGACGCAGACGTTGCAGTCTCCCGAGTCGCGGCATTCGGTCGTCGAGAAACGTCTCGGCAAAGCACACGTGCCGCGCCTCCTCGGTGACGTGGATCTGCATCACGCGGCGCATGATCGGGTGCAACGCGTCGCCGCGTTGAAGCGCGCGACGCTGCAGATGATCCACCGGAGTCTCGCCGCCGAGCACGTGGAGGAAGAACATCTCGGGAAACGTCCGACCGAGTGCGGGAACGCGCGCGGCGAACCACGCTTCGAGTCCGCCCAGCCCCGGCGCATCGAGTCCCGTGCGACGCAGTACCTCGAGGAACATCAGCGAGTGCTGCGACTCCTCGATGATCTCGTGATACGCGTACCGTACTTCGGGCGCCGTGGGCGGGAGCGTCGTCGCGAGTTCCAACAGGCCGCGCGCGAGCACGCGTTCGAACTCGACGCCGATGCGCAGTTGCGACGCGAGCACTGTGAGTCCGAGTTCCGTGCGCTGGGTCGGACGCAGCTCGCGATACCAGTCGGTCGCGCCGAGCGGGTCGTCGGGCGTGAGTGCCCATCGCGGGTCGTCGCGCTCGATGGGCTCCGATTCCCAGGGGACGTCGCGGTACGCGTCGAAGTGTTTTTGCACGGACATCCGAGAAAGCTTCGCGACGGTCGCCGTGTATTTCGAGGTGACAGTCGGTGGAGGAGTAGGCGGTGGTGGCGGGGACGGTGAAGACGTGAAGGGGGACGGGGCGTAGGTCGTGTCGTGCATGGCGCACCTCGGGCGGGATGCATCGCAAACGATGTGCCGCAGCGCGGGGGCGCGTATGTCGTGCGATTGCGCGGCTGCAGAGCGCGCGGTGCAGCGGGGGAACTGCGGCGGGCGCAGTGGCGCGACTGCGGCGCGGGCACCGTGCTGCCCGCCGGACCGCTACGGTCGCGGTGGCCCAGGATCCACGACCGCCGCATCGCCGAAGAGCCGAATGAGATTGCTCCGGATCGTGGCGCACTGCTGCACGGTCAGCGTCGTGCCAACGCCGCTCATGAGGTTCGTTCGGTCGGTCGGGTGATCGCCCGAATTGAGCAACATGTGGCCGAGCTCGTGGGCGAGTGTCCTGGGGCCGGGAACCGCCGGAAGAGCGCCGCACGCTGGATATCTGGGCACGAGTAGCACGGAATTGCGAAGCGGATAGTCGTCGACTTGATGGTAGTTGTTGGGTGGAAACGACAGACCGCCCGCCGCAGTCAACGTCTGCTCTGCGTAGTACGTAATGTGTCGGACGGTGAACACGGAGATCGCGTTGCGCGAGGCGTGCACCTTTCCGTAGGTGAACAGTTCGCGCGTCTCGTCGGTCAATCGCTCGTTCTGTTGGTAATTGAACAACTCCGGGTTCGGCGTTCCGGGGGGTGGATGACCGCCCCACGATCCCTCCGTGTTGCCCTGAATGTCGAGCAGCCGCGCGGGCACCGAGACGACCTGTGCGACTTCGATCTGCGTGTGCACCGAGCACTGCGCGAGAATCTGGTCGGCGGCGAGTACGAACTGCCGGATCAGCGCCAGAGCCTGTTCCGCGGTCCAGGGAGGTTCGGAGTTGTGATAGCTCGTGGTCAGAAAGACGCCGATTCGGACGGGCATCGAGCCGGTCGGCGGGGTTGGCGTAACTCCGGTCGAGTCGAGTGCGAGCCGGAGGGCGGGGCCGAGTTGCTCGAAGCACTCGTCAGTGCACGTCCCGGTCGGCGGGTCAGCGAGTCGAGCACCGCAGTCGGGTCCCGGCTGCAGCACGTCGACGACGGTGTCCGTGGCCGCGTCGGGCGCCGGCATCGTGGCAGTGTCCGCAGCGTCGGACGGAATCATGACGGGCGCCGTCACGCACGCGAGGGTTGCGCACGCGACGACGGTGAGTCGCAGGGCGGGAATCGCGGTGCGCCGTGCGAATCGACCGTCGCGCACTTTCACGACGCCCCCACTCGCGGACCACGTGCTGCCATGCCACATGGCCAACGATACACCGCTCCTCGCGATGCGTCTCGACGGGCCATCCGTTCGGGCGTCCTCGCCCGTTGTACGATCCATGGCAGTTTGTTTTGACACGTACGGCGACGCGGGACCCACGGTGCTGTTGCTTCACGGCATCCCGGGGTGCCGCGGTACGTTCGCCGACGTTGGGCGCCGGCTGGGCGCGACGTGTCGCGTCATCGTGCCCGACCTGCTCGGCTTCGGAGACTCGCCCGACGCACCGCGACACTTTCATGCAGCGGAGCATGGCCAGGCCGTCATCGACTTGTTGTCGAATCTCGGCGTCGAGAACGTCCATCTCGTGGGTTTCGACTTCGGTGGCCCCACGGCGATCCACATCGCTGGCAAACTCGGCCGTCGCGTAGGCTCACTCGCCGTTGCGGCCACCAACATGTTCCCCGACACGCCAATTCCTGCGCCGCTCCGAATCGCACGCGTCCCGGTCCTCGGTTGGCTCTTCTTCCGCCTCGCATTCGGGACGCTCGGACTGATGATGATGTGGCTCGTCGCCGTCGCCGACCGAGCGGCGTTTCCGTTCAAGCGCTATCGAGCGTCGCTGCGAGGCCGAGGAGTCCGCACGACACGACGGATCTTCCTCGCGAGCATGCGCGACCTGCGCGGTCTGTACGGCGAAGTGGAGCGCGTGGGCGGGGCGCTCCGCTTGCCCGCGGTGGTCCTGTGGGGCGATCGTGACCCGTTCTTCCCGGTCAGCGTCGGGAAGCGCACAGCCGCGGCCCTCGGTGCCGAGCTTTGTGTGCTCAGAGGGTGTGGCCACTTCGTGCCCGAAGAACGTCCCGCGGAGATGGCGGACGCCATTGGCAGATTGATTGCCCGGAGCGAACGACCGTGACCATTCGCGATCAAGTGGCGGCCGGGTTCCAGGCGAATCGCCGCGCGCTGGCGGGTTACGTGACGCGCATGGTCGCGCGCGAGGACATCGCCGAGGAGCTGGTCCAGCAAACCGCCGTTCGCGCGCTCGAACAGGACAGCCTGCCCGGTGATGCCGGTGAGTTGCGCGCGTGGTTCTTTCGCGTCGCGACCAATCTCGCACTCGATCACCTCCGCAAGCACAGCACGTGGCGCGAAGGCGTGCTCGGAGAGGCGCGGGAGCGGGCCGAGAGCGATCGAGGGTTCGTCGCCGCGTCACGCTTGCTCGCGGGCTCTCCCGAGATGAAGACCATCGCGAAGGACCATCTCGCGGTCTGCTTTGCGTGCACGCTCCGCAACCTTCGCCACGAGGAATCGGCGGCACTTCTGCTGAAGGAAGTCTACGACTTCACCGTCGAGGAAGTTGCGCGCGTGATGGGCGCGTCGTTCGGTCAGGTCAAGGCATGGATCCAATCGGCCCGCGCTGGGCTGAGCGCGAAGTACGACACGTCGTGCGCCCTCGTCACGCAACAGGGCGTGTGTTTCCAATGCGTCGAGTTGGATCGGTTCTTCCACGCGGACCAAGGCGATCCGCTCGCGGGCACGGAGCGCGACGTCGATGCGCGACTGTCGCTGGTGCGTGAGCGTCGGGAGGCTCCTCTCGGCCCATGGCATCGTCAGATGATGCGGCTCGTCGATGAGGTACTCGATGAAGGGACGGAACGAACGAAGCGGGCGTGAACGCGAAGCGGTCGGACAACGCGTCGCGAGGCCACGCGCACCCTTGCCCATCGCCGCACGTCAGCGATACCGTGTGACGTTGCGCCGCCTCCGACGCCGCCGCACGAAAGGTCCGCTTCCATGCTCCCCTCGGCTCCCGACGCCCTTCGCGCCCTGCGCTTCACGCGCGCCCTCGCCCTCGGCGGCACGCTCGCGTTGCTCCCGATTTCCACTGCGTCCGTCGCGACCGCGCAAGCCACGCGCGTTGCACCTGTGCGCCGCGCGGCCGGTTGCCCGTCGCGCATGCCGCCCGAGGGCGTCCCGTGTCGCGGCGGAGGCGCGCGGTGCAACTACGACGATCGCGCGTGCATGTGCGCCACGGACGGTCACGGTGGCCGACGTTGGGCGTGCTTCCGCCGGCACGTCGAGATCGTCGACGAAGGCCCACTGCCTCCGCCCGAAATGACCTCATAACTGTGCTGCCGACTCGCCGACTCGCGCTCGCGGCCAGCTTCTGGTTTGCCTCCGCGACGGAATGGACCGTCGTCGGCATCGTGCTGTTCCCGCACCAGATTCGCGAAGCCGTGGGCGAGGCGAACAAGGGTCGCGCGCTCGGGCTCGCATTCGCACTCGGCTCCCTCGTCGCACTCGTCGCAGCGCCCTCGATGGGCTTCTGGAGCGACCGACGTCGGTCGGCCGGAGGACGCCGCGCGCCGTTCGTGTTGGCGGCGGCCATCGGAAGTGCGATCGTCCTCGCGGTAGCGGCTGCGTCGAGCCGGACGCCGCGCTTCGGATCGCTGCTCGCGCTAATCGTCGCATTGCAGTTGGTTCACAACCTGGGTGCATCGCCGCTCGGAGCGTGGATTCCCGACGAGGTCCCCAGTGTGCAGCGCGGGCGGGCGGCGGGCTGGGTTTCCGTGATGCGAATGCTTGGAATGATCGCGGGCGGCGCGCTCGGCGTGGCGTTTGGTGCGCTCGGCACGCGCGGGGGCTACGCGATCGCGGCGGTGACGTACGTCGTCATCGCGCCGTTGGCCTGGGCGGGATCGGCCGCGCGCTTGGCGAGCCCGGACGCCATCGACATCGAGAGAACCGAAGTGCCCGCGCGACCGCTGCGCCGTGCGCTGCTCGAGCCGTTCCGCGACTCGGCGTTTCGCGCGATCTTCGCGATGCGTTTCGTCGCGATGATGGGACTGTTCAGCGTGCAGGCATTTCTGCTCTATTTCCTGCGCGACGCGGTGCCGTCATTTCGCGTCGCGGGGGTCACGCTCGCTCGAACCGCGGAGTCCGCAGCGGGTCTGTTCGTCACGGTCATGGTGGTGATGGCGGTGTGCGCCGCGTCGATTGCGGGACGCATTCGTCGGCAAACTCGGGTCGTCGCGGCGTCGCTCGTCGCGCAGGGACTGGCAGCCATCGTACTGCTCTTCTGGAATGAATTCGCTGTGGTCCTTGCGACGGCCGTCTTGTTCGGGGCTGGCTTCGGTGCGTTTCAGACTGGCACGTTGGCATTGGCCAGTGACGCCCTGCCCGACGTGAATCACCACGGCAGGGACATGGGCATCTGGGGCGCGTCGCTCGTGCTGCCGCAGATGTTCGCGGCGCCGCTCGCGGGGTTGTTGCTCGACGCGTGCAATCGGTGGGGCGCAAGGCACGGTGCGCCGGTCGTTGGATATCGAGTGTTGTTCGTCGGGGCGACGTTGTGCTTCGTCGTGGCGATTGGCTTGGTGACGAGGGTGGGCGGAAGACGGCGGTGAACAACCCACAATCTCCCTCGCTCCCCGCCCTCCCTGTTCAACCTTCTTCCCGCGCACGTAGCGATTGCACCGCGCATCTCCCGCCCGTACGCTTCCCGCGCCATGCTCCCGCGCATCGCGCTCTCGCTCGCCGTCATCGCCTTCGCCGGCCGCGCCCACGCGCAGAGCGCCGCGGTCACCGTCGAGGGCCGCGAGAGTTCGATCACCACGCGCGGCGTCCCCGACCACGCGTTGCTGTGGGTGCGCAACCCGACGGCCGCGCCGATCACGATTCGCGTCGCGCGCGGGGAGTACGTCGACTCGCAGGGGCCGCGGCTCGGTGTTGGGAATTTTCGATTCAGCCTCGGCGACATCGCTTCGCGGGGCTCGATCACCGTCCCGCCGCATACCGACGACGCGCTGTGGGTGCACTTCGAGTACACGGGGCCGTCGGCGCCCGACAATCGCCAGCAGTTCGTCTACGAGTTCCAGCTTGAGGTGAACCATCGACCGGTAACGGTTCGTTCGACGGTGAATCGCGCGACACGGCACCCGTGGCATTCGCGATCGCGGACACGGTCACGCCCCGCAACGCCACGCGCGCTGGCCTCGAGGGCGTCGTGCTGCTCACGGCGCTCGCTCTCTTGCTTCGCCACCACGCCGGGCCGACCGACCCGATCGTCGTCCATTCTGCCGCCGGCCCTTCGTTTCGCATTCAGCCCATCGTGGGCCTGACAGCGGCGGGCTTCCGCGTACGGTTCTAGTTCCGCGACTGGCGTCGTCTGCGTCGAGCAACCGCAAGCGCCCCGACGGCAACTGCCGTCCACAGTGCAGCGCTCGCATGTCGGTTTGCGCCCACCACACCGCAGCGACACCCGGGTGTCATCGTCGTGCCCTCCGCGCCGACATCGCCGCGTGACCCGTCACTCGGTCCGGCGTCCGTCGTCACAGCCGAGTCCGTCGGAGTGGGCGAGTCGAGCATCGCGACCGCATCGCTCGAGCCTCCGGAATCAACCGGCGACGCGCTGTCGGACGGACTCCCCGTGTCCATCGCAGGACCCATGTCCATCGCAGTTCCAGTATCCCTTGCACTGCCGGTGTCCGTTGCACTTCCCGTATCGATCGCACTCCCCGTATCCGAAGCACCAGAGTCTGGCGGCCCCGAGTCCGTCGGAGCGCCACCGTCCATCGGAACACCCGTCCGGTACTCGTACGCTCCAATGTCGAACGCCGCGCCGACGGGCCTGGGCAATCCCTCGATGTCGTCCGGGGGCGCGCGCGTCGCCTCGCCGCGATCGACCGCGGGGACCCCTGCGCGAAGGTGGTAGTCGTTGGTCGCGACATTGACGAAGTTTGCGGCCGCCGTCGATGCCATGCTGTTGAGGTCGTACCCGAGCGCCTGCCATGCCGCGAGGGCGAGAGTCGTCGTGTCACCATCGGCGCTCAGGCGCGGAGTCAGTAGGTTGTAGTTGCTGGTAAACCCCATGCGAGACGCCGCGTCGATGACGATCGCACCGCGAAACGCGTGATTCGTGAATAGGATGTTGTTGCGAAGCGTGTTGCCCGTGCTGCCACCGACGATGTTGATCGCCCAGCGCCCCGTCGCCGACTGGATGATCGTGTTGTTGACCACAAGATTGTTTTGCGACGGACCGCCGGCGTCGATCTGATAGAGCGAGATGCCGCTTGCGAGCGCGTCGTAGATGAGATTGTTGCGAATGATCGAGTCGCTCACGCCGTCGCAATTGATCCCGCTTCCGCCACCCGAGCCGTTGCTGTAGATCACGTTTCGCTCGACGACGGCGTTGCGGATGATGCCATCCGTGGTCGTCACGGCACCGCAGTTGATGCTGAGATCGCCGTTCATGTGAATGCCGTTGGCGCGATTCAGGAACGATGTGTTGCGGCGAATCGTTGGGCGATCGGCGCTGTTCGAGAAATAGATGCCGTGTTCCGCAACGCTCCGCGACGTGACGTTGTCCTCGATGATGATGTCCGGACAGCAGCCTGTGAGAATGCCCCAGCGCGCGTTCATGTCCGCGCGGATGCGCCGGATCGTGACGAAGCGACTGACGGCGCAGCGAACACCGGTGCGCGGCATGCCGTTGACGATGAAGTTGTCGATCGTGACGTAGTCGGCCCCTTCGACGTTGATTCCGTCCGGTGTCACGGCGTTTCGCGTCGTGATGCGCACGTCCATTCCCTCGCCGACGAACCGCACCGGCATCGCCGCGGTGCCGCCGCGCGTCGCATTGAATCCGACGTAGCCGCCGTCGCGTACGTGCACGATGTCGCCAGGATTCACGCGGTTTGCAGCGTACTGCAGCGTGGCCCACGGCGCGGCCGACGTGCCCGCCGCCGCATCGCTGCCGCCCGGTGCGACGTAGTAGTCGGCGGCGTGTGCACTCGGCGTTGCAACCACGACGAGCACGGCGGTGACGAAACCTGCGATCGGAGCAAAGCGCATCTCGAGCGGCCTCCCGGATCCGACGGTACGCCTTGTCAGTATGCATCGACAAGGTCTCACGCCAGTTCTCGTCCGCGGTCGCGTCGCGTCACGCCTTCCCCAGCCACGGAATCCGGCCTTCACTGATGTCGTCCATTCGAGCCTGCATCGCCGCACGCACCTGTTCGTAGCAACGATCGAGCGTTGCGTCGTCGTCGACGTGCTCGGGTCCGAGGTGGGGCCAGCGGATCGGATCGCCGAACGCGATGGTGGTCTGCGCGGGCAGAGGGAGATAGGGGAGATAACCAGACGTCAGACCCCATGGCAGCGACAGAACGATCGGAAATACCTCGACGCGAAACAGCTTCTTGATGCCGAATCGACGCGCGAGTTCGTCGCCACGCGTGAGCACGATGAACTGCTCGTGCGTGCCGGTCGAAACCACGGGCACGATTGGGATTCCCTGCGTCAGTGCGAGTCGCAAGAATCCCTTGCGTCCGCCGAGTTCGATTCGATATCGGTCCTTCCACGCTCGAGCGGTGTCGAGGTCGCTGCCGGGATAGACCAGCACGACATGACCCGCGCGGAACGCCTTCGCGGCGCCGTCGTGCCCTGCCCGCAGCGCGCCGAAGCGATTGACGATCTCGCGGATGCGCGGATCTTGGAAGAGCAGATCGTGCGCGAGCGGATGCACGGCCCGCTCAATGCCGAAGCGGTCGCGAATGGCGACGAGCGTCAGCAGACTGTCGAACGTCACGAGGCCCCCGTTGTGGCTTCCCACCAGCAAGACTGGCCCGTCCGCTGGGACGCGATCGACGCCGTCGACTTTCCAACGAAAGTACGATTCGCCGATGGCGCGAAACAGATCGATCATCAACTCGACGAACTCGGGATCGCGACGATCGACGCCTTCTCCTGGGTCTCCGGAGCGATCTCGCTCGCGCGCAAGGCGCAGCGCGGACGCGAAGAATCCGCCAGGGCCCAGACGCCAGAGGTCCGCAGGCTCGAAGAACTTCGACGCCCGATCCAACCAACGGGTCAGCGAGAACGGCGCCACGCCGTCACATCCGCGGGTGCGCGGCGAGCCACGTGTAGATCGTGTTGGCCCACGTCGGTCCGAGTCCGGGCAGGTGCTGCGCGCCGGCCATGGTCCACAGTTCCGCGGCGCCCGCGGCGCCCCCGTCGTGACGCCGAACGGTTGTTTCCGCACCGGGGATCGTCGCTTCGAGATCGAGCATCATCCCCGTCGACACCAGCGGTCCGCAGCGGTTGAACGTCGCCCAGCGCGCGAGGGATTCGACGGCGCCGAGATACGCGACTCCCCGGACCGTCCCGCCGACGTACGGGATCGTCGTGTCGGCGTCGCCGTGCACATGGAGAATCGCGACGGGCATGGTCGGAGTGCACAACGCAGGGTCCGTCAGCATGGCGCCGGCGAGACCGACGATGGCCGCGATGCGCGTCGACCGCTCACACGCGAGCCGATAGGCCATGAATGCACCGTTCGAGTGTCCGACGAGAAACACGCGGCGCGGGTCGACGTTGTACCGCGCAGACATGTCGTCGATGATCGACATGATGTATGCCACGTCGTCTGGCGTCGAGACGCCACCATCGACCGACGTCGGGAACGCGTTCCAGAATCGACGACCATCCGCGTCGAATGTCCCGTCGGGATACGCGTAGAGAAAACCTCGCTGCTCGCTGAGTTGACCAAGTCCGAAATACAGATCCTGCGCCCCGCCGCCGGCGGAGTAGCCGTGCAGCAGAACAACGAGGGGGGCCGCGTGCGCGGGGTCGTAGACGCGCGGCACGCGCGAGCGATACGGCCGGGCCGCGAACAGCCCTGCGTCCGTGACAGCGTCGACCACATCGGGAAGCGCAACGACGTCATCTGTTGCGTCGGCGTTTGTCGAAGCGTCGATCGGTGAGACCGGGCTGGTGCATCCCGCGAGCGCCAGCGCCACCGTGAGCGTCGCGAGAGCCGAGCCACGAGTGGTGCGTACCATCGACCCAGAGTCTATCCTAACGTCAAACCGCGAGCACACGCACCGACGGAAAGAACCGCGGCTTGGCGGAGCGTGATGTCGCATCATGCGTCGCCGGCGGCTGAAGCAGCCGGCAACAGGGCGAAAGTGCTTCGCACTCGATTCGAATCCGCGGCATCTCTCGGACGAACCATAGGGTTGCACTGGGCGAGCGTTGCGAATGGCAGCGGCACTCTGGCGCCGCGATAGCGAGAGTCCGAAGGACTTTCTGAAGTTGCCGTGGGTTTCAACCCACGGCGAGGGCGACCCCGCCGACTTCGCGCGAGATACTTCGCCGGTGACCAACGAGTTGCTCGTGCGGACGATTCTCGCGAACGGCTGCGTTTTCGACGTCGTGTTGGGCGATCTGCTCCATGAACCGGTCGACGCGATCGTCAACGCAGCCAATGGCCACCTCGTGCACGGCGGTGGTGTTGCGGCCGCGATTGCGCATGCCGCGGGGCCCCGCTTGGAGGCAGACGGAGATCGCATCGTCCAGGAGCGTGGCGTTGTCCCCGTGGGCGAAGCAGTCGTCACGGTGGCCGGGAGACTCCCGTTCAAGGGCGTGATCCACGCGGTCGGCCCGCATATGGGCGTTGGTGATGAGGAACAGGGTCTCGTGCGAGCGTTGACGTCAGCGTTTCGTTGCGCGCACGAACGGGCATGGACGTCCGTGTCGTTCCCGGCGGTGAGCAGTGGCATCTTCGCTGTTCCATTGGACGTGTGCGCGCGTGCATACGTGACGGCCGTGCGCGAGTTCTGCGACGAATACCCGGCGACGCCGCTGCGCGTGATTCGCTTGTGCCTCGTCCGCGGTCCGATCATCGGGCATGTGCGGCGCGCGCTCGCGGAGACGCACGGATGACAATCTGATACGCTCGACGCTCGTCCTTCGCCTTGTCCGGCATCGCTGACTGCTTCTTTCTTCGGAGGCCCTCGTGCGTCCCAATCCTTCCTTGTCCCGCGCTGTCGCGGCCGCGGTGCTGATCGTCTCGTGTTCGTGCGGCGCGCCCGGTGGCTGCAACGCATGCTGTCCGACCCCGTGCACGTTCGGCACCCGGCCCGTCAACTGCGATCTGGGCTTCGGCTACGACGCCGGCAACTTCGACGCCACGACCGACGCGCTCTCGGACGTCCCGCGCGATCGCGCGTCACTCGATGCGCGGGACTCACGCGTCGCAGTGCCACGATCGTACTGCCGTGGCGACTTCGAATGCCCCATGGGACTCGAGTGCGATCTGTCGTTCATGGGTGGCCTCTGTCGCGGTCGGTGCACAACCGATCGGCAGTGTCCCGCATCGTGGGTCTGCGCAGGTGTGACCGGATGCTACCCAGCATGCGAGCCGCGCAACGACGACTGCGCGCAATACTACGGGCTCTGCCTGAGTGTCGACGCCGCGGATCCCACACGAACCGCCTGCTTTCCGTCCTGCACCGACCGACCGGAGCCGTTCACCGAGCAATGCGTCGATCCGCGACGGTGCGACCTGTGGGCGTCCCAGTGCTCGCTGGATCCGCGGGCCGGGACGGACAACGGTTCTTCGTGCGCTGATGCAGCCACTTGTCGCGGCGGCCACTGCGTCCGAGAGACCAACGCGGACGGAACTCCGTCTGGCTTTGTCGATGGTTTTTGCTACTCCATCGCGCGCCGCCCTCCCGACGCCGCGTTCGTTCCGGGCATGCCGTTGCCGCGCGGCAATTGTCCGCCGGGGAGCGTCGCGCAGCCCGACGCGTTTGGCCGCGAGGGCTATGCCGTGGCTTGCCTGCACGAGTGCCGCCTCGATGCCGACTGCAGGGCTGGATACATCTGCAATCGCGGAATCACGACCGACACACCGATGGGCCGGTTCACGACCGGCGGCTGCATTGCGTTCGATTGCTCGCGCGCGGGAAGCATGTGTCCCGCGGGCTTCCACTGCGCAACGCGCGCATCGGGCGGAACGACACGCGGATACTGCGAACGCGACGCAAGCGGCGACGCAGGCGCGGACGGAGCCGCGACGGACGCCCCCGCGAGCGACGCGATCGCGATCGACGTCGGAGCAATCGACGCGACCGAGTGAGCCGCCGCGCAGCTCGCAACGGTCACGCCGCCTTCGGCCCTCGCCCGTACCGCATCACGGTGTACCCGACGATCGCGCCGACCAGCGCGCCAGGCAGCATGATCTTCCAGTAGTAGCTCGCGTTGCCGTACTGCTTCGCGTTCATGTACGCGATCGGCGCGGTGATCACCGCCGCGACGACGACGCCAACGAGCACACCCGCGCGGCTCGAGTGCAGCTTGCGCGCGATGATCCCGACGATGAGCCCGGCGAGGATGCCCTTGCCCGACGAGCCCATCACGATGCCGGCGATCTGCGATCGCACCTCCGGCGAAGACACCAGCGCCGACAGTCCGTCGAGCGCACCGAGAACGGCACCGGCGAGAAGTCCGAGAACGGGTCGATTGAGCATGGAATGGGCCTCCAGTGAATCACACGGCCTTGCGGCCTCGCACCTCTGTTCAACGTCGGCGCCCGTTCCTTTACGACAATCGACACACAATCGAAACGGCCGCCCGCACGGTTGCCCCGTCCGGCGCGCGACCTGTACGATCTGCGCGCCGTGCCCGATCGCGCAATCACCGGCGCAGCGCCGTTTCCGAACACGCTCGGGTCGGCCCTGGACGGAGCGCGCAGCATCGAGCCCGTCGTGCGGGACCGCGCGTGGGCGTTGCTGGTCGCGGCGTACTGGAAGCCGGCGTACAAACACGTGCGCGTCCACTGGCGTGCGTCGCGCGACGACGCACAGGACATGATCCAGGGATTCTTCGAACGCGCACTGGAGCGCGACTTCTTCACGGGGTACGACCCGTCGCGGGCGCGCTTTCGCACGTTCTTCCGCGTGTGCCTCGATCGATACGTCTCCAACGAGCACAAGGCACGAACGCGACAGAAGCGCGGCGGCGCGCTCGCGGCGCTCGACTTCGATTCCGCCGAGGGGGAGATCGCGCGTGCCGATGTTGCCGCGTGGGCCGCCCCCGACGATTGCTTCGAACGCGAATCGCAGCGTGCCCTCCTGGGTGTCGCCATCGACGACCTGCGCGAGGACTGCAGTGCGCGCGGTCGCGAAGCGGTGTTCGCTGCGTTCGAAGCGTACGACCTCGCGCCGCCCGACGCGCGACCGACGTACGACGAGATCGGCGGACGTCTCGGCCTGGCCGCAACGACGGTGACCAATCATCTCGCGCTCGCACGTCGCGAATTGCGTCGGTGTGTGGCCGATCGCCTGCGCGCGATCTCGACGAGCGACGACGAGTTGGCGGCGGAGCTCGGTGCGGTCTTCGGTGGGGGCCGCCGCTGATGTTCGTGCCCGACGGCGTGCTAGATCATCTGGGCGACGTGAGCGATGCGCCCGACCTGACGGGCACGCGGTATCGCCTCGTACGTTCGGTCGGACGCGGTGGAATGGGCGCCGTCTTCGCGGCGGAGGACATCGAACTCGGCCGCGAGGTCGCGATCAAGGTGTCGGCGCCGTCCACGGAGGCTGGCGAACTGGCGGAGCGGTTGCGGCGCGAAGCGCGCGTGATTGCGAAGCTCGAACACCCGGGAATCGTGCCGGTGCACGACGCGGGCGTGCTGCCCGACGGACGCGTGTTCTACGTGATGAAGCTCGTGCGGGGCGAGCGACTCGACGCGTGGGCGCGCGCGCGTCCCGATCGCCGTGCGCGATTGCGATTGTTTCAACGCATCTGCGAGGCCGTTGCGTTTGCGAACGCACGCGGCGTCGTGCATCGCGATCTCAAACCGGAGAACGTGATGGTGGGAGAGTTCGGCGAGGCCCTCGTGATGGACTGGGGCATCGCGAAAGAGCTGCGAGCGTCGGTGGGTGCGCGAATGACGGACACCGCGGACGCCGCTGCGTCGCTGGCCGACGGATGGGCAGACACGGTGCCAGCGCCCACCGCAGCGGGCCAGACTGCGGACGGCGCCGTGATGGGAACGCTGGCATACATGGCGCCCGAACAGGCCCGCGGGCACCTCGCTGCGATCGACGGTCGCACGGACGTTTATGGTCTCGGCGCGATTCTGTACGTGCTGGTCACGGACGCGATCCCATTCGCCGACACGCCCGTGGCCGACGTGTTCGCGCGCGTGCGCGACGGGAACCACACGCCGGTGCTCACGCGCTCGCGGGACACGCCGAAGGCGCTCGCGGCGATCTGCGAGAAGGCGATGGCTCGGTCGTCGATCGACCGTTACGCGACGGCGCTCGATCTCGCAGAGGACGTCGGGCGCTTCCTCGACGCCGAGCCCGTGCGGGCACACCCCGAGGGCGTGATCGAGCGCGTCGCGCGCTTTGTGGCGCGCAACCGCGTCGTGCTCTCGCTGCTCGGGGCGTACTTGATGCTTCGCATCGTGCTGTTCGCTCTCGCGCGGTAGGCGACGTCCCTACTTCTTCGACTCGCTCTTCGCGCTGCAACCGCAACTGCCGCCGCAACCGCAACTGCCGCCGCAGCGACAAGCCGGCGCGCACGCACACGCCGCGCCGCACGTACACCGCGTCGCGGAAACCGTCGCGCACCCGCACGCAGACTTTGCGCATCGACACTCGTTCTGATTCTGCTGGTTCATCGAATTGCTCCTGTGTTCGACGCGCCGCTTCGCGCGTTCACCGGATAGGACGCGTTGCCGCTCACGGCATTACACCGACGCGCGACGACGGCGATCCCGGCGCACCGCACGTGCAGTCGAGGCACCCGTGTTCCGCGCACGTTCCGCACGATCGGGCCACTTGCTTCCGAAGGGCTTCGCGCGCGCGGAAGATGCGCACACCGGCGTTGCTCGCGGAGATTCCGACGGCATCGGCGTAGTCCTTCACGGGCACGCCCTCGACCTCGATGCGCCGCAGCGCGTCGGCGTACTCGGGTTTCAACGTGTCCGCGAGCTGCGTCACGCAACTGCAGACGACCCGCGCCAGTTCGCCGTCGCCGCGGACGCTGGTGCTCAGTTCCGCGGCGAACGCCTCGAGCCGGCGATCCGCGACGCTCTGCCGTCGCTGCCGGTCGATCACCGCATTGCGCAGCACACCGTAGAACCAGCCGATGGCGGAATCGCGAATTTCGTCGCCGCGATCGAGGCTGCGCACGAACGCGTCCTGGACGATCTCTTCGGCGGTCGCGCGATCGCCCACGCGGCGTTCGACGAATCGCAGGAACTCACGGTGGTTCGCGACGAGCGCATCGACGATCGACGGTGACGGTGCGGTACCGGCCAGCGGCTCGTCGGACGGCGGCTGGGGTGACGCGGTCTTGTCGCTGTTCATGAGTGGCGGGAAGTATCGCACACCGCGTGCGCCGCTCCCGGAGCGCTGGTTCGACGAGCTCGTCGCGGAGGAGGCTCGGAGGTTTGGACTCGTTCCGCCGCGCAAGTAGCCGTCGGCTCAACAAAGAATCGACGCTCTCGCGCGCCGTTGAAGTGGACGTCCAATCCTGTCAGCGTGTGGCAGTGGAGGCCTTGCAACGGGACGGCCGGCGCATTCGCAGGGGGTTGCTCGCGTGGCCCGCGCTGTTCGCGTGCGCGGTCGCTGCCGTGGGATGTACGTGGCCCTGGGACTTCCTCGCACGAAATCGCTGTCTCGATTCGGCTGTGCAGCCCAATTGCGGCACTCCCGATGTCTTCGTGGCATTCGACGTACCCGTGGGGATCGACGGCTCCGACGCGCTCTTCGTCGATGTCACGGACGCGGTCGACAACCCGACGCCGCTGGATGCCGTTGGCGACGTTGGCGCGGATCGCACACCAACCCCGGGAGTCACGTGCCCGCGCGGCGAAGGCGCATGCGCGGGAGGACCGTGCGTGTCCCTCGACCGGAACGCGCTCGACTGCGGACGCTGCGGCGCGGCGTGCCCGAGACCCGGAGTCTGCCTGTTCGGTCTGTGCTTCACGAACTGCGGCGGTCTTGGCGTGCAGTGTTGCGCCAACCTCTGCGCGGCGGGCCTCGTGTGCAGCAGCATCTCTGGCTGCATCCCTCGCCCGACGACTCCGTGCGGCGGCCCGGACCCGCAGATGTGCTGCATGTCCGACGCGACGGCGTGCGACGTCGGGTATCGGTGCAACATCGCGCGCACGCGTTGCGAACCGTGCGGCGGGGACGGCCAGCCTTGTTGCGCAGCCGGACGCTGGTGCGCCGTGGGATACGTTTGCGACGCCACCGACGCCTGTCGACGCTGTGGCCTGGCGACCGAACCGTGCTGTTCGGCGGGCCAATGCAGCGGCACGTTGCGTTGCACGGCGGGCCGATGCTCGTAGTACGTTGAGCCCGTGCCGGTGGTTCGGATCGAGACGTTCATCCACGCGTCGCCGGAGCGATGCTTCGACCTCGCACGCGACGTCGACGCACATGTCGCGTCCACGGGGCGCACGCGCGAGCGCGCCGTCGGCGGAAAGACTCGTGGGCTTCTCGACGCGGGCGACGAGGTCACGTGGGAAGCAACGCACTTCGGTGTCCGGCAGAGGCTGACGGCCAGAGTCGTCCTTTGCGAGCGGCCGACGCGTTTGGTCGACGTCATGGTGCACGGCGCGTTCGCGGGATTCACGCACACCCACGAGTTCGAGCCGCGCGACGGAGGAACCGTGATGCGGGACGCCTTCGACTACCGCGCTCCGCTCGGCGTGCTCGGGCGGATTGCCGACGCGCTGTTTCTCGAACGGTACATGACGAAGTTTCTCACGCAGCGCGCGAATGCGCTCAAGCGGCTCGCGGAGGGGTAGGTGATCGGACCGCCGGGTTCCCGGAGTTCGAGCCGATTGCGCCTAGTCTCTGATCCTGTCCTACCGGCGGTACTCGCAGTACGATCCTCATCGCATGCCGACGCGCAATCAGCGGATGGAGGGAGGGATCATCGGCCTGCTCGTCGGCGACGCGCTCGGAGTTCCTTACGAGTTCCATCCGGCGAGCGACATGCCGAGGTTCGATCTCATCGAGTTCGAGCCGCCCGCTGGCTTCCGCCGAACCCACGCACGGATTCCGGTCGGCACTTGGTCGGACGACGGCGCGCACGCGTTGTGCTTGCTCGCGTCGCTGCTCCACCGCGGCGTTCTCGACGTGGAAGACTTCGCCCGGCGCCTGATCAATTGGCGTGATTGGGGGTACCTCGCAGTTGGCTTCGACGTCTTCGACGTTGGCATTCAGACCGAGCGCGCGATCTCGAATCTCCGCGCGGGGACGCCCGCTCGGATCGCGGGCCCGAGTGGCGAGCGGGACAACGGCAATGGAGCGCTGATGCGTTCACTACCGCTGGCGCTGTGGCATCGGGGAAGCGACGCCGAACTCGTCGCCGATGCAGACGCCCAATCGTGTGTGACGCACGGACACCTGCGTTCGCGCCTGTGTTGTGGCCTGTATTGCTTGTGGGCGCGCAAGACGCTGGAAGGTACGGCGAACCCGTGGCAGGCCGCCGTGGCGGGGATGCGAACCATTCACTCCCTCGGCACCGCGGGGCGCCGCGATTTGGACGACGTAATCCGTCCCGACGACGATCCGCGGGGCACGGGGTCGGGATATGTCCTCGACAGTCTGCACTCCGCGCGACTCGCCGCGACCGAAGAGACGTACGAGCGTGTCGTGCGCAAGGCCGTTGCGCTTGGGAACGACACGGACACCACCGCGTGCATCGCCGGAGGCATCGCCGGAGTGCGCTTTGGCATCGATGCCATCCCAGCTCGCTGGCGGGACGCGCTACGCGAGCGCAATGTCGCGATGGGTCTGATGGCGCAACTCACTGCCAGCTGAGAGTGCCACTCCGCGCGCCGATCGTGGGCGCCGCCCCCGTAGCCCGCTTCGGGCTTCACGCCGACCCTTCCCCGATCATCCCCTTGCCGTGGCTTTCCAAGCCGCGGCCCCGCCATCTTCTCAACTCTCGACTGTCGACTGTCGACTTCCTCCTACCTCCTCACCCCCCGCACCACCGCTTGCACGAATGCCGGCATCAACGGAATCGATGGGTCTTGATAGCTCCGCTGCGGCAAGGCAGACGACGTCTCTTCTTTGAACAAGTGATTGGCATTCGGAATCATCACCAGGGTCGTGCCGCGTCGTGCCGCGACCAATGCCTGCGCGTCAGCCACGAGCACCTGCGCGTCGGTGGTTCCTTGGATGACGACCGTTGGAATCCGCACACGGCGCATGAGCGTCGCGGGATCCAGGTCGAGCTCGCTGCGCACGTATCGCTGAACGGCGGGCGCAAATAGCCCGGCGAACGGTGCCGCGGACGCGGGCAACGGTTGCCCGGCGCGCAACGCCGCGAGCAGGTCGTCGACGATTTGCGCCATGGCGGGGCTGTGCTCGCGATTGAGTTGCTCGCGGAACAACGTCGCCATCGATCGCCCGGGCGATGCCATCAGGACCAACGCGCCGGGAGGATCCGCAGCCGTCGCGAGATGCAGCGCGACGTGGCCGCCTTCGGAATGCCCTGCAACCGTGACGGATCCAATACGCGCGTCGCCGCGGAGGTGCGCCAGCATCGCGGCGGCGTCTTGAATGACGTCGTCGAACACCGCCTGTGAGGGATCGAAGTTTCGCCCACTCGCCGCGACTCCGCGTTTGTCGAACCGAAGCGACGCAATGCCTGCTTGCGCGAGCGACGTCGCGAGCTGTCGGTACATGTCCGAATGCAACATCGGTCGATTGTTGCCATCTCGATCGGTGGGTCCCGAGCCCGCGAGGATCAGAACCGCCGGGACGTGCGGAGGCGCGTTTGCAGGGATCCACAGTGATCCACGAATCACGACGCCGGTACGCGTCACCTCGACAGGCTCTTCGAGCACTCCCGCGGGCGGCGCCCGCGAGGGTGGCGGCGGCGGTTGCTCGCCCCGCGGCAACACGACGATGTCCTGACTCGGCACCTCGACGCGGCGAACGGTCCCGTCCGCGGCAACCATCGCGCGAATCACCGTGCCACTCATGTCGACGTGCACGATGCGCGTCCCGGCCGGTGCGCCCGCGTCCGCGCTTGCGTCGCTGGGTCGAACCGTGATCTCGGCTTGGACTTCGGGTGTGCCGGGCCCCTGCACGACGCGCACGCGTGTCGGTGTCGTCGCGTTCGGGAAGCGCTCCGCGGCGATTGCGTACGCTTGCCACAGGCCGTTTGGCAGCGCGATCGCGCCGTCGGGAATCGGCGCTTCCGTGCGCTGACCGTTCGACTCGATCGTCAGCACTGCGGGACTTCGTGAGAGCGTCATTCGCACATCGTTGGGTCCGAGGCGGACGTCGCTGCGCAGCACGCGACCGTCGTCCGAGTAGCTCTCGCCACCGAGTCCCTGGAGTCCCGCGTAGGCGTAGAGCACTCCGGTGCGAACCGCGGCGGGCGCGGCTGCGTCCGCGGTCGGTGTCACGGGCCCCGAATCGTCTGCGATCGCACGGATCGTGAGGATCGGAGGTTGCGTTGTCGTCGGGGAGTGTTGCGCGGCGCATGCAGCGGACGCGAGCGTTGCTGCGAGTAAGAACAGGCGTGTGCGCTGAGCCGATCGTCGTAGCGTGTTCCAGTTCATGGCGGCCGACGATGCCCCGATGGACGGTCGGACTCAAGTGCTTCGTCACGCCACGGGACGCAACTCGCCTTCGCCCCACGCGCGTGTGTACGACGCCGTCAAACCCGAGCAGTCCGGGCGCAGAGAACATCGGGCGCACGCCCGCGCGAATCGGACGTCTTCGCGTTCGGGGGAAACGTGGCTCCTGAGCACCGGTACGCCGAGCCCCGTGGGAATCGCACAGAGCGGTACGCCCTTCAGTGCTTCCAGACCCGATCGCGCCTCGATCGAGAGATTGGCAAGCACGTCACGTATCTCGGCGAGGGATGGCTGAAGCGCTTCGGGCGCCGGGTGACCGCGATCGGCGGTCAGCGCGACAAGTGTCATCGCGAGCCCGCGCACGCTCGCCCACTGCAGCGTCGCTTCGAGCGTGCCCAGCGCACGCCGGACCAGGACCATCGTGAGTTGGACATGAATGCCCGCTCGCTGGAGATTGGCAACGGCCAGCTGCACCGCGATCCCCGAACCCGGCGCTCCAGTGCATGCGTCGTGCACCGCGGGTATGCACGATTGTAGCGACAACGAGACGACCTCCAATGAGTGCAATCGGCCGACTCGCGTGGCGAGCGCTTCATCGGCGAACTCGGTCGACGGACTAAGAATACGTTTGCGAACCGCGGGCCGCGCTTCGAGTTGCGCAAGAATCTCATCGCGATCCGGGTGTTGCAGCCAGTCGTGACCAGTGATCGTGACGTCGATTCCGCGTCGCTCGCATGCGGCCAACAATGCCGCCCATGCGCCCGAGCGCACGAGGGATAGCCCGATGCGATCTTGCCCGCTGCGCAACACCGTGAGAACGCGCGTCGTCGGCGACGTGCGGGACGTCGGTTCCACACAGTACTCGCACGCCTGTTTGCAGCGCGTCTCGAAGTACACCATCACCTCGCCGGACGCATTGCGGCGGCGCGCCCACGCGTCGGCGGCCCGCTCGAGTGTCCCGTGCGCGAGCCGAAGACTCGCGAGTTCCAAGGCGAGCGCGTGCTCCCGTGCCATCACGACGTCGCGGGACGAGCCGCCCGGGGCGTCACCGCGGGTCTCACGTCGGGCCGGCGGCAAGCGCTCGAGAAGCGCGAGCAGTTCGGTCTCGTGCGCGAGCAGCTTGGCGAAGATTGCGCGGTACTGCTCCGCATCGTTGCCCGCGGCCGCACCGCGATGCGAAAGCGCGAGTTGCTCGCCACGGGCCATCGACGGGCCGTCGCCGCTCGCGCGCGCAATCGCGAAGTCGTGACTCGCATTCTGCGCGTCGAGGCACGATGCGCGCCAGCCGCTCGCTCCCCGACGAACGTCGTGAACTCTCCACGTTGGCGGCAGGCAGCGTTGCCACAGCGATGCGAGCGTCGGATCGAGTGCGGAGGGGTCCATGAGGCGGGACGGCGGGCAGAATGGTACCGTGTCACGGCGATGAACCAAGCGACGACGTCGCAGCCCGTCCCGTCGGTGCTATTTCGGGATCCCCCCGCGATCGACGCCGAGGCGCGGGCGCACAAGCTTGCGATGGCCACGGCGCTCGTGCGCACGCCGACGCTACCGGTCGAGCTTCCGGCATTCGGATTTCGTCTCATCGATGTCGAGACCGACGGCCGGGCGATCGAACTGCTTTTCGGCTTCGAGAATCCAATGGCGCGCGTTCGCATCGAGCAACGTGAGCGCGCGGGCGGCGAAGGGGAGCCCACGGTCACCACGCGAGAGCTGTATCCGCAGTCCGTTCGCATGCGCCCCGCGTTGGCAGTCATCGCGGATCGATTGCGCCGAGCGCACTCCCCCGCACGATGGGCCGAGGCGATGACCGCGGCCAAACAGTTGCGGGCGCTGCCGGTCGGCGTGTCGCTTCATTTCTTTCGGCAGTTGATCGAGGGCGTCGGCGCGCCGACGGGCCTGGTGCGCACGGGGTTTCGATGCAATCAGGACTGCGGGTTGTGCTGGCAATCGCGCGATTGGGGCGGATTCTCGTCCGAGCAGACACGCCGATGGATCGAGGACCTGCGGAGCGCGGGCGCCAAGGATCTCGTGATTTCCGGCGGCGAACCGACGATCGACCCGGCGCTCGCGGAGTACCTGGGTCACGCGCGGAGCCTCGGCTATGCGTCCATTGCGTTGGAGACCAACGCGATCCAGATGGCAAAAGACGGCGTCGCAGCGTTGCTGCGCGATGCCGGAATGACCAGCGCGTTCGTGTCGCTTCACAGCGGCGTCGCGTCGGTGTCGGACGCAATCACTCGCGCGCCCGGGACGTTCGTGCGAACGGTAAAGGGCATTCACGCGCTGCTCGCGGCGGGTGTCGACGTTGGGCTCAACGCGGTGATCTCCGCCGAGGGGATCGACCACCTGGCCGGGCTGCCCGACTTCATTCGCACCGAGTTCGGAGCGCATCCGAAATTGCGCGGACTCATGATTTCGTATCCGACGAATCCCTACGAAGAAGCCCTGATTCCGACCATCGTTCCGCATCCGGACGCGATGCGGTCGGCCCTGCGCGCGGCACTCGAGCGGGCGGCGGCGCTCGAGCTTGCAATCACGGGGCTCGATGGGCCGTGTGGTCCGCCGCTGTGCGCGTTTGACGCGGATCCGCGGTTCGCACGGTTGACGCCCGTCGAACCGATCTCGTTTCGAACGCAGATCGACGCGTGCGGCGACTGCGCCGTGCGTTCATCGTGCTTCGGTGTGCGCCTCGCCGACGTCGAACGCTTCGGCGCGCAAATGGTGCGTCCCGTCGCGCGATCCAACCCCCGCTGATCGATGGGCACTCGAGATCAAGCGCTCGATGCCGAGTGGCTGGCATTTCGCAGCGGGCTCAAGCCTGCTCTCCGCATCACGATCGCGGCCGACCGAGCACCCGCGTTGCTCGAACGGCTCGCCGGCCTCGGTGGCGCGATCGTTCGCGCCCACGACGTACCGGTCGACGGTCGACGGGTGGACGTTCTGTACGTGGCGCGCAGCGCGCCCGACGCCGTCGCGCTGCAGCGGGCCGAAGCACGCGCGCTCAACGGCCAACGAAGCGCACACCGGGACCTCGGGATTCAGCTCGGGTTTCCGCCTTGCTGCGTCGAGGCGTTTTGTCGGCGCATCGAACGCGGAGTCGACGTGCTGGCGAACGGAGTGCGAGGAAACGCCGAAGACTACGTCGCCGCGCGCGATGCGTGGGTCGAGCGTGCCAATCCTCTGCTCAACTGCCTGCTGTTTCGATGGCACCAGCGCGTGATTTCGTTCTATCCATGTCGGTTCGATTGCGAGCCCGCGAGTGCTTACGCCCGCGCACTTCTCGAGGTTCTCGACGACGCGGATCGTAGAAGTTGTCGCGACCTCGTCGGGATGCTCGCGAGGCCCATCGTGATCGACGCGTCGGGCGCGCGCGCGATCGTCACCGCTGCGGACCGCGCGATCGTCACGGCAGAGGCTCCGTCCGGTCCGAATGGTCGTGACGTCGACGAGCGCGACGTGTCGTTCGCCGCGGGACTCGTCGGGCGTCGCGTCGCAGTGAGCGGCGCGCTCGACGCGGCGCCATCGGTGCGAGTTCCGCCGTGGCTTCTGCCGTTCGGCGATTGAGTCTACGCTCGGCTCTGGTGCTGAATTTCGCGGACGAACGTTGGTCCGAGGCCCCGAACGAGATCGCGCGCGACCTCGTCGACGGGGAACTCCACCGCGCCCGGGTTGCGCTGGAGGAACCTCACGACTTCCAACAACACTTTCATGTCGTCGTGCTTCCCGACGATGGCGTCGATCCGGTCGTGGATTCCGTAGGCCGCGTCGGTCTCGCGGTGCAGGAAGCGCCACGGCACCTCGGCTTCGTAACCGTAGCGGCGTGCGGAGTCCATGGCGTCGTAGGGGAAGCGCTCGGCGAGCAGGCCTTCGTGCTTCGCCTTGTAGTAGAGCGCCGTATCGGGATACAGGCGTAGCTTCGCGCGGGAAAGCTGTCCGCGGAATTCGCGAAACTGGATCCGCTCGCACGTGACGGCATTGGTCGCGAGGTCGTCCAATTCGGTCCACGGGTCGTACAAGATGAACCCGAATGCCGCACGGGTCTCGGAGTACGAGCGTGGAAACGCGCGGCGCAGGCGGCGACACTCTTCGACCACGCGGACGTTTTGCTCGGGCGTTGCGCCTTTGTTCAGTCGGTCGAGCGCGCGTTGAGAAAAATTCTCGATGCCCACGAGAAACAGCAGAATGCGGTGACCGCCACGTTCGGCTGCCGCGAGCGCTCGCTCGAATACCGCGAGACCACCGAGAAACCAGTCCGCCCGCGTCTCGATGAGAATTTCGAGGGGACGTTGCGCGCGCTCGGTTGCACGCGAGACGAACTCGATGAGATACGGAAGTGGGTTTTGATCGTTGATCTGGATCCGCGAAGTGGCGGGTTCGCTCTGCAAGATGTTGTCGAGTTGCGCGAGCACGGAATCCAACACCTGTCCCGCGGGCTTCCGCGGAATCCCGCCCGTGCCGCAGAAACTGCACCCCTTCAGAACGATCTTGGCGTCGTCGGGAAACGGGACGTTTGCGAAATACGGGTTGTCGCGCACGTCGGCGCCATACGCGCACCCTGGGCTTCCGTGAACAACGGCCGGGCGGTCGGGCCGCGATTGTTCTCCAACGCGGATGCGCACGAGATTCGCGTCGCGCTGCGCGTGGGACAGATCAACGGTCGCAAGCGCGAGGGCCGTTGGGTCGACGGCACGACCCCGCGCCGCACTACGCGCGATTTCGGCGAGCGTCGCCACTTGCTGGATGGCCAGTCGATGGTCGGTACCGTCGAACGCGACGCGGGCGTCGCCGAGGTACACCCACACGACGCCCGGCAGTCGCGCATGCAGTCCGCGAAACACCGCCTCGCTCCAGAGCCGCGTGTACGCGAGCGTGTGATAGCGCCCGCGCAATCGGTCCGCGAGCGAATCGAGCACCGCGGCGTCGTCGTGCGCTCCGTCGCCATGGTCCCCGTCGGCCATGGCGGACAGCGTGGTCTCGAAGATGTCGTTGTCGACGCCCAGTCGACGCAGTTCGCTGGACACCGCCGGGATCCAGTCGTCGTGAATGAAATTGCGCTCCTGCGCGACCTGAAAGAGCAGCAGCGCGACTGAAGCGTCGGACGTCACTGGCACGATGATCGCACGCGGCTCACAGCCACGCCAACGCACACACGTCTCAGACGCCGAACGGATACAGCGCTCCGGGCGCGCCGCGCTCACGGGCAATCTCGATCTGGGCGCCACCGTCGCGCTCGAGCGTCCATGCGTCCGTGTCGAACGTGAACGCTCGCGCTGCATCGAACAGCGCCGCGGTGCTCGCGCAGAAAGCCGCGGTGACGGCACCGGAGTCCCCTCCGACGGCGGTCACGCGATCGTACGAGATCGCGACGGCACTCTCGCGGCGAGCATGCTCGAACGCAATCGCCCGCGCATGATCGAAGTAGAGCACCGGACGATCAATTCGTGCCGTCAGGGTCGTCGCCTCCGCGGGGTGGGACTCGCCGAGCGATTCGAGCACGGCACGCGCGTGTGCCGTCGATTGCGGGCAGGCGTACGTGCACGGAAACCAGGGAAGTACGTGCGTCGCAAGGTTGTTGAGCACCGAAGCGAACGCGAAGCCGAGCGCGTGTGTTCGCCGCCAAGCGGCGTGCCGAATCGCGGTGTTGTTCGAACGATCGGCGAGCGCGTCGAACGCCGCGATGCAGCAACTCGGATACCCCAGCAGCGCACCCATCGTAGCGAGGTGTTCGCTCGGGCCGCGGGGATCTTCGTAGATGGTCTTCGCTTGCCGGACGATTGCCGGATCTCGAGCGATGAACAGATCTCGGTGCGTCCCGTGGCCGTCAGGGCGGTTTGCGCGCGTGCGGCGATCGACGACCGGATCGTGGTGCAAGTCGTAGTCGACCGACGCCATCGCACAACCGGCGAAGTGCGTCGCCCAGCGTTCCGCTTCGGCGCGCGGCAGCGTCAGATACACCGCAGGCTTCAGCCCGCGCTCGAACGCGAGTGTCTCGAGCGGCGGGAGCGTGAGTCCCATTTCCTGCGGCACGCGCGTCAGCTGCTCCCACCGCGGTTCTGGTTGTGTACGCAAGCCTAGCGCCGCGAATGCCGCGGGCCGTGAGTCGGCCGTGTGCGCCCGTTGGGACCAGACGTTCCAATCTGGATCTGGATCGAGCGCGTCCGCGGGAGCGCCGTTCGTCAAGCGTTCCCGCAGCGCCGGTGCGAGGACAGCGCGATCGCTCGCCGTGCGCGCGAGCTGTGCGAGCGGAACGTCGGAGACCCACGGCACCAGCGCCGCGCGCGTACGTTGCGCGCATTGTTCGAGCTCGCGGATCGCAGCGTCGTGCAGGCCGATCGGCAGCGCAGTCACGCACGGAACGCCGCGTTCGAGTGCGAGCGCGACCAACACGGCGCGCGCCGGCGCGGGCGCGGACACGAGGACGACGCTCGATTCCCGAAGCACCCGATCGAGTACGTCGGGCGGAGGCACGGTCTCGATGAGAACGACGTCAGCCACGGAGCGATCCGGCCCTCACGCTCGCACGCGCTCCCGCGGCCGGCAATTGCGCCGCGATCGACGTCTTGACCCGCTCGGGCTCCCCCCGCAGACTGCCCGGATGCAGGCCGCCGTGGATTCCGCCGCGCGAAACGACCAGGGGCTGGAAGTTCGCGTCGCGGTGTTCGAGAACGACGCGCTCGCGGATCGCTGGTTCAATCCGGCATGGCACGAGCGGTTCGAGCGCGTCGCGCGCGCGGCGCTCGAGGCGCGGATCGACGCGATCGACCCGGCGCGTACCCACCGAATCGTGTTCATGGGCGGCGACCCGTTTTCGCATCCCGATCTCGGAACGCTGGTGTCTCGCGCCCGCGCGCGCGGCGTCGCGGAAATCGCCGTGCAATGCGAAGCGAGCCGCTTTGCCGAGCGGTCCCGCGTCGACGAGGTCGTCGCCCTCGGCATCGATCGATTGTTCGTCGTAGTCGGTGGCGTGCGGCGCAAGGTGTACGAGCACGTGATGCAGCGTCCCGGCGACTTCGAGCCGTCGATGGCGGGCTTGCGCGCACTGCTCGACGCGCATCGCGGCGTGTACGTGATCTTCCCGCTCTTGCGTGCGAACGCAGACGATGCCGAGCCCCTCCTCGATTGGTTGCTCTGCCTCCCGAATTCGCCGCGCGGATACCTCTTGGATCTGCCGGACATCCGGGCGGTGCCGCCCCAAGCACGTCGCGGACTGCTGTCGTATCGCGAGCAGGCGTGCATCGCGCCGCGTGTGTTTCGCTCGGCGCAACGCAATCGACTGGAGTACGGATTTTCGTCGCGACGCGGACTGTCGCCGTGCGCGACCGATGGCGAGCTGGATACGTTCGGGACGGTCTTCTACGAGCGCATGCAGTTCTTGCGACGCGAGCCGCCCGCGCAATTCGTGCGGGTCGACGCGTGCGCCGAGTGCTCGTTGCGAGACAGCTGTCCGGGGCTCGAGACGGCGTACGTCGAAGCGTTCGGCACCGAGGGTCTCGCGCCGGTGCCGCTCAACGTCTCGATGAACTGGAAGCTTCGTCCGCTCAACAAGCTCGAGAAGCGCGAGTACAAGAACGTCTCAGACTTCGAGAACGAGACCGGTGGCAGTGCGCGTTCGTTGGTGCGCATCAACGGCCACTGCAACATGGCATGCGCGTTCTGCTTCGTGGACCGCACGGCACCCGACTTCGACGTCGAGACGCTCAAGCAGGAGATCTCGCAGTTTGCGTTGAAGAATCACGACCACCTCGTGCTCTCCGGCGGCGAGCCGACGCTTCATCCCGAGTTGCCCGCCCTGATTCGTCACGCGCGGTCACAGGGGTTCGCCACCGTCGAGATGCAGTCGAACGGCGTTCGGTGCGCCGACGAGGAGTACACGAAACTGCTCGTCGATGCGGGCCTCGACAAGGTGACCGTCTCACTGCACAGCGTCGATCCCGAGCACTCGAACGAGATCACGATGCTGCCGGGTGCGTTCCCGAAGACCGTCCAGGCCATTCATCACTTTCGCAAGCACGGAGTTCTCACGCAGATCGCGCATGTGATCACCAAGGCGAACTACCGCGAACTGCCAGACACGGTGCGCTTTCTCCGTCGCGAGTTTCCGGCCGAGGGCGGACATCTGTCGATCTGCTTCGCGATCGCACAGGGAATCAGTGACCTCGTGTATCACTGGGTGATTCCGCGGTTCGATGAGATCAAGCCGTACTTTCGCGACGCGCTCGACTACTGCCTGGAGACCGGAATCGGCTTCGGCGGGATGATCGGTCAAGGCGGATACCCGCCCTGCATGCTCGACGGCGAGATGAAGTACTACGAGCAGGTCCTCGGGTTCATCTACCGCAGCCCGGAAAGCGACGCGCAGTTCTACAAAGCGCCGCGGTGTTCCGAGTGCAGTTTCGACGCGCACTGTGTTGGTCCGCGCCGCGCGTACGTCGATCATTTCGGCGACGACGAGATCAAGCCGTTTCGCGCGGACTTCGTGATGCCTCCGCCGCGAGCACAGTCGACTCAGGCGTTGCTCGCGGACGTTCCGGACGTTCCCGAGGGCTTGGTCGCGCGCGCCCGATCCGAGCAGCTCGTCTCGATCGGCCGCAAACCGCGGGCGTGATGGCGCACTCCGGCACGAACGCGCCGCGCGCGGCGGGTCGGTCGACGCGCGCGGTGGAGATTCACCTCGGTGGTCGATGCGACCTCGTGTGCGCCGTCTGCGATTGCCGGCAGCCCGCGACGACGAACGCGCTCGGAGCGCTGGATGCTGGCGGCGATCGCGTCGTGTTCCGCGGAGCCGCGGAGACCAGCCCCGGATTCCGTGACGCTGTGCGAACGGCGCGCGCGCGTGGTTTTGCGGACATCGTCGTGAGGACGAACGGACTGCAAACGATGACGGCCGAGTCGGCGGCGGCCTTCGCGACGCTCGGTGTCCATGCGGCGCTCGTGCCGTTGTTTTCGTCGGTCCCGGCCGTGCATGACCGCATCGCGGGCCGACCCGACGCGCTCGTTCACGCGCTTGTCGGCATGCGAGCTCTCGCGGGAGCCGGGTTGGCGCTCGAAATCGAGATTCCGCTCCTCTCGCCCAAGATCCAAGACGTGGCGGCGTTAATCCGCCTCGCGCACCGCGCCGTTCCGGACCTTCGCGCCGCTCGTTTCTTCGTGTCCTCGGAACGCACCCCCGCGTCGCTGGCGCCACCCAACTGGGACGACGGCGGTCCGGCGCTCGCGGAGGCCGTCCGCGCGTGCCGCGAGCTGGGCGTGGGGGTCTCCCTGCGCGGCATGGACGGCATCCCCCTGTGCGCGCTGCGCGACGCTCCCGATACACACGACGCCTATCGGTTCGATCCGCGTTCGGCGGCGCGACTCGTCGCGGGTTCGACACACGGCACCGTGTGCGACTCCTGTGCGGTTGCAAAGCAGTGCGCGGGCCTGGCCGAGTCCTACCGCGGCGCGCACGGCGAGCGCGGTCTGGTCGCGTACGCGCACAAGCCCAGGGAGATGTACGCGCAGCGCAGCGCCGGCAGCCCCGTGTTCACGAAAGAGCACCGCCGAGCCGCGGGCAGCGTCGAGATGCTCGTGCTGCGTCCGACGGTCAACTGCAACCAGGACTGTCCGTTCTGTAGTGCCAACGAGACATCGGGAAACGTGTGGACGAGCCCGGACGCGATGCTCCGTGCGATCTCTCGGGCCGCGCGGCGAGGCGTCAAGCGCGTGTCGTTCAGCGGCGGCGAACCGACGCTGTCGCGCGACCTCGTGCACTACGTCGACGCTGCGAATCGCCTCGGCATCGAGCAGATCGAGATCGTCACCAACGGCGTGCTTCTCGACAACCCGGCTCGCGTGCGAGCGCTGCGGGACGCGGGGCTCACCCACGCGTTCGTGTCTCTTCACGCGCACGACGAGCGCATCTCGCGTGGGATGACCCAGAAGCTCGACGACCACCGCCGAACCGCCGCTGCGATTCGACATCTCGTGGACGCGAACGTCGACTGCGTCATCAACCACGTGATCACGTCGCGCAATGCGCCGTATCTGGCTCGGTTCGTCGAGTTCGTTCGCGCCGAATTCGGTGGTCGCGCGCGAATCTCGTTTGCGTTCGTGACGCCGCAGTACAAAGCGCTCGAGGACTTGTCCCTTCTGCCGAGAATCTCCGACGTGATGCCCGAGCTTCGCCGCGCGATGTACCGCGCGCTCGACCTCGGCCAGTCCGTGGTCGTCGGTTCCCGGCAGGGAATTCCGCCCTGCGTTCTCGGCGAATTCGCGGGGTGGTCCGACGTCCTCAATCGCGCGAGTGAAGCCGCCGCGGAGGATGCACCGCAGAAGCAGCGCGCCCCGGGCTGTGACGAGTGCAAGTACACGAGGCAATGCACGGGTCTGTGGCGGCAGTACGTAGCGGTGCATGGCGTGTCGGAACTCTCGCCTCTACGTGGGGCGCCGTTCACCGACGAGCAGGTTCACGCGATCATCGAGAGCGAGCATCCGTGGCGGTGGTCGACGGCGGCGTCGTTCGAGGGACTGCCGCCGGAGGTCCGTGACGTCGCGCGTGAGCAGAGCGGTCGCGCCGCGTACGAGTCGGCACGCTCCGCACCCGAGACGCCCGTGCGCGCATTGCCGATCGTCGCGACGCAGCGCAGCCGCCCGATTCGCGTCGCGCTCGTCGGCAGCGGACGTCAGGCGCAACGACTCGCGCGCGCGGCGCTCAACGTGACCGGGTTGTCCATCGACGCGTTGGTCTCGCCGAGCGCACCGGAGCGCCCGCCACACGAATTCGGTGGCTGCCCGCGGTTCCGCACACTTGACGAGGCCATCGATGGGATTCGTCCCGAGGCCGTGATCATCGCTGCAGCCACGCACGCTCATCACGCACTGGCATCGACGGCGCTGTCGCACCACATTCCGACGCTGCTCGAAAAACCACTCACACGCACCGAGACCGAAGCCGAGGACCTCGTTCGCATCGTTCGCGAGCACCCGGGCTCGCTCGTGTTGCCCGCGCACACCATGCTGTTCGCGTCCGGCGTGCGCGAGATCGTCGACGCGGCCGATCTTCCCATCGTTTCGTTCGCGAAACGTTGCCGCGCGTCGAGTCCCGATGCACTGCGCGCGTGGAGCCGGTCGGGGCTGTACGAACTTCTCTTTCACTCGCTCACGATGGTCGGCCGCGCGGCCGGCGGCGGCGTTCCGCACGTGACCAGCGCACGGCATCAGGGCGAAGATGCGCCCGTTCGCATCGTGCTCGAATTGGCCTATCCGCGGGGCTCCGCGGAGATCACGTTCGACTTTGGGGCAGCGTCCGACGAAGTGTTGTTCACGCGTCTCGCGCAGCCAGCCGTTTCCCCCGCGTTCGTGTGGCGCAGAGCCGGCGCGACAACATCGCTGCGGCGCGGCGATCGCGACTTGCCCGTGCCGCGCGACGGGAGCGATCTCGAACGCATGCTCGCGCACTTCCGGGACGTCGTGTTGCAGCGTGCAGAACCGTTCGTGACGCCCGACGAGGCGCTCGACGTGATGCGCGCCGCACGACTCGCCGTTGCGGCCCTCGAGTCCGCGGGGGCGCCCTTCGATCGACCGAACGCACCGCGGCACGTCGCGTCGACGGCGCTCGTGGCGTTTCCGCCGTCGTCACGTGTTCCGTAGCGACGCCGCGGAGTACTGCATTCGAATCATTCTCGCGCACTACGGCCCCATCAGTCCGGTGGCGGTTCCGCTGACGTCGGTGAAGTAGCCGAACGTGACGCCGGGCATCCCCATCGGATCTCCGAGACGCTTGCCGCCGGCGGCTTCGATCTCTGCAAGCTTGGCGTTCACGTCCGCGACCCAGATGTACGCCATGCTGGTGGTCGCGGGCGTGTGGCTCTGAAAGACACCGCCAATGCTGACGCCTGGGTCGAACATCAGGTAGCCGGGCATCGCCGCGATCGTTCCCCACGAGAACAGCTCGCTGAAGAACCGCCGTGTCACGTCGAGATCGGGGCCGCCGTACATCTCGAGGGAACAAATCGTGTGCAGACCTGGCTTCGGTGCATCGCCAAACGGCGCGGGCTGACGGGGCTGCGAGACAGGCATGTCCGAGAGGCCGTAGATCACGCCGTTCGGTGCCGCAACATGGCCAATCCATCCACCCGCGATCTTCTCGGGCTCGGTCAGCTTCTTTCCGCCGGCGGCGACGATCTTCGCTTGCATCACGGCAACGTCCGCGGCGAACACGTACGGCGTACACGCCGGGCTGCCGGCAGGGGCGTTGCCCCGCAGCCCTCCGATGGGTCCGCCGTTGGGCGGCGTGAACACCTTGTAGCCGGGCACGAAGTCCTGGATCTTCCAGCCGAACACGCTCGCGTAGAATTTCCCGGACGCATCGTTGTCGTTCGCCAGAATCTCGATCCAACCGATCCCGTGCTTGCCTGCGCCCTGCGGGCACGTCGGCATTCCGCCGTCGCTCATCGTCGCCTCCCACTGCGGTGTGCGTGAAGTCCACGAACGCTATCACAACGACTTCGTGCGTTGCGCGTGCGATCGTTGGCTTTCCGATGACTACGGCGTGCGGGAACTCTGGCCGTTCCAGAACACGTACCCGAGTAGCCAGCCGCGAAGGTGATGGCACGAATTGCAGGAACCCTCATGCGTGCCGACGAACATGTCGCGGCGGATTCCGTCGCGTTCGATCCACGTGCGGAAGGGCGGCGACAACATCGCGTCGCTGAAGAAATTCCCGACGGCGTTGCTCCGCACGACGATCTCCTGACCGAGCGAGTCGACGACGTGAACGTCGATGTTGCTCGCAGGCGTCGGACAGTCGCTCGCGGTCGTCAGCGTTCCCGCGACGCTGAACACCCGCCGTGCCGCGCCGCCGGCCCGATGACAGTCGATGCAGTCCGTGCCGGGAAGCATCTGTTCGCCACCCAGGCCCCATTCGAATCGGGCCGTGCCGCATCCACGCTCGGTTGCAGCCTCGCTCGCCGCATCGACGACCCCCGCACCGTCGGTGTCGGTGTCCGCCGGTCCTGCGGACGTGAGGCAACCGGCACTCAGCGCACATGCGACGGCGCATCCAAACGGCGCGATCGCGGGCGCCGTTCGACGGCCTGCGCTCGAGACGCCGCGCATCGCCGCGCGTGGAGTGGGAATCGGAACTTGCATGGGCGTTCGCAGCTCGATCCATCATACGTCCGCGCCCCGCGGGACGCTCGGCCGCGTGTTTGACCGCCGTCATGTCATCGGCGAGAGTCCCTTCACGCGGAATGCGTCGGCGTCACGCACCGTTGGGTTTGGGCGGAACCTTCGACGACGCGGAGCGTCTCAGTACTTCATGCATGACATCCGACGTACCGGTCTCCTCGCGGCGCTCGTTCTCTCGGCGATGCCCGCCGCGGCGCGCGCAAGGGTCGGACCGTCGTCGCCCCAGTGTGCGATCGACGGGCTCTACCAGGTGATTCAGGGCGGCAACTGGTTCACGCGGTTCGACGGGCAGGGATTCTGGGCGACGTACACGTCCCGTCCCGGTGGAACCGCGTACGTTGCGCCGACGAATCAGGGGCGGTTCACGCTGCGCGGGGAAGTGCTCAGCTTCGACGACGCGCCGACACGATGCAGCGCGAACTCGGCCCACTACACAGTGCGATTCAGCGAAGACTGCCAGACACTGAGCTTGATCCTGCGCGAGGACACCTGTCACCTCGTGCAACGACAAGACATCGTGTTTCGAAGAGTGCAGTAAGAGAGCGCCCCGCGTTCACGGCACCGCCGCCGGCACCCGCGCCGCAAACGCATTGAGACCATCGCGCGTCGCATCGACGACGAGGGCAGGCGTAAGCCTCCCGCCGTGGGCCGCGCGCGCTCGCGTCAGCGCGTCGACCAGATCCGTCGTCCATGCGAACCCGCGCGCCTCCTCATACCGAAGTTGCGACAATCGGTGCGCCTCATCGACGACGTCGCGCATGTACATCACGACGAGCGCGCGCACGACCGACTCCTGCAGTGCGATCGTCGCCGTCGTGTAGGCTTGTCGCCGCATGGCCGCCGCGGAGCGCGAGAGTACCTGCGACGCGCGCGGCTCCAGCGACGCGATCGCGGGGGCAATGATCGGGTTCACGAACGTATGCGCAAGTTCGTGAACGACCAGCATCTGCGCGATGTCGCCGAGTCGAGGGAGGCCGCCGGCGTCGAGATCGTCGAGCGACACGACGATCACAACCGCAAGACTGGCGTTCGCTCGCTCGGCGAAACCGCCATAGCTCATCAACCCGGTCACCATGCCCGGCACGAGCGCGTACGTGCTGCCCTGTCGAATGCCGAACACCGTGTCGAACCACGAGAGGAATCGCCGAACGCGGAGGAACTCACGGAACCGCAGTTCGACCGCCTGCACGTACGCAGCCTGGGCGTGCACGAACGCGGCGAGGCCTGCGTCCGCGGCGAAACGTCTCACGAGGTCGAGATACCCGTTGAAGTCGACTCCGGCGAATCGTTCGAGTCCCGGCAGCGTTGCAACGAGCGGACGGATCGGATGCAGCGTTTCATCGAGGTAGAACGCGAGACGCATCGGCGCCTCGTGTCCGATGCCGCGCGCGCGTAGCGCCTGCGTAGCGGCGACTGCCGGATGCGAAAGGAACGGCCGGAAGTGCGCGACCATCGCCGCGCGATAGGGGGTGCTTGGGCCGTTCGAATACTCGGTCGCACCCGCGAGCGCGTACAGGATCGACATCACTTCGACTCGGTCGTCGACGCGGACCTCCAGCACGCGCGGGCTGGGGGACGACGCGCGGCCGAGAGTTTGCGCGAGCCCTCCGCGGAGCGGCGGGCAGAGCGCGGCGGCGAGCATGAGCGATGCTGCGATCCAATGTGTAGATAAGGCCGTAGGGCGCATCGCGATGAGCGAGGATACCCGGACTTCGGCGCGGGGAGGCTCTCGTCGCGAGCCGGATTACCGCGTAGCGATCGGGCGTCCCGCAAGCGTCATCCGAAAACGAGTGGGCGTGAACTGGTTGTCGGTCTCTCCGTCGGCCACGCGGCTCGCGTCGTAGTTCGACTCCCAGGGCAGGTTGATTCGCATGCTTCCGAGGACGTCTGCGTAGCTACGGAACCGCCCATCGATCAGCGCGACGATCAGGCGTGCCGACGACAGACCCGATCCCTCGAGGTACACGGGCAACCCGTTGGTGATCGCATCGAGATTCTGGGTGCCGCCATGCAGTTCGAAGAAGTCGTTGTAGTAGTTGAACGACACGCACGAGTTGATCATGAAGAGCTGGTAGCGGTCCGGGAAGTTCGACGCGCGATAGTTGCGTGCGTCGAGCGGTCCCGCGCCAAGGTGCGAGTGGCCCGTGTACTGGAACACGTCGGCGTCCGCGAACGCCGCCACGTAACGACGCGCCGCGCCCCATGCTGCGGAACCTTCTTCGTCGCCGTAGTATCCGCGGACCTCGATCCGCACGTCGTGCGACGTACCGTTGATCACGACCGTCGAGTCCATCGCCAGGGTCACGAAGTGGTCGCGCCACTGACGCAGCACTTGGAGTCGGAACGCGTTGCGGTTCGCATACGTCACTTCGGTCGGATAGTCGCGGTTGTCGAGGATCCACCCGATGACACGGTCGTACGTGACGTTTGCGATGCGCCGGCCGGCCCACGACACATCGAGCAGGTTCGTATTCTCGGACACAGCCGTGATGCGAAGGTTCAGGTTCGACGACAGCATCGTGCGAACGAACGTGAAGAAGTTTCGAGCGCCGTAGTCGTTCGGGTCGTCGGCCTTGTCGAGGCCGAAAAACGAGTAGGCGACGAAGCGATCGTCCTCGAACATGCGCTGGTACTCTGGATACCGAGTGGTCGCTCGTGCGATCGTCGCGAATCGCATCACGACGGGAAGGAAGTGGCGGTTCACTTCGCCGACGGTCACCTGGTGATCACGATCGGTCAGGCGCCGGCGCTCGGCGTTGATACGCGTCGTCTCGGCGCTGATCAGACGCTGGCACGCCGACGCGGTCGGCTCATAGTTGTACCAGATGCCCGACGCGCCCCAGTCGCGGTTCTCCGTCTGGCAGTTGTCGATCACTTCCTGCGCGTAGGTGTTGTAGTCGCCGGCAAGTGTGGTCGTGCCGATGGTTCGGCGCGACGACATCGCGCGCGGCACGATTGCGCGATCACGGTACGTGTAACGAACACGGAGCATCTGCGCGGTCGGGGCCGTCGGACGAGCGGTGTCGACGACGGTCACGGTGTCCCGACGGAACGTCTGCGGATCGACCGCTGTGGCCTCGCGATCGCCCAGGCCGATGTCCATCCCCTTCGCCGCGCCGAAGAGCACACGAACCTGACGACGCACCGCTTCGGTAATCTCCGAATCCCGTGCGCCCGTTCGAACGAGCACGACACCATCGACACTCATGTTGCGACCGACGGCGTTGGCGCCGACGATCTCATCGGGATCGGCCTCGTCGGTCGACGCGCCGTCCGTGCCCATGCCCGGTGCGCATCCCGCGAACGCCGCGCCCACGAGCGCTGCGAGTGCAACTGAACCAAACCGACGAAGGACGTTGCGGATCTTCATCACAGACTCCCTCCGACGCACAACAGCGCCGATGACGGTGTTGTAACTACCTGCGCACGAAGTATCCGTCAAGCACCTACATGTAAGAAAGTTGACTTTTCTGTTCGCTTTGCGCGTCCATCTGACAAAAAACGCAATAATTTCGACGATCGTTCGGCGCTTACGCGAACCCCGCGCGATCGCCACGCGGAGTCCTTCCTTCGCCGTGTTCTCGATGACGGTGCCGTGCGCGGGCACGAGGTGGCGCATCATCAGTCCGCCGAGAAACGACCATCCCGCGAGCGTCGTCCAGTTCTGAAAGCTGTCGCACGTGATGAGAATGCCACCGCTACGTTCGAGCACGATGGCGACTTCGGGCTTGCGACCCTTCGCGAACGCAAACACCACTGCATCACGTCATGGGCTCAAGGTGGTGATCTGGTCATCGGGTGCGATTGACGGAAGCGCGCGATGCGCGGCACCCTCTCGGTTCGAAGAAACTCCGAACCCGTGTCGATGCGCGAGGACGTCGGGCGCCACGCGCACTCCGGTCAAACCGAGGACTGGCTCCCGACGCTGACGTCCAACCGCCGATACGATCGTGACAATCGAAGATGCAGTTCGAACCCACGATCGTTCCCTTGAGCTGTGCTGAATGCGGCGCGGACCTCACTGTGCCACCCAGCGGCAACGTCATCCGCTGTCCCTACTGCAAACGCGAACATTTGTTCGTCGCACCGCCGGCGACGCGGCGGCCCGATCAGGCGCAGCAATACGCGCCCGGAACGGCCGTCTTGGTCGAATGGGGCGGCCGGTGGTGGTACGCGACGGTGATCTCCGTGCTGGGCGATGGCCGATGGAAGATCCACTACGATGGCTGGTCCAGTCGCTGGGACGAAACGGTAGTCGCGTCCCGGATCGCGCCGCGTGGCTCGTCGTTGCCACTCGCGAGGGGCTCGGCCGGCGCGATCGGCGCGGTGATCGCGATCGTGGGCATCGTCGTGATGGGCGGCGTGCTGATGGCCGTGCGTGCCCGACCGCGTGAAGCCGTCAGTGCGCGTTCGTCGAGCGCAACTCCGACGGGGTTGCCGATCGACGCGCGAACGATCGTCGTGCCGGGCGAGCGCGTCGAAGTCCTCGACCATGCACGCTGGTACAGCAGTCACGTACTGTCGCTCCGAGCGGATGGACAGATCCAGGTCCACTACGATGGTTGGGCATCGAGCTACGACGAATTCATCCCGCGCGATCGCGTGCGAGTGTTCGGTCCACACAACGTCTCCGGGACGGCGAGCGAGCCACCGCCCGTGAGTCCCACCGGGGGAGACCCGCCCGGCACAGCGATCGCGTCCGACGCGCCGCTTCAACAGGGTGACGCCGTTTGGGCGCTGTCCCAGCGGCAGTGGTACCGCGCCGAGATCGTTCGCGCGGCACGGGAATCACGCTACGAAGTTCGATACATCGGCTACGGCGCCGAGTGGAACGAGACGCTGGGGCTCGACCGGTTGCGGGCGCGCGCGGAGTAGCGATTGGATTTGCGATCGGGGGGCAAAGGGCAGAACGAGTGCCCAATGGACTCGGCACGGCCGGCTCGCAGAACTTCCAGTAGCGCCCACGCCCCGGGCACGTCGCCCCACGGTCGTCGCCCGAAGTGTTCCAGTCCGTCGCCTTCTGCGCGTCGACATTTCTCAACCCAGCGGAGCGCGTGGCCCCGGGGTGTCGTGCGCGTCCGGGTCGCGACCGATTGCGCGTGGTCGCCGACGCCGTCGCCTCGCGGCATTTGCGCGTGGCGATCGAGACGGCCGCGAGCCACGTTGACGCGGAACTCGTAGACGCACTCGACGCCGTGGCACCGCGCGCGGGCGCAACCGCGTAAGATGCGCCATGCACGATCGCGAATTCGATCTCGTGGTGTTCGGTGCGACCGGCTTCACGGGCAAACTTGTCGCCGAGTACATCGCGCGCTCGAGTGAGCAGCTGAGATGGGCGGTCGCGGGACGCAATCGCGCAAAGCTCGAGGCGCTGCGACTCGACGTGCCGATCGTCGTCGCGGATGCGCTCGATGCTGGCGCGATGAACGATGTCGCGAGTCGCACGCGCGTCATTTGCACGACTGCGGGGCCGTTTGCGAAGTACGGTTCGGCACTCGTCGCCGCATGCGCGAACGCGGGCACACACTACTGCGACCTCACGGGCGAAGTCCCGTGGATGCGACGGATGATCGACGCTCATCACGCGCGTGCAGAGGCTACAGGCGCGCGGATCGTGCACACGTGCGGGTTTGACTCGATCCCGTCGGATCTCGGTGCGTGGGCGCTGCAGCAAGAGGCGATCGCGCGGTTCGGTCGGCCCGCGTCGTCGGTCACTGCGCTGTTCGGAGAAACGAGTGGCGGGTTTTCCGGCGGGACGATCGCGTCCGGCATGGAGATCGCGCGCGAGGCCGACGCCGACCGCGCAGTGCGTCGAATCCTCGCAAACCCGTACGCGCTCGATCCCGACCCCGGCGCGTCGCGGCCGCCGGCGCCCGACGTGCGTTCGATCGGCTGGGATTCGCGGCTCGGGATGTTCACGGTTCCGTTCGTGATGGCCGGAACGAACACGCGGGTCGTTCGACGCGCGCATGCACTCGCGGGATTTCCGTGGGGTCAAGACTTCGTCTACCGAGAAGTGATGAGCACGCCACGCGGACCGCGGGGATTGGCGATGGCCGTCGGGATCACCGCGGGGCTCGGAGCGATGGCGTTTGCGCTCAGGAGCCCGCGGCTTCGGGAGATCGTCGCGAGGCGCGCGACGCAGCCAGGCGACGGACCGTCCGCCGACGTGCGGGCGAACGGGCACTGGAAAGTGCGGTTCGTCGGCGAAGTGGGCGACAAGCGGATGAGCTATGTCGCGTCCGATCGCGCGGATCCGGGGTACGGATCGACGTGCAAGATGCTCGGCGAGTCTGCGCTGTGTCTCGCGCTCGATCCGCTGACGTCATCGGGAGGTGTGCAGACTCCATCGGTGGCGATGGGAAGCGCGCTTCTCGCGCGATTGCGTCGCGCGGGGCTCACATTCGCCGCGGCAGCGGAGTGAACCTGCCCTCGCCGCGTTCGCGCCCGTCGCGCGCGCCGTGGTATGAACCTTCGTGCTCTCGTTTCTTCGTGGGCGTTGCGTTTGGACCGACGTCGGCCGGCGTGTCGGGGCTCGAGTCATGGGTTGTCAGCGGGCAGTGATCTCGGCTGCAGCGATCGTGGCGGTCGTGTCTTGCAGCGCATACGACCGCGCAGAGTTCGCCCGACGCCTCGACGCGACCGCACGTGCGGACGGTCCGACCGCCGACATCATCGCCGACCGCACTCCGGACCGATCGATCCCAATGGATGTTCGCTCCGACGCTGCTTCGGACGTCCCACCTGACGTTTTCGTTCCGTCGGACGCTCCAGTCGACGGGCCTCGCGACGCGCCCGGAGACGCAACGCTTGAGCCTTGTGGTGGCACGGTGTGCGACGGGGCGTGCGTGGATGTCATGTCGAATTCGCAACACTGCGGAATGTGCGGCCGCGCGTGCCCGTCTGCGCCAAACGCCGTGGGCGTTTGCATGGCCGGCGTTTGCTCGGTCCGCTGTTTCGACGGTTCCGCAGACTGCGATCGCATTGCCGCGAACGGCTGCGAGACACCCCTCTTCTCCACGACGAACTGCAACCGATGCGGCAACGCGTGCGGCGTGGGCCAGACGTGCGTTTCGCGCAGTCTCACCGACACGCGGTGTGCGCTCTCCTCGTGCGCCGTTCTTGTCACGACGGCATGCGGCGCCGTTTGCGTGAATCTTCAGTCCAACGTGTTCCACTGCGGGAGCTGCGGCAACGCGTGCCCGGCGGGACCAAACGCCACGCCCGCGTGCGTCGCGGGCCGATGTGCACTCACGTGCGTCGCTGGGTTCGGAAACTGCAACGGACTTCTCGCGGACGGCTGCGAGTCCGCGTTCTCAGTTTCCGTCGCCGACTGTGGCGGCTGCGGCAATGCGTGCGGCCCACCGGCCAACGGTTTGCCGGTGTGCGCGGACGGCGCGTGCGCGATTCGTTGCATGGCGCCGTTCGACGACTGCGACTTGGACATCACGACCGGATGCGAGGTCGACACGAGCCGAACGCCCGGACACTGTGGTGGGTGTGATCAGGCCTGCAGCGCGCCGAACGCCACCTCCACCTGCGCGATCGGACGATGCGGTTTCACATGCACGATGGGCTTTGGCGATTGCGATGCTGTTCCCGGGAATGGCTGCGAGACGAACCTGTCGGGCGCCGTGGCGAACTGCGGCGCGTGTGGTCGCGCGTGCCCTTCCGCGCCGAACTCGTCGCCGCGTTGCGCGGCCGGCGCGTGCATCGTTGCGTGTTCGGGCGGCTTCGGAGACTGCAACCGAGTCGCGGCCGACGGCTGCGAGAGCAGCCTGGCAAACGATCCGCTGAACTGCGGGCGATGCGGAAATGTCTGCCTTGCAGGACGCCTATGCAGATTTGGGGGTTGCGGATGACCGCTGGCGAACCGCACATGGGAAGTGGCTCGGCAGGGACACTCACGACCGATGGTTCGCGCGCCGCGGGCGCTGCGGCCTGTCGACGAACCGGACGCAGCGATGCGGACGAGCGGGACCACTTCGTGGCGAAGCGACCGGCGCGGCGCACGATGCGGACACGACGAGCGCGCGGCACTGGGCGGCGGCGCTGGCGTTCACGGACGTGCTGCAAAATCCCTAGCGCGCGATACAGGATTCGAACCTGTGACCTTTGGCTCCGGAGGCCAACGCTCTATCCAGCTGAGCTAATCGCGCTTGCTTGCACACTCAGGTCGCGCGGCAATTCCGTGCGCTCCCTCGTGAGCCGCTGAAACTAGTCCCCCGCCCCCTCGTGCGCAAGTCCCGTGCGTTCGACGCGCTGCACTCGCATCCCTGGGCGCTGCGTCTCCCACTGTTCAGTTTGTCACCACCCTGCCGGTCCCCCCCCCCGCGCGACACGCTTCACATTTCGCGCTGGCCCGATCGCTGCACTGCTCTCGGCCATGAGCCCCCAACGACGCATTTCTCTCCCCGTTCTCGCGATCGCCGGCGTCTCGCTCCTGCTCGGCGTCGCGTGCACTCCCGGCAGCGCCTACGATCACACGCGACCACGCATCACGCGCGTGTCGCGGACTTCCGCGATGGTCGGCGACGAAGTGCGCCTGTACGGCACGGGCTTCGCGCCGTCGACCGACGGCCTCGTGAACGTGCGTTTCATCGGGCACTTTCAGCCGGTGGGCGGCGCGGCGGCGGAGCACGTGGATCTCACGATCACGCTCGCGTCCGACACCGAGGGCACGGTCGTGTGGCGGCGGTTCGGCGCGTATCGCGTGCCGTTCGGTCGCGGCGATCGCATCGGGCAGTTCGTCGGCACCGTCGGCGCGGTCAATCAATACTTCGACGGGTCCGTCGAACCCGGGATCGAGCGGGAGGCCATGGCGTTGACGTTCACCGTGGAGCCGTCGATCGTGGTCACGGACTTTCGCGCGGAGGGACGCACGTGGATCGCAGGCTGCGCCGTGCCCACGCGCAACGCGATCAACGGGCTGACGTACGGTATGCGCGTGCGGGCGCTTGGCTTCGCTCCCACACACATGGAGTTCACCGTCACGAGCGGGCTCGTGCAACGCAACGCGCAAGACCAGTTCGTCGCGATGCCAGGTGCCGTGACGCTGCCCTCCGTGCGCAACGTTCTGGAACACGCCGTGTTGATGGAGTTCGCGCCCGTTCCCGTGAACACCGATGGATACCGCACGTCGGTGCTCGTCCGTGCGCCCGGACGCGACGGTCGCGTTCGGCAGATCGAGTATCCGCTCACCGTGCGCCAGGCGCTGCAGGTGTACTTCAATCGACCGATGGAACTCGCACAGACGTTTCCCCCGGAGATGGTCAGTGGCTGCATCCCCGGCGGCGGCGCGGGCGTGATGACCCAGTATGCCGAGCAGCGGTCGGAGACGCGCACTCGCGCCATCGCGCACTCGACCGAGCAGGGCTGGGAGAATACGTACGGCACACAACACGCACAGACCTGGGGCACGAGCGCGAGCATGGGTGGCAGTCAGTCGCAGACCCACACGACGACGGTCACCGACGCGCGCACGGTGGGGTACACGCAGAGTTCAACAGACGGGTTCAGCAACACGAACGGTCGCACGCTCGCCAATCGCATCGACTTCAGCCGGAGCGGGAGTCAGTCGTATGGTTGGAACGTGAACCGCGAGAACACGCACAGTTTCGATCGCAGCATCGGGGCCAATGCCGAAGTCGGCGTAGAAGCCGGAGTCGAGGCCAGCGGGAGTGTAGGCATTCCGCTCGTCGCATCGGGCTCTGCGGGCGCGCACGCATCCGGGCATATCAACGTCGGGATCGATGGACGGCTCGGGTGGGTCGACGGCTCGAGCGATGGCTCGGGTCGAAACGGATCGACGACCGGTTCGGCGAGTGTTGGGGGCGGACAAGAGTCGAGCACGAACTCGTCGCAAACGGCGTCGCGCTCGACTACGTCAGGCTCGCACTGGGAGCACACGCAGTCGTACGCGGACGCGAACAGCGAGACCAACGAGCGCAACTGGCAGAACACGCGATCGTACGCAGACGCCCGCACCGAGAGCCGCACGGTTGCCGCACGGCTCGCCCAGGGAACGACCGACACGATGTCACTTTCGACGACGCAGGCGCGCTCCCTGCAGATCACCGGCGGCGTTCCCGCGAGCCAATTCGCCGTGTGGTACCGACAGACGTCGCGGATGGTGCGTCGCGGCGTCGTCATTGCCTACGACGTGTGTGGCAACGGCAGCGAAGTCGGCCAGATCCTCGTCGACGACTGGACATGGGCCCCCAACCTCGCCACCGGAAACACATGCCCTCCGCCCTCGAACTTCCCCATCGCGTCGTGTCGGATCGCACCGTGTGATTGATCTCCCAGCCTCCCTGTTGATCTTCAGGCCAGCGCGACCATGTCGATCTCCACCAGCACGTCGCGCGGGAGTCGAGAGACTTCGACCGTCGCACGAGCGGGTGGATCGCTCGGGAAGTGACGGCCGTAGACTTCGTTGACGACGGTGAAGTGCGACAGGTCCTTCAGGAAGATCGTCGTCTTGACCACACGCGCGAAGTCGCTGCCCGCGGCGCGCAATACTGCGTCGAGGTTGGCCATCACGCGCTCGGTCTGCGCGGCGACATCTCCCGTCACGATCTGGCCCGTCGCGGGATCGAGCGCGATCTGCCCGGAGCAGAACACGAAGCCGTTCGCGACGACGGCCTGCGAATACGGCCCGATGGCACCAGGCGCGTTGGGAGTGCGAACGATCGTGCGAGAAGAATGCGTCATGTGGATTCTCCGACCAACGTCGAGTGCCAAGCACTTCCCGGCTGTTGCCGGGGCATTCAAGCCCCGGTGACGTGCAGCTCCAGCGGCAGCGCGTCGATCTTCGCGGCGAGAATGAAATCGTTCTCCGACAGTCCACCGACGGAGTGCGTCCACGTTTCGATCGCGACGTCGCGATAGCTTGTCACGTGCAGATCCGGGTGGTGGTCTTCGTGCTCCGCGATCTCGGCAACCTTTCCGAAAAACGCGATCGCGGTGAGAAAGTTCCGCACCGAATACGTCCGGCGCAGTCGCAGTCCGTCCGCGCTAAGCGTCCACGCGGGGACCTCCGCGAGCAGCGCACCGACGGCTTGCGCCGTGAGTGCCGGGCTTCCAGAAGGCAGGGATTGGCACGAACGAGCAACAAGGGGTGTGGGCATCGTTGGGGTCGCCGCGTGAAGTTGAAATGGTCTCGCGGCGCCTCGACAGTGTATCGTCATGGCCGGGAACAATCGATGCCTCTTCGAGTGCAACTGCCGATTCGGACCGACCCGGACGTGGGCGAGCGTGTCCGGCGGCTGGCGTTGCCCTTCAGCAAGTGGGGCGTGGACAAGTACGGCTGTGATCGTGACGAGCTCGGCCGGTTTTTCACCGCGCTGCAGTGGATGTACCGACACTATTTTCGCGTCAAGGTGCTCGGCGCGCACAACATCCCGGCCCAGGGACGCGCGATGCTGGTGGGCAATCACTCGGGCGGCATCGCGCTCGATGGGTTGATGGTCATCGCTTCGAGTTTCTTCGAACTGGAACCGCCACGCCTCGCGCAAGGCATGGTTGAGTTCTTCATCAACAAGTTTCCGTTCGCGTCGCAGATGAGCACGCGCCTCGGGCAATTCACGGGATTGCCAGAACACGCGATCCGTCTGCTCGAGGAAGACCGATTGTTGATGGTATTCCCCGAAGGCGCACGCGGGACGGCGAAGCTCTACAAGGAACGCGACTCGCTCGTGCGCTTCGGCACCGGATTCGTTCGCCTCGCGCTGCAGACGCGGACGCCGATCGTGCCGCTCGCGTTCGTCGGCGGCGGCGAGGCGATTCCGACCGTGATGAACCTCGTGCGCTTGGGTCACATGCTCGGCGTGCCCTACTTGCCCGTGACTCCGTGGCTCGCGCCGATCCCACTCCCGGTGTCGCTGCAGATTCTGTACGGCGAGCCGATGCAGCTTCGCGGAGACGGCACCGAAGTGGACGAAGTGATTCAGGGTCAGGTCGATCGAATTCGCGAGCGCGTCGCGTCGCTGTTGCGGCAAGGACGTGCGTTGCGCCACGGACATCTCGAAGCGTCCGCGGTGCGGCTGGGATGAAGGCGCGACCATGATCGTGTTGATCACAGGCGTGGCAGGCAAACTCGGGCGGGTCGTCGCGCGACGCCTCGCGGGCGCGGGTCACACCGTGCTCGGTGTCGACACACGCGAGTGGACCGATCCACCCGACGGCGTCGAGCTGCACGCGGTGGACATTCGCAAGCGCCCCGCCGAAGACCTGTTTCGCACGCGATCACCCGACGCCGTGATCCACATGGCCACGGTTACGCACCTGACCAATCCCACGCCCGAGCGCATGCGGATCAATTTGCAAGGCACGCGTGCGGCGTTCGATCACAGTCACACCTACGGCGTGAAGCAAGTGATCTTCGTCGGACGCCACACGTACTACGGCGCGGGCCCTGATTCGCCGCTGTATCACTCGGAAGACGAACCGCCGATGGCGATTCAATCGTTCCCGGAACTCGCGGATCTCGTCGCCGCGGATCTGTACGCGGGCTCGGCGCTGTGGCGTTATCCCGCGCTCGACACGACCGTGTTGCGCATGTGCTACACGCTCGGACCGCGCGGGCACGGAACGCTCGCAGCGTTCTTGTCGGGGGCCCGCGTGCCTACGGTGTTCGGGTACGACCCGCTCTATCAATTCATGCACGAGGAAGACGTCGCACGCGCGCTGGCCGTTGCACTCGAGAAGCGATTGCGGGGTGTATTCAACGTCACGGGTCCCGAACCGGTGCCATTGTCCATCGCGATTCGCGAGACGGGCCGCACGAACATCCCCGTGCCCGCGATGGTGCTCAACATGTTCCTCGGGCGGTTCGGTCTGCCGCGACTGCCGCCGGGCGCGATCGAGTTCATGAAGTATCCCGTGGTCACCGACGGCAAGCGCTTCCGCGACGCGACGGGATTCGAAGCTGAGTTCGATGCGGAGCAGACGTTTCGCGACTTCGCAGACGCGTGGCCTGCACGGCGGGGGTAGCGTTTCGTCCACCCCTCGTCTCGCGGCGCGCGATGCCGTACGATCGCTTCATGCGCCGCGTCGCAAGGCTGGCATTCGCGTTCACGTCTGCGATCACCGTTCTCGCGTGGCTCCCCGCCCGCGCGCACGCACAGACGGTCGCCGCGATTGCGGCACGCGGGCTGTGCGAAACCTCCGGTGTAGAACCCTTGTCGCGGCAGCTCGTCGACACGCAGATGTGCCTGAGGCCCGGCGCGTTCGTTGCCTTTGCCCCGCGTGCGGGAATCACGTTGACCTCCACGCGAGTTCATCCGTTCCTCGTCGCGTCCGCGCGGGACGCCGTCTGGGCCGCAGCGGCGCGCGTCACGTTGCAGGTGACGTCTGCGTTTCGCACGCTGGCGGACCAGTACGTGCTCTATCACTCGGGCGCGTGCGGACTCGCCGCCACGCCGGGCACGAGCAACCACGAGTCGGGCCGAGCGGTAGACATTTCCAACTATTCCGCAGCGCTCAGCGCCCTGACGGGTGCAGGCTGCGTGCATCCGTATCCTGGAAGCGATCCGGTGCACTTCGATTGTCCCGGAGCGGACAGTCGCGCAGAGTCCATCCGGGCGTTTCAACACTTGTGGAACGTGAACAACCCGGGCGACATGATCGCCGAGGACGGGATGTACGGGCCGATGACCGACTCGCGGCTCGCGCGATCGCCCGCCGGTGCATTTCCGATGGCTGGCTGCGCGGCCGCGATTCCGGAGTGGGGCGCCGCGTTCGTAGGCCAATCGTTTCCCGCGGCGACAGCGGGTGCGGTGATGATGCAGGCCGGCGCGTCCGTCGACGCCTACATCGATCTGCGCAACATCGGGATGCGCGCGTGGAACAGCACCGTGCGACTCGCGACGACGCAACCCCGTGATCGCACGAGCCCGTTTGCCGGCGCCGATTGGCCAGCGCCCAACCGCCCCGCGACAGTCGCCGGGACGATTGCACGAGGAATGACGTACCGCTTCCAATTCCAGTTCCACGCGCCCGCGACGCCGGGAACGTACACAGAGCACTTCGGCGTCGTGGCCGAGGGATCTGCATGGTTCAGCGATCGCGCACAGGGTGGACCGCCCGACACGTTGCTGGAAGCGCGAATCATCGTGTCGCCCGCAAGCGCAGCCGACGCCGCAACGCCGACGGACGCCGCAGCGGACGGCGGGTCGAGCACGGACGACGGAGTGCCCCCCGACTCGTCCGAAATCCCCGACGGTGCAGACGCCGGCGACGCGGCGTCGCGCGACACCGGTTTCATGCGCCTGCCCGACGGCGCCCTCGTGCCGATTCCCGGGGGCGGCTGCGCATGCAACACGCCGGGCGGTGGCTCGGGCGCCGGCACGCACGGCGTTGCACTCCTGCTGAGCATCGCTCTGGCTTTCTCAGTGCGACACCGCCGTGACGGATCGCGGAAGGACAACAGGGAGAGCGGGAGATGGGGAGCCCTCCCCGCGCTCCCTGTTCAAATTCCGACCGCGCGCACCGCGGCTACACGATGCCGGGCGCTTCGTGGCCCGACTGTGTGACGTACTCGCTGTATCCACCGCCGTACGTACGTACCGTGCCGGGCGTGAGTTCCAACACGCGGTTCGAGATCGCGCCGAGGAAGTGTCGATCGTGCGAGACGAATAGCATCGTGCCGTCGAACGCAACGAGCGCGCGGGTCAGCATGTCTTTGGTCTCGAGGTCGAGGTGATTCGTCGGCTCGTCGAGGACCAGGAAGTTCGGCGGATCGTACAGCATGCGCGCGAGAACGATGCGGGCCTTCTCGCCACCCGACAGAACGCGACACGGCTTCTCGATGTCGTCCCCGGAAAATCCAAAGGCACCGCAAAGCGTGCGCAGCGAGCTGAACGATCCGCGCGGAAATGCCGCTTCGAGCGTTGCGATCACGGTTTGGTCGGGCTCGAGCACGTCCATCGCGTGCTGCGCAAAGTACCCGAGCTTCACGCTTGGTCCGACCGTGACCGTTCCCGAGTCCGCCGTCGCCTCTCCCGCAATCAGTTTCAACAGCGTGCTCTTGCCGGCACCGTTGACGCCCATCACGCACCAGCGTTCGCGACGCCGGATCAGCCAATCGAGTCCGTCGTAGATCGTCCGCGTTCCCCAGCGCTTCGTGACGCCAACGAGATTGGCAACGTCTTCGCCGGAGCGCGGTGGCTTCGGAAAGTCGAAGTCGATGATCTTGCGGCGGCGCGGCGGCTCGACCCTCTCGATCTTTTCGAGTTTCTTCACACGCGACTGCACCTGCGCCGCGTGGCTCGCGCGGGCCTTGAACCGATCGATGAACGCCTGTTCCTTCGCGAGCATCGCCTGCTGCCGCGCGTACTGCGCGTCCTGCTGCGCCTCGGCGAGCGCCCGTTGACGGAGGTAGAACTCGTAGTTGCCCGAGTACGTCGTGATCTCGCCACCGTCGATGTCGACGATCTTCGTGACAAGACGATTCATGAACTCGCGATCGTGCGACGTGAGAATCAGACCGCCCTCGAACTCGTGAAGGAATCGCTCGAGCCAAACGATCGACTCGATGTCCAAGTGGTTGGTCGGCTCGTCGAGCAGGAGCGCATCGGGGCGCAGCAGCAGGATCCGGGCGAGTGCGACGCGCATTTTCCAGCCGCCCGAAAGCTTGCCGACGTCGTCGTCGACCACGTCCGCCGCGAAGCCAAGTCCGGCGAGAATCTCCCGAGCGCGGGATTCCAGGGCATATCCGTCGAGTTCGTCGAATCGCGACTGGACCTCGCCGAAGCGTTCAACGAGCGCTTCGAGTTCGTCGGCACGCGCCGGGTCGGACATCGAATGTTCGATTTCGTGCAGCTCGTGCGCGACGGTGGCGATTTCCCCCGCGCCCGCCATCGCTTCCTCCACGACCGTGCGCCCGCGCATCTCCCCCACGTTCTGATCGAAGTAGCCGATGGTCACTCCGCGATCGACCACGACGGTGCCGGCGTCCGGGTCATCCTCGCGGACGATCAGTCGGAAGATCGTGCTCTTTCCGGATCCGTTGGCACCCAGAAGTCCCACTTTTTCGCCGCGGAACAGGCTCATGGACCCGTCGACGAACAGGATGCGCTGACCGTGCTGCTTGGTGACCGCGTCGAGCCGAATCATGGGCGGCGGAGCATACCCGGGATCGGTCGCAGCACATGCGGATAGCGAAACGCGAATTGCGCTCCCATCACAGTCCCGGACACTCCACGCGCAACGAAGACGACCTCATGTCGATACGCGACGAGTCGCTCAGCGCGAGCCGCTAACCGGGAAAGATCGGGTCGCGCATCCGAAACACCCCGCACCCGAGTACGTCGCGGTGAACGTGCCGGTGAAGTGCGTGTCGTCGGTAAATGTCCCGGTGAGTGCGTAGGTCTCGTTGCACCCGCCCAGCAGCATGCAACTCACGTTGACCATGCGAGTGACCCGCGCGCTCGCCCCCGTCATCATGCAATTGATCCCGCCGCCGCTGACCGAAAGTCCGGATCCCGTGTCGGTGAACGTGAGGTTGCCAAAGCTGATGCTCACGGCACCGAACGCGCAGTAGAGATTCACGCCGGGCGATACGAGCCATGTTCCCGTTGGATTGAACGGCCGCGTGCACATTGTCGTGTCGAACGTGCACAGCGGTCCGCATCGCAGTGTCCCACCGGTGAAGCCCATGGCCAGCGACGCGCACGTCTGTCCGGCGAGGTTCGTCGTGTCGCACTGTTCGCCCGGATCGATGCGGGCGTTGCCGCAGGGAGAACAGCCGGTGGTGTCGTACGTGCAAGCAGCCGTGCAGCGCAGCGTTCCGCCACCGAATCCAAGGGACGGGCACGTGGCCGTTCCGACATCCGTCCCATCGCACGGCTCGCCCGTGTCGCGCACGCGATTGCCACAGTTGCTGCAACCGACGGTGTCCCAGCCGCCACAGTCTCCGCGGCACGTCGCGGTTCCCGACACGAATCCGAGCGCGGTGCAGTCGCGGGTCGACCGAGCGCAACACGTGAAGCCCTCGTCACACGCCGCGTTGCAGTTGTCGTCGACGCCGTTGCAGGTCTCCGCGGGCGGCACGCACGCGTCCCACGCACAACTCCCGAGGCAGGTTCGTGATCCAGTTGATCCGCACGTCGTCGGACACGAACCCCGTGATCCGGCGGGACACGCAAACCCATTGTCGACCATGCCGTCGCAATCATCGTCGCGTCCATTGCACGTTTCGGGCGGAATCGGGCACGGGCTCACCGTGCAGTCCGGGTTGCACGTCCGAACATTCATGCTGCCACAGGTCGTCGTACACATGCTCACGGCGCCGCGCGCACACGCGAAGCCGTTGTCGACCATCCCGTCGCAATCGTCGTCGCGTCCATTGCATGTTTCCGTCGGCGCCATGCACGGACCCGGCATGCCGCTCGCGCAAGTGGTCGTTCCGGCCGAGCCACACGTCGTCGTGCACGTGCCGCCGGGCGTGCAGCAGCCTTCGTCGATCCTCATGTTGCAGTTCTCGTCGACGCCGTTTGCGCAGATTTCCGTGGCGCCGGGATGACGCGCGGCATTCGCGTCGTCGCAATCGTCGCCGCCGCACATCGGGTCGGCATGACCGTCCATGTCATTGTCTCTCGGCGTGTGACGACAGCCGCCCATCGCGTTGTCGCAGGTGTCGGTGGTGCACGCCATGCCATCGTCGCAGTTGGTGAGCGAACGAAACTGACAACCCAGTTCGTTGTCGCAATACCACGTGCCCAGACACGGATTCATCGTGCAGTCACGGTCGGCGCTGCAACGGTCGGGCGGACGTGGGATGCACCCGAGCGCCGCGAGGCAGATCTCGCCGGTGGCGCACAGACCGTCTTGCGACACGTGTTCACAGAACCGTCCGTCGCGGCAGCGGTCGATCGTGCAGCGAATCGCGTCCATACACTCGGAGTCCATCGTGCATGGCGTCGGCGCTCGGCCGCAGCCGTATCCCGCGATGCATTGCATGCCACCCGCACAGCAGTCGGGACACGGGTCGTGCGAGCACACACCATCCCGGCAGTGGTCCACGGTGCACGCGATGCGATCGTCACACATGAAGTCGGTCGTGCACGCGGATCGGGCGTCCCCGACGTCCAGTGTCCCATCGCCCGTGCCCCGCACGTCCGTCGCGCCGTCGGCTCCGTCCGCGCCGAAGTTCCGATCGGGCCCCGAACACGCACTCGCGATTCCGAGCGCCACCCCCGCAAAGACGAGCGCGAAGCGAAAGCGAAGCATCATGCGCAGCCTCATTCGCATCAAGTCTATCACCGACTGCATGGACGCGTATGCCGCGGCGCACTACGGTTGGTCGATGGAAGCCTACCGCGTCGCCGTGGACCCGCCGGATCCGCTCGCCGTCGACGAGGCGCTTGCGGCCCGGCAACGTCGCGCGCAGCAACTAGTGATTCACGCGTTCGTTGCGCTCGTGACGTTCGGTTGCTGGTTTCCGGTGTTTCTCTTCATGCTCGTCGCCGGTCCGATGTTCGCCGCGCAATATGTCACGGGATACTCCGCGAGAATTGTCCGTGGCCAGCTGGTTGTCGGCAACTCGACCAACAGTCGCAGTGTGCCGCTCGACGCCATCGCCGAAGTCGGAATCGCAAAGGGCTTCGTCAACATCAAGGTCCGGAGCGGGCAGCCGTTGCCGGTGTACGGGCTGCGCGATCCGCAGGCGGCGTCGCAGGCGATCCTCGACGCGCGTGACGAGCATCTGCGAGGTCTCCGGCCGGACGTTCGCGGCGACGCTCGATTCGACACCAACGACACCGCGCGAGCCGAGCGAAGCGCTGGCCGCTGACCGGCGCGGCACTCGACGCCGATTCGCGCTATGGTTCCGGGCGCCCGTCGTCCGTGGTCGCGACGGTTTGTCTCTCGGACGCGCGACGGAGCGAGCGATGAAGAAGGAACTGCTGCTGACGAAATTGGGGCCCGCGATGCGTGAGATCGCGGACGCGGAGGCAGAACTCGAGAAGGCCTTGGGTGAGTTGCGGGTTTCGCCCCGCGCAGAGAAGGCAAACATCAGCGAGGCGCTCGAGAGTACGTTTTCAAAAGTGCGGGCGGCGAAAACTCGCCTTCTCGAGCTCGAAGCGCTGATCGCCAGCGCGACCGACGTGTAGGAGCCCTGCCACTGACTGGAAGTGCAATTCATTGGCCGGGCCAGCGCCCACGCTTCAGTGCGCACCCGTGAACACGAACACTTCGAGGATCGTGACGACGATTCCCATCAGAGCGCCGCCGGCCACGACGCCGGCACACGTCGCCTCGGGGTTTTGCACGAACAACTGGTGCGCAAGTGATTTCTCGCTTCGCTTGGCGAAGATTCGTTCGCCCACGAAGAATATGAACGACCCGAGGAACATCGCGAAGCACGTGTTGAACGGAATGACGAACGCGAGGCCGATCCCAACGGCCGAGAGCCAGAACTTGCCCTTGGATGCCAGTTTCGCGATCTCGAGAACGATCCCGAGGATTGCTCCGACGAGGGCGGCCCATCGCGCAGACTCAGGAATGTGACTGAGCCCCGAGGTCAGTGCTTCGGCGACGGCACGCCAGACGGTCGCTCCGGGAAATGGCTGTCGAGGCGTGATGAGCCCGTCGGGGTTGTTGCGCAAGAATACTTTGTAGAACACCGGCACGGCCACCGCGGTGCCGGCGATGATTCCGAGCGCGTGGCCGATGGCTTGATGACGCGGTTTTCCGCCGAGCATGTAGCCGGGCTTGATGTCCATCAGCAGGTTCGAAGCGTTGCCGGCGACTTCGCCCGTGATGCCCGCGGTCATCAGGTTGGTCTTGATGTTGCCCGGCGCGATGGCGGCGTACGTCAACTGCGTGAGTTTGCCGAGCGCGCCGGTGGGCGTGATCGACGTCAGGCCCGTTGCGTTCACCGCGATGAGCGTGAAGATGAACACCATGGGAATGGCGAGAATTCCCATCCAGATCTTCACGCCGAAGAACACGCGCGCCAGCGTGACGACGACAGCACCGACGAGTGGAATGCCGATCACGAACACCCGCATGGGCAACTCGATGTCCTTGAGCGGGTCGTCGCCCCCAACGCGCTTCTTGAACATTCCGGTGAACGCGGAGATCAGTACTTTGGGTTTCGAGAAGAACGCGAACAACGACGACGTCGTCATCATCGCGACGCCGCCCCACAGGGTCCACATCGTGATGGCGCGCCAGCTGTACGTCAGTTGCCCATCGACGATGCGACCGTGGATGTCCCCGTGACGCATCGCCCACGGCACGAGCACGAGGAAATTCACGAGCGCGCCCACCATGATCGACACGCCCGTGCGAATCCCCATCAGCCCGCCGGCGGCCATCAGCACGAAATCCGTGTCGGGTCGAACCGTCAGCAGTCGCAACGGAGTGCCCATGATTCGCGGGTTCCATCCTCGGCGATAGACCCACTCGTCGAGAAACTCCGGCACGTGCAGAAACGCCACATGCAACCGCTGCGTAATCTTTTCGCTCTGGAAGACCTTGAGAAGCCCGCCGAATGCCGACGTCGCTGCGAGAAGTTTCGCCTTGAACATCCCCGCGCGCGCATCTCCGGTGTACAGGGCTTCGAGAACGACACCGGCGGCGCGGCCTTCGGGGAACGGAAGCTGTTCGTCGTTGATGAACCGGCGCTTCAACGGAAACGCGAAGAGCACGCCCAGAAGGCTGATGGACACCATCCATACGATCGACACGAAGAGCGGCACGACTTGGTGGGTCACCATCATGTACGCCGCGAGGCTCGAAACGAGTGGCGCGGTCATGTACCCCGCCGACGTGGCGATCGACTGCATGCAGTTGTTCTCGAGCAGCGAGAACTCTGTCTTCGTGAGATGAAACGCATTGGCGACCTTGAAGATCGCGAATGCCAGGATGACGGAAGTGATTCCGACGCCGAGCGTCCAGCCGGTCTTCACGCCCACGTAGAGGTTCGTGAGCGAGAGCACGCCGCCGAGCAGCATCCCCGACAACGCCGATCGAATCGTCAGCTGTGGCATGTCGCCGCGGAAGACGTTGGCGAGCCACCAGCGGTCTTTCTGCTCGAGCGTCCACGTGCGAATTTCTTCTTCCGTGAGCCGCTTGTGTGCGGTCTTGTGCGTCTCGGACGCCGAAGAAGGCGGCGGCGTCGAGGGCTTCACGGACGACTCGGCGTTCGTTGGGGGCTCAGACATGGCGTCGTGGCGACCGAAACACGGCGTTTCGCTACGCGCAAGCCTCTTGTCGCCCCCCTCGATTGCACCCTGGCGGCGCTTCGCGCGGTCTCGCGGTGGCGCTATCTCGGGACTTCGACGCTGCCGCACGTACAGGGCATTGCCCGTGCACGCCCCGTCTGATCCGTCATCGGGCACATCGTTCCGATCTGGACGGTCGCCATCGGTGCACCCGGGCGACACGTCGGCGTCGGTCCGCCGTTGTCTCCGAGCGCCCCGAGCATCGGATCCGCAAATGTGATCCCCGCGGAACAAGGCGTGTCGGCGCGACCGCCGACGGTGTGATTGCGAGGCCACTGCAGGTTGTTCGCGCCCGACATCGCCATGCCCTGACACTGCATGCCGGCATTGGCATCCATCGTGGTGTTGTTTGCAAAAATCGTGTTCGAGACGTCGATGGGCATCGTGGCGCTCCCCGTCGCGATCGCTGCGGCGAAGAACCCCCCGCCGCCGCCCACGACGTTGTTGGAAAACGTGCAGTTGCGAATCGTACCCATGCTCCCGAAGAGCGCCAGCGCGCCTCCGATTCCGCGGTCGATGTGGTTTCCAAAAAAGGTCGTGTTCACGAAGTCGACGATCGTGCTCGTGACCTTGATGGCTCCGGCACCTGCGAATGCTCCGTTGTTTGCAAACGTCGAATCCCGCAATTCGAGCCGCGCGTTGTGAACGTAGATTGCGCCGCTGTCACCGGTGTGCATCGTGCCAGTATCCAGCCCAACGTTGTTCCCGTCGAAGAGACAACGATCGACCGTCAGTGTCTGTCGCATGACATTGGCCGTACGAAACACCGCGCCGCCAATCGCGTTTGCGTGATTGTTCCGAAAGGTGTTGCCGCACAAGACCACGGTGTAGTTCTCGCCCCCGTCCATGCAGATGGCCGCGCCGTTGCCGCCAGATCCCGTTTGATACTGACCATCGGGCTGCCGCGGACAGCCGCTTGCCATGTCGTTGTTGTTGGCGCCGAAGCCCGTCGCGCGGTTGTTTTCGAACGTGCTGTTGAACACCCGTAGATTGCCGAACAGTGAACCGATTCCACCGCCGTTGGCGCCGCGTCCATTGACGAAGCGCGAACCAACGACCACCGTTTCGACATTGCCCACGACGTAGATCCCGCCGCCACCCATGTCGGGACCGATGTCGGGAGTCTGATTGTCTCGAAACGTGACGTCGATGACTCGGGTTCGTGCGTTGCGGATCCAGATCGCGCCGCCGCCCGCGTCGACGCCGTAGCCCGTGGAGCACGGCGGCGTGCCCTCGACCGCGATCCGCGGTCCCGAGGAACGCCCGTTCGCGAGCGTCAGGTGTTGAAACGTCAGTGTCGCCGCACTCGCCTCCTGAAAGTTCGGATGTCGATAGTAGAAGATGCGAGACATCCCCTGCGCGTCGATCGTGACCTCGCCGCCGCCGTCGAACGTGAACGAGCGACCCATCGCAAGGTCGATAGAACGCGTGATCCGTATGGTGGCAGCCATTCCGCAGTTGAACGTGATCGGACGGTTCGCACCCCCCGCGACCATCGCGACGGCATCGCGCAGCGCCGTCTCCGTGCAGCTCGCCGCGGTGCCGGTGCCGACGACAATCGGATTCACGATCGCGACGGGCATCGCGGGCGGCGTGCAGGTCATCCCCGGCGGCGGTGGGATCGGCGTGTCGGTCGGCAACGGCGTATCGGACGGCGGCGGAGCATCGCTGCCGATCGCGTCGAACGTCGACGTCCCATCGCCCGGTTGCAATCCGTCTCCGACCGCATCGACGGTCGGTCCATCCATCGCGCCGTCCTGCATCGTCGAGGCCGCGCTGCAACCGAGTGAGCACGTGATCGCGAGTGCATGAAAGATGCCGAGTCCCGCACGAGTTCGTCCGTTGTCTTCTGTCATCGCGACAGCGAAGGTATCACGTGCGGCGCGGTCGCTCACCCGGGCCACACACGAGCGACGCTACTCAGTCGCGAGGACGCCAATGTGATCCGACGTCCACAGCACGCCACCATCCGCAAGAGGCACCGGCGCGTCGAGAAACATCGTCGTGCGGAACGCGTCGGGCGCGATGCCACGTACAAAGATGTAATCGATCCGAACGTCGGTGCGCCGACCGGGCTGTGCGAGAGGCATCGTCGAATTGCTGCAGCCCGGATCGCCGGCACGTGCGCACATGAGACCCGCGCGGCCACCGAGGTCCACGAACCCCGCGTCCCGCAGAACACCATGCGGCGTGTCGGACTCGACCGAGTTGAAGTCGCCCGCGATCACTGCCCGCCCGTCGGACGACTGCGTCACCGCGACGAACGCGAGCACGTCGCGCATCTCGGTCGCGGCGCGGACGGGATCGTCGGGGCCCTGAAGATGAACGTTGTACGTGTCCACGAGGCCGCGCGCGGTTCGCACCCGAACATGAACGACCGATCGCGGGCTGAATGGTTGCACGGAGACGACCGAGTGTCCGTGCGTCTCGACGACGGGCAACCGCGTCAGCGTCGCTTCGCCCAGTCCCACGGGCGGAGGGCACGCCGGTGGATATCCTCCGATGTCGCCGAACACCGCGACATACGGCTCGCCGCCCGCGGCGTTGAGAGCGGCGGTCAGCGTGCCGAGAATGTCGGGGTAGCCGGGGCGCGTCGTCGTCACGAGGATCTCCTGCAGAAAGATCATCGCCGGCCGGCGCGCTGCCAGTTCACGCGCGAGCTGGCCCAGCCGTTCCACGATGCGGTCGTCAGAATCGGCCGCGGGATCTTCGTCACGGATGCCGTGCAGTACGTTGTACGTCACGAACGAAAACTCCGTCGCACGAGGATCGACTGGCGCGGCATCACTCGTTGCGTCACTCATTGCGTCGACGGTCGTCACGTCCGGGCGCGCGGGAATGCAGCCGGGCGGATCACGCTGCGCGACGTTGTCGGCTGATGGGGAGTCCCGAGTTGAGATTTCCGCAGTGCTCTCCGATGCAGCGTCGACGCCGAGGATGTCGTCCGCGCCGGAGTCCTCGCGTGGCGGCGCCGCGCACGCACCGAGAACGAGCGTCGCGATCAGCGTCGCGTAGGCAGCCGTGCGATCGGTCACGCCGGTAGGAAAGCACAGAATCTACCAAGCGTGCCATCCCGTGCCGCTCGGCTTGCCTGGCGGGAGGCAAGGCCGATGCGGGCGGATGGACGACGCATCGGTCGCGTGAGAGCGTGGACGGAGCAATGGGAGCCGTTGGGCGAGTGAGCTGTGGAACGTAGGACCGCGATCGCGGCGGGAGTGTTGGCGTGGTGGCTCGTCGCGTGCGGGCGTGCACCCGCGAGTCCCGCCGACGGATCGCGATGGCAGTGTCCGAATGGTTGGGTCGCGACGCACCATGGCGCCTGTGGCCCACGACTGTTGGTGTGCGAGGGCGATGCGGAGTCGGCGGCCGGTGCGTGTGCGACCTCGAGTGACGGTGACGCGGGGGACGGCGGCGACGCCCGCGCGACGATCGAACGCGGCGCAGACGGCGCGTTCAGGGGTCCATGGCATGCCCCGGGTTCTGCCGGTGGGCCACCCGATATCGCCGCGGCGCGCGCGGGAACGACGGACGTCCCGGGCGACGATTTCGAGCCGATGGCCGGTGTGGATTCGTGCCCAGCAGGCTGGACGTTCGGGAATCGAAGTTGTGATCCAGCGCTGTCGCTCCGCTGTCCCGTGCGCACATCGGCGCTCCCGGGCGGATCGTGCACCGCCACGGGCGACGATCGATGCACGAGCGGCGCGTTCCCGAGCGTTCCGTCCGACGCCACCGATCGACCGGTGATTCATGTTTCCGGCACCGCCAATCCGAGCGTGGCCGACGGATCGCGGGCGCGACCGCATGCCACCGTGCGAGCCGCGGTCTCGGCGGCTGGCGCGCGCGCATTGATCCTGATCGCCGCCGGGATGTACGTAGAGAACGTCGCGGTGACGACCGATCTCATGCTCGTGGGAACGTGTCCCGGACTGGTGATCCTCGTGGGCGTCGAGTTCGTGCCGACGGTCGAGGTCTCGGGCAGCGGGCGACTCGCGGTGCGAGATCTCGAGATCCGAGACGGGATCGTCGGCTGCGCCGTGCGCGACGGCGCCGTCGCTTCGCTGCGAAACGTGCGGCTGGTTCAAACCTACACGCAGGCGGTGCTGGTCACTGGCCGTGGGTCGAGCGCAACGCTGCAAGACGTAGGGATCCTCGACACACTTTCGTTCGCAACGCCCGGTCACGGCATTCACGTCGAAGCCGGAGGATCCCTGACGGCGGAACGGACATCGGTCAGTGGTAGTCGCGAAGCCGGAGTCGCGGCGCGAAGTTCGGGCACCGTGCGTCTCACCGATTCGATCGTGCGGAACACGGTGCCGCCGGCGAGGGACTCGACGTTCGGCGGTGGCTGCCGAGCCGACGGCGGCGCGCGAATCACGCTCGAGCGCACGGTGGTCGACACCAGCACGGAAGAGGGTGTCTCCGTCACGGGAGCCGGGACGGAACTCGTCGTGCGGGATACTGTCGTGTCTCGGACGCGTGCGGGCGCCACGCAGTTGTTCGGGGGCGCCGTGAATGTGCTCGACGGCGCTCACGCCGACCTGCGCCACTTGACGGCGCACACGCTCAGCAGTCCGGCAATCATTGCCGGCAACGGCGGATCGATCGACATCACGGATTCGACCGTCCGAGGCGTCGTCTCGCTCGGGACTCACGACGACGGCTCGCCGAACTTTGGCATCGGACTGGTCGCTCAGAACGGACGGCTGACTGCGACGGGCGTCATCGTCGACGAAGTCGAGGGCCTCGGCGCACTCGTCCGAGAAGGTGGTTCCGTGCTTCGGTGCACACGCTGCATCATTCGCAGTGTTCGGCCGGCGCCGGGGACACGGAGCGGGCTCGCGATTTCCGTGCAGGCGTCGGGCCGGTTGGAGCTGACGCAGTCAGCGGTTCACGGCGGAACCTACGGCCTGAACGCAACGGGCGCCGGCAGCATTGCCGTCGTCGATCGCTCGCTGCTCCACGACACGGGTGCGCTCGGCGCCAACGTGAATACGACGGGCGTGGTCGTGTCGGAAGGCGCCCGGGTCGAGTTGCGCCACGCCCATGTCGCGAATTGGAACTACGTGCTTGGACTCGCGGCCGAAGTCGGATCCACACTTGACGTGTCTGACTCGCTGCTGCAGAGCGATCCCGATCCGGCCCACATCGCGGGGGCGGGTGTGGTGGCGCAACTGGGCGCTTCCATCGTCGTCCTACGCACCACGGTGTCGTCGGCGACGGGTTACGGATTCAGCGCGAGTGGAATCGGCTCCACCGCGACGGTCACCGCAAGCCTGGCGCAGGGAGTTCACGGCTACGGCAGCTACGAAGGCGTGGGCATTGGCGCCGTGCGTGGCGCGCGCGTCGACGTCGTGGATTCCATCGTTCGGGACACACGCGGGGCCGCCGCGCTCAGTCAAGACGTCGGCAGTCAGCTCACGGTCCATGGCGTACTCGTCGATGGCGCGCAGGCGTGGCGTGAATGGCGAGGGTACGGCATCGACGCCGCGACCGGCGGGAGAATCATCGTGTGGAACTCCCTGGTCCGTCGGGCATCGCCAGCTGGGATCATCTGTCAGGGCGTGGCGTCGGGGATGACTCTCACGGATACATGGGTTCTCGATACGACCGCGTCGAGCCTCGGGCTCGGGTTTGGTGTGTACGCGTCCGAGGGGTGCCACATCGACGCGGAGAGACTTGCGATCTCCGGTTCGGCCGGTTCGGCGATCGTTGCTGTCTCGTCTCCGTCGGTGACTCTCGGCGGTGGCGGTTCATCGACGATCAACGTCACGGACCTATTCGTACGCGATGTAAGTTCGTCGACACTTTCGCTCGCCCGCACCGGACCGATGGGAATGGTGATTCCTGACGGACCCGCGGCTGCGTACGGACTGCACGCCGTCGCGGCCAGCTCGATCATCGCAACCCGCGCGAGCATCGTGCGCGGCGGACGCGGGATCTACTCGGACCATGGCGCCATTCGGATCGATCAGGGAGTGATTGCGCAGCAGCTCGACGGGTTCGCCGCAGTTCGAGGCCCAGAGTCGCGCGCACGGACATCGCTGGTGAACGTGACATCGATCCAGAACGCCGACGACCAGACACTTGATATCGAGTTGTTTTCCGCATCGGTTCTGGAGCCGCCGACGCCCGTGTGCGCCGACGTGCGGTGTCCGTAGTCTCACCGTTCAATACACGCCAATCGAGAAGTGGAACGCGCCCGCCGCCTCGCGGAGTTCGGGACGCGGCGAGAGATTGAATCCGTAGTCGAATGCGAGTGGGCCGATCGGCGTCGCGAATCGCACGCCGGCGCCCGCCGCCGCGCGCAACTGGAATGGATTGAAGTTCGCGGGATTCTTCCAGACATTGCCGAGGTCGAGGAACACGGCAATTCCAAGCCCCGTCGACCCGATCGGCACACGCACTTCGTTGCGCCACAAGAACATCGCATCGCCGCCGCGCTGCACGGACCCGGCGCGAAGGATGCAGTCGACGCCCGAGCCGAGTGGCCACTGGCGCAAGTTGTTCAGTTCACATGATTGGGTGTCCGCGATCACGTCGCGAAGCAGGTCCTGCGGGATTACCGTGTCTTGAAGCCAACCCCGCAGGGTGTCACTTCCGCCCAGGAAGAACTGACGATTGGTGTACGTTCGCGATTGGTAGGAACTGTCGGTCACCTGACCCTGGAGTCCCACGTTGAATCCGAGACGAACATTGATGGCCAGAACGATGTTTCCATAATTGGGTACGACGATGGGCAGGTACGCGGAACACGACGGACTGAGACTGAGCGTGTGCCCGGGCTCTGGTGGGCGCTGCTCGATCGGCAGATTCGCAATCCGAGCGCCGGGCGTATAGCTGGCGGTCAACAGCAACTCTGCGCGAGCGGAGCAAACGAATCCGCGCTGCGGGTTGAACACTTGATCCCGAAAATCGATCGTGCTCTCGACACGACTGATGAATAGTGTCGTGGTGCCTTCCGGGAGCAGCAGGAGATTGCGAACACGTTGTCGGTCCTCGGGCCGGCTGTTGGTCACGATGGTCTGGATGTCGTCGCTGCCCAACAGTTCGAGGAGATTGATCTGTCCCTCGAGCGCGCCCGCGACCGTAAACTGCCGCAGTGGACGCCCGAGGAGGCTTGCTCGGATGGGAGGCCGCCATGTGCCGGCGAATCCCAGGAGATTGTTCTCGATCGCGAATTGCCGCTCGATGGATCGCGAGTGTGCAATGTCGATCGACGAGCGGAGATTTGGCCCGACCCGGAGAAACGGAAGGAACAGACCGTGATGGAGTAGGGACAGCGAAATCTGTCGGCGAATCTGATTGAGAAGCGAGAGCTGCCGGTAATTCCGCTCGAAGACGGCGTCGAAGAAGAAGACCTGCAAACCGGCCTGCAACCGCGTGTTCACGGCGATGGCGGTTCCGCCGATGCTGCGAATGCCGTACTCGACTCCCAGGCGGGCGCCCTGACCGGTCGAGAATCCGAGGCGACCTTCGACGAACTGCGACGGCAGCTCGATCACCTGGACGAGGACGTCTTTGATGGGGGCTTCGATCTCGGGGTCCAACGGAGTGACCGTCACGCTCGAGAACACGCCGAGTTGGTCGAGCTGTTGCTGCGTGCGTCGCGCGAGCGACGGTCGGTAGACGTCTCCAGGTCGTAGCGCGATTCGCTCGACGATCAACGCGCGATCCGTCTCGCGGTTGCCGCGAATCACCGTCCGACCGACGATCACCGGTGGCCCCTCGTGAATCACGACGCGGACGCGCGCACGTGAATTGTCGGGCGAACGATCGATGCGCGTTTCGATTCGCGCGAAGAGAAAGCCCTCTTCGCGATACAGGTCCGTGAGCACGGTGCGGGTCTCTTCGAGCACGGCGTACGACACCGGCACGCCGAGCCGCAGCGGCGATTCGCGGGCCAGCCTCGCCGAGTCGAGCGCGGTGTTTCCTTCGAACTCGACTTCTTCCAGCACCGACCGCGCGCCTTCGGTCACGCGGTACGTGACGTCGAGCACGGGCCGACCACGTTCGTCCCACCCGCGCTGTACGGTGGGCGCGGCGACCGTGGCCTGGAGAAAGCCCTGGTCACGATAACGTTGGACCATCCGGCGGCCGGCCTCGACATACAGATCGGGAACGTACGTGCGCTCAGGTTGGAGCTGCAGCCGCACGGGGGGCCGCGATCCGCTGAATCCGGGTCCGCCGTCGAGCGCGTCTTCGGCGCCTTCGCCAGGTTCTTGCAGCGCGTCGCGCTCGGACAGCTCGGACGTCAGCACGTCGCGCAGAATGTCGTGGAGCGTGTCCGGCGCGAGGGCCTGCGTTCCGTCGAAGTGCACGCCGCGAACCCACACCTGCCGGCCCTCGGCGATGTGAAAGCGCAGAACCGCACGGGTCGGGCCGTCGGGCGCGATCGCCGTCCGTACGCTGACGTCGAGGAAGCCGCGGCGAACGTAGTAGTCTCGAACACGCGTCGCAAGGATGAGCAACGACGACGCATCGACGGCGCTTTCTTCTTCGAGCCGAAGCGATTCTTCGAGTGGGCGCGTCCGGAGCCAACGTGCTCCGCGCCATTGGATGCGGTAGTGCGGACCGGGACGAACCACGATGACCGCGTCGACCTCCGCGGCGCCGACATGATCGAATCGTGGCGAATCGAACGATCCCGACAGATAGCCATTCCGCCGGATCGCCGCGGTGATCGGCTCGACCGCCCGCCTTGCCGCCGCCGGATCGATCGGCCCTCCGACCGCGATTCGCGACGCGTCGCGGACGGCTTGCTGCACGTCCGACGGAAGGGTCGCCGGTTGCACGACGATTCGCCGGACCCGGGTGACAGGCCCCTCGCGCACGGTGACGAGAAGCACACGCGCAAACGCGTCGTCCGTGAACCTCCAGCTCCATCGAACGGTCGCGTCTTCCCACCCCGCTTCGTGATACGCGACGGTGAGCCGCGCTGTCGCACGGGTGATGTCCGCGTCGGTCGAATACGCGCCCGGGAAGACGCCGAGGTCCGTGCGGACATTTTCCAACGATCGCGAGCGGCCACCGGCAAACGTGTACGAGACGTCTTGCACGCGGACTCGGCGCTCGCCCCGCAGGACAAGTACGTACCCATCGGGCAACGCGCGAACCGATGCGCGCGCATCCGCAAACGCACCCGTGGCCAGCGCCGCACGGAGGGCCTCACGGATTCGCGCGGCGGACAGTGTGTCTCCGCGATGAAGTCCCGAGACGCGCCACGGATCTTCGCCCGGGAGCGCCGGATCGATCACGACGTCGATCACGGGACCCGGTGCGAGTGCGGGGGGAGGTGGCGGGGGGGGAGGTGGCGGGGGGGCAGGTTCGCTCGTGGCGTCGGCGACAGGACCGAGGGCGTCTTGGGCGATCGCGTCGGACGCAAGGGCGACGAGGGAAACAAGCACCGTCGCAGACGCAGCGATTCTGGCGAGTTCCATCAGGCCCGCGTCGGACACTACGTCACCGAGGTTGCCGCGCGCAAAGACAAGTGCGAACCGTCACCGCCCGCTTCCGTCGCCAGAGAAGTCCAGGCGGTAACGAAGATCGACGCCGATGTTTCCGATCGCGTCGGACCCCTGGGCGTTGACGTTGTCGTAGTTCAGCTGAACGCTCGCACGACCTGCATCGTCGATGCGCGCATCCGCTGTCACGCGGATTTCGCGGCGCTCGGTCGTTGCGACGGTGGCGCCGATTCGGATGCGGTCGTTGAGCAGGCGGCGTCCGACGGTGACCTGCGGAACCGTGCGACCCTGCGTCGGCGAATACGCGCTGCCGACGCGGAACTCGTCGACGAGCTGCACGGGCAGTCCGCCCTGAATCGTTTGCAGCGTTCGGCCGACGGTTCGATCGAGCCCTGTCGCGGTCGCGAGCGCTTCCACCGCGAGGCCCTGTCCGGCCGCACCGACGTTGCCGGTCGCCGTAATCTGGTCGAGTTCTGCGCGAATCATTCCGAACGTGAGCAGCAGCAGAATGTCCTCGCGCGCAAGCTGGGGATCACTTGTCATGTCGAGCTGCACGCGGTCGGGCGATCCGTACGCGTGAAGGTTGATCCGCCACTGATTGCGGTACGCGTCCGCCAGACTGCTTCCTCGGCGGATCTCGGTTTGCGCGAGCACGTCGAATTCGGGTCGGATTCGATCCGCACTCGTGAACTCGATTCGACCCCGCCGCACGTCGAAGTCGTTGTTGCGGAAAAACACGCGTCCCCGCGGGACGCTGAGTACGCCGAGAGCGCCCACGCGCTGGTCCGTGCCGGTGATTCGAAACGGACGTTCGTTTTCTTCGAGCCGCACTTCCGCGTCCAGCAGGTTGTTGGAGACACGTGCCGGCTCTCGAGCGTGCACGCGAAGATCGAGCTGAACGTGATCTCGATCGGGATCGTATGGTTCCTCCCGTGAGTCGCTCGAACTCGTGCGCACGTCACCGGACGGGTCTTGAATGAGATTGATCGGCCGGGTGTACCGCACGCGCAAGAGTGTCAGATCGCCGCGGAGCAACGGCGTCCGGTCGCCGGGCTCCCACACCAGGTGCGTGTCGGCATCGAGCGCGACTTCGACGCCGCTCTGCGGCACGATGGACAAATTGCGCACCGTGATGGGCACTTCGACGTGCTCGATCTCTCGTCCCCGAATCGCGAGGTAGCCTCCCGTCATGTCGATGGCGCTCGCGCCGAACTGCGCACGCGCGCGCTCCAGTTCCACGCGCTGCTGGTTGAATCGAACGAGCAGGTGAATGTCCTGCACGGGATCCGGGAGAACCGACGCGCCCACGGCCGCACCATCCAGTGCAAGCGTTCCCGCGAGCCGCGGGTTGGTCGTATCGCCGCCGAGTCCGATCTGGAAGTGACCCACACCGCGCGCCCAGGTGATCCCCGGAACCAGCGACGCCATTCGCGCGAGGTCGATGTCCCCGCGCAATCCTAGCTCGAGACGTCCCGACACCGCTCCACCCCCCGAGACGCGAATGCGGGTGCCCTGGGGCCCCACGATCTCGGTCTCCGCCAGCTCGGGAAGCGACGCCGCGAGCGACCCGCGCGAACGCATCCGCGCGGGAACCACGGCGCACGCGTCCGGTCCGCGAGTCGCCGCCGGTTCCACCCAGTAGATTCCATCGTTCAAGCATGCCGCGAGCGTGTTGCCTCGCGCGACGCCGAATCGCAGATCCGTCGTGCCGGCCGTGAGTTCGTCGATCACGACGCGTGCTTCGGCATGTCGATAGTCACCGAGAACCGCACGTTCGACGTCGACGCGTCCGCGCACGTTCGCGATCGCGCCGCGTCCGAGCGTCGCAACGGTGGAATTCGGCAGCAGGGGGAGTAGATCCAACGTACGCGTAAGTTCCGCGCGACCGCGCAGAACGGTGTGCGGCCAATCGCGCTCCCAGTCGGGATGCGAGACGCCGTCGACGTCGCGCCACGAGATCGCGCGCCAAGGAACCGAGAGCGAACCCCGTGCGGCGAGCACTCCGCCGAGCCCCGTGAGTTGCACGTCCCAGCGATTGCGCGGAGGCCGCGCGTGCGGATCGTTCGAGTGCGGACCTTCGGGCGCCGAGTTCACGTCGAGAGTCACCTCGCCCATCGAACGCTGCATCGCGATGAGGTTTCGCACGGAGCCGTTCGCTGCGATGCGCATCGCGTCGGGCATGCCGTCGATCGTCGCGATTCCCGAAAACATGCCGCGTACGCCTGTGTCGTCTAGCCCGTGGAGCTGCGCGAGGTCGACGTTGGTTGCGCGACCCACGAGGTGCAGAACCCCGCCGAGATCGGTCTGTCCCGAGAGTTCCACGCTGCCTGAACCGATCTGCCCGCGCGCGTACTCGATGTTCACCCGCGAGCCGCGATAGCCGCGAGAGCGCACGAGCCAGCGGAACCCGAGGTGCGTGTCGACGTGCGTCACCGTCTCGCCGTACGCGCTCAGCGCCAGATCTCGTCCCGCGATGTCGACATCGAGCACGCCGTCGCGGTCGTCGCCCGGTCGACCAAGCCAGTAGTCGAGCGTCGCGGATGCGTGACCCGTCGAGGTGCCGGTCGGTACGATCGGTCGGCGCGGATCGTCGATGCGTGCGGACGGGTCGACGCAAGTAGTGTGATGCGACGCGTGTCTGGAATCGACCGCCGTCGATCGTGGTCCGCTGCATCGAGGCATCGTTCGACCGGTGAACGGTTCGAACACCGGATCGCCCTCGAGTTCGAGCATGTGATACAGGTCCGCCAGAACGAGGCTGTCGGACGCAACGCGTGCGCCCGCGTGCAGCGAATAGCGCCGGAAATCGAGGAACCCATCGCGCACGGCAAACGTGCTGTGGCCCGCGTGGCCCGTGAGCGCAGGATAATCGACGCGCAGATCTCGGTAGCGCCACGGTGTCGTCGTCTCGAAGTCGCCGAGCGGCAACCCGTGGAATTGAAATTCTCGTAGCCGGGCATCGCCGATCAGGATCGGATCGATGTACGGCCCGCGGGCGTCGACACGAAACGACACGCTCCCCGCGATCGGGATGTCAGCGATCATCCCGATGTCTTCTAGACGGAGATTCTCCGCACGCGCGCCCTCGAGCACGAAGTCCGGCGTGCGTTGGTCCGGCGCGAGGTGCATCTGGATCAGTGCGATGTCCGCCCGGGAGTGCGCGAGGTCCAGACGGATGTCCCGGAAGCGAATGTAGTCCGCATCGATCACCATCGCGCCTCGAACGCGCCCACGCGAGATCGCGATCACGGGCCGCTGCGGCGGACGATTCCAGAACTCACGCAGCACGGCGAAGTCGCGAGTCTCGGCGTCGATGTCGAACGCCAGCGCGGGATGTCGCGGATCGGGATGAGGCGATGCAAAGCGATCGAGATCGCCGCGCAGTTCCATGTCGGCGCTGATGGTCCAGAGGACTTTCGTAAAGTCGGTGACCGTCGTTTCCCGCATCAGGTCCGTGAAGTTCAGTCCGTCGACGCGCGCGTAGCCTTCGACCGACACGTGCTCGGGGCCGAACCGAACGCGCAGCGGTCGTTCGGGATGGCGTCCCGGCGACACGACCGTTCCGCCGGCGTATCGCCCGTGCAACCGGTCGACCTGCACCGCGTTGCGGTCCGCATGGAAATCGACGTCGATTTCGTCTGGTCCGCCGAAGTGAAAAATGCGATCGGGCTTCGGCAAGTCGAACGAGATTCGCTCGCCGTGCATGTGACCTTCGAGTGCGACGGACGCGAGATCCATCCGCGGTGGCCCGTGCGCTTGCGGGATCTGTCGCAGCTCGACGCGCGCATGGGCCGACAGCGACACATCGCCGTGCAGCGGAGGCCCGCCGGGAACAGGGCAGGTGAGGGTCGCGAGTGCACCGCTGAGTTCGACGTTGGCTTCTGCGAAGCCGCGGAGATCCAGCGGCACGACGACGTCTCGAACCCGCGCGAAAATGTGCTGACCTTCGACCCGTGCAAGCGCGATCGTGGCCGTGCGTCCATCGACCGTGACGGCTCCGCGAAGCTCCGCGCGACCGAGCGCACCCGAGAAACATCGCGCACGCAGGATCTCGCCGCGCTGCGAGAGCGCCCCAATGAGAATCCGATGGCTCTCGCGATCGTTGTGCACATCCAAGTCGACGGCCGGCAGGTCGAGGGCGCCGAGTTCGTCGTGCTCGACGTGAACGTGCACGTCGCTGATGGCCAGATCTTGGAACGGCAGCTCGATGCGCGCGCTGCGCGGGGGGGGAGGTCCACGCAGCGTCGGGCCGTTGACGAGGCGTCCGCCACGGAATCGAAGATCAAGCCGACCGCCGTCGATCACGAGCCGAGTGATCACGACGTTGCTTCGGAAGAACGACGCGAACGCCGGCGCGATCTCGAGCGTGTCCACCCGCGCGAGCAGGCCTTCGGTCGGATGGCGCAACTCGACTTCGTCGGCCAGGATGGCAAACCGTCGCCAAGAGAAGCGTACGTTGTGCATCTGGATGTCGAGCCCGAGCCGGCTGGACACCTCCGCGCGAATGCGACGAACGATCGCGTCGCGCACTTGCTGGGACCGCGCGGTGAGAACCCCGGCGGCAACCAGGCACAAGACCACGACCGACGCCCAGATGCGTTTGCGCCGTCGACGCTTCCTGGGCGGTCGAACGCTCGTGCCTGGCCCGTCGGAGGGATCCGCTGGGGTGTGTTCGACGGTGGCCAACGCGGTGTCTCGGTTCGTGCAAAATCCCCGGGCAACTACGGGTACGCGGGGGGGGAGGAGCAGGCAAGTTTACGGGCAATCGAGGGCGCCCGCTCCCGGTCGGGGGATGCGAAACGCGGGCCTGCGGGATTCGACACACCAGGGACGGATTTGTACGGCTGGGACGGAAATCGCCGTGAGCGCGGGGTACTGGGTGTGCGCCCGGGGCACGTGGTAGGCCGTTGGCATGCAGCCGTCGGTCGAGATGCAGCGGCGTTTGGTCATGGGGTTGGTGCGCCTACCGGCGTTCGCCCTGCGGGCTCTTGTCGGGGGGCCGAAGAAGTCGCCGGAGGGATTCGTCCTCGATCCGCAGGTGCAGGCGATCATTGCGATGGCCGAGCGGCTCGCGCCGGTGGACTACCCGACACTCGGGCCAGAGCGGGCGAGGCGAATGGCGGATCGCGTGTGGCCGACGATCACAGAGCGACCCACGGGACCGCTCACCACGCGTGACGTGCAGATCCCGGTCGATGGCGGCTCGGTGCGCGCTCGGGTGTACACGCCGATCGCGGCCGGCGGGAGCGTGAGTGCAAGTGCGATGGTCGCGTTGCCGATCCTCGTGTACTTCCACGGCGGCGGGTTCGTCATGGGCTCGGTGGTTTCGCACGACGGGATCGCGCGGTCGTTCGCGCTCGGGGCCGAATGCGTCGTGGTATCCGTCGAATATCGACTCGCGCCCGAACACGAATTCCCCGTCGCCGCGATGGACGCGCTCGCGGCGTTCCGTTGGACCGTCGCGCACGCGGGCGAACTCGGCGGCGACGCGACGCGCGTGGCCGTGGGCGGCGACAGTGCGGGCGGCAATCTCGCTGCGGTCGTTTCGCGCGAGACGCGGCGCGAGACGGCGAAGCCGGTATTTCAATTGTTGATCTATCCCGCCATCGACTTCACACGTCGCGGGGCGTCGCACGGGTTCTTTCAAAAGGGCTTCATGCTCGACAAACCGAACATCGATTGGTTCACAGATCTGTACGTTCCCAATCACGGCGACTACACGCATCGACTCGCGTCGCCGGCGTTGCAGAGCGATCACGCAGGCGGGCCGCCGGCGATGGTGGTGACGGCGGGATTCGATCCGTTGCGCGACGAGGGCGACGGGTACGCCGACGCGCTGCGTGCAGCGGGCGTGAGAGTGCAACACGCACGGCACGAGGGGCTGGTGCACGGCTTTGTGAACATGAATGGTGCAGTGCGTGCGGCGAAGCGCGCAGTGGACGAGATGGTCAGTGTGCTGAGAAGAGAGTTGGTGATCGCGCGGGGGTGAGGAGAGGCGAGGAGAGCAGGCGAGCGCGACGAACGATTCACGGTCCGGAGGTGATGCTCACGACGCGCTTCTTGAAGTACGCAGACGAATCCGGCACGATCTCCGCTACCACGCACGGCGCGAGCGGCCACAGGCGCTTGATGTCGACGAGTTGCTCCGGGGTGACATCGGCCTGGTACGGCGTTCCGCGACCGTCCTCGCGGCGGCCGACCGTCACGTGATTCACGGGGCGCGTCCCGCAGCGAAGAATCTGTCCAGCGGTGTTCATGTCGGAGTTAGGTGTCCGCGACCGACGCGAGCGCGTCAAGTTCCATCTCGTGTTCGATCTCGCACACGCTGACCTACTCGTCGGCGGATCCCGGAGCGCCCGCGCGCTGCCTTTCCGTGATCTCTCGCCGTTGGAGGAGCTTTCGTCGCTGCATCCGTGCGAGGGTCCGGTCTGAGATTCTGAACCGCCCCTGCTTCAAGCCGCGCATGGGTTTGGGATTCCAACGTCTCCCAACAACCATGTCGGGGTTTGTCATGTCGCTCGCGAAACGTAGCCCGGGCCACCCGCGCCGGTTCTTTCCGCGGTCCTTCGCGTGGCTCGCAGCGCTCGTCGCGCTTGCCGCTTGCGCCGGCACCGGGCGCCCCGTAGACGCAGGCCGCGACGGGAGCTCGACCGCTGACCCCTGCACGTCTGCGACAAGTTGCGGCACGTGCTCACCGCGCGAAACCTGTGGATGGTGCGTCGGCACCTCGCGGTGCATCGTGGGAGCGGAAAGCGGGCCGTCCGAGGGAACGTGCGGCGGACCGTCCGCAGACCGAGTGTTCTCCGCGTTCGCCGACTTTTCGACGACGCAGAACCCAAGCCACGATGGCGCATGGCGTTACGGCTCGATGACCGCCGCCGGCGCGGCGTTCGTTCGGTTCACGCTCGCGGACCACGCCGGCTTGCTCGAGCGCTGGCGTTCGCCCGCCGGCACGGATCCCGGCGTCGTGCGCAACCCGACCGGTGCGGACGTCCAGACGAGCGGCATCGTGTTTCCCGCCGCGGACGATCTGCATCTCCATCCCGGATCGCTCGGCCAGCGCGCGGTCCTGCGTTGGACCTCGCCCGGCAACGGCACTTTCGAGGTTCACGCAGTGTTTCGGAGCTTGCGCACGGGCCCGTCCGCGACGACGGACGTGCACGCGTATCACAATGACACCGAGTTGCTGACAGGCATGGTCGAGACGACAGCCGATCAGCCGACGCTGGACTGGACTGGCACGCTCTCCGCCGGCGACACGCTCGACTTCGCGGTTGGGTTCGGCGCGAATGGCAACAACAACTCCGACTCGACCGGACTGCGGGTGACGATTCAACCGACGTCGGCGGTCACATCGTCTTGGGCATGGACACCGGCATCGTGTCCGCCTTCGCTCGCAACGGATGCGGGAAATGTCGATGGATCGATCGACGCGCACAGTGATTCGAGTGGGATGGACGGTGGAGCGATCGGTTGTCGGCGAGAGGGTTCGCGTTGTGCCGTTGGGGCCGACTGCTGCTCTCACCGCTGCGACAACACGGTGCACGGGACGTTTCAATGCCAACCCCGTCTCGACGGGCACTGCGACAGTACGTTGGACTGTCCGGCCTGGCAGACCTGCGCGGAGCCCGGTTCCGCGACGAGTCGTTGCACGCCGTCCAGATGCATCGATTATCTTTTCAACTGCGGTGCAGGCTGCACGAGCAACGCGCAGTGCTGCTCGAATATCTGCCGTGGCAGTGGCTGTCGCAAACTGCCGCTCGGGAGCCCGTGCCGCAACCCATTTCAATGCGAGTCCAGCGTCTGCGGCGACGACGGCCGCTGTGCGTGCCTTCCCGGCGGCCGCTCGATCGCCAGCTGCCAGGGCGACCGCGCGAGCGGGGCGGCGTGCTGCAGCGGTCGGTCGACGTTGCCAGACGCCGGTCCATTCCAAACGCGATTCTCGTGCGCCTGCACGAACAGCGGTGGGACCTGCGCGAGCGACGGCGAGTGTTGTTCCGAAAACTGCGTCGCGGGACACTGCGGGTGTTCCCTGCCGGGCGTCCTTCCGTTCGACGGCCAGTGTTGCGCCGCGTCCGTCGCCGGAGATGCCGGTCGATGTGGGTGCTCGGCCGCGCGGACGGCGTGTGGGCGTGATGACGAGTGCTGCACGGGGCACTGCGCTGCCGGTCGCTGCACTTGTCTGCCGGCAGCGACGGCCTCCTGCGAGAACGATGGGCAATGTTGTTCAGGAAGTTGCGTCGGCGGGACGTGTGCGTGCAGTCGCGCATGCGAGACAAGCGCGGAATGCTGCGGGGGCGGCGTGTGCGTCGCGGGTGGGACCGTTTGTCCTTCGGGAGTCGTGTGCCGCGACGGCGGCGCGTGCTGCGTGCCTCAATGCGCGCCAGGCGCTTGCGGATCCGACCGATGCGGCGGGCGCTGCCCCTCGTGTCCGGTGGGGCAAGTCTGCAACGCGGCTGGCGGGTGCTGCACTCCCACCTGCGCGCCGGGCTCGTGCGGCTCCGACGGCTGCGGTGGAGTGTGCGGAGTATGTCCCGCCGGACAGACCTGCACTGCCGCCGGCACGTGCTGCACGCCGAACTGCGGCGCGCGAGTGTGTGGGTCCGACGGCTGCGGCGGCGCTTGTGGCCCGGGTTGCTCCGGCACTGACACCTGCAACGCATCGGGTGTCTGCGTAGCCTGCGTTCCGAGCTGCACGGGCGCACGGTGCGGCAACAATGGGTGCGGGGGCTCGTGCGGCACTTGCCCAGCACCGCAGGTGTGCGTCGGCACGTCGTGCTGCGTCCCGAACTGTGCGGGACGCACGTGCGGACCGAACGGCTGCGGGGGCACCTGCGGGCCCGGCTGCGCGTCTCCTCTGGGCTGCCTCGATGGACAATGCTGCATCCGAGTGGGCGGCTCGTGTGCGATCCCCTATCCGTGTTGCGACTGCACGCAGTCTTGCCAAGCGGGTCTCTGCCGTGCGGCCATTGGCGGTTGCGCCTGTGTGCCGAGTTGCGGGGGCCGCGTCTGTGGTCCGAATGGCTGCGGAGGGAGCTGCGGCACGTGCCCCGGCTCGTCGGTCTGCATCGCCGGCGCCTGCACGGTCCCGTGACGCGCTCCGAAATTCAACAGCTCCGCACTCTGGCCCTCGCCACCCTCCCTGTGGGTCCTCTGGATTCTCTACTCCCCGCGCGCCGCCCGCTCCCATTGCGCTGCGAGCGCGAGCGCCTGAGCGTGTTCGGGCACCCGCGCGAGGAAACTCGCGCGCCACTCGGCTCGGCCGATCCTTTCGGCCCGCTGCACGACGCGCGTGCGCGCCTCCGTGACACTCACGATCGCGTCGTCGCGCTCCCCGACCGCGTTGAGCACTTCGGCGTGCGTCACCAGCACGAGCGTCTCGCCCTCTTCCACGCGGCCGAGTGAACGCAAGAGCGCCAACGCCTCGTTCGCCGTGGCCCGCGCATCATCGTGGCGCCCCTGCATCAGCAGGATCCGCGCCAGCCCCGCGAGCGCAACGGGTCGGAGCGCAATCGCTGCCGTGCGGAGCAAATCGCCCGCGGATCGTGCTTCTCGTTCGGCGCCCGCGAGGTCTCCACGGAGCGCGAGAATCTCCGCGAGATAGTGCCGCGCTCCGCCTTCCATGCGCTTGTCGTTCTGCGCGACGAACATGTCCACCGCGGCGCGCTCGACGGGTTCGGCCTGCTCGAGATCGCCGAGCCGCGCGAGCGTCAGTCCCAAATTGTGAAGCGCCGGCGCGACCACACGCTTGAGATTCAGCCGTTCCGCGTCGGCCGCTGCGGCACGCAGCACGCCCTCCGCCTCGGCGTACTGCCCGAGCTGCTTCAACCCGTACCCCTGCCCCGCGCGCGACGCGCACGCGTTGCGGACATCGCCCGCGCGCTCGAACGCGTCCGCGGCGGCCGTCCGTTGTTCGACGAATGTCTGCGAGTCGCCGGCAAACATCGCCTCGGCTGCCCGCAATTGGTGTCCCCACGCGGACACGCCCGGGTCCGAGGACGTCGTCCCAATTGCGCGGGTGATCGATTCGACGACCGGCTGTGCTCGGATCGAACCTCGCGCTTGCAGCAGCGAGATCGCCGTAAGCGCGCTTGCGCTGGCCCACTCGATCGTGGGTTCTTGTTCGGGTCGTTCGCGGAGAAATTCGCCGACGATCGCGTCGAGCTGAGCGGAGTCGCCGAGTCGGCCGCACGCATCCGCGGCTTCCCGTGCTGCGCGCCACCATCGCGGCGTCGCGTGGGGAAGAAGTTGCATCGCTTCGGCGGCACAGCGTCGCACGGTCTCGTACTCGCCATTCCAACGATTCGCTTCCGCTTGCATCAGCCGCAGATTTCCCAGAACTTCGCCGCTCGCACCGCACGCCACGGCACGCTCGACCTGACGCACAACGTCCGCAAACGCGTTTCCCTCGAGCGATTGCAGCGCTGCGCGTTCGTACAGTTCCACCGCGCGTTCGCGGCGTCCGCCCTGTTCGAAGTGCGATGCGATTGCGCCTGCGTCGGACTCTCCCGCGGTTTGCAGCCACTCGCCGGCGAGCCGGTGCGCGAGCGCGCGATCGTCGTCGGTGAGCGATGCGTACGCAGTTTGTCGAAGGAGCCCGTGGCGAAACGTGTACTCGCGCTGACCGGGAAATCGCGGGTTGCCCAAGCGCGCGAGCACTTCCCGGTCGACGAGCGACTCGAGGGTTGCCACGACGGCGGGGACATCGGCGCTGGACCCCACGAGGGCCGCGACGCCGCCTGCCCAGAACACTTCGCCGAACACGCTGGCCGCGCGCAGCAGGCGTCGCTCGTGCGGGTCGAGTGCATCGAGCCGCGCGTGCACCATCGCGACGACGGTCTCCGGCAATTGCGAGACACGCCCCGCCGCCACGGCGCGAATCAACTCTTCGAGATAGAACGCGTTGCCCGCGGCCTGTGTCACGAGCCGCTCGACGGTCGCCGCGGCCACGTCGGATCCGAGGGCCGCGCGTACGAGCTTCTCCGACGACTTGCGCGAGAGTTCGTCCAGGGCCATTTGCGTGAGCCTTCGGTCGGCCCACAGATCCGGGAACCGCGTACGCACTTCGGGCCTCGCGATCGCGAGCACGAACACCGATCGCTCGCGCAGCACGCGCAGCATCGAATCGATGAACGAGACGGTGGGCGCGTCGCCCCAGTGAAGGTCTTCGAGCACGATCAGGAGCGGCTGCGCGCGTGCGTCAGCGTCCGCGAAGTCTTCCCAGCTGCGACGCATCTGGTCGCCCATGAGAATCGCGTCGCGGCGAGCGGCCCGCAGCGCGAGATCACCGTCGTCCGGAAATTCGGCGCCGATCAGTTCGCCGAGAAAGCGTGTCACACGCGGCTGGTCTGCATCTCGGACGTGCCGCGAGACTCGTGCGACGATCTTCTGCCGCCGCAGCGCATCGGGTTCGCCACTGCGAACACCGAGCGCACGGCGCAGCAGCGCGGACAGCATCGAAAAGGCCGAGCCCGCGTGCATCGAGTCGCCGCGTGCGAGCCACAGTTCTGTCGCATCGTCGCGCTCGAGCACGCGGCGCACGAACTCGTGTCGCAGTCTCGACTTGCCGATTCCGGGCTCGGACACAATGAGCACCGCACGCGCGACGGATTCCGAGACGCATTCTTCGAACAGACCCATCAAGGCAGCCAGTTCGCGTTCTCGGCCCACACAGGGAGTCTGACGGCCGAGAAGCGTCCGAGCGGTGTCCACGGACTCGACCTCGCCGCCGAGCAACAGACCGTACGCGTCGCCGGTGAGATCGAACCGGACGTCGAGCAGGCCGGCCGTCACGTCGTCCACGCGCACGGCGGTCCGTCCGGGGCCCCCTTCGAGGCTGGCGCTTCGGCCCGCTCGAACGAGCGCGGCGGCCTTGTCGATCGCATCGCCGACCGGCCAGCGTTCGGCCAGACGACCGCGGCCCGTCGCGAGCGCCATCGTGCACGCGGGCAGCGCCGCGCGGAGTGCCAGCGCGCATCGTGCGGCACGTGCTGCCTGGTCGGTTGCGGCGCCGGTCGAATGCAACGTGACGATGATCGACGAATCCGCGAGCCGCTCGAACTGCGCTCCAAACGACGTCACCATCGTGCGCAGCGCACGGTCATCATCGCTCGTGGCCAACGTGAGCATCGTCGGCGCCAGCCCCGCCGGTTGCGTCGTGGACGTCGCGCCGCCGATCGGCATCGCGAGCACGACACTCAGCAAACGCATCTCTCCGGTGGTGATCGCGCCGGGTGGAACCGTTCGGCGCGGTGGGTCGTCCGCCGTCGTGTTTCGCTCGACGAGCGCGAGCAAGCCTCCAAGGGCCTCTGCGAGCGCGTTGCCGTCGCGGGGACGATCGTCACGGTTCTTGGAGAGCGCCGCGACCACGAGGTCGTCGACCGCTTTGGGAACGGCGACGAGTTCGCTCACACGCATTGGATCGTCGACGAGAATCTTCGCGAGCAGCGCGAGCGGCGTCTCGCCGGAAAACGCCGGTCGACCCGTCAGACACTCGAACAGCACGCACCCGACGGCGAACACGTCCGCGCGCGCGTCGACGTCCCTGTCGCCGCGTGCCTGTTCGATGGACATGTATCCCGGCGTTCCCATGAACGTGCCGGTTCGCGTGAGTGCTCGCGTGCCCTCGGAGATGCGTGCAATCCCGAAGTCGACGAGCCGGGCGTCCTCGAGTCTCCCGCCCGGCAGGAGAATGTTCGCGGGTTTGACATCGCGATGAACGACACCGCCAGCGTGCGCGGCGCCGAGCGCTTCGGCGACACGTCGCGCGAGTTTGAGCGCTTCGCGAACCGTCATGGGACAGCCCTGATCGAGGCGGCTCGCGAGATCACCGCCGTCGATCCATTCCATGGCCAGGTAGACGGTCTGCTCGCCGTCCATTCCGTGCGCGATGTACCGAACGATGCCGTCGTGCGCGATCTGCGCGATCGCGCGTGCCTCGCGAACGAATCGGTCGTGCGCCCGGCGACTGTGGTCTCGCAGTAGTTTGAGCGCGACGGTGGCGCCGGTGTGCAGATCGCGGGCCTGGTAGACCGTGCCCATGCCGCCCTCGCCGGCGACGCGCTCGATCTCGAACCGGCCTGCCACCCGCGTGCCAATCGACATCCCGGACAGTATCCGCACGACCCGGGGGCGGGGTCCAGCACCGAGCGGTGTCTGTCGGCCGGTTCGCGGTCGTGGTACAGAGCCCGTCGGTCGCATTTCCCGCGCCGCCCGTTGCGGAAGAAGAGATGACAAACCCCCTCGACGTGCTCCTGGCCGACGGTGTCATCGACGACGTCGTTCGTCGCCTGCGGGGCGGAAAAGAAGCCGACGTCTACCTTGTGCAGCGCGGTGCGGAGATGGTCGCCGCGAAGGTCTACAAGGATCGCGCCCAGCGCAGCTTCAAGAACAACTCCGCGTACAAGGAAGGACGGCTCGTTCACAACAGTCGCACGCAGCGCGCGATCGACAAGGGCAGTCGATTCGGACAGCGGGAGGCCGAAGACGCATGGAAGTCGGCCGAGTCGAGCGCGCTGTACCGCTTGCACGCGATGGGCGTTCGCGTGCCGACTCCCGTCATGTTCTACGAAGGCGTCCTGCTCATGCAGCTCGTCACCGACGCCCAGGGCCTCCCGGCCCCTCGGCTCGTCGACGCGACGATCGCGCTGGAAGACGCGAGTGCGATGTACCTCGACATTCGCAAGCAGCTCATTGGCATGCTGTGTTGCGAGCTGATCCACGGAGATCTTTCGCCGTACAACGTCTTGCTCGGCAGTGCGGGGCCGACGATCATCGATTTCCCGCAGATCATCTCCGTGTCTCAGAACTCGCAATCTGAGTCGTTTTTCCGGCGCGATTTTGAGAACATCCATCGATTCTTCGTCGGCATCGATCGCCAACTGAACGCCATGGCCGACGACGGTCGCGAGATCTGGCGAACGTACGTGCGTCGCGAACTGAGTCCCGACTTCGTTCCGCGCGCACGAAGTCGCGAGGAGTACCGTCCCGCGCAGCGACCACCCGCCGGGCGACCTGGATTTTCGCAGGGTCCGCGGAACGACTCGCGCCAAGGTCAGGCGCCGCCGCGTGGTGCACCGCCGGGACATTCGCGCGCGCAGCAGGGGCCGCGGCACGATGCACGACGCGGATCAGCGGGCCCGCAAACGGCGCACACGCCGCAGCAGCCGAACCGAGAGGCGCCGCGAGCCAAGCCCGGACCGGTCGTCGAATATGTGAATCGGACAGGGCCGCGCATGGCGGCGCCCGCAGAGATGCCGATCGGCCAAGCAGGTAGTTCCCCGCAGCCACCGGCCATTGGAGAAGAATCGAGTCCGCGCCCGCGTCGACGACGCCGCAGACGCCGCTGACGGATGCCGCGTGTTCGACGAGCGCTCACCGTCGGTGTCGGCGCAGTCGCGACCGGCCGCGTAACTCCGGGAACGCGAATCGCCGCTCGAGCGTTTGTGACGTGACACGACAAAGCCGGGACAGCCGATCAATGAATTCCGCGCGCAGTTTCACGTTTTTCCTCGTCGCGACGTCGTTCGCCGTCGCCCATTGCGCCGCACACCCAGCCGCTGCTCCGAGCGTGGGCCACGCTGCGACAGCGCCCGTCGTCGCGAGTCACCGCAACGTCAACGCTGTGACTTCGCTGCACGACGCCCCACAATCACTCTCCGCCGATGCTGCCGCAACCGTCGCGATGGACCCGTGCACCTCCGCGCGACGGATCACCGAAGCAGCGTTTGCGGGCGCTCAACGCGAATGGCGCGAGCGCACTGGGCATCCGGTGGTCATCGAGAACGGGCGACGCGACGCAGCGGACATGGTCGTCGGGAGTGTACGACTCGGTGCATGTTTCCCGGCCGGGCGAGGTGCGTGGACGTTTGTATTGCAGGACGCGCGATTCGTTCCCGCGTCGACGGATGCGCCGGCCGGTCCCGCGCGAATGGGCGCGCGACTCGCGCTTGCGCACGTCGACGAGCACGGGAACGTCACGACGCACGATGTCCGTGCGTTTCTCGAGGCGCCCACGGCGGCCGACGGCGCGCCACCCGTACCGGGCGCGAACTGTTGCGAGGATTTTGGGGGCTCGGGGATTCAGCAGCCTGTGCTTTTCGATTTCGATGGCAACGGCGAATCGGAAATCTACGTGTCTGCTTCGTTCCATCACGAAGGCGACGACGAGCACGATGGGCACGTGTGGTCGTTCGATGGGCACGCGATCGTGCCGTATCCAGGGACCGCAACGATGGACATTCGCACGCTGGAAGACGTCAACGCGGACGGGCGTCCCGACGCGATTCTCTACGAAACGCTCGACGCGGGTTCATCGTGTGGCAGCGGGTTTCCGCTGACCGTCGACACGCCCCGGTTCGTCGCGATTTCCAACCCGGACGGCTCGTTCGATCGCGACGGCGCAGCGGCGCGTGCGTACGCGCGTACGTGGTGCCCGTCGGTCCCCGCGAGAATCGCGTCCGCGCAGGATGTCGTGTGTGCGCGACTTCGCGGCGTGAGCGACGCCGTCGTTCGACAGCGCATCAACGCAAGAACGTCTCCGTGGGACTGCGGGCTCGAGGAGAACGACCGGCCGCAGCGGCGTCGCAACGCGTCGACTGCATACCACGGCATCGTCGCTGCGTTGCGAGCAGTGCTGCCGTTTCGATTGCGGTGACAGCGCCACCGGGAGAGCACCGTGACGCTTCGCGCCGCCGACTCAACGCACAAGGTTGCGCACGATCTCGCGCAAGGCCGTTGAGTCTAGCGGCTTATCGAGGCGCGCGTTGGGAACTTGATCGAGAAACGCCTGCGCCTGGTACGTAAACGCGCCACCGCTCATGAAGATCATCCGCTCCGCCTGGTCTGGCGCCGTCCTGCAAAGGCCGGCGTAGACCTCCATTCCCGTCGTCTCCGGCATCATCAGGTCGCACAGGATCGCGTCGAACCGCTCGCCGGCACCGATCAAGTCCAGTATTTGTCGTCCACTTCCCGCGATCGTGACCTCGTGATCCCTTCCCAGGATTCGACCCAGCGATGCGGCAACAAACGTCTCATCATCGCCCACGAGCACACGCCCACGTCGAGTTGGCGTCACGCGCGGCGCGGACTTCCGCCTGCCGGGCTCGATTCCGGAGCGCGCCGGCGGCAACGAGACCCGAAATGTAGTTCCTGTTCCAACCTCGCTCTCGAAGCCGATGTCGCCGCCGAGCGGCGTCAAGATATCGCGGCAGATCGCGAGGCCAAGGCCCGTTCCCGTCCCGACGGGCTTCGTAGTGAAGAACGGTTCGAAGATACGACCGCGAACGCCTTCGGGAATACCAGCGCCGGTGTCACGCACTTCGACGACTGCGTTGCCCCTGGCGTCCGTAGATGTCGCTATGCGGATCTCGTTGCGGCTGGCGTTGCCTTCGGGAATCGACTGTGCCGCATTGATCAGGAGATTGACGAAGATCTGCAGAAGCCGTGATTCGTCGGCTTCGACCAGCGGACTCGCGCCAAAGTCCTTGACCACGGTCGCCCGATGGCGGATCTCGTTGAATGCCATGTTGATCGCGGTTTGGAGGACGCTCGACACGTCGAGCGCCGTCACTCGCGAATCGTCCGCCCGGGAAAAACTCTTGAGTCCAAGCACGATCCGCCGGACGCGTTCTCCACCGTCGAGCGCGTCGGCGAGGCTCCGCTCGACTATGCTGCGACGCTCGGGTTCCCATTCGCCCGGATTGTCGCGCACCTCGTCCGCGACGTACTGGAGATTCATGATCACGTAGGCCAGCGGATTGTTGATCTCATGCGCGATTCCGGCGGCGACGGTTCCAACCGTCGCCATGCGCTGCGTGAGCTGAGCCTGCATTTGTCGTCTCTCGGTAACGTCCCGGGCCGTAACCGAGGCGCACGTCGCACGCTCGTGTTCGTCACGGATTGGCGACAACGTGACTGAGACCAATACCTCGCGACCATCCTTCCGCAGCCACACACTGTCGAGGTGCCGCAGAGCCGTGCCGGCCGTGAGCGCGGATGTCAATGCTCTATGTCCGACGTCGCGCGGCGCGAATAGTTCGGCAACCGAGTGTCCGATGATCTCGTCTCGTGCGTGTCCGCAGACCCGCGTCGCGCCGCTGTTCCAGGTCATGATCCGACCCTCGACATCGATGCCGAAGATCGCGTCATCCGACGACTCAACCATCGCGGCCAGCAGCGCGTTGGAATCCTCGACGCGGGCTAGGCGTGTGACGCGCTCGATCACGTTCGGCAACTGTTCCAAGAAGCTGTCGGCCTTCTTGACGTAATCAGCGACCCCGCGGTGGATCGCTTCGACCGCCACGTGCTCGTTGCCCATCGCCGTCACGATGATCACGGGGACTCGCGGTACGCGCGCCCGCGCCGCCTCGAGAACCGCCCACGGCTCGCCATCGGGAAGATGGTAGTCCAGTAGGACGACGCGAAAGGCCGGTTGCCTCAGCAATGCGACCGCCTCGCTGGCGCGGCTGACGGCGACCGCGCGGAGTCCGGCACGTGTGAGCGCACGCCGCTCCAACTCGGCCGTCGCTTCGTCGTCTTCGACGATCAGAACGGCGTTTTCTGCCTCGGACTCGATCACGTGGCACCCGAGCTTGCCCTTGGCGTGCTGACGATCGAGATGAACAGGCCGAGCCGGCGCACCGCTTCGACGAACTGGTCGGACGCTACCGGTTTTACGACGTACACATTGCAGCCGAGATCATAACAGCGATTGATCTCCCTCGGGTTGTCCGTCGTCGTGAGCATCATCACAGGAATCTTTCGGGTCATCGGATCCATCTTGATGCGTCGCAACACCTCGATGCCGTCGGAGCGGCCGGGTAGGTTGATGTCCAGTAGGACGAGCAGCTCGCGAACGTCCGCGCGCCCAGGTCGGCCCGGAACGCCGAAGAGATAGTCGATGGCGTCGTCTCCCGTCGCAAACGTTGCGATGACATTCTGGATTCCCGCTCGCTTGAGGTTCCTCCGAACCAACTCCACATGTCCTTCGTCGTCGTCAACCAGCAGAATCTCGATGTCCGGCATGTGCACTCCTTGCAGGCCGTCAGACCCGCTCCTCCTGGCTGTGTTCTGCGCGCGCACCTCGTCCCTCGTCGCGGGCGACCACCAGCGCTGGCGGGACTGCGGTCGCCCGGGGAAGCGTCACGTGAAATGTCGTGCCCATGCCGTCTTCGCTTTCGGCCCAGACCGCGCCTCGGTGGCGCTCGACAATCCGCTTGACGATCGCGAGGCCCATCCCCTCGCCCGGCGCTCGTGTCGGGTGGAACCGCTGAAAAACCTGGAACAGGCGGTGCTGAGCCGAGCGCGGAATGCCCACGCCGTTGTCGCGAACGCAGTAGTGCGCCATCGTTCCCTCGACCGCCCCACTGACTTCGATCACGCCATCGCGCTCGGGATCGAGGTAGTTCAACGCGTTCCCGATCAGGTTCGACAGGATCTGCCCGATGGCCGTCGCGTCCCCGGCCGCCGACGGCAATGGAGTGACCTTGACGCGCACGCGACTCGAATCGATCGACTGTCGAAGCGAGTCGAGCGTCGTACGCGCAATGGCATCGACGTCGACTTCGTCAACGCAGTATTCGTGGTGCCCGATCCGCGATAGGCGGAGCAATGCATCGATCAGACGTTGGAATTTCGTCGTACTCGCCGCGATGAATCGCAACGAAGTGGGGATGGAGTCACCGAGGATCGGATCCAGCCTCTCGAGCGTATCGCGCGCCAACCCGGCGTCATGGACGACCGCGGTTAGCTCGTGGCAGCTCCGCTCCAACTCGGAGGCGAACCCCTGGAGGTTGACCAGCGGTGCACGCAGATCGTGCGATACGATGTAGGCAAACGCCTCGACCTCGTCGTTCTTCTCCGCGAGTTCGCGCGTTCGATCGCTCAGTGCTGCGTTCGCGCCCTGCAGTCGCTGCTGCTCCGACTGGAGCGCGGAGTTCGCGTGAGCGAGGGCCGACGTCCGATCTCGGACCCTCGTTTCGAGCCCATCGTGCGCGCGTACCAGCGCTTCCGCGGATCGTCGGTGCTCTGCGGTGACGGCGGCGAGAAACAGGCCCGTGACGGAGAAAGTCCCCATGAAGGTCTGGAGGAACATGATCCGCGCGTGCAGGGTGCCGGCTGCGAAGGGCCCGCGGCCGTGCACTGCTCCCCACAGGGCCATCGTCGAGACCAGCGCAGAAACGGTTGACGTTTCGCGTGGCCCGAGCCGGAGCGCGGTCCAGATTGCGAAAGGAAAGACGATGTATTCTAGATGATGCTCCGACGGTCGGCCGAGCAGCGCGATCGTCCCCGTAACTCCGAGCAGAACCACGAGCGCGATGCGTTCACTGAACTCGCGGCCGCGCGTGCCGAACGGTCGCGGCGAACTCCACGCAAGCAGAAACGAACCAACGACCAGGTCCCCCATTGCGTCTCCAAGCCACCAGAGCCACCAAACGGAACCGAAGCTTTGCCAGCGCACGATGCCGCCCAGGCACAGTGTCACGGTGCCGATCGATGCGCTGATCACGGTGCTTCCCGCGGCGGCCGCGACGATGGCGCCAGCGCCACGGACAAGCTCCGTTGCTTCGCGTGCAACGACGAGCCGGCGCACGATCGCCGCACCCACCACTGCCTCGAGAGTGTTTCCGAACGCGATTCCGACGGCGACCGGCAGGGGTTCGTCGGTTACCGCGTTGATCACGAACGCCCCGAGCGCGACGCCCGGCCAAGCTCGCGTCCCGAGCAGGAGCAGCGCAGCGAGCGCGATACCGGTTGGAGGCCACACGGCGGTGACCTGCCGGGTCACGAAGGCGAGGGACAGCCCGAGCCGAGCCGCCGCGACGTACGCAAGCGCGATCCCTGCGATCTGGAGAAGATAGCGAATACCCGTGGCATGCGATCGTCCAGGCTCGGCCATTCGTGCTGCTATGGAACGGCACGCGGCGCCAGAACTTGAGCATGATTCCACCCTGGGGAATGTCGAGGCTTCTCGCGGCCTGGCCTGCCGGTCACGTTTCGTAACAGGCTATGGCTAGCTATAGCCTGTTGCGAAACTGAGGGCTCTCGTGCCGGAATTCTCGCCGGTCGCGCTCGCCCCGCTTGGCGGATCGCCGAATTCGCACCGCCGGGCGACGTTTTCGATCGACCGTGACCCGCATCGATGATATCGATT